>Ga0209167_10000439_pt1 | contig 31293 bp, 29 predicted proteins | sample Coa_R1_9_FD_187154 | JGI IMG/M metagenome (GOLD analysis project Ga0209167, IMG submission 187154) | Surface soil microbial communities from Centralia Pennsylvania, which are recovering from an underground coalmine fire - Coalmine... | ecosystem: Environmental > Terrestrial > Soil >...
GGGTTCCTCGCTCTGCAGCCCGAGCGCCAGGTAGCGGCCGTTCGACAGATCCATGACCAGTTCGAGATCGGTCCACAGCGACGGCAGGTTGTAGTAGTTCATCGCGTGACCCTCCTGCACGCGGTACAGCTGCCCGCGCGAGTCATAGCAGTCAATGGCGAGGATCTGCCAGGAGTCCTCGTCGACGTACAGCGTGCGGCGGCTGTAGATGTGGCTCTGACCGGGCTTAAGCGTGGAGTCCACCACCCACACGCGATGCAGCTCATAACGTGCCAGATCCTGGTTGATGTGGTTTTTCTTCAGGATTTCGCTGTACTTATGACTCGGATCCTGCAGCCGGTACGCGTTGTAGGCCACGTACATCTCGCGCTTGCCGACCAGCTTCCAGTTGAAGCGCTGCGGGCTGCCGTTGTACATGTCGAACTGGTCAGCGGTACGCAGGTTGTCGGCGTTGGTGCCCGGATTGTCGAACGCCACGTCCGGCGCGCGGCGTACGCGGCGCTGACCCGGGTTGTAGACCCAAGCACGCCGCGCTTCCTTGGCCTGATCGATGGTCTCCTGCACCAGCAGCACCTCGCCCGCCAGCCGCGCCGGCGCGGTAGTCTCCTGCGTGAAGAACAGCAGGATGTTGTTGAGTGCCGCCTCGGTGGTGCCCGGCTCGTAGTACTGGAAGTAGAACTCCTCCTTGAAGTTCACCAGTGTGTAGCCGCCGCCGGCCGTCATTGGCGCCTGACCGATCTGCAGCGACGCGGCGACACCTCGCCAGCGCGTGACGTGATTCCAGTACACCTCGAGTCCGTTCTGCGGAATCGGAAACGGCGTGCCGTCGACCGCGCCGGTGAAGCCGTTGCCGTCCGGCACGAGCTTGGCGGTGGTCGCGAGGCGCTTGGTAGCCTCGTAGACGCGCTCCGGGGATGCGCCGCTGCGATGCGTCGGATAGACGATCATCTTGTAGTCGGGGTAGGTCTTGAGGAGCGCCTTGTGGCCATCAGTGAGCTTGGCCGCGTATTGCGCCATGTTGGCCGGTGTGATGGTGAACAGCGGCTTGTCGCTCGCGTACGGATCCGGGTAATGATCCCCCGGGTGGTAGTTCGGAAAACCCGCGTCGGCCGCTGATTTCAGTCCACCGGTCCACGCCGGGATGGTGCCGTCGGCGTTGCCCGCCTTCTCCCCGCCCAGGGGCGTCAGGTCTGCGCCCAAGCGCGCCGCTTCCTGCGGACTCACGGCTCCCCATGCCACGGACGCGAACAACAGCCCCGCCGCGGCAACCTGGATGCTTTTCATTGCAGCCCCCTCAGAACGAGAACTTGATGCTCGCCGCGACGAAGCTGCGGTCGTTGAGCAGGTTGTATTGACCGGCGCCGCCAAAGCGCGTGTAGGAAACATCCAGATCCCAGGTCTTCTGCAGATCCGCGCCGACGCCGACGGTGGCCGCGTGCCGGCCCTGGACAAAGTTGCCGCCCGGGCCTGGCGAGACCCCGTGCACGTCCTGAGACCAGGTGGCGTGCGGCAGGATGTCCCAGGCGGCGAGGAGGTTCGCATACTCGAGCCGCCCGGCGATCACGTAGCCCCATGAGAATTTGTCCGGGAATGCCGAGCCAGGTTCCACGCACTGGAAGCCGGGCGTTACGCACTGGCCGTTGACCGCGGGAAATTGCGGATAGCCGCCCAGATTCGGATTGCCGCTCAGGTTCGTGCCCGGGCCGTCGTAGCGCAGGCCGAAGCCTTCCGGTCCGCCGCTGTACTTGTTCTCAAGCCCCGGGACGTAATCCGCTGCCGCCTCGGCCACCAACACCGCCTGCGAGGCCTTCAGCACGTTGGCAAAGGTCTGGGTGGCCGTGAAGCCTGCCTGCCAGGTGTTCTTCAGTTCCCAGCCGCGGATGGTCTGCCCCAGCCCGAAGACCCCGAGCTGATTGCAGTCACTGACCGGCGTCGGTGAGTTCTTCGGGCACGTGCCGGGGTGCGGGACCACCTGGCCGTTGCTGAGCAGGCCCGCGATGCCGGCCTCGAACGGCGTCAGGGCCGCGTACAGGAGCTCCACGTCGTCCAGTTGCAGCGGCACGTTGTGGCGGAACGCGACCTCGCCCTGGATTGCAGTCCCCGTGGCCTTGATCTCGCCGTTGAAGGAGGCGCCGATCATCTTGATGTCCTGCGGAAACTCCTCGAAGTAACCGGCCGTCTTGCCGTACTCGTAGGTGCCGATACTCTGCGCCTGGGCGTTGACGTTGCCGCCCGCGAGCAGCGTGTTGGCGCCGATGGTCGCGTACTGCGTCGCCGTCAGCAGGCTCAAGTTTCCGCCGGTGGCCGCGGCCCGCGACTGGCCGACGGCGGCGCCCGTGGCGACCGCTGCCGCGAACGGCAACCCGGCAGCGAGCGCCTGCGCCGCGCCGCCGATGGCATTGATCGCGCCGAAGGCGTTGCCGAGGCCTGCCTGCGTGCCGGTATTGGCCGCCAGGACCGGCAGGCGGCTGGTGTAGTTGAGGAAGTAGAGTCCGACCTGCGTGCCCTGGCCGAGGTTCGGCAGGTAGAACTTCACGTTCGCGCCGTACTGGCCCGAATCCGGGGGCTTGTGATCCGGCAGCCGGTTCACGGCCTGGAAGTCGCTGTACAGCGGGCCGCCGAGCGGGCTGAAATTTACGCCCTGATCCGAGATGGCGCCGAAGCCAAGATAAAGCCTGTTGCCGCCGATCACGCCGGCGTCACTGGTGCCGAAGTAGGAGCCGGTGGGCGGCGCGAGGGTTTCGTGCCAGTCAAACAGGTACAGCAGCTGCGTGCTGATGTCCTTGGTCAGCTGCAGGTTCAATACTCCCATGCTGTCCGGCAGCAGCGCCTGCTTGAGTTCGGATCCGGGGGTCAGGAGCGCTGATACGTCGAAGTGGTTCACTTCGTTGAGCCCGCCGGGAATGAACGTGCTTTCGCCCCAGCTCACCACCTGACGGCCCAGGCGAACCTCGGATGGCATGCTGCCGAGGTCGAAGCGCCAGTAGCCGAAGGCGTCGAGGAGTCGCGTGTAGCTGCCGACCAGATCCCGCGCGTCGTGGGACAGGGGCGTGCGCTGGGTGTTGTCACCCATCACGTAAACGTCGTACAGGCCGCTGCCGCGCACGAAGACTCCGCCCTTGTCCTTGTACTTCAAGGACAGCTCGGTGACGCCGGTGAAGGCCTGGCTGAACGTGCCCTTGCCGTAGTTCAGGTCGCCGTCGTCAATATTCGGGGAGTAGCCGCAGCCGCCGTCGGCTATGGCGATGAGCAGGCAGTTGCGCCCCGTCGCGCGCCAGCCCTGCCCGTAGGCGATGGTCGTGTCCCAGCTGCCGCTCCAGTCACCCGACGCGCTCTGGAAATTGATGGCCTGCGCGTCCACGCAGATCAGCGTCCCTAAGCAGACCGCAGCCGCCGCGCGCAGTGACGAACGACGCCCCATTTGAACTTTCCTCATGTGTCCCCCTGCTTCCTCGAGGCCGCCGGCTGTGCGCCTGTGCTGCGCGTTCTTGTTTGTTGCCGCAACACAAAACTTGGCTTGCAGTCAGTCTACGACTCAGGCTCGCGATCCGGCAAGGGCATTAGCCGTGTGTCAACTGCAGGATACTGTGGCGCAGCTGCTCGCTCAGCACGAACTGTGCGTCCTGCGCCACACGCAGCAGCACGGCGTCGAATTCCAGAGTGCCGTCCGCACGCACGCGCACGACGCCGCGTGCGCGCAGCAGGCCGATGAAGTTCCCGAACATCGAACGATCGAAGAACTCCGGGGAGTCGAACCCGTAGAGCAGACCGATGCGCTGCGCGGTGAGCTGGCAGCGTTCCTCGAGCGCCGCCTGGCTGACCGTGCCGCTGCCGGCCCTGACGAGTTGCGCGACCGCGAGGTAGTAGCGCTCGATTGTCTGGATGGTGGCCTGCGCCAGCAGCGACAGCTGCATGGCCTGCGGCGAGTTCGGCGCCGGACGCCGCCAGAACCCTGCGGTTGCGTCCGCCTCGATCAGGCCGTGCCCGGCGAGGCAGGCGAGCACGCCCTCGATGACCCCGGGCAGCTCGGCCTCGCCCCAGCGCAAGAACAGCTCCGCGGCGACATAGGGGTAGATGCGCCACGCGAGTCGCTGCAGGTCCTCGGTCGCGACGCGCTCGTTGCTGGTGAACGCACAGGCGACGAGCGAGGGCAGCGCGAACAGGTGCAGCACGTTGTTGCGAAAGTAGGTGGCGAGCATCGCTCTTTCCTGGCTCATGCGCACGATGGCGCCGAGGTCATGCGGTTCGCGCGCGATGAGCCGCATGGACAGTCCATAGTCGATGATCGCCGCGCCTGCCAGCTCCGTCACCGTCACGCGCTCGCTGTACGGGAAGTCGCGCAGCAGCGCGCGGTACAGGTCGACCTGACGCACGAGGTCGCCTTCGCTGAGCGCCTGGCGCGGCGTCGCCAGCAGCGCCACGGCCAGCAGGCCCACGGGCGTCACCGCCGCCGCGGCGTTGATCTGGCGCATGATGCGCCCGGCCAGCTCGTCCACCGCGTGCCCGAGCCACGGCACGCGCGCCTCGTCGTCGATGGCGAACGCGCGCCACTGCGGCTCGGCGGTGTCGAGGACGTCGCGTAAGTGGATCGGCTCGCCCAGGTTCACGTGCACCTTGCCGAAGCGCTGCCTGAGCACGCGCACCGACCCCAGGAGCCCCCAGACGCTTTCCTTCTGCTTGGGCCGCCCGGAGAGTTCCCCAACATAGGTCGCGCCCTCGACCAGGCGCTCGTAGCCGAAGTACACCGGCACGAAAACCACGGGGCGCTGCGGATCGCGCAGGAACGCGCGCACCGTCATGTTGAGCATCCCGGTCTTGGGCTGCAGCAGACGGCCGGTGCGGCTGCGCCCGCCCTCGATGAAGTACTCGAGGGGGTGGCCGCGGGCCATGATCGCGGCCAGGTATTTCATGAATACGACGCTGTAGAGCGCGTTGCCGGCGAAGCTGCGGCGGATGAAAAAAGCGCCGCCCTGGCGCAGGAAACGCCCCACCACCGGCAGGTTGAGATTCACGCCGGCCGCGATGTGCGGCACCGCGTAGCCGTGCAGATAGATCGCGTAACTGAGCAAGAGGTAATCCATGTGGCTGCGGTGACAGGGCACGTAGATGATTTCGTTCCCCGGCGCCACCTGCTCGAGCGTCTGCGCGTGACCGAACACCACCCCGTCGTACAGGCGGTTCCACAACCACGCCAGCACGTGCTCCATGAGGCGCACGAAGGCATGCGAGTAGTTGGCCGCGATCTCCCAGGCGTAACCGCGCGCGCGTTGCAAGGCCTTGTGCCGCGGCAGGCGCCGCGTGCGCATTTCCTGGGCGACGGCGGCGCGCACCGCACGCGTGCGCAACACCTTGTTGACGATGGTGCGGCGGTGGGAAAGATCAGGGCCGATGCGGGCGGCGCGCCGCCGCGCATACACCGCGCGCAGCGTGCGGGCGACGCGCCGGCCGCGCGGCGCCTCCCCCGCTTGCTCGCCGAGCAGTTCCCGCAGCGACAACGGCGCCTCGAACTCGATGAGCGTCGCGCGGCCGTTGAAGAGCACCTGCATGAACTTGCGCACCCGGCTGGTGAGCGCCCAATCCTCCACCAGCAGCAGGCGCAGCCACGAGGCCTCCTTTTGCGGCGCGCGGCCCCAGTAGACCGCGGTCGGCACGAGATCAAAGTCCGCGGCCGGGTCGGCGCGCAGCACGGCGATCATCTGCGCCAGCTGCGGCGGCGGCGAACGGTCGGGCCGCACGGTCCAGAAGCCGCGCGTGCCGCCCAGGTAAAAGAACGAGCGCAGCTCGCGCGCCCCACTCAGGCGCTTGCCCGGGCGCGGCAGCTTCAACGCCAGGCACGCGTCCTGCAGCAGCGCCAGGTCGGTGACACTGCGGCGCTCGAGCACGTAACAGACCGGGCGAGCGCGCCCGGCGAGCAGCGTCGCGACGTCCTCCGGGCGCACCTTGAAGCGCACCCACAAACCCAACAGTCGTCGCAACAGCCAGTTCATCGGCCTCAGCACCGCCGTTATGATGGGCGCGCAAGTCGCAGCGGCAGTTTAGGCAGGAACGGCGGCAAATGAACAATTTCGCGGGCCAGACCGTGTTGATTACCGGCGCCTCGGAGGGCATCGGACGCGCACTCGCGCTGGCACTCGCCACGCGCGGCGCGCGCCTGGCGCTGAACGCGCGCAGCGCGGCGCGCCTCGAGGCAACCGTGCGCGACTGCGCGGCATACGGCGCCGAGGCCGTGGCGATTCCAGGCGACGTGGCGCAGCCGCAGGACTGCCGGCACCTCATCGACGCGACAGTCGCGCGCTTCGGCAAGCTCGATACGCTGGTCAACAACGCCGGCATCACCATGTGGTCGCGCTTCGACGCCGTGCAGGATTTCAGCGTCTTCGAGCGGCTGCTGGCCGTGAACTACCTGGGAGCGGTGTATCTGACCGCCGCCGCGCTGCCGCACCTGAAGCGCTCGCGCGGACTCATCGTCGCGGTGGCAAGCATCGCCGGAATTACCGGCGTGCCGGAACGCACCGGCTACGCCGCCAGCAAGCACGCCATGGTCGGCTTCTTCGAATCGCTGCGCATCGAACTGCGCGGCAGCGGCGTCGACGTCAGCATCATCGCCCCGGATTTTGTCGTCAGCCAGATCCACCGGCGCGCCGTGGGGCCGGACGGCAAACCGCTGGGACAAACGCCGATGCAGGAAGCGCGCATCATGACGGCGGACGAATGTGCGCTGCTCATGCTGCGCGCCATGCAGCGCCGGCAGCGCCTCGCGATACTCTCGGCGCGCGGGCGGCTGGGACGCTGGGTGCGGCTGATCGCCCCGGGAGTGGTGGATCGGATCGCACAGCGCGCCATCCGCGAGCGCCACTGAAGCTACGACCGCTGCTGGACCGCAGCGGGCAAAAGCCACGCCTTTTGCCGCGGAAACGCAGCCGGTGTCTGCGCAAATCGCTTCGAAGCGATTTGCGCCAATGGATTAAGGCTGTGCTATCACCGGCATGTCGAGCGCGATGAGGAAGTACTCGAACAGGTACTGCAGCACGCGAATCTGGTTGTGCAGCAGGTGGTCGCTTTCCAACAGGTGCAGCGCGGCGCGGTAGGACTGGGCGAAGCGCACGCTGTGCTCGAACGGCACCACCTCGTCGCGCCAGCCGTGCACCACGGTCACCGGACAGTCCAGCGCGCCGGCGCGCAGCGCCGGCAGGCCCTCGACGTACAGCGCCGGCGCCATGAGGAACACTCCGCGTGCGTGCAAGAGCGGAGCGGCGGCTACGGCGACATAGCCGCCGAGGCTCGAGCCGACGAGCACCATGTCGCCACTCAGGTCCTTGCAGAAATCCACCAGCCGCGCGACGCGCGCCCGCGGCTCATCAACGCCGCGGTAATCGACCGAGTGCGCCTCCTGGTGCTCGCTGCGCGCAACCTCCGCGAGCGCGGAGATCTTGCGGCCCCAGGGGCCGCTCGCCTGGCCGTGGGAAAACACGACGTGGCGGGGCTTTACCGACTCGTCCGGCATGTCGCGATGATAGCTTAGGCTTTTCAGCCGCGCAGGATCGAGCTGGCCACTTCCCAGCGATTGACCGATACCGGCCGCACGCGGCTCAGCCCCGCGCGATGCGTCACGAGCCAGGTATCGAATGCACCTGGCTTGCTGGTCGCGAACCCGAACAGCAGATTGAATTTTCCTTCGGCGAGCGTCACGGGTGTGTTCACGCGCTCGTCGCAGATCACGAAGTGATTATCCTCGGCGGTGGCGCCCGGGAAGGCCCCCTGGGCGGCGAGCTCGCCGAGAAAGTTCTCCACCTCCACTCGCGCGCGCCGCCAGGTGTCGCGCGCGTTGTGCTCGAGCAGCACCCAGCGGGTGCCCTGCTCGACGCTCGCGGCCACGAACAGCGCGAGCCGCCGCGCCGACAGGTACTTCCAGTCCGCCGCCGGACCGCCGCCCGCTCCCAGCGTGCGCGGACTCACGCCGGTGCGCGAACCGCCGCGCACGGCGAGCAAGGTGTTGACGCCCGCCTGCGCGAGGCGCGCGCGGTCGACATCCGCGACCGCCACCGCCGGACGCAATCCCGGCCGCAGCACCGCCTCCTCGCTCTCGGCGGCTGTCCACACCGGCCAGCTGTCGTCCGAGCGGGCGATCATGCCCGCCGCCGCGCCGCACGAGCCGAAGGTCTCGACGCGGCCGCGCAGCCGATCGAAAGCCTGGACGCGCGGGTAGTACATGACGGCGCTGTCGCTGCGGAACGGCCAGATACGCAGGGCATCGAGCGCCGCGCGGGCGCTGCCCCAGCTGGCCGGCGGATCGACGACCAGCAGCGCCTGGCGCTCACGGCAAACGCGCGCCGCCACCAGCAGCGTCGACAGACCGACGTCCTGATCGCGCCCCAGCGGCGGGATGCACAGCAGGTTGAAGCGCGGGATGCCGTCGAGGGCAAACAGACCGCCGCGACTGGCCGCCGAGCCGATGACGTCGTAGTCGGTGAGCGGCGCGCCATCATCGCCGTCCGGATTGGAGAGGGTGTAGCCGACTGCGACGCCGCCCGGGGTGGCGGCGCAGCGCTGTGGACGCTCGGTGGGCGGCGTGCCGCGCACGCGCACCAGGCGCGACTTGAGCAGTACGTCGCTCACGAAGCGCCCCGATTCGCGCGCCACCGACACGCGCCGATAAATCTCCTGGTCTTCCACCAGTTCCGAACCGGCGGCGCGCACGCGCTGCACGACCAGGTTGAAACGGTCGGTTTCCGCGACGCTGATGCCGTCGTAGTCCACCGAGGCGCGCAGGTATTCGCGCGAGCCGGGATTCACGGCAATGAGCTGCAGCGCGCCGGCGTAAGCCGGCAGCGCCAGGGTCGGCGGGCGCGCGCCGTTGACGACCCGCACGATGTACGCCTCGCGGCCGCCGTTCTCGAAGAAGTGCTCGACGGCGTAGGACAGCGTCGAGGGTTGCCACAGCCCGCCGAAGTGCTGTTGGAACTCGCCAAAGGTGCGTACCGACAGCGGCTGATTGACCGGACCTTTGAGGGTGCGGCCGAGGAAGGCGGCGATTCCGGTCGGCACGCGTTCGATCGCGTGATCCGTTCGGCTTTTTATTGCGAGCTGTACGCCGGACGCGGGGCTGTCTGGCACTCAAGCGCCTCGTTCGGGATCTAAGGCCCGCGCGACTCTAGCACAGGGTGCCAGCCGTGTTTGAGGAGTTACGTCGCTCGGCGGCGCGACGCGCTCGGCGGCGGTGACAGCGAAGGCTGCGTGCGGTGCATCACCTGCTCCGCCGCGCGCCTCGTTTGTTCGGCGCCGGCGCGCGCCTGTGCTTCACGCTTGCTCGCGATCTCGGCGAGCATGAGCTGCAACCACCCGGACAGCTCCCGCACGGCGGATCAGCTGCCGTTTTTCGGCGCCGGCGCGGCCGCCGGCGTCTTGCTGGTGCTGCTCGTGGCTGGCGGCGTCGCGGCCGGCGCATCGGGCGTCGGCGTGCCGGGCTGGATTTCGCTCAGGATCTGCCTGAACTCGCCCTCGTCCATCGGCAGGTCGGTCTTGCCGTCCCAGGTCGACCCCGGCGGCAGGACGTTCTGCACCCGCGGCGCAGCGGCCAGCACCTGCTCGAGCCCGGTGTCGGTCACGGTCACCGGCACCGGCACGCCGCGCGGGCTGTGAGTAAGTACGGAGACCTGGTCCCAGTTGACCTTCAGGTGTTGCATCTTCAGCTGCTGCTGCAGGGTGGTGGCGAGCGCCTGCGAGAGGAGCTTGCGTGGCGCCTTCCCCCACTCGCGGGTGTCGTCCTCGAGGACGTCGTAGGGCTGCATGTACAGCTGCCCGTCATGCCAGCCGAACACGAACGGCTGATTGACCACCCGCACCTCGGTCCCCACCGGCACCATCGCGAAGAACTGCTCGATGTCCTCCGGATACAGGCGGATGCAGCCATGGCTCGAACGCAGGCCGACGCCCGCCGGCTTGTTGGTGCCGTGGATCAGGTAGCTGGGCCATTGCAGATAGAAGGCGTACTTGCCCAGCGGGTTGTCCGGCCCCGGGCCGATGACCGGGTCGAGCTCCTCGCCGTTCTCGTGGTGCTCCTTGCGCACCGACACCGGCACGCGCCAGGTGGGATCCCTCTGGCGGCGGATGATTTTCGTCACCCCCTCCGGAGTGCGCCAACCCACCTTGCCGATGCCGATCGGATGGGTGAACACCACCGGCCGTTCGCCCTTCTTTAGGGGTGGAAAGTAGAAAATCCGCATGGCGGGGATGTTGATCACAACGCCGGTGCGCGGCGCGTTGGGCAGGATGAACTGCGACGGCACGATGATTTCGCGGCCGGCTCCGGGCAGCCAGGGGTCCACCTTGGGGTTGGCGCGCAGGATCTCTTCGTAGCCCACGTTGAAGCGCCGCGCGATGTCGCTGAGGGTGTCGTCCTTGCCGGCCGTGACGACCTGCACGACGCCGATGACGTCATCGCCGGTGGCCAGGCTAAAGCGCTCCGTGGCGACCGGCATTGGCAAGGCTGGCGGTGCCGGCGGCGGCGGCGGCGGCGGGGCAGGCGCGGGGTGGCGCAGTTGACCGAGCAGCGAGCATCCGGCGGCGCTAAGAACCACCAGCACCGCGAGCGCGGCTCGGAATCTGCGACTCATCATAGGCGAGGAATTATGACCGAAGTCGTATGGGCGACGGATGTCGGCGATCCGCTACAGCAGCACGGGCTGGTTCGGCAGCTCGTTGTCGCTCGCCGCCTTGCCGGGGAAATGACGGCCGAGCAGCGCGCCGACGCCCGCGATGCCGGCGATCGAGCCCTCGCGGAAGCGACCGGCGCGGTAGTGCTGTTCCATCTGCCGGCACACCGCCTGCCACTCGTGAAGCCCGACGAATGCGCTGATGCCGCGATCGGCGATGATTTCCACGCCGCGATCGGCCATGAGCACATAGATAAGTACGCCGTTGTTGTTGGCCGTGTCCCAGACGCCGAACTGCCCGAACAGCTGCAGCGCACGCTGGCGTACCGGCAGACCCCGCCACAGCTCCGGCAGGTCGAACGCGGTTTCGACCACCAGGCGGATCTCCCCGCCATGGAGCGCCTCGCACTCCCCGATCGCTTTCTCGATGGCCTCGCGGACCGGCGCCGAGAAATACCGGCGCGTGCTCCAGCGCGTGGTGGTCACATGACGGATGAAGCGGGACCAACGCATGGGCACGCGATCCTACCAGCTGCCCGAGGCGCCGCCGCCCGAGAAGCCGCCGCCCCCACCGCTGAATCCGCCGCCGCCGCCGCCAAAGCCGCCGCCGATGCCGCCCCAGCCGCCGCCGATTCCTGCACCACGCCCATAGCTTGACCAACCGCTGCCGCGGGCAAGTCCGCTCAGCATCGCGAACAGGAACCCGCCTGCCGCTGCCAGGCCTGCCAGCACGAGCCCATGAGCCGTCAGCCACACCAGCAGCCCCGCGCCAACGCCGGTGGCGGCCGAACCGAGTGTTCTTCCCAGGACCGAGCGCAGGAAGATCGAACCGATGAGTACCGCAAAGAACAGTTGCGGCAGCAGGTTCATGCCATGCGCGGAATGGCCGCCCTGCCATCTCTCTTCGGGCGGCGGCAGCGGCTCACCCTGGACGAGCTTCATCATCTGATCAAGCCCGGTGCTGATGCCGCCGTAGAAGTTCCCGGCCCGGAAATCAGGCGTGATGGTCTCGTCGATGATGCGGTTGGACATCGCATCGGTGAGAACGCCTTCGAGGCCGCGGCCCACTTCGATGCGCACGTGGTGGTCGTTCTTGGCGATGATGAGCAGCGCGCCGTCTTCAACGCCCTTGCGCCCGAGCTTCCACAGGTCAACGACGCGGATGGAGTACTGCTCGATCTCCTCCGGCTGGGTCGTGGGCACGATCAGCACCGCCAGCTGCGAGCCCTTGGCCGATTCGAAGGCGGCGAGCTTCTGCTCGAGCGCCGTCTGCTGCTCCGCGGTCAGGGTGCCCGTGAGGTCGGTGACGCGCGCGCTGAGCTTCGGGATGGGCTGGAGGCCCGCCGCGGATGCCGGCGCCCCCTGCGCAGCGGCCGCCGACGGGTCCGCCCCGGCCGGCGCCTGCGCGCCGGCCGCAAGACTCAGGGCCAGGAGCAGCGGCAGCGCGACTGCCTGCGCGCGGGCGCGACGCGAACGCCGGAGCATCCCGCTTACTTCGTCGCGGCCGGATCCGGTGCGGCTGCAGCGGGCGGGCTGCCCCCCGGGGCGGCGGGCGTCGAAGTGTCGAAGCTCACCGTCGGCGCCGCCGAGATCTGCTGCTCGTTGGCGACCGTGAAGTTGGGCTTAACCTGGAAGCCGAACATCTTGGCGGTGAGATTGGCAGGGAACTGGCGCACGGTGACGTTGTAGCTCTGCACCGCCGCAATGTAGCGATTACGGGCCACCGTGATGCGGTTCTCCGTGCCTTCAAGCTGCGACTGCAGGTCGCGGAAGTTCTGATCCGACTTCAGCTGCGGATAGTTCTCCGTCACCGCCAGCAGGCTCTTCAGCGCTCCGGACAGTTCGCCCTGCGCGGCCTGGTACTTCTTGAAGAGTGCCGGATCGTTGAGCACTTCAGGGGTGACCTGGATCGAGCCGACCTTGGCGCGCGCCTCGGTCACGCCGATGAGCACTTTCTGTTCCTGGGCGGCGTAACCCTTGACGGTGTTGACGAGATTCGGGATGAGATCGGCCCGGCGCTGATACTGGTTCACGACCTCGGACCAGGCGGCTTTCACGCCCTCGTCCTGGGACTGCAGGTTGTTGTAACCGCAGCCGGAAAGTCCCAATACCGCGGCCGCCAGGACGGCTAAAGACCACGCACGCATCGAATTCTCCTTGTGCCTGTGCAACCCCCGACCCATGCCGGGGGGCGGGGATTGTCACACGCGCGCGAAAGCTCGTCGATTGTTGCGGCGGCAGGCAAAAAAAACCCCAGGTTTTGAGGCCTGGGGTTGGTAAGGGCGGACCTTCGATGAAGGGAAGGAAGTCCGCCAGGGGATAAGCTCAGTGCAATCGTGCCCAGTGCAGGATTCGGATGTCCTCCGACTCCAGATCGAAACTCTGTGCCAGGAGCGAGCGCAGTTCGCGGTTGGCGCGGGCGCTGGTCAGCGGCTCGCGCAGCTCCACCACACCACTCCATTCATTCGAACCGGGGGCGCTGCGGGCCTTGCCGGCGTCGGTGACGAAGTGCGTGTAGTACTTGGTGGTCACGCCTGAAAGGGTAGTAGCGGCCCTGAGGGCCGTCCGTGACACTTTCCACAAACCTGCGGATTTTTAGTAAAAGGAGATGCGAAATAAGTCACAGGAATGCCCGGATGGGACGCTTTCGGCAGCCCGCCCCCGCGGGCTCCAAATACATCACCCCCAGGGGGGCGCGACGGCTGCGCGAGGAGCTCGAGCAGCTGTGGCGTGCTGAGCGGCCGCGCGTTACTCAGGCGGTCGCGGCCGCCGCCGCGCAGGGCGACCGCTCGGAGAATGCCGAATACACCTACGGCAAGCGCCGCCTGCGGGAAATCGACCGGCGCGTGCGCTTTCTGCGCCAGCGCCTGGAGGGAATGGTGATCGTCGGTGACGCGCCGGCGGACTTAAGAAGAGTGTTCTTCGGGGCGTGGGTGTCGCTGCAGGCCGCCGACGGGGAGACGCTGCGGTATCGCATCGTCGGGCCCGACGAATTCGACCTGGCGCCCGGCTACATCAGCATGGACTCGCCGCTCGGGCGGGCCTTGATGCGCAAAGCGCTCGATGAGGAAGTGACGGTGGCCGCTCCCGGCGGCCCGCGCACACTCACCATCGTCGCGATCGAGTACCAGCCGCCAGACCCATCTACCACACCACCCGCACGTTCTTGAACTGCCACGGGTCGCTCTTGTCGACGTCCTCCGGCAACAGCCGTTCGCGCTCGTGCAGCGGCGTCCAGTCGGTGTACGCACCGACCACCGGACCTAAGTACGGCCGGCAGATCTCCAGGTTGCGGCGAAAATCCATTTCATCCGGTTCGACGATGCCGAGATTCGGATTCTCCATGGCCCACACCACGCCCGCGAGCACCGCGACGCACACCTGCAGGCTGGTGGCGTTGTTGTAGGGAGCGAGCTTGCGGGCCTCCTCGATCGAGAGCTGCGACCCGTACCAGTAGGCGTTCTTTTTGTGGCCGGCGAGCAGCACCCCGAGTTCATCGACGCCGCCGGTGATGTCGTCCATGAGGATGCGCTGACGCTCCTGCTGCACGTAGTTGTGGCCGACCAGCTCGTGCACCGACACCACCGCCGAGTCGCACGGGTGATAGGCGTAGTGCGCGGTCGGGCGGTACACGACCTGCGCGCGGTCGCGCACCGTGTAGTAGTCGGCGATGGAAATCGCCTCGGCGTGCGTGATACAGAAGCCGTGAAAGTAGCCGCCGAGCGGCGTCCAGGTGCGCACGCGGGTGGCGGCGCCGGGTTGCATCAGGTAGATCGCCGCCATGCAGCCGAAGTCATGGCGCTTGCCATCGCGCGGGAAGTTGCGCTCGTGCGTGCCCCAGCCCATCTCACTCGGCTGGCAGCCTTCGCTTACGAAGCCGTCGACCGACCAGGTATTGACGAACTCGCCGGGCTGCTTGGGTTTGTTCGACACCTGCGTGTCGCGTTCGGCGATGTGCACGACCTTCACCCCGAGTCGCCGCGCGAGCTCACCCCACTCCTCGCGCGAACCGGGCTTGCCGGCGTCGACCTGGGTGTCGGCGGCGATGTTGAGCAGCGCCTGCTTGAGGAAATGCGATACCAGCCCGGGATTGGCGCCGTGGGTGAGCACCGCGGTGGGCGCGCGCGCGTTCCCGGCGCGCAGCGCCAGCGCCTCATCGCGCAGCGCATAGTTGGTGCGGCGGCTCGGCGCCACGGTCGGATCGGTATAGCCGCCCGGCCATGGCTCGATGCAGGTGTCGAGGTACATCGCGCCCTTTTCCCAGCACAGCTTGATGAGCGCGATGCTCGAGACTTCGACCGACACGTTGATTAGGAAATCCCCGCGGCCGAGCAGCGGGTTCAGGAGCCGCCGGTAGTTCTCGCGGGTGAGACGCTCCTTGACGAACTTGATGCCGTAGCGGGCCGCCTCCTCGTTGCCGCGGTCCTCGGCGGTCACGATCGTGATCCGCTCCGGCGCAATGCCGATGTGGCGCAACAGCAGCGGCAGGAAACCCTGGCCGATGCTGCCGAAGCCGACGATGAGGATCCGCGCGGGAAATTCGACGTGAATCTTCTGTTCGTTATTCATGATGCGCCCGTGCCTGAACAACCCGAGAGGGTATCAATCGGATCGGCGCCACTCAATTCGCTGCCGCTCGCGGTGCGCGCGCGTCACGCGACCGTCATTTCCAGTGCGGAGGATAAGTACGCTCGTAGCCGGGCAACGCCGCCACCCGCGCCAGCCAGCGCCCGAGCGCCGGGTAGTTCACCTCCACCGGCATGAAGCGCGAGGACAGCTCGCGTGCCGCGGGCTTTTCGAGCGCGCGTTTCAAAAGCTGGATGCCCGGAAAGATCACCATGTCGACCGCGGAGAACGCATCCCCCACGATCCATGCCGACTTCGACAGGCGGCCCTCGATGGTGCGCGCTTCGCTCGCCGCCGCATGTAGCGCCGCGGTGATCTCATCGCCGGCAAGATCCGCATCGCCGTCGAAAATCCCCCGCGAGATGGTTTGCAGATGCGGCTCGATGTAGGCCTGGTACTCGCAGATGACGCGCATGATCGTGCCGGCCTCCTCGGGCGTGCGGCCAAAGATCGGCGGCTGCGGGTACTTGAGGTCGAGGTAATAAAGAATCGCCAGCGACTCGAAACACACGTAGTCGCCGTCCTTGAGCACCGGCACGCGACCGCGCGGATTCATGGCCAGCATGTGCGGGGACTTGTGCTCCTGCTTGGAGAACTGCAGCAGGTGGCTCACGTAAGGCAGGCGCTTGTGCTCGAGCGCCAGCAGCACCCGCCACGCGTACGGGCTGCCGCTGCCCCAGAAGACCTCGATCGCCATCGTTACCCCGCGCGCGCTGTGCTTGCCGGCGATTGTAACGACAAGCGCGCCGCGTGCGAAAATGTCCTCGCTGGTCACCCGCCGAAGGCCTTGCGCCATGTTCAAGACACTCATCGAGCCTGAGCAGCTGCACGCCCACCTCGGGGAAGCCGACTGGGCGATCCTCGACTGCCGCTTCGACCTGGCGCGGCCCACCTGGGGCGAAGCGGCCTGGGCGGCGGGCCACATCCCGAACGCGCTGTATGCGCACCTGGACCGCGATCTGTCCGGCGCGCACACGGCCGGTACCGGCCGCCACCCCCTGCCCGCCGTGTCCGCCCTCGCCAGCACCTTCGCCAGGTTCGGCATCGATGACAGCGTGCAGGTCGTGGCGTACGACCAGTCCCCGGGCGTTTACGCGGCGCGGCTGTGGTGGCTGCTGCGCTGGCTCGGTCACCGCCGGGTCGCGGTCCTGAACGGCGGCTTCGCGGCCTGGGAGCAGGCGCGCCTGCCCGTGAGCCGCTCACCGGCGGTGCGAGCGCCGCGCCAGTTCACGCCGGCAGCCGCCACGGACATGCTGGTGACGAGCGCCGAGGTCGCCGCGGCGCTCGCCGCAGGGGAGCTCGCGAGCGCCGCTATGGTGCTCGTCGATGCGCGCAGCGCCGAGCGCTTCACCGGCGAGAACGAGACGCTGGACGCGGTGGCGGGCCACATCCCGGGCGCCCGCAGCCACCCGTTCGCGCTCAACCTCGACTCGCAGGGAAGGTTTCTCCCCGCCGCACAGCTGCGCCGGGCCTGGGAGCGCACGCTGCGTGGCCGCCCGGCGACGGCGGCGGTTGCGATGTGCGGTTCAGGCGTCACTGCCTGCCAGAACCTGCTCGCGCTGGAGACTGCGGGATTCTCCGGCGCGCGCCTGTACGCGGGTTCCTGGAGCGAGTGGATCCGCGACCCGGCGCGCGCGGTCGCGCGCGGCGCGTGACGACGGGAGACGATTCACGCTTGCCTGCCGCACAATTTTGATATAACGCCGCCCGTGGCAGCAGATCCCAAGAGCGCCGTAAACGGCCAGCGAAAATTCAATCCCGCGCAACCCTGGCGCGTGGAGGACTCCCTCGAGCTCTACAACGTGCGCGCCTGGGGCAAGGGCTACTTCGGCGTCAACGCGCAAGGTCACGTGGTGGTGCGTCCGGACACCACCGAACAGGACGAGATCGACCTGTACGAGGTGGTCGAGGGACTCAAGGCGCGCGATCTGACCACGCCGGTCGTGGTGCGCTTCTCGGACATCCTCGCGCACCGCCTGAAGCGCATACATGACGCCTTTGCGCAGGCGATCACCGAGAACGATTACAAGAACCGCTACGCGGCGGTATTTCCCATCAAGGTGAACCAGCAGCGCCTGGTGGTCGAAGAGGTCTACCGCTACGGCAAGGAGTACGGCTTCGGACTGGAAGTCGGTTCCAAGCCGGAGCTGCTGGCGGTGATGGCGATGACCGAGAACGCGCCGGAGCGGCTCATTATCTGCAACGGTTTCAAGGACGACAGCTACATCGAGGCGGTGACGCTGGCCACCAAGCTCGGCCGCACCATCATCCCGGTGGTCGAGAACTTCGTGGAGCTCGACCTCATTCTCAAGCACGCGCAGGCCTACCAGGTGCGCCCGCGCATCGGCGTGCGCGTCAAGCTCTTCAGCGAAGGCTCCGGGCGCTGGAGCGCATCGGCCGGCGAGAAATCCAAGTTTGGACTCTTCATCACCGAGATCCTTGAGCTCTTCAACGTGCTGAAGTCGCGCGACATGCTCGACTGCCTGCAGCTCGTGCACTGCCACCCGGGCAGCCAGCTGCAGGACATCCGCCGCGTCAAGGACGCCATCAACGAGCTCGCGCACGTGTACGCGGAGCTGAAGCTCATGGGCGCGGGCCTGCAGTACATCGATGTCGGCGGCGGCCTGGGCGTCGACTACGACGGCAGCGGCACCAATTTCTCTTCCTCCATGAACTACACGCTCAACGAGTACGCGAGCGATGTGGTCTACCGCATCGCGAGCGTGTGCAATGCGCGCGACATTCCGCATCCCATGATCGTGAGCGAATCGGGCCGCGCGGTGGCCGCCTATCACAGCGTGCTGATATTCGATGCCCTCGGCTCGTCGGCGCTCGACCAGTTTCGCGTCACCGGTGATCGCGCCGCGGATTACAGCGGCGAGGAAGAGCTGCCGCAGCCGGTGCACGACCTGTTCGAGGCCTATCGCGCCGTGAGCGAGCGGCGCCTGGTGGAGTGCTACCACGACGCCCTCACCGCCCGCGAACAGGTGCTGCAGATGTTCAATCTCGGCCTGCTGTCGCTGGAGTTCCGCGGTCTCGCCGAGCGGCTCTACTGGGCGACCTGCTCCAAGATCCGTGATTTCTGCCGCAAACTCGAGCGCCTGCCGGAGGAACTGGAGGATCTCGAGTCGATCCTCTCCGACACCTACTTCTGCAATTTTTCGGTGTTCCAGTCGCTGCCCGACAGCTGGGCGATCGACCAGCTGTTTCCGATCCTGCCCATCCACCGCCTCGATGAGCGCCCCACACGCACCGCCGTGCTCGCCGACATCACCTGCGATTCGGACGGCAAGATCGATCACTTCGTATCGGTGCGCGACGTGAAGCGCACGCTGGAGCTGCACGAGCTCAAGGCCGACGAGAAATACTATCTGGCGGTGTTCCTGGTCGGCGCCTACCAGGAAACCCTGGGCGACCTGCACAACCTCTTTGGCGACACGCACGTGGTGCACGTGCGCCTGCACGAAGAAGGCGGCTGGTGGATCGAAGAGGTCGTCAAGGGCGACACCGCCAACAAGGTGCTGGAGTACATGGAGTACGACGTCGCGGAGCTCTACCCGGCCCTGGCGCGCGACTGCGAACGCGCCATCCGCGACGGCCGCATGACCATCGCCGAGAGCCAGGCCATCAAGCGCTTCTACGAAAACGAACTCAACGGCTACGCGTACCTCGAGCCGGCCGGCGCGTAACTGCGCGCCGCGCTAGGTCCGCACTCCCAGGATCATCAGCACCCCGAGCACGATGAACGCCGCCGCCGCCACGCGGTGCACGAGGGTGAGCGGGATTTTCTTCGCCACCGCCTCTCCCAGCAGCACCACCGGCACGTCCGCGATCATCATACCGAGAACGGTGCCGGCCACCACCGGAATGAGCGCCTGGTATTTCGCCGCCAGTGCCGCGGTGGCGATCTGCGTCTTGTCGCCCATTTCGACCAGGAAGAACGTGATCGCGGTGGTGCCGTAGGCGCCGAAGCGCGCCGGTTTCTCCGCCAGGCCCGTGTCCTTGTCCGGGACCAGCATCCACAGTGCCGTGGCGATGAAAGAGGCCGCGAGGACCCAGCGCATCACGCCCGGATTCAGGTACGCGGCCAGCAGCGTCCCCACGGCGCCGGCGAGAAAATGATTGGCCAGGGTCGCGGTGAGGATGCCGAGGATCACGGCTCCGGGGGCGCGGAAGCGCGCCGCCAGCACCAGCGCCAGCAACTGCGTCTTGTCACCCAGCTCGGCGAGCGCCACCGCCCCGCAGGAGACCAGGAAGGCTTCCACAACACTCCTTAAATACAGTTTGTCGGGCGCGGGCGCGGACGCCGCCACGGCGCGCGCTGGTTTGCGTCCCAAAAATACCGGGAGTAGCATGACATGGGCGTCCGTATCCGTCGTGGATGAGTGCGCTTTGCAAGAATGTGTTGAATTTGTCCCCCGCCCAGGCGCGCCCCTCCACGCGCGAACGCAGGTGCAGGCCGCCGGCCCCAAGCGCTGCGCAGTGACTGAACTGTCCGATCTTGAAGCCTTGACCTGTTTGACTGTCCACGCGGCACATGCGACGAGGCGTGCGGCTCGCCGCTGTCCGCTTTATTCATAGAGAGACTTAGCTGTGACGACGATTTACGTGGGCAATCTGCCCTTCAATGCCACCGAGCAGGACGTCAAGACTCTGTTTGAACGCCACGGCAAGGTGGATTCGGTGAAACTCATCAACGACCGCGAGACCGGTAAACCGCGCGGCTTCTGTTTCGTCGAGATGGCCCAGGCGGAAGCCCAGGCGGCGATCCAGGGCCTGAACGGTTTTCAGATGGACGGCCGGCCGCTGCGTGTGAACGAAGCCCAAGAACGGCCGCAACGTCCGCGCCAGGGTGGCGGGCCGTTCCGCCGCTGACCTCGACCTGAACGCATCTGGCCTGATGACAAACCCCGCCCCGGCGCGGGGTTTTTTTATGACGCGCTTGCGGTAAGGTAGAACGATGTTCGGGTACCGAAATTTCTGCGCCGCAGTGCTCGCCGGGGTGGTCCTGGTTGCGGCCTGCGCCACCGACAGCTCACGGCAGGTCACCGCCCAGACTCTCACCAGCATCCTCGCCGGCGATCAGCGCACGGAAGAAAACCGTGCGCGCGATCGCTACCGGCATCCGAAAGAGACGCTGTTGTTCTTCGGCATCCGGCCGCAGATGAAGGTGATGGAGGTGTGGCCGGAGCCGGGCTGGTACACCGAGGTGATCGCACCGCTGCTGCGCGACAGCGGCGTGTACTACGCCGCCGTCACTCCCGATCCCGGCAGCAAGCACGTCACGCAGCGCCTGGTTGCCTTCCGCGCCAAGCTCGCCGCGCGGCCGGACCTGTACCAGCACGTGCAGGTCGTGAACTTTCCGCTCGACGGCACTGATGCGGTGCCGCCGGAGTCCCTCGATATGGTGCTGACCTTCCGCAACATCCACAACTGGATGGCCGATGACAAGGCAGCGCAGGCCTTCGCCAGCATGTACCGGGCCTTGAAGCCTGGCGGCGTGCTCGGCGTCGTCGAGCATCGCGGCAACCCCGCCGTCAGCCAGGATCCGCAGGCCAAGAGCGGCTACGTCAACGAGGACTACGCGATCAGGCTCATCGAGGCGCAGGGCTTCAGGCTCGGAGCCAAGTCACAGGTGAACGCGAACCCGAAGGACTCCAAGGACTACGAGCAGGGCGTGTGGACGCTGCCGCCCTCCTACCGCCTCGGGCCCAGGGACCACGACAAGTACGCCGCCATCGGCGAGAGCGATCGCTTCACCTTGAGGTTCGTGAAGCCGAAGAAGTAGGCGCGCGCCTGCCTTTCTACAGCCTGCTCACCACGACGCGGCCGGCAGGATCCACGAAGATGTGATAACGATTGCCGTCCTTGCAGGTTACGGTGTAGTCGCTGTCGGCGTTGCGCTTCGAGTCAAGCACCTGGTCGCATGGCAATCCCTGCAAGGCGATCGCAGCCTTAAGATCCTGCCCGGGCGACACGCCCTCAGCAGCAGCCGCACCCGCCGGGCCAAGTAAAGCCAGCACCGGAATACCAACAATCAGGCACGCGCGCATGGCAACTCCTGTGGTCGGAAAACGTCAGATAGCGGCGAACTTCTGCGGATCTTTCAGCACGGCCCAGATCGCCTCGCGGGATGAGGATACGGCACTGGCCAGCGCCGGATCACCATCCTGCAGCACGCTCACTACCTTCAATAGCAACACTTCGTAGCTCTGGCGCAGCTGTGCGAGTGAGAACTGGGACTGCCCCCGGTAGAAGGCCTTGAACTGGGCCAGCAGGTCATCCACCTGGTTCTTCAGCGACAGCTTGGTAAATACGCCTATCGCGTGCGTATCGCGCAGACGTTGCTCGAGCGCTGTCAGATCCAGCGCCGCCCCGCGCGCCGCGGGCGCGGCTGTTGCCGGGCCCGCGGGGTTCGCGGCGGCCGCCACCGGTGGGGACGGGCCCGCGCGCGCCACGCTGGCCGTCCTGGCTGGTGGCACTTTGGTGGCGCTCGGCGCGGAACGGCTGCCGGGCGGCGGTGGCGCGGCGGTGTTTTGCGCCGCCGGCGGCTTGATTGCTGGTGGTGTGACCGCTGGCGCCGATGCGTCCACACCGCCGGTCGGTTCACCCGTGGCCCCCGGTGGTGCTGGCGTTGCGGGCACGGCTGCGGGCCGGGCCGGCGCGGCGGCACGCGACCCGCTGCCATCGTGCACGCAGGCAGTGAGCAGGAGCAGCACCGGTGCCAATGCGATGCTCCACGAGGGCGACGGCGCCGCGGAATTCACCGTGCCTACCACATGTCGCGCAGCCGCGCGCCGACATCCACGGTGACGGGCGCCGCGCTTTCCTGCAGGGCGTCCGGCTTACCGAGGGTCGAGCCATGGAAGGTCACCAGGTCGAGCGTCTTTTGCACCTTTTCGGTCATGAAGCGGCTGCGCCCGCCGTACACGTGTGCATCGCCCTGGCGTGACTGGTGAGTCAGGTGGAACTTCAGCGGCACCATAAGCAACAAGTCGTTCTGCGCGCGCGTCAGCGCGACATACAGCAGCCGGCGCTCCTCCTCGATGAGCTCGCTCTTGCCGGTGGAAAACTCGGACGGAAAGCTGCCGTCGACCACGTTGAGTACGTAAACGGTATCCCACTCCATGCCCTTGGCTGAGTGGATCGTAGACAGCACCAGGTAATCCTCGTCGAGGCTCGGGCGGCCTGCCAGGTCGCTGGTGGCATTCGGCGGATCGAGGGTGAGCTCGGTGAGGAAGCGCTCGCGCGAGGGGTATTGCCCTGACAGCAGTTCGAGCTGTTCCAGATCCCCGAGCCGCGTCTGGAACTGCTCGTAGAGCCGTTCGCAGTGCGGCTGGTACCACTGGCGCGCGAGGTGCAGCTGGCCGCCCCACTGCCGGTTCGGATCCCCCAGCGCCAGCATCAGGTCGGTGAAGCGCCGCCAGTCGATCTCGCCGGTTTGCGGCGGCGTGAACTGCTTGAGCGCCGCGAAGCTGTGGCCGCCGGCTTCGACCTGCGCGAGCGCGGCGCGCGCATTCACCGGCCCCATTCCCGGCAGCAGCTGCAGCGCGCGGAACGCCGCCAGCGTGTTGCGCGGGTTGTCCGCCCAGCGCAACAGCGCCATCAGGTCCTTGACGTGCGCGGCCTCGAGGAACTTCAGCCCGCCGTACTTCACGAACGGCACCTTGCGCTTGGCGAGCTCCACCTCGAGGACGTCGCTGTGGCTGCCGCTCCTGAAGAGCACCGCCTGGCGCTTGAGCGGCACGTTGGCCTCGCGGCGCCGCAGCACCTCGTTGCAGACGTATTCCGCCTGACTCTGCAGCTCGTCCACGGTCACGGCGCGCGGCCGCACGCCCTGGCCGCGGATGGAGAGCAAGTACTTGCGATGCTGGCGCGGCGCCTCGGCCAGGAGCGCATTGGCTACGTCGAGCACCTGCTGGGTCGAACGGTAGTTCTGCGCCAGCGTGACCATTTCCGCCGCCGGCTGGAAGGCCTGCGGGAACCCCAGGATATTTTCCACCGCCGCGGCGCGGAACGAGTAGATCGCCTGCGCATCATCACCGACCACTGCCAGTCCCGCGCCGTCGGGTTTCAGCGCATGCAGGATCTGCGCCTGCAGCTTGTTGGTGTCCTGGTATTCATCCACCAGCACGTGGTCGAAGTGCGCGCCGATGTGCTGCGCAAGGTGCGGCTCGGCCATCATCCCGTGCCAGTAGAGCAGCAGGTCGTCGTAATCGAGGAGCGAGGCGTGCTGCTTCTGCTCCACGTAGCTGCGGTACAGCCCGGCGAGCTCATCGTGCCACTGCGCGCACCACGGAAAGTGCTTCTCGAGGGTTTCCTTGAGCGACGCGCAGGTGTTCACGCGGTGCGAGTAGATCGAGAGGCAGGTGTCCTTGCGCGGAAACCGCTGCTCGGTGGCGGCGAGTCCGAGCTCCTGGCGCAGCGCATCCATGAGGTCCGCGGCATCCGCGCGGTCGATCACGCTGAAGTGCGGATCAAGTTTCAGGTGCGCGGCGTAGTGGCGCAGCAGGCGGTTGCCGATTGAATGGAAGGTGCCCGCCCAGCTCAGGCGTTGCGCGATGCTCTGGCTCGCGCCGCCCAGGGGTTCATCGAGCGCCTTGCGGGTGATTTCGTGGGCCCGCCGTCGCATCTCGTTGGCCGCGCGGCGCGTGAACGTCAGCATCAGGATGCGTGCCGGGTCCACGCCGTTGATGACCAGGTGGGCAACGCGATGCGCGAGCGTGTCGGTCTTGCCGGTGCCGGCGCCGGCCACGATGAGCAAAGGCCCTGACTGGTAGCCCTTGTCGGCGGGCAGCGGCTCCCCGTAAGTGACTGCCTTGCGCTGCGCGGCGTTGAGCTTTTCGAGGTGCAGCGTGGTGGGCACGGACGAGGACTATACCTGCGGGCGGGTGGCGTGCGCAGCGGTTACGATTGCCACATGAAGCCGGCACAGCAAACCCTGCACTACGACGGACGCGTCATCCGGGTGACCACCGACGAGGTGCTGCTGCCCAACGGGCACCGCACAATCCTCGAAGTCGTGCATCATCCCGGCGGCGCCGCAATCGTCGCCTTGGACAAGGAGCTGCGCGTGTGCCTGCTGCGCCAGTACCGGTACGTCGCCGGCGGTTGGCTGTGGGAACTGCCCGCCGGCAAGCTCGAGCCGGGCGAGCCGCCGCTCGATACGGCGCGGCGCGAGCTGGCCGAAGAGGCCGGCGTCAGCGCGCGCGACTGGCACAGCCTCGAATACGTCTGGAGCTCCCCGGGGGTGTTCGCCGAACGGCTTTACCTTTTCCTGGCGGCCGGGCTTACGCCGGTGAAGGCGGCCCACGAGCGCTCGGAAGTCATCGAAATTCACTGGATACCGCTCCAGCAGGCCTGCCAGTGGGCCCTGGACGGCACCATTGCAGATTGTAAAACCGCCATCGGCCTGCTGCGCGCCCGCAGGTTCAAAGACACGCCGGCGGGGAATAATCCGTGACTCAGGTCTCAGTCCCCGGGATGACACGACGGTTACGCTATAGGCCGGGGTACAGGCGCTTGAACGATCCCAGCAGAAAAAAAACAGCTCCGCAGGCATCACAGGCCTTGCCGGAAGCCGAACGTCGCCGCGTGGGCATGGTGGTACATGACGAGCGCGGCAACGCCTCGGTTCGCTGGCGCGACGCGCCCGCCGATCATGAGCGGCCGGTGCTCGAGATTCTCGGCAACCCGAAACTCACCGTGAAGGCCGACGATTCGTATGACCCCTACGCGCGCCGTCCAACCCGCTCCGACGGCAACGGCAAGCGCACCGATCTGCGCAGGCTCTCGGAGTGGATCAAGCTGACGCGCGAGCTGGAAGGGCGCAAGAGCCGCACCCAAGGTTCGGACGAAGACTGATCAGGCGCCGCGCTCGATGTGCGTGCGCTTGCGTGTGTTGGTCAGGCGGTAGAAGCGGCGCAGTTCCGTCAACACCCCAGCGTCATCCCCGGCTGCCCCCGCCCGGCCACGACCGCGCGCCAGCCGCGCCTCCAGGCGCCCGCAGAAACGTTCCGCATAACGGCTCGCCTCCCGGTACATGGCGGCCGAAGCCGCGCTCAGGCGCGGGTCCAGGCGCGTACGCGTGAACAGTGCGCGGCGCAATTCCGCCGGGAAGTGCCCCGGGAGCTGGCGCCGCAGCAACCAGTGACTCACCACGAACTTGTCGACCTCGGCCTGCATTTCTAGTTCCAGGAGCGAGACCGGCTTGTCGTGTCCGGCGTTCCAGGCGAGGTAGAGAAAGTGACTCACGCCCTCGAGCGCGGTCCAGCAGTCGGCGACGTTGCCCGCATGCAGCCGCACCAGGGGATCGTGCCGCGCCAGGCGTTCGAGCAGCGCCGGATCCAGGTACAAGGACAGCGCGAGTTCGCCGGCGCCCGCGGCCGGCTGCGCCACGATCAGCTCTTCTTCAACGTGGCCGCCGCGTGCCGGTTGCGGCAGGCGTGCCCGGTCGGTAACCAGGAAGTCATACACGTCGTGTGCGATGCGCACGTCGTAGATGCGTCCGAGGAGTTCCTGCAGCCGCGACAGCAGCATGGGGTCAGTGCGTGAAGGCGGTCCCGCCGGCGCGGGTGGGATGCACGCCGAGGCGCTCAAGCAGCGCGTGGCAGCGCGCGCTGCCGGTCTTCAGCCAGATCTCGTACAGGCGCAGGATGTCGCGCGCCGAATGCGCGCCGGAGGTTTCGCTCACCTCGTTGAGCGCGTCCACCATGGGCTGGAACTTGCGCGACAGCTCGGCGAACACCGCCGCCAGCGCCCGCCCCTTGCCCTGCGCAGCCGCGTGCGCGAGCGTGCCGTAGGCGCGGCCCCCCATGGCAATGTGGTAATCGATGTCGATGAGTTTGGCCGCGAAGCTGTCGGCGAAGAACCCGGCGATGAACAGCGACACGTCCCCCAGGCGCTGCAGGGCCCGGTGGCGCTCGGCGGCGCGCGGCGCCTCGAGGGCTTCGCTGAGCATCACGACCAGGGGCTTAAGACGCATGCCCTCGGTAGTGCTCTCGTAGAGCGCCTCGGAACGCGCGAACAGGGTGAGCAGGTTCACCACGTAGTGCTCGGTCTGATCCTCGACCGCGACGTGCTGTTTCACGAGCGCCCCGTGCAGGGTGTCCTTGAAGAACTCCCGCAGGTTTGCGACTGGCACCACACGGCTCATCTCGCTCATGGCTGTTAGATTCCCCGCACAACCGCCGGCATTCCGTGACGGATTGCACCAAGTTAACTAAAAACCACTTGCCGCGCTGGCAGCCTGGTCACCTCACTGCTAACAGTGCGGCCAACTGTGTGCAGTCGCTCACACTGAGGTCCGCGGGGACAAGGTCGTCCGGCCAGGGGAGCGCGCGGCGGTTCATCCACACCGTGCCGAAGCCGGCGGCGCGCGCGGCGCTGACATCGAGGAGCGGTTCATCGCCGACGTAGAGAATCTCGTGCGCGCGACAATCCAGCTCGCGCGCCAGCTGCTCGAAGCAGCGCCGCTCGGGCTTGGCGGCGCCGATTTCGCGCGCATTCAGCGACACGGCAAAGAGGTGATCGAGGCCGATGTGCTTCAGATCCGCATTGCCGTTGCTCAGGGAGCCGAGCTTGAAGCGCCGCCGCAGTCGCGCCAGCGCCGGCGCCACGTCCGGGAACACCTCGACCTCGTTGCGGGCTGCCAGGAACACCGCGAATGCCTGGTGCGCGAGCGTCTCGTCATAGTGGTGCTCGCGCGCGTGTCTGGCCAGCGCCGCGAGGCGCAGGTAAGTGACGTCGTGGGCGTTGTGCGGCTCGCGTTGCGCGAGTTCTTCGCGGGCGCGGCGCATGTCTGCCGGCGTCAGGCGCGCGATTATGCGTGGGGCGTGTTCGGCGAGCCACGCCCGCAGCGCGCCTTCGGCGCGCACCAGCACCGGCTCGACATCCCAGAGTGTATTATCCAGATCGAAAGCAATGGCGCGCACGTCGTCCAGCACCGGTTAAGATTATCATTGCATGGCGCCGCTCACTCTCGTCATCGGCAACAGGAATTACTCCAGCTGGTCGTTGCGGCCGTGGATGCTGATAAAACACCTCGGCCTCGCCTTCAATGAGATCGTGATCCAGCTCGACGCCGCCACCACCCGCGCCGACATCGAGCGCCACAGTCCGAGTGGCCGCGTGCCGGTACTGCGCGCCGGAGCACTGTGCGTGTGGGACTCACTCGCGATCTGCGAGTACCTCGCCGAGCTCACCGGCAAGGGTTGGCCGCAGGCGAGCGAGGCGCGCGCTCAGGCGCGCTCGGTGTGCGCGGAAATGCATTCCGGTTTTCAGGCGCTGCGTACGGCGTGGCCGATGAACGCCCGCGCCCGCAACCGCCGCACGGCGCTCACTCCGGCGCTCACGGCCGACATCGAGCGTGTCGATGAACTGTGGAACGACTGCCGGCGCCACCACGGCAGCGCAGGTCCGTGGCTGTTCGGCGACTATTCCATCGCGGATGCCATGTACGCCCCGGTGGTGCTGCGCTTCAACACCTACGGCGCACGCGTTTCCGAGGCCGCGCGCTGGTACATGGCGAGCGTGCTCGAGGACGCCGCGCTGCAGGAATGGGTGCGGGCGGCGCAGCAGGAGCCATGGACCATCCCCGGCGACGAAGTCGGCTGAAGACCGCGCCCCCTGGCAACACCAACAACCTGACGGATCCACCATGCATGTGAATGCCCGCATCCTGGCCACGCTCCTGGTGGGCGCGCTCGCCACGCCCCTGCCCGCTCTCGCCGACGCCGCCAAGAGCGGTACGCCCTTCACCGTGGAGGACCTGGTGCGCATGAAACGCGTGAGCGATCCGCAGGTGTCACCGGACGGCGCTCAGGTCGCGTACGTGCAGCGTGAAACGGACATGGAGGCCAACAGGGGACACACTAGCCTGTGGCTGCTCGATGCGCCGGGCAGAGGTGAGCCGCTGCGCCTGACCACCTCCACAGGCAATGACTCCAGTCCGCGCTGGAGCCCGGACGGCCGCAGCGTGTACTTTCTCTCGACCCGTTCGGGCACCTCACAGGTGTGGCGCCTCGCGCCCCCGCGTGGGGAGGCACAGAAAGTCACGGACTATCCGCTCGATGTCGGCGCGTTCAGGGTCTCCCCGCGCGGCGGCCAGCTGGCGCTCACCATCGAGGTCTTTCCGGACTGCGCCACGCTGGCGTGCACCAAGGCGCGTCTGGATGCGCGCGCCAGGGACAAAGCGAGCGGGCGCATTTACGACCGCGTGTTCGTGCGTCACTGGGATAGCTGGAGCGACGGCACGCGCTCACACCTTTTTACCGCGACCCTGACGGGTGACGGCACGAGCGGCCCGGCGGTGGACGTCTCGCAGGGCTTCGACGCCGATATTCCCAGTAAGCCCTTCGGCGGTGACGAGGACTTCGCCTACAGCCCCGATGGCAAGTCGCTGGTGTTCTCGGCGCGCATCGCCGGACGCACCGAGCCCTGGTCAACGAACTTCGATCTCTACCAGACCAGCAGCGACGGCGGCGCAGCGCCTGTCAACCTGACGGCCGCGAATCCCGCCTGGGATGCGCAGCCGGTGTTTCTCGCCAACGGCGATCTCGCCTGGCTCGCCCAGGATCGTCCGGGTTTCGAGTCGGACCGCTTTCACATCATGATCAGGGACGCGCGCACCGGCCTCGCCCGCTCGCTCACCGGCGGCTGGGATCGCACTGTCGGGCGGCTGGGCGCAACACCTGACGGCAAGGCGCTGCTTGCAACCGTGGACGAGCTCGGGCAACACGCCCTCTACCGCATCGATCCGAAGACCGGCGCGCCGCGCGAGCTCGTGTCCAGGGGTGAGGTGGGTGATTTCACCGCCACGCGCGAACGGGTCGTGTATACGCACGCCGACCTCGGCGGCCCGGATGAGCTGTATGCCGTCTCGCTCCAGGGTGGCGTGCCGCAACGCCTCACGGATGTGAACCAGGCGGTGCTCGCCGCAAGGGCCATGAGCGCCTTCGAGCAGTTCAGCTTCAAGGGCTGGAACGATGAAACCGTCTACGGCTACGTGGTGAAGCCCTACGGCTTCGAGCCCGGCAGACGTTATCCGATTGCGTTCGTCGTGCACGGCGGTCCGCAGGTGAGCCTGCAGAACGTCTGGACCTGGCGCTGGAATGCGCAGGCGTTCGCCGGCGGCAGTTACGCGGTGGTCATGATCGATTTCCACGGCACACCCGGTTACGGCCAGGCGTTCACGGACTCCATCAGCCGTGACTGGGGCGGCAAGCCGCTCGTGGACCTGCAGAAGGGGCTGGCGGCGGCGCTCGAGCGCTATCCGTGGCTCGACGGCGAGCGCGCCTGCGCGCTCGGCGCCTCGTACGGGGGCTTCATGATGAACTGGATCGAGGGCAACTGGCCGAACCGGTTCCGCTGCATCGTCAATCACGACGGCGTGTTCGACCAGCGCATGATGTATTACAGCACCGAGGAGCTGTGGTTCAACGAGTGGGAATTCGGCGGGCCGTACTACCAGAACCCGCAGGGCTACGAGCAGGCAAACCCTGCGGACTTCGTCTCAAAATGGCACACGCCGATGCTGGTCATCCACGGCGCGCAGGACTTCCGCATCCCGTACTCGCAGGGACTCGGCGCCTTTACGGCGCTGCAGCGCCAGGGCATCGAGAGCCGGCTATTGGTCTTCCCGGATGAGAACCACTGGGTGCTCAAGCCCGCCAACAGCGTACTGTGGTACCACACGGTATTGGGGTGGCTCGATGCTCACCTGAAGGGCTCACCACACTAGCCGAGCACTCCGTAGAAGCGCCGGCTCAGGGGCCTGCGCAGCAGGTCCGCCGCGCGGTTCTAACGCAAACTGTATGCACGCCGGCCCGGCATGTAGACACTTTGCGTCAGACTTGCGCGGACACCGTGTGCGCCACGGGCGCCATTCGTCAGCTGTTTGACCCATTATTCGCGCCTGCGCGCGAGCCGGGGTGCGCGAGTACCTAGCGAACCTTGCGGAACTTGTAGTCGCCCAGGGACAAGGAGCCGGCGCTGAATTCCGCCTGCGTCGCGGCGCCACCGCCTGGGTCAGGACAGACCTTCGGGTCGTGGGTCGCGACAAAGCGCCCCTCGGCGCCCTTCCATATCAGATCACAGGCCTCGGGCTGCACGTCCTCGGTCACGACACTGGTGAACAGGTCCTTGTTCTGCTGTCCGTCGCGCCAGCGCTGCGGCTCCACGAACGCGTAGGTCGTCTCGATGATGCCGCGCTTCTCGTCGACCTGGAAGCTGTACATTTTCTGGCTCAGCACACGGCGCGGATCGTCCGCGACTATTTCCTGCGCGTAATAGACGTGATGCCCGAGCCGCGGCGTAAAGACGCGAGTGATAGTGAGGGTCACCGCATCGTGCGCCGGATGCACGCCGTTGCGCGCATCGAGCGTCGCCTGGACGCGGTTGTCGTATTCCCCTGGTAGCAAGGCGAGCAGCTGGGTCATCTCGGCTTCCCTTATCTTGGTCTCGTCCTTGCACGCGCCCAGCGCGGTAAGCACGGCGCCCAGGGCAGCAGCGGCGAAGCGCTTATCCATACGAGGCCCGCCACTGCGCGCGGTACTTCAGCCCCAGGTCCATGAGACGCTCGAGCAACTCTCCGTATGGCATGCCGGTGGCCGCGGCGGCGGCGGCGAAATCCTCCGCGGCCTCCAGATTCGGGTTGGCATTAGCCTCCAGCACGTACACCTGTCCCTCTGCAGTGACCCTGAAATCCATTCGAGCATATCCGGACATGCCAAGCGAGCGATAGATGCGGCGTGACAACCGGTCGAGAGCCGCCAGCACCGGCGGCGGCAGATCAAGCGCGGCGCGAGTCGTGATGCCGTACTTCGCCTGGTAGCGCTTGTCCCACTTCACCTTGCGGGTGGCGATTGCGGCGAGCGAATCGGGCATGGAACCGAACACCATCTCCCACACCGGCAGGCGCGTCAGCCGCTCGTTGCCCATCATGCCGACGTACAGCTCCCGCCCCTCGATGTACTCTTCCACCAGCGCATCGGACTTCACCTGCTCGTGCACGAAG
>Ga0209167_10000443_pt1 | contig 31064 bp, 34 predicted proteins | sample Coa_R1_9_FD_187154 | JGI IMG/M metagenome (GOLD analysis project Ga0209167, IMG submission 187154) | Surface soil microbial communities from Centralia Pennsylvania, which are recovering from an underground coalmine fire - Coalmine... | ecosystem: Environmental > Terrestrial > Soil >...
AGTCGGGCATTGGAATGATGCGACAGCCAGGGATTTCGTTGGCAATCTCGTAAACGGCTTCGGCCTTCTCCGCCGTATGATCGGTCCAAGCCCAGAGGACCATCGGCCCCGGGAAAAGAGTCGGATTCTGGCGTGTCAGAAGCTTTCGGGCGGCCTCCTCGAAGACCCTATCGTCTGGAACAATTCTCCCCTCCAGAAGGCCCTCCCCCTTCTCCGGCAAAGGAATGCCCATGGATGCAGCGGCCGGCGGGAGAAGTCCTTCGGGACCGTGAAGAACACGATACTCAGGCTCTTTCCTCGGATTCATTTCTCTCCTTGATGCGGTAATCGATAAGCCCGGTGACCCGGTAAGAGGGCGGGCAAAAACATCACAAAAATGCCAGAGATGTTTAACTATACAACAGCAGCCAAAACGGTGTCAATTTAAAAGTTTTTAACCTATTAGGCCCTTCCGAGCAGGCGAAGGTCGCCCGCGAACACCCCTGCCTCAAAGAGTAGCGTAGAACACGGCTGAAGTCTAGGGTCCCTAGGACCTACAGGGACGTAGGCCCAACGCCCTGGGGCCCGCCCACCGCCCTGTCTCCCATTGCAGGGCATCCCGCTTCAGGCGAACTTAGCCCTGGGTCTCTGGTCAGGTGGGCTCCTCGCTCCCCAGGACCCGGTCCGCGATCCGGGACAGCAGGCTATCGTTTCTATGGTCCAACGCGAAGATGCGAACAACAACGACCTGGGCTGGGAGGGTCTCGAAATGCTCCGCCAACGCCTCTTTTGAAACCTCCCGGGTCGATGGATTGTATAGATAGATCTGACGGTTACCCATTGTCAGGGGATTGACGGGTCGAGGATCCTGCGTGGCCATATCGACTCGAAACGGGAGATCCGCCCGGTCCTTGGGCAGGTGTCTTCGAATCTGTCGCTCCGCAAAAAACGGGTCGACGACGGCGCGTCCTTTCTCGACCCGCGAAATCGACAGGGTTGTTTCATATGCCATTTTCCACCGGACGTCCCGTTCCAGTATCTTTTTCCACTCCAGCCCTAAAACGGCACGGCGTCGAGAGCGGGACGATGTCCATCCCCGCACCTCTTGCAAAAGAGACCAATCCGTAAGCTCCAGATAGCTCTCCAGTCTGTGAAGAGGATTAAACGGAAAAACCTGCTGAAGCGTTTCCCGAAATATTTCCCGCAGGTGTAGATCGATCGCTCGAGTGGTTCGATGGTAGTAGACATTGGAGTAAAGGTAGAGCCGAGCGCTCAAAAACATCTTCAAGGCGGACAGTCCGGCCCGATGGAGCGTCAAGCCCTTGGCCGTCAGAAACGTATAATGGATCAATCGGTTCAAATCGACTGGACCGATCGCCACACCACACATGTACGAGTCGCGCAAGACATAGTCGAGGTTGTCTGCGGTGTAGACTCCCGAGAAGAGAGGCTTGATGGAGATGAGCCACGGAGGGGTTCCGGGAGGGGCTTCTTCTGAAGTATCCTTTCCGATCAGGAATGCCATTTGGGCAGGATCCAGCTGCTCCCCCGGGGAGAACGGACCCGAAGGACTTCGCCGAATTCCAGTGAGAATTTTTGTCAGGGCTTCCGTAATAATCGATTGGCCGAGCTTCTCATGCGTGAGGCCGTATCGGTCGAGGAAGTTATGATCGAAAAAATGACAGAAGGGACCGTGACCAATATCGTGCAGAAGCACGGAGGTTCTCAAGAGCTCTTCAATAAAATTCGCCGAAGGACAGTCAGGGGCAAGCTCCTTCAGGGAAAGGTAGAGTTGTCGGGCAAACCGCCCCGCAACATGCATCGCCCCCAGGGAGTGGACAAAGCGGGAGTGTTCGGCCGAAGGGAAAACCCATCGGGCAGACTGCAGTTGATTGATGTAACGGAGCCTCTGCATCCAAGGAGAATCGATGAGATCTTTCTCGGTCGTCTCCTCGCGGTCTTCCAACGGGACCGTGAAGCTGATGTAGCCGTGAATGGGATCGGCGATGAGCGCCAGCCCCTCAAAAAGGAGCTCTCGGCTGGTTAAACCGTCGCGGTTCATCTTTCGAGAAGACCTCTTTTCCCTCACCCTTCCACGCCTCTGACGCCGATAACCGTCCTTCGTTCGGACCCAGAAAGGCTACTCCTGTGCCTTGGCGAGGAGCCGATCACTCGTGTCGTTATGGGGGTCCCTGAGTGACCGATCGAGTCGGTTGATCCCCACCTGTTCTTCCATCCAAGATCTCAAATCGTTCAACTGTTCCAGGTTCGGGTACTCTGTCGGGATCTTGTGCGCCTCGCAAAGCTTGGTCATTTCCAGCCGAAGTGCTGCGGCGCACTCCTGTCGCCACGTTTCCCCGGGGGGCGATCCCCGGCGGATCTCTTCAGCTCTTTGCAGGGTGAGGATCATCGAGGCCAGGATGCCATCGCGCACCGTATTGATCGAAAGATACCGCTTTTGAAGCTTCTCCCTCAAAAATTGTTCCGGGTCCGAGACCATGCTCATCAGGGCGCGCTCAGCTTCCCACCGGGTTAACGCCCGGGAGGCTCACGTAAGGGTAAATCGTATCTTAAGATTCGGGACAGCATCCAGGAAAATGCCGGGAGCAGAACCCCAAAGTAGCCGGCGACCCCCAAAAGTCCGAAGATAAAACCGGAACCAAAAAGGGCGACTGCACCGAGAACCCACAGCCCATTCCAGACCATCGACAAAAACAGGGGCAGACGCCTCTGCTGAAAGGCCTGCGGCCGTGCATAAATCGGGAGGCGAAGATTGATCCGGACCCATGCCCGAAGGAGTGCTGAGATTCCCAGAAAGGTCAGACCGAGTGCGATCCCTCCCCCCATCACAATCGCCCTTTAGCCATTGCAGATTTGGGAGTATACCAGATCCCCACCGACGAATCCAGGTCACCGGGAATGAATACGGGCTGCCCACCTCGAACAATGGCGTCGACCCATACAGAACGGGTTAAACAGCGGCCGCGCCACGGCCCGGGAACGCAGGAGATTCAGGGGGAAGGGGGGAAGGGGGGAAGAAATTCGCCGCTCGAACCAAGAAGCCTGGGGCATAGAGGCCGGCAACCCCAAAGTGCCCGGCGCCCTCGATAACTTAAGCGGGATCTAGAGCGACAACCGCAAAGCCAGTCCCGCTCAACTCACCGAAGCGGATGCGACGGCCTTCGGGCTTTTCGATCTTGCCGGAATGACCATTCAGAACTCATGAGCGAAGAAGGTGATGAGAATTCAAAGGCCAAGCTCAAGCCATCGCATTTCCATGACCCAGCAAGCATTCGAATATTGGAAACAAAACCAGGATCCGCGGCGAGGATGCCGGCATGCCATTGACAATCGAACGGGTTCCCTCGATAATGAGGGGGGCTTCCGCGGAACGTCTCGAGCAATGGATATCACAGCATGCATCCTTCAACAGATTAACGCCGATCATCGACAACCGGCCGATGTGGAGTTTAACCGCGCCGCTCTCGCCCTTTTCGAATACCAGCATGAGCACTGCCCCCCCTATCGCCGACTCTGTGCGCAGATCGGACGGACCCCTCTCAATGTCCTCCACTGGAGGGAGATCCCTCCGATACCCGTAACGGCGTACAAATGGATGGAGGTCACCTGCCGTCCCGCCGCCCAAGCCCTGCGGGTCTTCCGATCGAGTGGAACCACCCGGGAGGCTTATCGGAGCCGTCATTTCCTCTTCGATCTAGAACTGGCAAAAGCCGCCATTATTCCCGCTTTCAGGCGTCATCTGGTGCCGGAGGGCGGGCGGATGCCGGTCTTCATCCTGACCCCCTCTGCGGCGGAGATGCCCGATTCCTCGCTGGCATTTATGCTGGACACGGTCGTCAACGCACTCGGCACGGCGGAAAGCGGTTTTTTCATCCGCAACGGAAAACTTGAAAGCGCTCGGCTGGTTACAGCGCTCAAGGAGAGCAGGCGCCCAGTTCTCTTGGTCGGCGCCTCGTTTTCATTCGTTCACTTCTTCGACGGGCTGATGGATGAACGGGTCCGGATTCAACTCCCTGCCGGAAGTCGCCTTATGGACACGGGAGGATTCAAGGGAAAGTCCAAAACGGTCTCCCGAGCTGAGCTCTATCGGCTCTGTGAAGACCTTCTCGGCATTGCGGAGGCCTTCTGCGTCAACGAGTACGGTATGAGTGAAATGAGCTCGCAATTTTATGATAAGGTCGCGGGCGACACATCCTCGCGTGCTTTTTTCCCCCCGCCTCAGGTGCGCACTGAAATCCTGGATCCGATTTCGCTGCTTCCCGTCCAAGAAAAAGGGACGGGCCTTCTCTGCCACTTCGATCTCGCCAATCGCGACTCGGCAATGGCTCTTCTCACCGAGGACCTCGGGCGATGGACCGATGGGGGGTTCGAGCTGCTCGGCCGGGCGCCTGAGGCACAGGTCAAGGGGTGCTCCCTTCTGATCGATGCGCTCCTCCAGGGAGCCCCATGAAGCACCTAAACGGTTTTTATGTTCCAAATCGGATACTGGCGACCGGAGAGATCCTTCGCTCCGGCATACCGTTGCGCGTTCCGCAGGTAGACCCGCCATTGGTTCAGGAGGTCTCCCGGATGCTCAAGGCTCGCCACCGGGGACTCGCGGGACGTCCGCTGGAGTCAATCGTTGAGCAGATCGACCGGGTTTCCGCTCGCTGGCTCGATCCACACTATCCGCTCAGGCGCAGGGCGGGAAAGAGCCTTCCCCCGCTGACCGGTTTTTCAATCGAGACCGTCGAGGGGGCCCTCAATAACCTGTTTCGGTCGCTCAGGAAACCCTCTCTTCAAAGGTTGCTTTCGGAGGAATTCTCGAACCCCTTTGTCCTGGACGGTTTCTCCCCCACGAAAAACGGCGCTCTGACCCGAGCGTTCGGCCCCTGCTTAACGTTGCTCATTCTCTCAGGAAACATCGTCGGGGCTGCCGTCGAGGCGCTCGTCTTTTCACTCCTGATCAAGTCTCCGTGCCTCCTCAAGCCGGCTCAAGACGAGCCGATTCTCTCCGTCCTCTGGTTGGAATCCCTCGCCGAGATCGATCCCAATCTCGCCTCCTGCCTGGCCGTCCTGCCCTGGAGAGGAGGAGAGGTCTCCGTGGAGGAGACGGCCTTTGCCGAGGCTGAATCGGTGGTCGCATACGGGAACGCCGCCGCGATCAGTGATCTGTCGGCACGCCTTCCCCCAAATCTTCCATTCAGCGCGTTCGGCCCTCGATTCTCAGTCGGACTGATCGCCAGGGAACGGATCGACACACCGACGGCCGCACGTGCCGCCCGCGATGTGACCCGCTTTGAGATGCGAGGCTGTTTATCACCCCAGATTTTCTACGTGGAAAAGGGAGGCAAATACGCCCCGGAGACCTTCGGTGCCCTCCTGAGCGAACAGATGAAGCGGCTTCAGCCCGAGGGGCTTCTCCCCTCCGAGGATGCCGTCCTGGCCCAACAGCTTCGTTCGGTCTATCTCATGAGGGGGGCGACGCTTTGGAGCCAGGCAGGCCATACCGTTATTTTCGATCCGTCGGAGGAACCGGTCCTGAGCTCGAGCCCGGAGCGATGGGTCCTGGTCAGGGGGGTCGAAGATCTACTCTCCCTTCCAGAGCGTCTGCATCCACTGCGCGGCGCCCTGCAGGCTGTTGGCCTGGCGGTCGATGCCAAGCGGCGCCCGCCTCTTGTCGAACGGCTCAGCCTGTTGGGAATCAGCCGTATCTGTCCGATCGGGAATTTGCAGGAGCCTCCGCTGACCTGGCACCAAGACGGACGCCTTCGCCTGGCCGATCGGGTCCGCTGGGTCGACCTTGAAGGGTGATCGGGCGGAGAACCGCTCTCTATTCTTCAAACACCTCGCCCAGACCTCCCCTCATCCCATGGGTCTTGAGATTTCTCGTGCCCTCGGCTCGCATCTGTATACGCGCGGTGGGAAGCGCTATCTTGACTTTATCTCGGGCCTCTGCGTCGCCAACATCGGGCACACGCACCCCGCTGTGGCAAAGGCCGTCATCCGTCAAGTCCAGGATTACCTTCATGTCATGGTCTATGGCGAGTATATACAGGCGCCTCAGGTCAGACTGGCCGCGAAATTGGCCGGGATCCTGCCCGAGTCCCTTTCCGTTGTTTATTTCACCAACAGCGGCACCGAGGCCAACGAGGGGGCACTCAAGTTGGCCAAAAAGTTCACGGGGCGCCCGAGGCTGATCAGCTTCGAGGGGAGTTTCCACGGCGATTCTCATGGATCCTGTTCTGTCACGGGACGCTCCATTTACCGAAAACCCTTTCAGCCCCTCCTTCCGGGCGTGACCTTTTTACCCTTTGACCGCATTGCCCCCCTTTCCAGGATTACTTCGAGTGTGGCTGCCGTCATCATCGAGCCGATTCAAGGGGAAGGGGGTATTCGGATCGCCTCGAAGGGTTTTCTCCGCCAGCTTCGGCGTCGATGCAGCGAGGTCGGCGCGCTCCTCATCTTTGACGAGGTGCAATCCGGGTTTGGGCGAACCGGGAAACTGTTCGCCTTCGAGCACTTCGGGGTCGTTCCTGACGTCCTCACCCTGGCCAAGGCCATGGGAGGAGGTCTGCCGCTCGGGGCCTTTATCAGCCGCCCCGACATCATGAAGACCCTTTCCGAGGACCCACCCTTGTCGCATGTCACCACTTTCGGGGGAAATCCCGTCTCGTGCGCCGCCGCGTTGGCCACGCTGGGGGTCATCCTCGAGGAAAATCTGGCCGATCGGGCAGCCAGGATCGGCGCGCTCATTCAGAATCGCCTTAAAAGGGTTCAGCGCCGGGAAGGTGCGATCAAAGCCGTTCGGGGTCGGGGTCTCATGATCGGACTGGAGTTCTTCGATCCCGTGACCAGCCGCCGATTTGTAAAAAGCGCGTTTGACCGGGGCCTCATCGTGGGTTGGACGCTCCACAGCCAAACCGTCGTCCGAATCGCCCCGCCATTGACCCTGACCGACGAGGAGCTGAAGGAAGGGATGGACACCCTGGAAACCTCGATCAAGAGAATTGGATCCGGCCCTGGGCTCGGGTAAGTTCGTCCCGGTAGAGACGTCGTCGGGTAAGGTCCGACCGGGTTAAGGAGGGAGGAATCCTGCCCCGGGTCTCCACGGTGGACGACGGGCAGGGCAACCGGACGGGGATCTCTGGCGCTACTGGTCGGCCTGCTCCTTGATGAGCTCGCGGACAACGATCTTCAGGTCCCCTTCAAAATCGATCAGATCGGGCCATTGCCGATAAAGATCGTTCAAAATCTTCTCCTCCAGATGAGCCGGTTCGATCTGAAGGTAATAACTGTGGTACGCATCGTACAGGGCCTCGCCCAGACGGATCTTTTGGAACGTTGTATTGGTCGATTTCAACTTCGCTTCAAGCCCTCCAATCAGGGCGGGTAACGTGGCCGCCATCATTCCTCCTTGACATGTCACAGGCTGAAATCGGGAAAAAGTATACCCACCCCCCACCCCGCTGTCAACGAAAAGGAGCGGTGGAAACCGTGGCCGGAAGATCGGGTCCAAGGAACGGCTTGAACTCGATGCGGACCCGGGGAAAACGCATCCACGCCTCGAGTTTTCCGGGGTCGCTTCGCGGCTGAGACGATAATGGGGCGCACAGAATTACCGGTAGGTTTCTTCAATGTTCGGGAACTTCCCTCCCTCGACATCTTCTCTGTAACGGCGAACGGCCTCGACGGTCATTGCTGCCAGGTCGGTATACCGGCGTGCGAATTTAGGCTGAAATTCCGAAAAAAGGCCGAGCAGGTCATAGAGGACCAGCACTTGGCCGTCGCAGTGGACACCTGCTCCGATCCCAATCGTTGGAATTTTGACTTCCCGAGTAATTCTCCGGGCGAGCTCTCCCGGGATACCCTCCAGCACCAGGGCGAAGGCCCCTGCGGATTCGACCGTCTTGGCATCGGAAAGCAGACGTCTCGCCTCCGAAGCCAGGCGACCTTGAACCTTATATCCCCCCATTCGATGAATCGCCTGGGGGGTCAGGCCGATGTGGCCCATCACCGGGATGTCCATCCGGGTCACCGCCTCAATACGATCGGCCACCGCGGCACCCCCCTCGAACTTGACGGCGGCCGCCCCCGATTCCTTTAGGAAACGCCCGGCGTTTCGAATGGCCTGTTCAACACTGGTCTGATAGGAGAGAAACGGCATATCGCCCACGACGAGCGCACGTTTCGTGGCTCGGGAAACGAGTCGCGTGTGATAGAGCATCTCGTCAAGGGTAACCGGGAGGGTGTTGTCGCGTCCCTGGACGACGATCCCCAGGCTGTCCCCCACGATGATGAGATCAATTCCAGCAAGATCCACCAAGCGGGCAAAGGGAAAATCATAGGCGGTGAGGCAGGCAATCTTTTTCCCCTGCCGCTTCCAACCGGCCAGATGCGGTACGGTCACTTTATGAATCTGATCAGACAATCTTGACCTCCGCCGTCGGTTTGCGCCGATGATCCCGAAGAACTTCTTCGCTGCTTCCCTGCGAGAGGGCGCGCCCTTCTTTTTTTCAAGAAGAGGTTCCCAGTCCGGTCCCGAGATTCCCAACCCCCGCCTGGATTTTAGCGGCCAAGAGGGTATTGGAAAGCAGCATGGCAATCGTCATGGGACCGACCCCTCCCGGTACGGGTGTAATCCAACCGGCCCGCCTGGACACCGCATCAAAATCGACATCGCCGACGATCTTCCCATTCTCCAGCCGATTGATCCCGACGTCGATCACGATCGCACCCTCCTTGACCATCTCGCCGGTGATGAATCGAGCCCTTCCGATCGCCGCGACCAAAATATCGGCCGAGCGGCATATATTCGGGAGATCTCGCGTGTGGGAGTGGCAGATCGTCACCGTGGCGTTTCGATGCAGCAGCATGAGCGCCGCAGGTTTTCCGACAATATTGCTTCTTCCCACGACCACGGCGTGGCTCCCGGCGATCTGCGCTTTGATCGAGTCGAGCAGGGCAACAATTCCCAGTGGAGTGCAGGGCGCCAGCGCCGGTTCACCCAGTGTTAATCTCCCGATGTTTGATCTATGAAATCCGTCCACATCCTTTTGCGGAACCACGGCCTCAAGAACTTCCCCCTCCTTGAGGTGTTTCGGCAAGGGAAGCTGGACCAGAATCCCGCTGATTCTAGGATCCCGATTCAAAACATTGATCAGCTCAAGCAGTTCTGACTTTGAGATCCGGTCGGACAAAGGATATTCCTCTGAAAAGATCCCCGCCTCCTCGCAGGCCTTCCGTTTGTTTCGCACATAGATCTCCGAGGCGGGATCATCACCCACCCGGACGGCCGCCAACCCGGGTCGGATCCCCGCCGGGGCCAACAGGGCGACCTCCTGTCTGACCCGTTCCCGGATTTCAGCAGCCACCGCCTTTCCCCCGATCATCTTTGCCGCCACCGCCGCTCCCTTGGAATCTAAAGAGGACAAAGAATCGACCTTTTCTCCGTGATGATTCGGTGAACCCGAACATCCATAATCCCCTCGGGGACCTCCTCCACCATCTGAAGCTCAAACGCGAGGGCAACGACCGGCCCCCTGGCCTTCTTCAGCACTCGATCGTAGAATCCTCCACCGTAACCGATGCGTCTTCCCGCCAGGTCAAATACCACGCCCGGAATCACCCAGAGGTCGATCTGTTCCACGAGGACTTCGATCCGTTCGTCCCAAGGCGGCTGAAGGATGCCTCGCGGCCCCTTTTCCAAATTTCTGGGTGGGACCTGCTCGACTCTGCCGAACCGGAGCTCCGTGGGCGCCTCCGAGGTCATGACGGGGACAGCCATGATCTTGCCTAAGGCCAGTCCTGCCTTAAAGATCTCCCCCGTTTCCACCTCGCTGCGAACCGCCAGATACAGATGGATAACGCTGGAGCGCCCGAATTCCGGGAGCTCCAAGAGCTGCTTCGCGATCGACCGGCTTCTCCCTTGACGTTCGGCCAGGGCGAGTCGCTCGCGCTCCGATAAGATCTTTCCCCGAATTGATTGTTTTTGTTCCAGTAATTCCATATCGACGATGACGTTGAGTCTACCAGCTAAATGGTGCAATTGCAACGAGCCGTGGAAAAGTCGATCCTAAAGAAGAGCGCACCCACTCCCCCCGCCCATGGGCTCAACAGCCTGACTTCTGCATCGCTGCTGAAAATCGGCGCCGTGGATCTCGAAGTCTCCCTCAGGGAGGCCTCAAAACCGAAACGTCCAGCCGGAGGGGATCTCGCGATCGGCTGTCCGCGGTTTGGGCCTGAGGCAGGTCTTCGGCTCCGATCCAATCTCAACCCTCGCACCTCGCCGGAGGAGCTGACGTCCCGAATCATCCGGGGCGGTATTCACGCCGGTAATGCCGCCCGGAAACTCCTGTCGCCTATTCCCCGGCGGCTTCGTCGATGTTGACAAGGGGGACCTCTGCGTTTTATAATAGGTCAACGGATGTAGACCTCAGATGCAATATCATAGACTGACGGAACGCCAAAAAGAGGTCTTACGTTTTCTCTCAGGCTACATCCAGCAAAACGGCTTTCCCCCTACAGTCCGAGAGATTGCAAGCTATTTCCGTTTTACGGGACCCAAAGGTGCAAAGAAACACTTGGATCTTCTTGAGAAGAAAGGGTTCATTCAGCGACTTCCCAAGAGTCCTCGGGCCATTGAGCTTACGCGCTCTAAAATCCTCCCCCATCGCGTCATTCGGATACCGCTCATCGGTCGAGTCTATGCCGGGACCCCCGGATTAGCCGAGGAAAATATCGAAAGATATTATTCCTTCGACCCGCAATGGCTCTTAACGAAGGGAATGCCGAAGGGCGGAGGCAAGGGGCTGTTTGTCCTGCGCGTTTGCGGGGAGAGCATGATTGATGCCCATATCCTGGACGGGGATTACGTCGTCGTCTCCCCGGAGCCGAGAGCCAAAAATGGAGAGATTGTGGTTGCCTTGATTGGTGAGGAGGCGACCCTGAAGCGCTTTTACCAGCGCGGAAGAACCGTGCACCTGAAACCGGCCAATCGAGACATGGTCGACATCGTGGTTCGACCTCCTCAGCGAGTACAAATCCTGGGCCGTGTCGTCTTTGTTTTTAGAACGCTCGAAAGACCGAGAAAGGATCAAGGGAGATGAAAGGAATTCCGCAGGATTTCTTTGAGCGGTATATTTCCGAGCTGGCCTATCGGCGAAAACCGACCGGAAAGGGTCTGCAGCCCCACTACTATCTAGAGACTCCTCATGGGACGGTTGCCGTCGATCTGGCCTCCTACGAAGAGGTCGGGATGATCCCCCTTCAGGCCCTCCAGGCGGAGCGACGGGCGGCAAACTACCAGGAGCCCAAGATCCCCTATTTGTTGGTCCTTTGGAAGGGCGGGGGACTGCCCGGTCTGGAGCATCGCACCATTCACGAAGTCCTCTCGAAACAAAGGCCCCGGATCATCAGCGCCATTGCCCTGTTAGAGGGGCGGCCTGGGCACGAGCGTTTGCGCGTATTTCATAACCCGTTTGCTCAAAATCACCTGGATAAGAATATCTTCGACAACTCTCGGGATAAGCATTATTCGCTGGTGGAGATCTCGGCCCCTAAAAACGTCAACCGGGTCGCCGAGGGGACGACTTGATTTAAACGGATTCGCGAGGGCGTCATCCCTCGGAGATCTTTCTCCCCGACGGCCGGCCCTTTCGATGCACGAGCAGCGTCCAGTCCCCCGCCTGGACCGGACATCCTTCCTGGTTGAAGAGGCGCGCGCGCAAGGCGACGATTCCCCGATCTTTTTTATGAGATTTGCGCTTGCGCAGCACTCGAATCTCCAAGCGGATCCGATCGCCGGGGAAAATCGGCGCAAGGAACTGCCAGTTCAGACCGACAAACGCCAGAATCGTCCTTCTGAGAATTCCGAGTTCATCCAACATCCCTGAGGCTATGGAAAGACCCAGGAGACCGTGCGCAATCGTCCTTTTAAAGAGGGTCGTCCGCGCGAAGACAGGGTCAAGGTGGATGGGGTTTCGGTCCTTGGAAATTCGGGCAAATGCGTCGATCTGTCTCTGCGTCACGCGCCGAGGCCGGCTGATCCATTTCTCACCGCGTTTGAACTCCTCAAAACATTTTCCCGCGTTCATCGGGCCTCGCCGGTGTATCGATCTCTGAGCAGCAGTTTCTGGATTTTCCCGGTCGCGGTCCTCGGAAACTCGGAGGCGAAGAAAACGCGAGTGGGGCACTTGAAATCCGCCAGGCGGGAGCGGCAGTATTCCAACAATTCCTCGGGATTCGGCCGCTCATCGGCTTTCGCAATAACCACGGCCGCCACCGTCTCTCCCCAAATCGGATCCGGGAGCCCGATGACCGCAGCGTCCGCCACCTTTGGATGGCGGCAGAGCGCCTCCTCGATCTCTCTGGGATAGATATTCTCGCCGCCGCGTATGATCATCTCTTTTTTTCGGCCCGCGATAAAAAAATAGCCCTCTTCATCCCGATAACCGAGGTCTCCTGTATGGAGCCATCCGCCCCTCAATGCCTCTGCCGTCGAGCGCGGATCTTGAAAGTAGCCCGTCATGACATTCTCACCCTTGATCGCAATCTCACCGACCTCCCCGACGGGGCGCTCATGATCATGCTCATCCAAAACCTTCATCGCCTGCTGGGGAAGGGGAATCCCGATCGATCCAATCTTGCGCTTCCCGGTTACTGGGTTGATCGAGGAAACGCAGGTCGCCTCGGACAGCCCATATCCCTCCAGGATAGAGAGGCGGAACTCCTCTTCGAAGCGTCTAAACAGATCAACCGCCATTGGAGCCGCCCCGCAGATGCAAAATCTCAGCGAGGAAAGGTCGAACTTGCCGGACTTCCTTTGAGCCAACAGCATCGCCAGGATGGTCGGAACGCCTGAGAAGACCGTAGCCTTATGTCGCAAGAGGGTCGGGAAAAACTCCTTGACGGAAAAACGCTCCATGAGGATCGAACTGCCTCCCTGCAGCAGGGGGGCGAGGGTCGTCACCACCTGTGCATTGACGTGGAAGAGCGGCAGGATGCAGAGGAACCGGTCGCTCGCCGTGATCTGAGCGGCCCGGCACAGTTGCTCCGTGTCTGAAAGGTAGTTTCGGTGACTTAAAATTACGCCCTTAGGCCGTCCGGTCGTTCCGGAGGTATAGATCAAGGATGCGGGATCGTGGGGATCGACCACAACGGAGGGGAAATCTTTGGGATAGGCGAGAAGACCGGAGAAAAGATATCCCTCTCCCGCCCGTTCACCCGTCTGATAGATCAGTTGAAGGTTTGAGCAACGCTTTCGAATCGGCCGCACCCCGTCAAAAAACTGAGGAGCGGCGATGAGACATCGGGCCCCGCTGTTCTCAAGAATGTAGCCGATCTCCGAAGCCTTCAGCTGGGTATTGAGCGGAACAGCGATCGCACCGAGTTTAACGATCGCAAAGAAGGCATAGAGAAATTCCGGACCATTGGGCAGGAGAAGGGCGACGGCTTCCCCTTTTCGGATTCCCTCCCGATGCAGACCATTGGCAACGGCATTCGCTCTCTCATCAAGCTGCCGGTAGGTGACCTCGAGTTCTCGGAAAAAGAGGAAGACCTTGTTGGGCAACCGCTCTGCCTGGGCGGAGAGAAGCTCACCCAGATTTTTTGGATCTTGGCTTGGACGCATCCCTTTTCGCCGGAACAAAATAGAAATCCGATATCTCTCCCTTTCTGATCCTCCGGAAAACCGCCGTCACCCGCAAGCCGGGTCGGGCTATACTGCGATCCTTTAAAATCACGTTTTGAAGAAGAAGCGTGTCGGCTCCGTCTACCCTTATATATGCGCAGATGAAAGGGGTCCGCGAAAAAAACCGGGAGGTCGCATAGTAAACGGTCGTGCAGGTCACGATCGTCCCGTCCTTGCCGAGCGGAACCCATCGGGTCGGGCAATAACAGGACGAGCAGTTGACACGGGGAGGAAGATAGACCTTTTTACACTTTGCGCAGCGCGATCCCAGGATCCGCTTGTGATCCCTCAGCTCCCTGAAAAAACGCGAAACTCCCCCATAGCTGTACTTGTAAGTCATTTCAATTCGGTCGGAAATTTCAAGGGGAAGATCTGGATCGACGTTTTTCTCCAACGGCACCGTCCTACCCTCCCTCGACGACAATGGCAAAGGTCCAAGAGGTGGCGGGACCTCCGATACTTTGGACCAGCCCCCGTTTTGCTCCCTTCACCTGCCGTTTCGCGGCCCGGCCGGTCACTTGCAGAGCGGCCTCACCGACCTGCATGACCCCGGTCGCTCCGACCGCGTGTCCGCAACCGATAAGCCCACCGGAGGGGCAGACGGGAAGCTCCCCGCCCATTTCGACGACGCCTTCGTCGATCAGGCAACCCCCGTCTCCAAGGTTGCAGAAACCGAAGGCTTCATAGGAGAGGATCTCCGCCGATGTGAAAGCGTCGTGAAGCTCCGCAAAATCCAGCTCTTTCAGGGGCTTCTTGATCCCTGCCATCCGATAAGCCATCCGGCCCGCCTCGATCGAGGAACCAAAGCTCGAAAAGTCGCTCCGGTTCCCAGTGAATGCCATGTCGGTCGACGCCCCGATCCCCGTAATCCAGGCGATCGGGCGCTTGGACCGCTTCGCCACACCCTCGGAGACCAGAATCAGGGCAGAGGCGCCCTCGGAGTAGAGACAATTATCGTAGAACTTGAAAGGGTGACAGATCTTCTTCGAATTCAGGACATCCTGGACCGAAAGCAGCCGCGGGCTTTGCGCATTCGGGTTGTTCAAGGCGTTTTTATGGTTCTTCACCGAGACCTTCGCCATCTGTTCCTCGGTGGGACTTCCATAGCGCTCCATATGTGCAATGGTCGGGAGGGCATACGAGGCGGCCGGAGTCAGTCCGAGCGGGGCTTCAAAGGTCATATCGGCTGAATAGATGATGCCCTTTAGAACCTCCGGGGTCGAACTCCCAAGCTCGGGGTTGTAGCAGTCCGAGCATTTCTCAACACCGAGGACGAGCACCACCTTGTGTAATCCCGAGGCGATCTCGCCGAACCCGACCCGAACCGCCGCTCCGCCCGTCGCGCCCCCGGTGCTGACACGCACCGACGGCTTCAGGCCAAGGCCCAGGTAATCGTGAACGTAAACATCCGGCATAAACTGGCGTTCAAAGAGATCATTATAGATTCCGTAGACAGCGGACTCCACCTGCCCGATTTCCATCCCCGCGTCCTCGAGCGCCATCCGAGCGGCATCGAATGCAAGCTCGTAATAAGTCTTGTTGATCCATCGGGCCTTGAACCGTGTGTTGCCGATCCCTGCAATCGCAACTCGCGCCCCTCTCATCGTTTATCGTCCCTCAAAGCTGGAAGGGTCCGGCGTGGCGACGAAGACGATGAAGAGGATGTACAGCGCCGCGGCGATCAATGCTATTGCGATGAGGGTAAATTTGATAATCTCTCTTTGGGTCTCCTTACGCAAGATCACCCTCCCGGCGCTTGAGGAGCTCCCGAGCAATGATCAATTTCTGGATCTCCGAGGTTCCTCCTCCCAGGGAGATCAACCGGGCATCTCGAAGATAACGTTCAACGGAAAATTCACGCATATACCCATAGCCGCCGAAAATCTGCAGGGCGTCCTGCGTGACCCGATTGACCATTTCCGCGCCAAAGAGCTTCGCGAACGACGCTTCAAGCGTCGCCCGCTCCCCGTTTGAACCTCGTGCCACAGCGTGGTAGACCAAAAGCCTTGCGGCAGAAAGATCCATGGCCATCCTGGCCAACATCTCCTGGACCAGTTGAAAATCAGCGATCGGCTTTCCGAACTGGCGTCGTCTCAAGGAGTACGCGAGAGAATCGGAAAAGGCCGCCTGAGCGATACCGACCGGCAGCGCGGAAAAAACGATTCTCTCGACGTCCAGTGCCGCATGCATCATCTGAACCCCGTCCCCCTCCTCTCCGAGCAGGTTTTGAGCCGGAACGAAAACCGAGCGTAAGACCAGCTCCGAGGTCGGGGATGCCCGCATTCCGAGCTTGTTGAGGGGTTCCCCCACCGACACCCCGGGGGAAGCCCTTTCCACGATGAATAGACCCAGGCTCTCGCGACCCGTCCTGGCGAAAACGAGAAAGAGGTCCGCGATCGGACCGTTCGTAATGAACATCTTCGTCCCGGAAATCAGATAGCCGCCGCCCGATCGAACCGCCTGCGTCGAGAGCGCGCCCGCGTCGGAGCCGGCTTCCGGTTCGGTTAGGGCAAAGGCTCCGATGCACTCCCCGCGACAGAGCCCCGGAAGATAACGCTCTTTTTGCGGCTGGTTGGCAAAAACCCAGAGGTTATGCGTGCAGAGAATCGCATGCGCCCCCCAGGAGAGGGCGACCGAGGCACACCCTCGGGCCAACTCCTCCATCACCAGCACGGCGCAAAGCAGATCTGCACCCGCCCCGCCGAACTCCGGGGGAATGGTGATCCCCAAAAGACCCATGGCGGAGAGCCTCCGGAAGAGATCAGCAGGGAAACGGCCTTCCTGGTCAAAGAGCGGCGCGCGAGGGGCCAGATCACGATCGATAAAATCCGAAAGGGTTTTCTTTAGAAGAGTCTGTTCCTCGGTCAGGGAAAAATCCATCACCTTTCTCTCGAAGGGAGAACGAGACGGCCCAGTCTATCACAGGATCCTGAAACCCACCATAGAAAACATCCCGGGTGCAGGACCCTCAGACCGGAGAGCCGGGGCGAAGCTTCTGCAGGGCGCTGTGCGCAGCGGCCTGCTCGGCCTCTTTTTTGCTGCGTCCCGCACCGGTTCCAAATACCTCACCCTTGATCTGCAGATCAACCTCGAACGTTTTCTGATGGTCTGGCCCGCTTTGGCGTAACGTTCGGTAGACTGGAAGGAGCCCGAATTCTTGCTGGCAGATTTCCTGGAGTTCCGTTTTATAGTCCGTCCGAGATCCGGGCCGGTTCAACTCGCCTATTGGGGCCGAAAATTGATCAAGAACGATGGCTCGCACCGCCTCCAGGCCTCCGTCCAGATAGGCTGCGGCGATCAGGGCTTCAAGGGTATCTGCCAGGATCGAACTTTTCCCCCTCCCTTGGGTGCTCTCTTCCCCTTTTCCGAGAAATAGAAAGCGACCCAGGTCCAAGCTGCGTGCCACGCGGGCGAGGGTACCCTCGCTGACCAGATTTGCCTTCATCTTTGAGAGATGGCCTTCGAGGGCGTCCGGAAACCGTAGGATGAGCGCTTCGCTGATCAGAAGATCCAAAACCGCGTCCCCCAGGAATTCCAGCCGCTCATTGTCCTGAACGGGCCGATCGCGAACCTCGTTAAGACAAGACTTATGGGTAAGGGCCTGCCTGAGGAGGAGGGGTTTTTGAAAGCGGTAATGGAATCGATCCTGAAGCTCGGATAGATCCGCCGGCGACATGATCAGGAGGCGACGCTATACTTTTTGAAGACGATGGTGGCGTTGACCCCTCCGAATCCGAAGGAATTTGAGAGGGCCACGTCAACAGCCGCCTTGCGCGCTCGATTGGGGGTATAATCCAGATCGCATTCGGGGTCTGGAAACTGTTGATTAATCGTCGGGGGAATGATCCCGTCGCGAATAGCTAAAATGGTAAAGATCGCCTCGATTCCACCGGCCGCCCCCAAGAGATGTCCGGTCATCGACTTGGTGGAACTGATGGGAATCGATCGAGCCGCATCTGAGAAGACCTTTTTGATTGCGAGCGTTTCAATCTTGTCCGCGAAGGTTGAGGTGCCGTGCGCGTTAATGTAACTGACCGCCTGCGGTTCAAGGCGCGCATCGGAAAGGGCTTTCCTCATGCATTTGATCGCACCCGACCCGTCCTCGGGGGGTGCCGTGATATGGTACGCGTCCGCCGTCATTCCGTAGCCGACCATTTCGGCATAGATCTTCGCCCCTCGAGTCATGGCGACCTCGAGGGCCTCCAGAATCAACACGCCGGCTCCTTCTCCCAAGACGAACCCATCTCTTTCCCGGTCGAATGGGCGGCTGGCCTCTTTGGGCGCGTCGTTTCGGGTCGAAAGGGCGCGCGCCGCGGCAAAACCTCCTATCCCCAAGGGGCTGATAGCTGCCTCGGCCCCTCCTGCAACCATCACATCGGCCTCGCCGTGTTGAATCAGCCGGAAGGCGTCACCGATACAGTTGTTCCCGGTGGCACAGGCGGTCACGACTGCCGAGTTCGGGCCCCGCGCTCCCAGCCGGATCGCCACCTGTCCTGAGGCAAGATTGATGATGGTCATCGGAATAAAAAACGGGCTGATCTTTCGAGGCCCATATTCGAGCAGAATTTTATGATAATGCTCGATCGCAGGAAGTCCCCCGATTCCAGAACCGATATAAACCCCAATCCTGTCGGCGTTTTCCTCGCTCACCTTCAAATTCGCATCTTCAGCCGCCATCACGCTCGCGGCCAGCGCGTAATGAATGAAGGTATCCATTTTTTTGACTTCTTTCTTTTCAATAAACCTGACCGGATCGAAGTCCTTGACCTCTGCCGCAATCTGGCAGGTGTAACCGGTGGGATCGAATCGGGTGATGCGATCGGCCCCTGATTCTCCCCGCAGAAGGGCTTCCCAACTCTTCTCCACGCCCGTTCCTAAAGGAGAGATCAGACCCAACCCGGTCACCACGACCCGACGTTCCATAGAAACCCAAGACCACCCGATTCAGACTCGAAACCGACCCCATGCACCCGATGAGAAAGCAGGGCCGTCCGGCTACACCTTCTCCTTGATGTAGTCGATCGCGTTCTGGACGGTCAGGATCTTTTCCGCGTCCTCGTCCGGAATTTCGATGCTGAATTCTTCCTCAAACGCCATGACCAATTCAACCGTGTCGAGCGAATCGGCTCCCAGATCGTCTACAAAGGAGGACTCGGGCGTGACATCTTCTTCTTCCAACCCTAACTGTTCCGCAATAATCTTTTTTACTCGGTCTTCGACTGCCAATTTCCTACCCCCCCTTCTCAGTTCGTCCAACGAACCGCTTAAGAAATTCTTTCCCTGAATTGGTTAATTACCCATGAACATGCCGCCATTGATATGAAGGACTTGACCGGTAATGTAAGAGGCCTCTTCCGATGCCAGGAATCCGACGGCATGCGCCACGTCGAGCGGAGTTCCCAGCCGGGCCAAGGGGATTTGGTCCATCAGGTCCTTCTTGACCGCTTCCGAGAGAGCTGCGGTCATACGGGTCTCGATAAAACCCGGTGCCACTGCGTTGACGGTCAGACCTCGGCTCGCATATTCCCTTGCCACGGTTCTTGTGAAGCCCATAACCGCCGCTTTTGAGGCGGCATAGTTGGCCTGACCGGCGTTGCCGATCGTACCAACAATCGAAGCGATATTGATAATCCTTCCTCTTCGCTGCTTGACCATCACAGGGATGACGGCCTTAACGCAGTAATAGGTGCCCTTCAGATTCACCGCCAGCACATCGTCCCAATCCTCATCCTTCATTCGAAGGAGCAGTGCATCCCGCGTGATACCCGCATTATTGACAAGGATCTCGATCCCTCCCCACTGCGACAAGACCCCATTGACCATAGACTGGACTTCGGGTCCTTTTGCGACATCGACCTGAGCGGCCAAGGTCTTATAGCCTTTCGACCCGATCTCGTCGGCCACTTTTTGGGCCGCTTCAAGGTTCACATCGGCCACCACCACGTCGGCCCCCCGCGACGCCAATAGTTCGGCGATCGCCTTTCCGATTCCCTGACCGGCGCCGGTCACAATGGCAACCTTACCTGCCAATCCCATTCTGGTGTCCTTCGTTTGGAAAAAGGGAGCAGCGCGGGCCTATCCCGTCAAAATCCCCGCCACGGTTTCCAGCTCCCGGGGACCTTCGATGTTATAAACCTGTGCCTCCCGGCGGATGCGCTTGACCAGACCAGAAAGTACCCGGCCGGGGCCGATCTCTATGAAATGACTCACCCCTCTCGCCCAAAGGGCGCTGATCGATTCTTCCCAAAGCAGCGGGGAGGAGAGCTGAGCGACTAAACCCTCTTTGGCCTCCTGTCCGTTCGCAATCTCGCGTGCCTCCAGGTTGTTCAACAGAGGAAATTCGAGGTCCTGAAAATCGATTCTTTCCAGTTCGAGTGCCAAGCGCCGACACGCCGGAGCCATCAAGGAACAGTGCGATGGAACACTCACGGGGAGTGGAATGATCCGTTTGGCCCCGGCCTCTTTAGAAAGCTGCATGGCCCGATCGACTGCGTTCACCTCTCCTGAAATAACCACCTGGTCCGGAGCATTGAAGTTCGCCGGGCCGACCACTCCCGCACCTTCAGCCGAGGCCTGCCGACAGAGCCGTGTAATTTCCGCTCGACTTAGCCCCAGAATCGCGGCCATCTTCCCCTGGCCCTGGGGGACCGCCTCCTGCATAAAGAGCCCGCGCCTCTGCACCAAGACGACCGCATCCCGGAACGCGAGGCTGCCGGCAGCGACCAAGGCCGAGTACTCCCCCAAACTATGTCCCGCCACCGCATCCGTGAGGGCGCACACCTCCGGCGGGAGGGAACGCCAAAGAGCAATGCTGGCAGTCAAGATCGCGGGCTGGGTATATTCCGTCTGATTCAGTTTCTCTTCTGGGCCATTGAATGAGAGATCACTCACTGCCCATTGGAGCGCTGCGTCCGCCTCTTGGTAAGTCTCCTTGGCTGCGGGAATCGCTTCATAAACGGCCTTTCCCATTCCAACCTGCTGAGAGCCCTGGCCCGGAAAGATAAAAGCAACTTTCATCTCGATTCCGCAATCGAAGAATAGAGACCTAAAGCGGGCATCCTGGCCATTTGACCGGCATTGATCAAGTAACCGTTTTAGATCGTTTTAGATATTGATCAAATCGCCAGGCGCTGTCAACAGAAATCGCTCGTGTCCTTTAGGGCTCCCCGGCGATTCCCCATTCAAAGGAGATAAGTCCGAGGCATCCCATCGGCCGATGGCCCTCCGTCCGGTCGCCTCAAGGCCTTCTCGGTCCGGACCCCTGCCCAGCCCGAGACCACCTCCGCAAACATCGGATCCGTTCTGACCACTCAAGTCCGTTCTGAGTTCAGTAGACCAGGCGTTGGGTCCTCACGTCAAGAGCCACTTCGCCCGGTTTACGCGACCCCGGCGGACCCGACCGCCAGAGGCTGGGCTTATCGCCGGTGACGTCTATTTATACCTGCAGAGCTGCCCTCACTCGAGTGAGGATTCAAGCCGCAGGAGGACCCGCGTCTGGACGAGGGAAGAGCTCGTGTTTCTGGCGCAGAGAAGATCCGCCCCTTCACCCCTGACCCTGGCCACCGTCTACCAGCGAACCAGAGAGGCCGCCCAGGTCAAGCCGCCTCCAAACGCCACAAAGGCCAGGAGGTCTCCCGAGTTGATCCTTCCGCTTCGAACCACCTCATCTAGCGCAATGGGAATCGAAGCCGCCGATGTATTGCCTATCCGATCCAAATTGACCACGACCCGTTCCATAGGAAGTCCGAGCCGTTCTGCGACCGCCTGAAGGATCCTTAAATTGGCTTGATGCGGAATCAAGAAATCGACCTCTGAAGGAGTCATCCCCTGGATCTCCAGAACTTCCCGAACCGCCTCGTCGATGCTCCGCACCGCAACCTTAAAGGTCTCGCTCCCTTTCATTTTGATAAACTGCAGCCGCTGCAGGAAGACCTGCTCAGAGGGGGGATTGCGCGTCCCCCCTCCGGGGACGCAGATGAGGTCCCACAGATTTCCGTCCGAGTGAAGGCAGCTGGAGAGAATTCCGCGCTCTTGCTCCTCCGAGGGTTGAAGAACAACAGCGCCGGCCCCGTCCCCAAAGAGGACGCACGTCCGTCGATCGGTCCAATCCAGGATCCGCGACATCACCTCCGCGCCGATCACGAGGACGGTCTTGTAGGTCCCCAAACGGACGTATTGATCGGCAGTGGAAAGGGCATACAAAAACCCCGAGCAGACCGCCGAGAGGTCAAAGGCCGCGGCTCGTTTCGCCCCAAGGCGATCTTGAACAATGCAGGCCGTCGAGGGGAACGGCATGTCCGGCGTGCAGGTGGCGACAATAATGAGATCAACCTGCTGGGGAGCTAAGCCTGCGGCTTCAAGAGCCCTGGCGCCCGCTCGGGCCGCAAGATCGGAGGTTGCCTCTCCCGGATCAGCAATCCGCCTCTCCTGGATACCGGTTCGTTCCACAATCCACTGATGGGTCGTGCGCACTTTGCTTTCAAGATCGCGGTTGGTCACCACCTGTTTTGGCAGATCAGAACCAGTACCGACGATTCTTGAGCGCGTCACTTCTCCCCCTCCGCTCGCCGGGGCTCCCCTTCGTCCTGACGCGCATGGCAGGCCAGGTACCTTTCGATGTCGTGCTTGATGCAATCATTGATCCCCCGCTCTGAGAACTCGACGGCAACCTTGATCGCGTTCTTGATCGCCTTTGGAGAGGATCTCCCGTGGCAGATAATGCTGATCCCCTGGATGCCCAGAAGAGGTGCCCCGCCATACTCTGCATAGTCGATCTTCTTCTTGAACCGCGAAAAGGCCGGTTTCAAAAAATAATATCCGATCCGGCCGCGAATCGAGCGCAGGATCTCGCGTCGGAGAAATTTGATGATTGCGTCGCTCAGGCCCTCCGAAATTTTGAGAGCCACATTGCCAATGAACCCGTCGCAGACCACCACGTCGGCGCCACCCGCATAGACCTCTCTCCCTTCAACGTTTCCGATGAAATTCAGCGGAAGGCGTTTGAGACCTTTAAACACCTCCTTCGTCAATTCGTTTCCTTTGCTGTCCTCTTCACCGATGCTCAGGAGTCCCAGGCGGGGAGAAGCGACTCCTAGGATTTTTTGGACGAAGACATGCCCCATGATCGCAAATTGGAGCAGATGGATCGGCTTACAATCGACATTGGCTCCCACGTCAAGCATCAGGGAAGTTCCTGTAACCGTAGGCAACAATGTGGCAATGGCCGGGCGCTCGACCCCACTCAGGGTCCCGAGGATAAAGAGGGAAGTCGCCATGCTGGCCCCGGTATTTCCGGCGCTGATCACGGCCGAGGCTTCTCCCCGCTTGACCAGATCGGTGGCAATCCAGATGGAGGAATCCCGTTTCTTGCGAACCACCAGGGAGGGGGACTCATCCATTTCAACTTTCTGTCCGGCATGGATGATCGAGAGCGGAAGGCCTTCCCAGGAATGGCGGGCGAGTTCCGCTCGAACGACGGTTTCGTCCCCCACCAAGAGGATATCGACAGCATACTCTCGCGCCGCGAGAACCGCACCCTCAACGACCGAGGCTGGAGCGTTATCCCCCCCCATGGCGTCGAGGGCCACTTTCATCCGTCTACTCCCCACTTAACCCCCCCATGGCTGAACCTTGGGGGACACAGAACGGGTCGAAAGGCTTAAAACCTCCGCCGAACCCCATCATCAATCCCGGCCAGAAACGCCTGGGAACGGCGCGAGGCGAGCCAAAGGATCGCTCATCCAGAGGGGACCTTAGACCTTTTGCGTCGACCCTAAACCTCTTCCACCACGATGACCTCACGCCCTTTATACGTGCCGCAGTTCAGACAGACACGGTGAGGCAGTTTCGGCTCCCGGCACTGCGGGCAGACGCTCAAGCTGGGTACGGGGAGGCTATGATGGGCCCTGCGCTTGTCGCGGCGGGCCTTTGAAATTTTGTGTTTTGGGTTGGGCATGTTATCGATCCTCCAGGGCACGTTTCACTTGTATCAATGCAGAGAATGGGGAATGGTACACTTCCGGACTGCACCCGCAGGCCCTCAAGTTCAGATCTTGCCCGCAGGCCTGGCAGAGGCCCAGACATTCCGGCTTGCAAAGAGGGCGCATCGGCCTCGCCAGGAGGATTTGCCCTGTGATCAGCTCGGACAACTCGATGCTATCGTCCTGATAGAAGATCACATCAAGGTCTTCTCTGCGCAGTTGAACTTCTTCCTCCCTCGGGGCTTGAGTCAGGGGAGCATAAGCGGTCATGAACTGTGCCTCGATCAAGTTCGTCGCCTCGGCAAGACATCGACTACACTGCAGGAGTTCACGGGCCACGACTCGTCCCTCGGCCAGAATCTCGTCTCCATCACGGGAGAGGTAGAGTGAGATCGAAATCGGATCGGGGAAAGAGGACCTGGGAAAGCCAAACTTTTCCGAAGATTCCAGGTAACTGAGGGAAAGACCTTCTTTCGGAATATCTTGCAGGGAAATGATCATATAAATAAAGATCCAAAACCGTTTAAAAAACGAAGAATTATAGCGGCAAGCCAATTGCCTTGTCAAGACATCTGAGGAGACCGCCTCGTCACGGCCGGTTCAACCGGCACACAGATCCAACCGGCACACAGAAAAAGAGGCCGGATCGAGTTCCGACCTCTTTTAACCTTCTAGACGAAAAAGGCTGAGAGAATCTAATGGAGGGGGCTAGGCGCTAAACGAATTCCCGCAGCCACAGGTGGATTTTGCATTGGGATTCTTGATTGAAAAACCAGATCCTTCCAGGCTATCTACAAAGTCGATCTCGGTCCCGTCCAACATCTTCTCACTCTGCGCGTCGATGAAGACCTTCACACCATGCATCTCGAGGATGCGATCTTGGGCAAGAGACATATCCTCCAAGCTCATCCCGTAACTAAAACCTTGACAACCCCCTCCAGAAACATAGACGCGAAGTCCGGTCTTTTTTTCAACAGCCAGGAGCTCCTTAACCTTTGCCCCGGCCTTTTCTGTCAGTGTGATCATAAGACCTCCTTCTCTTATTTTAAATATTATATCAAAAAATTCCGAAAAATACATGCTAATTCAAGGGAACCGTCAACGATGTCCCCTTGAGCAGACAGCGGTGTTCTCGCACGTGCGCGAGATATTCGTCTTGGAAATTGTTGAGGATACTCTCGACCGCCAAGGCCGCCCCGGTGAGAAAAAAGCAATAGCCCCTGCCTTTGATCATGCCACAGACCTGGCCGACTTGCAGCACATCGCTTTCGTTTGCCCCTCCTCCCTCGATCTTCTGAAGAATCTCCGTCAGGTGGGCCGTCCCCAGCATACAAGGTGGGCATTGGCCGCAGGACTCCTTCATAAAGAAGCTTGAATAGTATAAGGCGCGCTCGACCATGCAGACCCTCTCCGACATCACGATCACCGCCCCGGTTCCCAGCCCGGAGCCGATCGTCTTCAGAGAATCGAAATCGAGTAAGACATCGATCTTGGCGGCAGGGATCACATTATTTGAAGGTCCCCCGGGGTAGACTGCCTTCAGCCGTTCGCCTCCGGTCACCCCTGCGCCGCACTGCTCGATCAGTTCCCGAACCGTCAAGCTCCCCAACGGCCTTTCATAAAGACCCGGGCGGTTCACATCTCCCGTCAGGGTAAAGATCATTGTGCCTGGGCTCGTCTTCGATCCCAACCCGGCAAACCAATCGGCACCTCGGCGAAGAATATGAGGTACGTGACAGAGGGTTTCGGCATTATTCACCAAGGTTGGCTGTCCATAGAGCCCCGAAACCGCTGGATAGTAAGGGGGTTTCTGGCGCGGCTTGGCGGCCCTTCCCTCGATCACCTCCAACAGGGCCGTCTCCTCTCCCGCGATATAGGTCCCCGGGCTCTTAGAAATCTTCAGATCAAGAGAATAAGGACCTCCGAGGATGCGCTTTCCCCAAAAGCCCCGCGCCCGGGCCTCTCCCATCGCCTGTTCCACAAAGCGTTGCTCATCATGAAAATTGCCGTTGATATAGATATAGGCCTCCTGCGCCCCGACCGCATACGAAGCGAGGATAACGCCTTCTACCAACTGGTGGGGATTACTGCGCAGGAGATAACGATCTTTAAACGTGCCCGGTTCGTCTTCAGCGGCATTACAACAGAGATATTTTTGATCAGCCTGCCGGTGGGCGACAAACTCCCATTTTCTGCCGGTCGGGAATCCAGCCCCTCCGCGTCCCCGCAGGCCGGACGCCTTAATGATTTCGACGATCTCCCGAGCTGGAGTGCGATCACCGAGGATGCGCCTCAGGGCGGAGTAACCTCCCTCGCCCAAATAGGCTTCAATAGAGAGAGGTTGAACATCCGGAAGTGCGGATAAAAGGAGGTCCTTCGTCAGGACCTGATCGGCCAAGGATCCCTCCTCCGGGCTGCCCATCCTAAGGAATTACCGAGAAAGTACGATCAACTTCCGGTTCTTGCTGGCCAAGGGTGCGGGCCGGTGCTGTCGATTGGCCATAATAACGGGATCCAGAATTTCCCCGCAGATCAGACAGCGGCATCCTGAAAAAGAAAGATTTCCGGTGTCATCCTTAAAATCCTGAAAAATTTCAAAGACCATGCTCCCAGTGCATCTCGGGCATTCCATCGATATTCCCCTCCTCGCCAGGCAGTTTACCATCCGATAATCGCCTGGATATGCAAAGGAGGTGCCAAAGGGTCGACACAAAAAAGTCTTTGTTTTTTAATGAGATAGAATCTCTTGGTCCAACAGAGCCGCCCACATGTTGCAGATACGAAACCATCGCGTTTGTTGATTTTACACCGATAAGATGATTTTGCTAAATAAAAACAACCGGGTTGATCTTATGTTTCAGATCTGAACATTTTCATTTTCGCAACGCTTCCCGCCTGGATCTGGTGCTTCCTCAGTTTTCTCCAGAGGGTCGTCCGACTGATCTTCAGTCTCTCCGCAACCTTGGAATAGTTTCCATTTGCCTGTTTCAACAAACGGAGAATCAGTTCCCGTTCCAGCTCATCGAGAGGATTGGTGCGCTCGACCACGAGGCCGATGAGGTCGTTGGACGGCTGTTGTAGGTCTTTCGGAAGGTGCTCCGGCAGGATCACGTTTTCCTGGCAAAGGACCATGACGTGCTCGATAATGTTTTCCAGTTCGCGAATGTTGCCCGGATAATTATAGGCCAGGAGCATCCTCATGGCCTCGGGCGACAGTCCGACCACCTTTTTCCCCATCTCCCTGTTAAATTGGCCGATGAAGTGCTCGACCAGAAGTGGAATGTCGTCCTTCCTCTCTCTCAAGGGGGGAAGAAAGATGGGCACCACCCTCAACCGATAATAGAGGTCCTGTCTAAACTCTCCCTGTTCCACCGCCTTTTTTAATTTCTTATTCGTGGCCGCAATCACGCGCACATCGACTTTGACCCGGCGATTGTCTCCCACCTTCTCAAACTCCCCCTCCTGGATCACCCGAAGCAGCTTGACCTGGGTTGACGGGCTAATGTCTCCGATCTCGTCCAAAAACAGGGTTCCGCCGTCTGCAAACTCGAATCGGCCCATTTTATGAGAAATCGCACCGGTAAAGGCCCCCTTGACGTGACCGAAGAGTTCGGATTCCAGTATCCCTTCAGCCAGCGCGCCGCAGTTGACCTTGATAAAGGGCTTGTCTTCTCGAGGGGAGAACTGATGGAGGGCGTGGGCGATGAGCTCCTTGCCGGTCCCGGATTCTCCCTCGATCAGAACGGTCGACTTGGACTTTGCGACCTCGGGCAGGAGCTTATAGAGTTCCTGCATCTTGGCGTTACACCCGATGATATTTTCGACGGAATATTTCGCACGAAGGACCTCGGTGAGGGCTTTACTCTTTATCCGCTCTTCAATGAGCTGCCACATGAATTTTGCGGAAAGGCCGCCGATCACCTCGACCTTTTCCTTGACCTCCTCCAAGGCTTCCCGGACGGAGCGGGACCCCGTCACATCGATCACAATGTCGATCTCGCCTTTGAGGAGAGCTCGAAAATCAGTGGTGGTCGGAATCTTGAGCCGGCGGGCAACGTCAATTCCGGGTGCATCCCGGTTGATGTCCGCGACGGCAACGATGTTGACGTGCGGATCTTTGTGGAGAATTTCCACAAGGGCAGCCCCCCCCCGGCCGGCACCGATTATCACGACTCTGGTCATCGTCGTTTGATTTTAGTTGCTTTGGAGGGGAGTGTCAAGAACGACAGGGGGTAAGCTCAAAAAACGGATCAGAGCCATTTCTCGACCTGCCTGCAGAGTTCTCGAACGGTTTCGACCGATTTACGAAAGGCCTTCTCCTCCTGCGCAGAAAGGGCGATCTCGATGATCTCCTCGACCCCCCCGCGACCCAGCTTGGCGGGTACTCCGACGAAAAGATCGCGCACCCGGTAGTTTCCCTGACAGAACGCCGCGCAGGGAAGAATCTTCTTTTTATCTTTGACAATGGTCTCGACCATCTCCGCGATCGCCGCAGAAGGGGCATAAAAGGCGCTCCCGGTTTTCAGCAGAGAGACAATCTCGGCGCCCCCGTCCCGGGTCCGCTTAATCAGCTTTTCAAGCCTTTCCTCAGAAAGCAATTCGATAATCGGAACACCGCCGACCGTGCTGTACCGGGGCAAGGGGACCATCGTATCGCCGTGGCCGCCCAAAACGAACGCGCCAACACTCTCGACGGAGACTTTGAGCTCCTGTGCGATGAAGACCCGAAAGCGCGCACTGTCGAGAACCCCAGCCATGCCCAACACCCGTTGCGGGGGCAATCCGCTCGCCCTGTGAGCCACAAAGGTCATTGCATCCAAAGGATTTGAAACCACAAGAACGATCGCGTCCGGAGAATGCTCAACGGCGCTGGTCGCGACCTCTTTTACAATCTGGGCATTGGTCCTCAGCAGGTCATCCCGGCTCATCCCAGGCTTGCGCGCCACCCCGGAGGTAATCACCACGAGGTCTGATCCGGCCGTCTGGGCATAATCGCTGGTCCCGACGATTTGGGTATCATAGCCGCAGACGGGTCCTGATTCCAGGAGGTCAAGCGCCTTACCCTTGCAAAGGCCCTCGTCAATATCGACGAGGACCAACTCCCCGATTTCCTTCTCGGCAAGACGCTGAGCCGTCGCTCCTCCGACGTTCCCAGCACCGACGATGGTCACCTTAGCCTGCTTCATCATCCGCTCCATAGCCAATCATTCAGGTGAGGACGAGCCTGTGAATTAATACCGCCCTCCTGCAGGCGTGTTTGCAATCCAAATCTTTAGCGCAGCCTGTCGAGCATCTGCGCGGCTTCCCGCTTATCTTTCCGGGCTTCCACTGGATCCACCGGATCGGGAATATCGAGAATCGAACGAAGCTCGGTTCTCGCCTCTTGCTTTTTGCCTTCCTCAAGATAGGTGTTCGCCAACTCGAGATGATTCAGGGTGCTCCTGGGGTTGGCGGAGACCGCCTGCATGAGCTCCGCCAAAGAACGTTTGTTCGATCCCCCCCAGAAACCGGGCAATTTTCGGTACATCACCCCTAAAACGAGGTGGGCGCCGTCGTTCTTCGGATCCAAAGACAGGACGGTCTCCATCTCTTTTTTAATCGGATCAACCAAGAAAAGCGACCGAAGGATCCCTTGCGTCTGTCCAATCTTTCCCAGACCCACTCCGAGCCAGAAATGACTCCCAACGCTCCGAGGATTGGCCTCCACTCCTTTGGTCGCCGTGTCAGCAGCCTGTTTATAGAGCTTGATCTTCTCTGCACTTTCCGTCTTCTGATCGCCCTCCCATTTCAAGGCCCTCGCCAGTCGCCAAAGAACCTCATCATTGCGAGGATTCGCCGCCAGTTCCCGCCGCAGCAGATCAAGCCCCATCTGCTCCTTCGGAGGCTGGTCCCGTTCCAAATAGAGATGGTCGACTTGCTCCAGCGCGTTTTGATCGGCCAGGGCCGCTGACGAAAGGAAGCCCAGCAAAGCGAGCAAGATCCAGAAACATCGTCTCATTGCACCGTTCCCCCTGGCAAAAGCCCCGCCAGCTCGGCCACCGCCAGCGCATAGTTGACCGATCGATTATAGTGAGTAATTGCCCTGAAATTCTCGAAGACCGCCAGAAGGCTCTCCTCGCCCTGCTTCAGTTCAAAAATCAAGAGGGAGACCTCTTCGGTTTGCTCGGGAAGAGGGTCGATCCTTACACCGATGCCCAGTAGGCGGGAAACCGGGGTGGAGGTCCGCAACCCACTGCCGACAAGTTGCTTGACCTCCGGATTATCCCGGTCCAGCACGGCGCGACGCCAGAGCAATCCCTCATGGCGCCAATGAAACGCGCGAAGATAGTTGGCGACGCTGGCCACAATGTCCGCCGTCGAATGGATCAAATCCTTTTTCCCGTCTCGATCGAAATCGACCGCATACCGCCGAAAGCTGGAAGGCATAAACTGCGGGACCCCGAAGGCGCCTGCGTAAGATCCGTTGACCGACAATGGATCCATCCTTTCTTCGCGGCAGAGGAGAAGAAATTCAACCAGTTCAGCTCGGTAAAAGCTTTCCCGGCGCGGATAGGTCGAAAACGCGGTATTGAGGACATCGAATACCCTGAAACTTTGGATGCCAGCCTGGCCGAATTTCGATTCGATTCCCAGGATACTGCAAATGATCTCTTTTTCCACGCCGAAGCTCTTTTCCACGCTTTGAAACACGTCAATATTTTTTCTCAGGTAGTCTCGGGACATTTCGATCAAATTATTTTGGACGAATCGGCGCCGGTATTCAAAATACGGAAGCGCTTCCGCAGGACGTTCAAACCTATCGATGATTTCCGGGTGGAGAACCACCTTCCCGAAGAGTGATCGAAGATCCTTTTCGCTAAACTGATAATGATCAACCAAGTCCTTGAGCAGGGCCACATATCGGGGCTCAACCAAATCAATGCCAAGAGTTCCGCCAGAACCTTCACGAACCGGGCGCAGTGAAAAAACGCTTGCCAACACAAGCAGCCGAGGAATCGATCTTTTTAGGAATGTTCTTCGGTCCTCCAACAGAAAAGCTCCAAGGTCATCTAGCTAACATAGAAAAAGGGGGCAAGATTGTCAACCCCCCACCGGATACCCACCGGAGCCCGGGTTGAGAGAGCAGGGGGTTTGTCGGCCGGAACGGCTCCTCAGAATATACCCGATATACCCGCTATTGGTGCGGTGAACAAGTTCCCTATTTTGGGACTGTGCATTCGCCTAGCCTCGATTTCCATGGTGCTGGAAAGGAGTATCATTACAGGGAATCGAGCCTGGGAAGAGGTTAAACAAAGCGGATGAGCAGTTCCTTGCCACCGAACCAGGGCATGGGAGTGGGAGCGTTGGCGAGGCCCGAGGCGACAAGATACGGGTTGTGGGCGCGCTTATCCAGAGTGACAATTACTTGGCGCTCT
>Ga0209167_10000445_pt1 | contig 30903 bp, 34 predicted proteins | sample Coa_R1_9_FD_187154 | JGI IMG/M metagenome (GOLD analysis project Ga0209167, IMG submission 187154) | Surface soil microbial communities from Centralia Pennsylvania, which are recovering from an underground coalmine fire - Coalmine... | ecosystem: Environmental > Terrestrial > Soil >...
ACGCGAACTGCGGCACGCGCGCAAGCTCACGCAGGTAAAGGTGGCCAAGACGCTCGGGGTCACGCAGGACAGTGTCTCGCGCCTCGAAAAGCGGAGCGATCTCCTGCTGTCCACGCTCCGCAAAACGGTCGAGGCTATGGGCGGAAATCTTTCCCTGGTCGCCGAGTTTCCCGACCGTGCGCCCGTGGTTCTGTCGGGCATTGCCGACGATGATGATCCGAGGCCAAATTCGAGAAACCGGAGGCGAGTCGGTTAAGATTGCGATACAATTCCCCACCATGATGACCACTGCGTCTTTGCTACGCGATCGCCGCGCGTTTCTCAAGTTCCTCGCGGGCAGCCCTTATATCGCCGCCTTCGGCGGAGTGAGCGCGGCGGCGTTCCAGACTCAGCGGAATTCCGACATCATCGCCGATCCCGTCGTTACCGATCCGAAAGACGCGCTCGACGTAATGGATTTCGAAGAAGCCGCGCACCGCAAAGTGGGCGCCGGCCATTGGGCTTATATGACCAGCGGCGTCGATGACGACCTCACCCTGCACGCCAATCGCGAAGGCTTCAGACACGTCGAACTGCGCCCGCGGCGTCTGGTGAACGCCACCAAAGTGGACATGCGCACCGAACTCTGGGGAACCACGTACAACAGCCCGGTCTTCCTCTGCCCAACCGGCGGTGAAAAATCCTTCCATCCGGAAGGCGAGTTGGCGGTTGCCCGCGCCGCCAAAGCCCGCGGCACCCTTCAGGTCCTGTCTTCCAGCACCTCAACCGGCGTGGAAGACGTGAACCAGGCGCACGGCCAGCCAGTCTGGTATCAGCTCTACGCGCCCTCTTCGTGGGCCGTGACCGAAAAGCTTATCCATCGCGTGGAAGCCGCCGGCTGCCCGGTTGTCGCGCTGACTGTCGACAACACCACGGGCAGGAACAGCCAGACCTACAAGCGCATGCGGCCGAAGGATCTGCACCAATGCGCGGCGTGCCATGAGGGCGAGCCCGGCACCTCCATCAGGGAAAAGCGCATGTACGACGGCATCGATATGACCGGCGTCAGCACCCAGAATCCCGCCATGGACTGGGACTTTGTGGATCGCCTGCGCAAGCTGGTCTCAGTGAAGCTGCTGGTCAAGGGAATCGACACCCGGGAAGACGCGCGCCTTGCCGTCGAGCATGGGCTCGATGGTGTTTGGGTTTCCAACCACGGCGGCCGCTCGACGGAAACCGGCCGCGCCACTATCGAAGCATTGCCGGAAGTAGTGGCTGAGGTGGGCAATCGCGTTCCGGTTTTTGTGGACGGAGGCTTCCGGCGCGGCACGGACGTTTTCAAGGCATTGGCGCTGGGGGCGCGCGCGGTCGGCGTGGGCCGTCCCATGTTATGGGGATTGGGCGCGTTCGGCCAGGCGGGCGTGGACCGCGTGCTTGAGATCCTGCAGGGCGAACTTAAGCTCGCGATGGGCAATTGCGGAACGCAGACGGTAGGCTCAATCACCCGCGACCGCGTGGCCACTCCCGACTGGCGCAGCTGAAATTCAAGGTACACGCGGCTTCAGCCGCGTTTCATTTGCTGCCTGACAACGCGGCTGTAGCCGCGTTTACTCTCACTTCGCAATCGCGTCTTCAATCGCCCGCGAAAGATCGTCGAAAATGATCGTTTCGGAGAAAGCCACTCCGCCCACAAAAACCGCCGGCACCCGACTCACGCCGCGAGCCACCGCAGCCTGGCGATCCTGATCGACCGCCGCAATCAGCCGCTGATCCGTCAGCGAAGCCACGATGTCCTTCGGATCCAGATGATTGCGATAAGCGAAATCGATGAGCCACTGCTTCAGGTTCTGCGCCGTGATGGCGTCCTGCTCCGCCAGAATCTCACGGCGAATGATGATGCCCAACTCCCCACTCTGCTCGTTAACCCAACGCGCGGCGACTGCGGCCTGGGCCGCCCAGTCGTGCTTTCCCAACGGGAAATCGCGATGGATGAACGCCACTTTCCTGCCGTACCGGGGAAGAATTTTATCGTCCATCATGACGCGGAACCGCGCGCAGTCGCTGCACTGCAGGTCCTCGTATATCAGAACTTTGACGGAACTGGCCGGATTTCCTTCCACGACATCATTGTGTGCGGCGGACGCGCACGGGCCGATTGCCAGCATAAGCACTAACGTCACCACTATTCTCATAGCTGAACTGGGCTCTGCAACCGGAAGGTCAGCCTGGTTTCGGAGGGAATTTTGACCTTCTGGCCGCTGGTCAGCACTTCCGCGCCTGTTCCGACGGCGGCGCCCGAACCGGCGCCGATCGCCGCACCCTTTCCGCCCCCCGCGATGGCCCCGATGATCGCGCCAAGTGCGGCCGCGCCGCCGATCACTCCGGCGCTGCGCTGCCCGCGCGAACTGCTCTCGGTCTTCACGTCGGTGCTGGTGACGTCGACCGGGCGGCCATTCACCGTGATCGTCGAAAGCGCCAGAGTCAGCACGGTGCGCCCTTCAATCTTTCCCGACTGCTGGTCCGCAACCAGCTTCGTCAGCACATCCGCGCCCCTCGGGATCGCCACCTGACCGTCCACGTACACCGGTTCGTCGAGCGCCGCTCGGAATGTTTCACCCTGGCGCGACGTCTCCGAGTTTACAGAGTCGATCATGCGAATTTTAACGGGCGTGTCCGTGGGAATTGTAATACCGGGAATCGTGTTATCCGCCGATTGCGGAGGCGGGGCGGGATAAGGCGCATTATCGCGAGAGAACTGGGGCGGATAAGACGGTGAGGAAGATGCCGGAGCGGGCGGTGGGGGAGGCGGCGGCTGATAGCTGGTCTCCGAGAAAATCACCGACTGCACCTGCGCAATGTCGAATGTGCGTATATTGCCGTTCTGATCGATGCGGACCTGGTGGGAGTCTCCGCCTGCGTAGATGCCCTCCAGGGTGGCACCGTTGCGCAATACCACGGTGTCGGCGCTGAGCAGAAAAGCGGTGGCGCAGATGAGGCCGGCCGCGCGAAAGGCATTCATAGGATGCTACTCCGAATCATAACCGTAAAGACAGGCCCGGAAGCCCTCCCGGTTCCACAAAACTCGCAACCGTATTTACCCATGTTTCGCCACAACCGGCGCGATTTCCCGCACGACCTCCTTACCCTTCGCAAATGCGTCCGCATACGCGTCCTTCTTCTCATGCCTCGACAGGCCGGAGCCAGTCCGGTTGACTTTTTCGAGACCCAGCCCGACCACATAGGTACCGGCGAAGGCCACCGCCGCTTTAGGGATCAGCCCTCCGCCCATCGGAATTTTCCCAACCAGTTCGCGGGCCAGCGCTCGCCAGCCGAAAGCACCCGCCACGATCACGGCCAACTGCGCTTTTTGCTCTGTGTACCCGATGGTCTGCCCATGCGCCCCAGCCATGAGCAGCGCCATCCTGATTTGGTTCATCGTGAGAAAAGCCGTGTCGGTGGCAAATTCGCCGATTGCCCAGGGAAGATCGATCACACTGGGAATCACGTTCGGCAGAGCCGTTACCAACGCGAACAACGCATTCTCCCGCGACACCCGGTGAATGATCTTATCGGCAACGGGCCGCCTCAGCGGCGGGAATCTGCGGGCCATCGCCAACTCCAGATCGTAGTGATCGGCAACGATCACCCGCGCCATCGTTGCCGTATCCACCGGATTGAAGACGTACCCGTTGGACGGAACGGGGATTCCGGTTTCGCAGATCACAAAATCGAAACGGCTCTGCGGATTGCCGTCCACGCGATGAATGGACTTCAGCGCCTCCGCCCGCGCCGCTTCGTCGAGCCAGTATGGAGCGAAAAACTGTTCCATTTCCTGGTAGCCCTCTTCGCTGGCCGCCGTCAACCCGATGTTCAAGTCGCGGTATGCGGCGCCCCGAATCTCATCTGCGTTCAGGCCCGCGTAAATCTTGCGGATGTCTTTCAAAACAGTCAATGCCATCGGGACTCTAACGCCATTCTACCGCCGGCGACTCCTACCCGTACCACCGCAAAAGTTCCCGGAGGTATGGGCATTATTGCGTTTGCGTGGTCCGATGAAAGGGTGAAGCCGTACCTGTTGGTGTTTCTTGTTCTCTCGCCTCTGCTTAGGCGGGAGACATCGGCAGCCGGGTCCTCTACGTGGGCGGGACCGTGCCGGGAGTGCGCAATAAATCGGATGCGCGTATCGATCTGCTGCAGGATGACGCCATCCAGCTGATCGCCTCCGGAAGGTCGTTTCTGATTCCGTACAAGGACGTCAACACTTTGGAATACGGCCTGCGCGTCAGCCGCCGTTACGTCGAAGCCGTATTGATCTCACCACTGTTTCTGGTAGCGAAAAAAAAGACGCATTTTCTGACCATCGGTTATACGGATGAGGATGGTAAGCAGCAGGCCATGGTCCTGCGGGTGGGTAAGGAGGAAATCCGGCCCCTGTTGGTGTCGCTTGAAGCGCGCACCGGACGTCGCGTCGAATATCAGGATGACGAGGCGCGAAAAGCGGGCAGGGGATGACGATTCGGAGCGCGGTGCTCCTGCTTTTTGCCTGCCGGTGGTTCGCGATGGGAGCGGAGCCGGCCCCGGTTGAGGCAGGCCTGGCGCACGTAAAGCGGATCTATATCGAGCCGCTGGGCGGCGGCGAAGGGTCCGGCCAGATGCGCGACATGATCATCACGGCCCTGCAGAATTCGAAGCTCTTCGTAATCACCGACAATATGGAACGGGCCGACGCGACGCTTCGCGGATCGGCGGACGACAAGATTTTCACCGAAGAACACAGTTCCAGCGATTCCATCGGAATACACACTACGTCCGGAAGTGGAAGCTCGCAGAACAACTCCACGGGCATCGGCACTTCAACCCGCAAAAACATGGGCGCGGGAGTTACGGACAGCGAATCGAGTCACAGCAACGAGCGGCGTCACGAAGCCTCGGCGTCCATCCGGCTGGTCGATTCCAACGGAGACGTGATTTGGTCGACCACGCAGGAAAGTGCGGGTGGAAAATTTCGCGGGGCCATGGCCGACGTAGCGGACAAGATCGCCCGCCAGCTCCTCGACGACACCCGCAAGGCCCGCGCCGCGCATTAGTGGGGCGGATCCCCCGATCCGCGATGGGCGCCCTCGCCCATCTCTGATGGGTATTTCCGCCGCTTGCGCAAACCGCTGGTAACAATGCGACAATAGCGGTTAATGGGCGTACCCGTATCGCAGATGTGGACGGTAGTGAGTTATGTGCTCCGCCAGCGCATGGCCGGGCGCAAACGGTATCCGCTCGTGCTCATGCTCGAGCCTCTGTTCCGGTGCAATCTGGCATGCGCGGGATGCGGCAAAATTCAGTACCCCGCTCACGTTCTGAAAATGAACATGACGCCCGACGAATGCTTCAAAGCGGTTGAAGAGTGCGGCGCGCCCATGGTTTCGATCCCGGGCGGCGAGCCCTTGATGCACCCGGAAATCGACAAGATCGTCGAAGGCCTCATCGCGCGCAAAAAGTATATTTATCTCTGTACGAACGCGCTTCTGCTTAAGGAAAAGCTTCATCTTTTCAAGCCCAGTAAATACTTGAGTTTTTCCGTGCATCTGGATGGAGACAAAGAACATCACGATTTCTCCGTATGCAAGGAAGGCGGCTTCGAGCTGGCCGTCGAAGGGGTCCGTGAGGCGGTACTGCGCGGCTTCCGCGTTACCACCAATACGACGCTTTTCGATGGCGCCGACCCCAGGAGCGTCCGCGATTTCTTCGATGAAATGATGGCCCTCGGTGTCGAAGGAATGATGCTGTCGCCAGGTTATTCCTACGACAAGGCCCCGGACCAGCAGCACTTCCTCGGCCGCGCCCGCACGCGCCGTCTGTTCAACGCTATCCTCTCCAACCGGAAGGCGTCGTGGAATTTCAACATGTCGCCTCTCTTCCTCGAATTCCTCATGGGCAAACGGCATTACGCCTGCACACCATGGGGAATGCCGACGTTCAATTTGTTTGGCTGGCAAAAGCCCTGCTACCTGTTGCAGGACGGCTATGCCGACACGTTCGCCGAACTCATGCAGGAAACGAATTGGGAGCACTACGGCACGGAATCGGGCAATCCGAAATGCGCGAACTGCATGGTCCACAGCGGATACGAAGCCTCTGCCGTGCACGAGCAGTTCGGCAGTTTAGCGGGCTTCGTCGGATTGGTGAAGGCGTGGTTCTCAAAGTATCCGGATCCGGCCGCGCTCCGCATGCTGGATGAGCCCGTGAAACCGGTGCACGCCCCGGCCGGCCTGGTGCAGCTCAAAATGAATACCGATGCCGGCTCCGTGATGGAAGCCGAGGTCGAAGCGTGAACGCCGAAGAACTCGAAGTCGTACCGGGATTCGAGCACGAAAACCTGCAGGGGCGAGTCTGGCACCCCGCCAGCGACGACGAACTGCGCGAAGGCCTGGAGAAAGCTTTCGACTATCGCGGAGACGTCACGATTACGCGCAAGGATGGCCGCACGGTCGAGGGCTATATTTTCGACCGCCGCCTCGGCGCCACCATCGCTCAGTCGGTTGTCCGGCTGTTCCCGAAGGGCGATTCAACCAAGGTTTCGATTCCTTACTCCGATATCGTGAGCCTGGCGTTTACAGGCAGGGATACGGCAGCCGGCAAGAGTTGGGAAGCCTGGTTGAAAAAATACTGGGAAAAGAAAGCCGCCGGCGAAAATAACATCGAACTTACGCCCGAAAAGCTGGACTGAATTCAGCTGTCGTCTCTCAGTTGCCGACCGGAACCTCGACACCCAGCGGCAGCTCCGCCACATCTTCCCAGATGGACAATGTAACGTGCTGGACGAGGGACAGCATCGTAACCGTAAAACCACGGGGACACGCGTACCGCGCCCATCGTTGCCTTGCGATCGACGCCATCGCCGCCGCGTCCTCCGGGCGGATGTTCTGCGCGATAGTGGTGTGCGGGTGGTAAGGATAAGGCTCGGTGTATTTCAGGCAACCGCAGTTCAGCCCGCCGTACAGTTGGCGCAGTTCACGAATTCCGCGGGCCAGCCCCAGGTAAATGACATGGGAGGCGTCAAAAACATCGATCTCACCCAATTCGACCCTGAACGGTGCCACGCCCCTGATGTCTTCCGCGATTTGCCGGAGGGTGCTGCTCAGATCGCCGTTGAGCGGTCGCGGCGGAAGGATAGTGACATGGGCGTGCGGCTTGCTGCCCGGCGTCAATTCCAGGCGCAGATCGTCGAGAAATCGGGCCAGCGGATTGGGTATATAGGCTACCAGCGCAAACTGGCCCACCGTCTGCGCTTCGCCAGGTTCCCCGGAAGACGATTGCATCTCTGTTCTCAATTGTAACGCCCGATTGTACCCCAGGCGTCTGCGGCGACAATTCCCAGAGTACTCCGGTCATGTCGCACACCCATCCCAGAACAGCCGCAGAAGACTGAAAAACGATCGTCTACGTCACAGAGTGTACGTCACGGAGTTGTTTTCGGAGGTGCCTTTGTATTAAAATCAGAGTTTTGGCAAGCGCTCCTGCGTGGAGGTGTGCGCCTGAGCAATCCAATCGAGCTGTTAGTTCAAAGAGGTTCCATTTCAAATGCATGCAATTATCGAAACCGGGGGAAAGCAGTTTCGCGTCGCGCCGGGCGATGTGATTCGGGTTCCCAAGTTGGCGGCTGAAGTCGGCGCCGAAGTCGCGCTTGGCAAAGTGGTGGCGCTCTTCCAGGACTCCGGCGATCTCCTGCTGGGCGAAGGCGCCGGCGCGGCGCGCGTTAACGCGACGATTTCCGCGCAGGACCGCGGCGACAAGATTCTGGTATTCAAGTTCAAGCGCAAGAAACAATACAAGCGCACGCAGGGCCACCGGCAGGATTACACGGAAGTCCGCATCCGCGACATCGTTGCTTAAGTTGCTTAAGTTGCTTAAGTTGCTTTAGTCGCGCAAAGGTTTAAGGTCATGGCACATAAAAAAGGTTTAGGCAGTTCCAAAAACGGGCGCGATTCCAATGCCCAGCGGCTGGGTGTGAAGGTGTTCGGCGGCCAGGCGGTGCCTGGCGGTTCGATCATCGTCCGTCAGCGCGGCACGCGCATCAAACCCGGCGAAAATGTTGGTTGGGGCAGTGATGACACTCTGTTCGCGAAAGTCAGCGGCATTGTTGAGTTCCGCGATCGCGGCCGCATGGGCAAGTTCGTCAATATCAGGACCCCTGAAACCGCGTGACGTAGCGCAGGTTTTGGTCTGTTAGTTCGCAAAGAAAGAGTTCGGCCGCTGGTTTGGCCAGGGCGAACTCGAATAGGCAACTTATCGGAGGACAAGTCGACCAGCACGGCTGCGTTCCGCGTCAAGCCTTTTTCATGTTAGTCGACGAAGCCAGAATCACTGTCAAAGCGGGCGATGGCGGCAACGGCTGCCTGGCCTTCCGGCGGGAAAAGTACGTCCCGCGCGGAGGACCGAGCGGCGGCGACGGCGGACGTGGTGGCGACGTGACGATGGTCGCGACCATCCACCGCAACACGCTGCTGCATTTCCGATTCAATCCGGAATACACGGCGCAACGCGGCCGGCACGGCGAAGGCAGCAACCGCACAGGTCACGAGGGCGAGAGCGTGACTATTCAGGTGCCGGTCGGCACCACCGTCATCGATCAGGAAACCGGCGAAACTCTTTTCGATTTCACTGAAGATGGGCAAACATGGCTCGCGGCCAAAGGTGGTCGCGGCGGGCGTGGGAACCAGCATTTCGCGACGGCCACGCATCAGGCTCCGACTGAGCACGAACCCGGGAAGCCTGGTGAGTTCAGGAGACTCCAGCTCCGGCTGAAGCTGCTGGCCGACGTCGGGCTGGTCGGTTATCCAAACGCCGGCAAGTCCACGCTGATTTCGCGGATCTCGGCGGCCAAGCCGAAGATCGCGGACTATCCCTTTACGACGCTGGAACCCAATTTGGGCGTGGTGCAGATGCCGGATCTGCGCAGTTTCGTGGTGGCCGACATTCCCGGGATCATCGAAGGCGCGCACGAAGGGCGCGGCCTCGGCATCCAGTTTCTGAAACATATCGAGCGCACCAAGGTGCTGGTGCATTTGGTGGACATGTCCGACACCGGCCGCGACCCGATCCACGACTTCGAAACGCTGCTGGTGGAACTCGCCAGCTTCGATGAATCCCTCGCCAGCCGGCCCATGCTGGTAGCGGCAAGCAAAATGGATGCCGCACAGGACCCCGATAAAGTTGCTGCGCTGCGCACGCTCGCAGCTTCCCGCCGAATGGCGTTCTTCGAGATCTCGAGCGTCACCGGCCTGGGAATCGAAGCCTTGAAATTTGCGCTTGCCGAAAGGGTATTGCCCGCAGTAACCACTTTGACCAATGGATAATCCGCTCAGCCCAGTCGAACTGCGCGTGCTCGGCACGTTGATCGAGAAGGAAAGCACTACGCCTGAGTACTATCCGATGACTCTGAACAGTCTGGTGGCCGCGTGCAATCAGAAAACGAACCGGTGGCCGGTGAGCGAGTACACCGAAGGCGATGTCGTAGCCGGCATCGATGGTTTGAAGGCGCGCGGGCACGCGGCAGCCATCACCGGCGGCGGGCGCGTGACGAAATTCGCGGAGCGGTTTACGGAAAAGCTGAACGTCGGGCGCAGAGAGACGGCGATCCTTTGTGTTCTGCTGTTGCGCGGGCCGCAGACTGTCGGCGAGATCAAAGGGCGGACCGAACGGATGTACGCCTTCGCCGATCTCGAAGAGACCGAAACCGTGCTGCACAAGATGATGGATACGTTTGTGCAGAAACTGCCGCATGCGCCTGGGACCAAGGAGCCGCGCTACGCGCAGACGCTGGGCGGGCCGGTCGAAGTGGCGGTTGCCGCAGCCGCGCCCGTTCACTCGGATCGAAGTTCCGTGCTGGAAGCCGAGGTCGATCGGTTGCGCGAAGAAGTGGCGGAATTGCGCCGCCGCCTGGACGAAGTCCTGAATTGAGGTGCACGCGGCTTCAGCCGCGTTCGCGCGGAGCCGCCCTCAAATCAAGCCACGACCTCGGTCCAGCCGTGCCGATCCGGCAAACGCCCAAACTGAATCCCCTGCAGCTCTGTATTGAGTTTTCGGGTGAATTCACCCGCCACGCCCCCGCCGATCACAATGCGGCGGCCGGTTTCGAAAAGGAGTTCCCTGATCCCGATCACGACAGCCGCGGTTCCGCAGGCGAACACTTCGGAAATAGCGCCGGATTGAATTTTTTCCGCGGCTTCATCGATCTGGATCGGCGTTTCGTGAACGCCGATGCCGAGATCGCGCGCCACCTGGATCACCGAATCGCGCGTGATGCCGGGCAGGATCGTGTCGTGCAGCGGAGGCGTGTAGAGCGTGTTCTTTTCGACGATAAAGACGTTCATTCCGCCGAGCTCCTCAACCTGCCTCTTGCCGTTGGAATCGAGGAACAGGACTTGTGAGCAGCCCTTCTTTTGCCCTTCTTCGATGGTGCGCAGGCTAATGGCGTAATTGGCCGAAGCCTTCACGTCGCCCGTTCCGCCGTGGGCCGCACGCGAGGTGGATTCCGCGACGTAGACGGTCACGCAGCCGACTGTGCTCGCGCTGGTTCCCTTGAAGTAAGCGCCCGACGGCAGCGCGAGGATGAAGAACAGAAACTCACGCGACGCGTGCACGCCGATGGCGGCTTCCGTCCCCAGCATGGTGGGCCGAATATAAAGGCTGCCGGGCTCGCGCGGAACCCAATCGGCGTCAGTGCGCACAAGGGCGCGTACGGCTTCGACGAAAAAATCCGTATCCACCGGCGGCATTGCCATGCGCTCGGCGGAACGCGCAAAGCGTCGGGCATTCTCTTCAGGGCGGAAAAGAGCCACGTTGCCGTTGGCCCACCGGTAGGCTTTCATCCCTTCGAAGATCGACTGACCGTAGTGAAGGACGATGGCCGCCGGATGAAGCGAAATGTTGTGCGAGGCCTCGACACGCGCGTTTTGCCAGAGGCCGTTTCGATATTCGGAAGCGAACCAGTCCGGCGCGAAAGTCTTTCCGAATTCCAGTTTGGCGGGGTCAAGATCGATCCCGGCGGCGTGGGGTTTTTCACGGGACGCGTGGGGGGAATTGATCTGAATGTCCAGCGTGGTCATGCACAATTATAATACGCATACGAATGAAAAAAACTGTTCTGGCCTTTCTGCTGGTCATCTGTTCCTGCTCGCGGAATCGGCAAAGCAATCTGCAACCCGCACTCGATGCCATTAACGCCGATTCGCTGGTCAGCGAGATCAAGACCCTTTCGTCCGACGAATTTGAGGGCCGCAAACCGGGTTCGCCGGGTGAAGAGAAGACCATCGCTTATATGCAGCGGCAGTTCCGGCAGATCGGGCTGAAGCCGGGTAATCCGGATGGAACGTATCTGCAGAATGTTCCTCTGGCGGGCATCACGTCGAAGTCGCAGCCGGATATCGCGGTCAAGGGCCGGAAGCTTTCACTCGTCGATAAGAAAGATTACATCGCACTGTCGAGCCGGTACGTTCCGCAAGTCGATGTCAAAGGAACCGATGTTGTGTTTGTGGGCTACGGAGTGGTGGCGCCGGAGTATGGCTGGGACGATTACAAGGATGTCGATGTCAAAGGCAAGACCATCCTGATGCTGATCAACGACCCCGCGATACCGGATCCAAACGATCCCTCGAAACTGGACGACAAGATGTTCAAGGGAAGCGCCATGACTTACTACGGGCGCTGGACCTACAAATATGAAATCGCATCGCGGAAAGGCGCGGCTGCGGCCATAATTATTCACGAAACGGAACCTGCCGGGTATCCCTTCGAGGTCGTCGCCGGGAGTTGGGGCGGCGAGAATTTCGGCATCCAGCGGCCGGACAACAATATGGGACGCGTTCCGGTGGAGGGCTGGATCACTTACGACAAAGCCGGCGAGCTTTGCCGGATGGCCGGCCTCGATCTGGCGGCGTTGAAGAAGGCCGCCCTTCAGAAGGACTTCAAGCCGGTGACGCTTCCGGGAGCGACCGCCGGCTTCAAAATCGAGAACACGCGGCGCAAGATCGATTCACACAACGTGGTGGCCAAACTGGAGGGCAGCGATTCGACGCTCAAAGACCAGTACGTCATTTACACCGCCCACTGGGATCATCTGGGGCGCGATCCCGAGCTGAAGGGCGATCAGATCTACAACGGCGCGGCGGACAACGCGTCGGGAAGCGCTGGCCTGATCGAAATTGCGCGCGCTTTTTCGGAACTTTCACCCGCGCCGAAGCGTTCCATACTGTTCCTTTCGGTGACGGCTGAAGAGCAGGGTTTGCTTGGCACCGAATACTATGCGGAGAATCCGCTCTATCCGCTGAAAAATACCCTGGCCGATATCAACATGGACGTCCTGAACACGTGGGGCAGGACGAAAGACCTGACACTGATCGGATTGGGTAACTCGACCCTTGACGACACCACCACCGAAGTTCTCAACGCGCACGATCGGACTGTCGGGGGCGATCCCGATCCCGGGAAAGGCAGCTTTTACCGCTCCGATCATTTCGAATTCGCCAAGCAGGGCGTGCCGGCGCTCGATCCCGATCCGGGAACGGAATACATCGGCAAACCGGCCGGCTACGGCAAGGAAAAACGCGATTACTATACGGAGCACGACTATCACAAACCGTCCGACGAAGTGAAACCCGACTGGGATCTTTCGGGCGCCGTAGACGACCTGCGGATTTTTTTCGAAGTCGGTGACAGAGTGGCACAGGCTGTGACATTTCCGTCATGGAAGCCAGGCACAGAATTTAAGGCAAAACGGGACGAAATGATGAAATAATAGATTCGAGCGCACAGGCCGAAGGGTCCGTTGTGCGCGACTGAAAATAACGTTCGGTCCTTTCATGTCGATTCATCGCTTTATTCTGCATAATGGAAAAATCAGGGAGGCGGCCGATGCCGGTCTGTTTCCCGGACAACTCGGCCTGCTGTCGGGATGGGGCGTTTTCACGACGCTGCGGGTAGTGGACGGCGCATTGTTCGCGTGGGAGCGGCACTGGGCGCGGATGTCGCGCGATGCGGAATTGGTGAATGTCCGGATGCCGCCGGATTCGAGCCAGATCGAGCAGGATCTGCTTCGCCTGATGGAGCGGAATGAAGCGCCGAACTGCACCATGCGGCTCGTCGTCGTGAGAAACACCGGCGGATTCTGGGAAGGCCCGTCCGACGGACGCGCCAGCGACACCATTGCGCTCACCGCGAATTCCAAACAATGGGGCGACAGCGTTCGTTTGGGAGTTCAGCCCAACGCCCGTTATGCCGCCAGCGACTTTACGCGGGCGAAGGTGCTGTCCTGGTCGCACAACCTCCGGTGGGCGGAACGCGCACAACAGCTGGGATTCGACGAGGTGCTCCTGCTGAACGAATTCGGACGCGTCGCGGAATGCACTTCGGCGAATGTGTTCGCGGTATTCGGACAGGAAATTGCGACGCCGGCGTTGAGCGAAGGCTGTTTGCCCGGGATCACGCGCGAAGTGCTGATCGAGGCGATTCGGCTGCCGGGAATACGGTTTGCCGAGCGCGGATTGACCGTGGAAGAACTACACCAGGCCGATGAAGTGTTCGTCACTTCGACGACGCGCGGCCTTCTGCCGGTCCGGGAAATTGCGGGCCGGAACCTGGTGCGCCGCGGCGACGTTTGCGATCGCGCGCTTCGCGCCTTCAAAGATTTTCTGACTCGCGATATCGCGCTGAGAAAACATGCGCCGGTGAACGCCTGAACCATGTCAACTGCCTGCCCAAAGTGTGGAAGCCGATATCTGCGGCCGTCGAGAATGCGCAATTTTTCAGAGCAGCTTGGCCTGTTGCGCCTTGAATCTCCGCTGCGATGTCTGCATTGCAAGGAGCGCTTTTTCGCTCCCACAATCGTGTGGTCCGATCTGCGTTTTGCGAAATGCCCGGTATGCCGGCGCATGGATCTCAACGGGTGGACCGGAAAGACTTACACGGATCCTCCGTTCTGGGTGGCGCTTAAGGTCGGGCTGGGAGCCAGGAAATGGCGATGCGAGTACTGTCGCCTCAACTTCGCCAGTTTCCGGAAGCGGAAGGAAGTGTTCACGTTCAAACGCTGGAAAAAGCTGGTTCCGCAGGCGGAGGTGCATGACCCGGAGACGCGGACCCCTGTTGCCAGGCGACTCGAATCGAAGCCGCACGAGGAGAAAGTAAATGGGGCCGCGCAACCCGTCGCGCACCCAAACGACAGTGCCCGGAAAGCGGCACTCGAGAAGTTGGTGGGCGCAAAGAAAAAGGCCGCACAGGCGTGAGTCCGTTGTGCGGTGCCCCCAAAATGCGTCCAGGGTTCACGGCACGATTGAGCGAACCACCGGCATGCTCGGTGTTCGATCTGCGACCGGATGCTCATGATTCCAACGCTTCCCGCTCGCCGGAGACGCCTTTCGGTGCCTTCCGGGTCAATGCAGAAAACGCGGCTTCAATTCCCGCATCCTGCCGGAGCCGGAAACTCGGAACGACCTTTCGCTCGCCCGTAACGACGCTTTCGCCACCATTACGAGGTCAACGCTCCTGACCTGCCCCTTCGTTTCCACGCCGAAGTTTCTTCGCGAACCCGTTCGACCGAAAGCTCCTCCGCTCGGTTCGGTTTCGAAGCCGATACCGGGCGAATTCATTACCTTCGACCCGTTGTCCGCGCCGATCTCCGGCGCTCTCATGATGCCATCCGGTCTCCACTCCCCTTCAGGTTGTTTCAACCCTCCGGATCAAAGCGTTCAACCGGCTTCACCACAACAAGCTCGCCTCACCTGACGCCCGATTGTCTTTCGCTCCCCGCGACGCGCTCTTTCGATTTTCGCCTCGGATCAACGCTCGAAACCCGTCTTCGCCCTGCTCGGCTAATCGTTCCGTGAACCCTGGAACTGAAACGATAATGAACCGAAACCACTCTGTAGTCAAATAAGAAATGTGGTAGATAGCCCGGCTTTCCTCAGCTTTGTTCTCTTTATTTATCAATCAGTTACGAGTAAGCTGTGGTGGATTCCATGTGCATAAATCAGCGATCAAGGATTCTGTTTCGTTGCAGGAAATCGGTTAAACGCGGCTCAAGCCGCGTGTACCTGCGAGTGGCTGAAAAGCACCAGCACTGGTGCTGCATGGACCCTTGTGGCTGTGAACGCCCCAAATGTTTTCAATCATTTGCGGCTGCATCATTTTGGTCACGCAGTTGCCTTTCAGAAGCCAAGCATTAGCCAGGAGCCGAGCATGAAACCAATCCCGCATGACGCATCACATAGTTGCATGAGCAGGTCCGCTGTTTGCCGTTTCTCCGTTAGTCTGCTGGCTGTAGCCGCTCTGGCGGCTGCGCAGGATCAGACGCCGCACGCATGGCGCAGCGTCAACGATCCGTTGCCCGCTACGCTCGATCAGGCGCCCGCAGGCCAACCCGATCAGGCTGCACAACCGCCCAATGTCAACGCCGAACCCGACCCCGCGCAGGCTGGAGGGTCTCTCCAAAGCAACACGCCGAGCGATGCCCAGAACAGCCAAGCCCCGCCCCTTGGCCAGTACAATGCTCCTCCTCCCCCTCCACCCGGTAATCATGGCGTTCCACCTCGTTTGGCGCTCAAAGCCGGCACTTACGTGACGGTGCGCATGAATCAGTGGCTGTCTTCGGATCGCAACCGTGAGGGCGACACATTCACCGCTACTCTGCAGCAGCCCATCGTTGTGGACGGAGTCGTAGTGGCGCAAAGGGGCCAGACGGTTTACGGCCGGGTTTCGGAAGCGAAGAAAGCGGGACGCGTGGAAGGGACTTCGCGTCTCGGCCTGCAGTTGACGCAACTGTCGCTGGTCGATGGGAACCAGGCACCGGTGCAATCGCAGATGGTTACTCGCAATGGACAAACTTCGATCGGTCGCGACGCATTCGCCATCGGCGCAACGACGGGGGTGGGCGCGGCGATCGGAGCAGGCGTTAACGGAGGTGTTGGCGCCGGTGTCGGAGCGGGCGCGGGCGCAGTAGTTGGGATACTGGGCGTGCTGCTGACTCGCGGCAGGCCGACCGTGATCTATCCTGAATCCGTGGTGACCTTCCAAATTCAGGCCCCGGTGGACATCGCCACCGATAAGGCACCGCAAGCCTTCCAGTACGTGACTTCGCAGCCGAATTATGCGCCGTATGGACAGGGCCCTGTAACCGGCAACCGCGGCCCAGGGGGTTATCCGGTGACGTCGGCGCCTGGTTATGGTTATGGACCTGCGCCTGCACCAGCTTATGGTCCGGCCTACTATCCGGGGTATGCCTACGGCTATCCCTACCCGTATCCGTATTACGGAGGGTTCGGGGTATACGTCGGTCCGGGTTGGGGATACGGGCGAGGCTTTTACAGAGGCTTCCGCCGCTGATTCAGGTTTGAACCTGCTGTTTAGCTGTTTTTCTCCTTGCCGCGCAGCTTTCACGAGCTGCGCGGTTTTTTCTACGGCTTTCGAAAAATAATGATGTGCTGCTGCGGCAGCACCTCAATCGTCTTATCGAACCGGTATCCTTCCGGCTGCACTTCCGCACGCACCTGGCTGACGGTCATCTTATGCTCGGGCCGGATCGGCACATCGGGATCTTCCGCCCGATATTCCAGGAACACGATTCGTCCGCCCGTCTTCAGGGAGTCCCGAATCCGGTCCAGCATTTTCTCCGGCTCGGAGAATTCATGGTAGACATCGACGAGCAGCACGAGGTCGACCGAATTCGCCGGCAGTTTCGGGTCGTCGATCGTCCCCAGCACGGGGCGCACATTGGTGAGGTGCCGCGTGCTCATGTTTTTTAAAAGCAGATCCAGCATCGGCTGCTGAATGTCCTCTCCGTAAACCACGCCGTTTGCGCCCACCCGTTTGGCCAGCCGCCATGTGAAATACCCAACGCCCGCGCCGACATCGGCGACTGTCGACCCGCGTTGAATGCCGATCGCGTCCAGAGCTTCGTCGGGATGTTCGTCGCTTTCGCGCTCGGGCCGGGTCAGCCAGTCCGCTCCCGCCGCGCTCATGACGCTGGCAATGCGGCGATGCGTGATTGGATGGAAGTCCTCGCCCGCGCAGAGAAACGCAAAAAGAAGAAATGCGCTTACAATCCGGCTTTTTTCCATAGTTCATCCACTCGCTGCTTGACTTCAGGAGACATTCGAAGCACTTCCGGCCACGGCCGCGTAAACCCCTCGCCGGGCCATTTTCTGGTTGCGTCGATCCCCATCTTACTCCCGTAATTGATCAACCGGCTGGCGTGGTCGAGCGAATCGATCGGCCCCATGGTGAACTGTATGTCCCTTTCCGGATCGATGTTGTTCAGCGCCCGCCACGCCACCTCGCCGACGTTCTGCACATCCACGTCTTCATCCACCACGACGATGCATTTCGTGAACATGGCCTGGCCCAGCCCCCAGACGGCGCTCATGACCTTCCGCGCGTGGCCTGGATAAGACTTGCGGATCGAGACCAGCATCATGTTGTGAAAGATACCCTCGGCCGGCATGCACATGTCGCGCACTTCCGGTATCTGTAAACGCATCAGAGGCAGAAATATGCGTTCGATCGCCTTGCCCATGTAGAAGTCTTCCATCGGCGGCGGACCCACGATGGTGGTGGCGTAAATCGGCTCTTTTTTTTGGGTGATGCAGGTTACGTGGAAGACGGGATACTCGTCGGCCAGCGAATAGTAGCCGGTATGATCGCCGAACGGGCCTTCGGTGCGAAGCTCGCCCAACTCGACGTAACCTTCGAGGACGATCTCGGCATTCGCGGGAACTTCGAGATCGATGGTGTGGCATTTCACCATCTCGACCGGGCGGCCGCGCAGAAAACCGGCGATCATCATTTCATCGAGATCGGGTGGGAGTGGAAGTATCGCGGAATACATCGTCGCCGGGTCGGAACCGATCGCGACTGCCACGTCCATTCGGGTGGATTTGCCTTCCGCCAAATGGCGTCTGTAATGCTCCGCGCCCTGCTTATGAGTTTGCCAGTGCATGCCCGTGGTGCGCTCGTCGAAGACCTGCAGGCGATACATGCCGCAGTTGCGCTTTCCGGTATCGGGATTGCGCGAAAAGACCATGGGCAGGGTGATGAACGGGCCGCCGTCGTCCGGCCAGCAGGTAAGGATCGGGTAATCGTAGAGCGAGAAGCCTTCCGTCCTGATGACTTCCTGGCAGTCTCCTTTGGCGACGATCTTGGGGAAGAACGCGCCGATCTCGGCCAGCTTCGGCAGCATTTTGAGTTTGTTGAAGAGACCTTCGGGCATTCGCATTTCGAGATATTCGCTGATGCGGCCGCCGATTTCATCGATCGAATCGACTTTCAGCGCGATCTCCATGCGCCGCATGCTCGCGAAACTGTTGATGAGCACCGGAATATTCGAGCCCTTGGGTTTTTCGAACAGCAGCGCGGGGCCGCCCGTCTTCACGGAGCGATCGGCGAACTCCGTGATTTCGAGCTTCGGATCCACTTCGAAGGAGATGCGTTTCAGCTCTTTCTTCTTTTCGAGGGCGCGTATGAATTCACGCAGATCGTCGTATGCCATGGTATGCCAATGTTACCGATCTATTATCATTGCAAGTTCACATGGCCAATCGGATCGCATTTATCACGGGCGCCAGCCGGGGTATCGGGCGCGCCTGCGCCTTCGCCTTGTCAGGCAGCGGCGCGAAGGTGGTCCTCGCTGCCCGGCAATTGGAAAAACTCGAGGCAGTCGCAGCCGAAATCCGCGCCGCGGGTGGCGAAGCATTCGTAGTGCCGATCGATCTGGCTTCTCAGGAATCCATCAAAGAGGCCTTCGCAAAAGCTTCGAAAGAATTCGGACGCATTGACATCCTGATCAACAATGCCGGCCTTACACGCGACGGCCTGGCTTTGAGAATGAAACGCGACGATTGGGACGCGGTGCTGCAGACTAACCTTTCGGGCGCGTTCTTCTGCATTCAGCAGGTTTTGCCCGCCATGGTCCGCGAACGGTGGGGCAGGATCGTGAATATAACTTCGGTGGTTGGGGAATCCGGTAATGCCGGCCAATCGAATTATGCAGCCTCGAAAGCCGGGCTCATCGGATTGACGAAATCGCTCGCGCAGGAGCTGGCTTCTCGCAACATCACCGTGAACGCGGTTGCGCCGGGGTTTGTCGAGACCGATATGACGGCCTCATTGAGCGAGGCGGTCAGGGCGAAGATCACGGAGGCGGTGCCGCTGAAACGAATCGGGAGGCCTGAGGACGTGGCGGCAGCCGTGAATTTTCTGGTAAGTGACGATGCCGGTTACATTACAGGGCATGTGCTGGACGTGAACGGCGGGATGTTTATGCGTTGAAGAGGCGGTACACGCGGCTTCAGTCGCGTTTTTTTGCGTTCGTAAGAACGCGCCCGAAGTCGCGTGTACCGGCGTATGACTAGCAGAGCGCGGCCATCAGCAGCCCCCGCGCCGTCGAGTTCAGCGGCTCGGCCGAAACCCGCACCTCGGAGAGCTTCACGGGCAGTTCACTGGCTTGCAGGGCCGAGTTGAAGCGCTCGAAAAAGCCCTCGGGAATCACCGTTCCTCCCGCCAGGACAAGCGGAATCGCGTGCGTCATTCTCGGCAGCGTGCGCGCCGATGAAATACTCTCCTTCATGCTCTTCACGAGGTTCTCGATCACTTCGTTGTAATAGACCGTCAGCGCGTTGTTCACACGGCTGCCGTTCATGCCGTTCAAATGGAACCCCTGTTCCTTCTGCACGCGCAAACGGGTGGCCATGTCGCCCATCACCAGCGCCGACTGCGCGTCGATGAAGTCGCCGGCCTTGGGGATACTGAAGCTGAGAACCGGCACCGACAGCATGGCCAGGCAGACGTTGCACAGCCCGCTGCCGCATGAGATGCCAATCCCGCTGAAATTGGAAGCGCTTAATTCCCCGAATACAACCGCGAGGCCCTCCTCGACGGGCGTGGGCTCGTAGCCCAGTTCAGTAATGATCTGGCGAATCGATTCCCGATGGTGGCGGATGCCGCCTGGGTTGCCACCAGGGTCGCCGCCGGTTGGCGCGGGGATGCTGAAGAATACCTTCTGTCCCGGCGATGCGGCCTTGCCGAGCAGTCTGGCCACCAGGCTCCTGACCACTTCGAGTGCATGCGGCTCCTGGGGGTTCAATATGCCTTCCTTCATCGGCCGCCGCGTCTCCGCATGAAAGACTTCGGCGAGCTTCTCGGCGTCGTTACCCGAAACGACAATCTCGTCCCGGCTCACCGAATGCACCACGCTGTCGCGCTCCAGCAGACTCTCCGCCAGCCGCGAGTACGGCAGCGTGAAAAACGCGTTCAACTGCGATTCATACCCGTATTTCTTGCCCGCCGCCCGCGCCACCACGATCCGGCTGGTGCCAACATCGAGGCCGATGGACTGCGTGTAGACTTCTTCCGAAGTACCCATATCTTCTGTCTTCTCCTGAACGTTGCTCAAATCAACCTCACTGTGAACTGATATCTACGAGTTGGTAATTCAGAAACGAATTTTTCTCATGTTTAATGTGCCGGTGTTATGAAATTGGAAAAATATCCGGAGATTTATTGACCTGGCCCGCACTTTCAACCCATGAGAGCCAGAAACTGGGGAGCGGATTCCTTCCTGCCCTGGGTCAACGGGGTGGCGGAGCACATTGGCGATCCTGTAGCCCGTCTGCGATTCCTGAGGGTCGCGGCGCCCTGTGCTCCGCCTCGTCCGCGGACGCTCTCCCGGCTGCGCAAATTCATTCCTTTGCTGAAGTTGGTGTTGGCGGCGTTGCTCATTCCGGCGTTCGCGGCGGTCTACGTCAAGTTCGTGAAACCGCCGGTAACCGCAGTGCATGCCATCGCCGAACTGGACCGGAAGATTGCCGAAACGTCCGAAGAACATCCCGGCGCCGGCCCTGTCATGGCGCCTCGTCTGCACCAGCAACAGCGCGGTCGGAACCCCCGGTCACCATGCCCCGTCCGGGCGCTGGCGTTCAAATGGATAGGAGTCGCCTTCCGCTGCTGGAAACGCCGAGTTCTCTATGACGACGCCATCTACGTCGCCAGCCTTCGCCGCCGCGGATCGCCTCTGGCAGCTCTGCTTGATGCCGCCCCTTATAGAGAACGACTACCCGCCCACAGAAAAATTTGCAAAAAACTATTGACCGGACCACCTCAGATGGCTGTCGCCGCACGTCCGCGAAACGTTGGAAATACCTTTAACGCTTCACGTTGTACATGAACGTCATCCGCAGCACAATCCGGTCCCCTTTGAACTCTCTCGGGAGCGGGGGCAGTGGATTCGAAGCGCTGAGGGCGGCGACCGCGGCTTCATCGAGCGCTTTCGTGCCGGATTGATCCGTATAAACAACCTTGGCCACGAGGCCCTGCCTGGCGATTGCGAAGTCGAGCACCACCTGGCCCCTCTGTCCGAGCCGCGCCGCTTCGGGATACACCGCGAGCCAGTTCCGTTTGATCGCGACCAGAATCTGCTGGATGTAAGGCCGGAAATCGACCCCCAGCGGATCGCTCCTGAGTTCGATATTGGCCGGGAGACGAGCCGCCGAGGGTGGAAGATTCAGCGTGGGGCCACCCAATTCGGCGCCGGTGTCGCCCACGATAACGCGGCCGTTCGGCACTCCGTTACTGGTCGCCAAGTCGTGAATGGCCGAGGCCACCGACGTATTTGGAAGTGCAACTCCACCCAGAGGCTTTCCCCGATTGGCGCCGGCAGGTGGCGGAGGCGGCGCCAAATTCTCCAGCATCAGCTTGGGCTGCTGCGCCGGCGGCGGCAGCGGCGGGTTGAGCTTGGCCAGCTGATCCGCCTGACTATCCACCTGAGTTTTTGGCGGTTCGATCTTGGGCGGTTCAGCGATGATAGGCTTCGGCTCGGCCCTTGCAGTCTGCGGCGTGGGCGGCGGCGGTGGAGGCGGAACAAACTTCGCCGCCGGCGCGGGGGTCGGCGGCTTTATTGTGGGACGGGGCGTGCTTGCTTCCACCGTCAGTTCCTTGCTGAGCTTCCCTTTGTTCGGCGCTTTCTGGGTCAGATCGGTGGGAATGTAAAGCGGGGTGACATGAAGCGTCGGCTCCGGCAGCTCGTAGACGCGAATCTCGCTTTCCGGGACTAAAAGCAGGAAGGTCAGCAGAACGAAGTGGAATGCCCCGGAAACAATCGCGGCCGCACGCCAGCGGCCCCAATCGTCCCGGCGGTCGCGCTCGAGCAGCAGATTGAGTTCGGGTTCCGTTTCCGGAGAGGCGAATTCGGTAGGCGCTAAGGTTTCCATCCTGAAGAGAGAGTTTTCTCGACCACGCCCGCGTGCTCCTTAATCTTATCAAGGACGGCGAGCGCTATCTCCAGTGTTTTACGCGCCGTAGCTCCGTTGAGTTTCGGCTGCCGACGGCTTTCGACGGCATCCAGAAAGGCATCGAACTGCAGCTTCAGTGGCTCGGCAGCCGTTACCTGCAATTGATCGAAGGCGATCCCCTGCGGCCCGCCCACCGTAAAAACCGCGGCGGACTGCCTGGCATAATCGACCGATATATACTGCTTCGGCTGAAAAAGGCGCAGCTTTCGAACCTTCTCGGTCGAAACGCGGCTCGCCGTCAGGTTGGCGATGCAGCCGTCTTCGAACTCGAGCCGCACATTCGCGATATCGACTTTCGGCGACAGGATGGAAATCCCTGCCGCCCGAATGTCCTTGAGCGGCGCGCGCGCCAGTGCCAACACGATATCGAGATCGTGGATCATCAAATCCAACACGACATCCACGTCGAGGCTCCGCAGCGTGAATACACTCATCCGATGAATCTCGAAGAACAACGGCAGCGTCGCCGCGTTTTCAAGCGCGATTACCGCCGGGTTGAAGCGCTCCAGATGCCCGACCTGCAATATACGGCCGTTGCGCTCCGCGGTATCCACCAGCCGATCGGCCTCCTCGAGCGTCGGCGCAATCGGCTTCTCGACCAGAACGTCGATGCCGGCTTCGAGCAGCGCACGGCCGATCTCCGCGTGGAGAACGGTGGGAACGGCCAGGATCGCGGCATCGATCTGTCCAAGGACGTCGCGATAATCCGCAGTCGACGCAGCGTCGCCCGCATGTTCCCGCGCGCGCCCCGCGTCCGAGTCCACTACAAACTTCAGCTCAGCCCGCGCACTCTCCCGCACCACGCGAACATGATTCTTCCCGAACGAGCCCGCGCCGATAACAGCCACTCTTGTCACGGCTTGGTTTCTCCCCCGGTGTGCTCTGCCGGTTCCATTCCGACAATCGCGATCTTCGCCGCATTGGCCTTCGCCAGCAATTCTTCCCGATCCAGCATGAGCGTGCGCCCCGCGTCCACCGCCAGCGCTGTCGTGTTCGTTTCGATCATCACGTCGATGGTCCCGGGACCGATCACCGGCACATCGAACAACAAATGTCTCCTCCGCGAGGACGCTTTGACCAGCGTCAACGGTTTACCTTCCACCAGGTTCGCCGCGCGCCGCAGCATCGCGTCCGTTCCTTCCATAGCCTCCAGCGCCACACACGCCCGATCCGCGATCGCTACACTCTGCCCCAAGTCGAGGCTCGCCAGCGCATGCGCGATTCTGCGGCCGTATTCGATATCGCGCCGTTCATTCGAATCCACTTTCCTCTTTGTAATAGCGCCCGCCGGCGCGAGTAGCGGCTTCAACAGCAGCGTGGAATCCACTAACTGAATGCCCTCGTCTTCCAGAACTCTGGCAACAGCCCCAATCAGCGAATCGGTGTTTTTGTGTAACAGCCCGGCGAGCAACTTGACCAACCGCCAGTCGGGGCGGATCGAAGAAAAAATCTTCGCATGCTTCACCTGCCCGGCCATCATGATCTGCGTAATACTCTCGCTCCTGCAGATCTCGATCAACTTACTCAATTCGCCGAGCGATATCCAATAGCATCGCGCCGCCGCGCGCTCGACTTCCTGCGAGGCTTCTTCCCGAATCGCGATGGCGATCGCTTCATCGCCTTGCTGGCGGGCTGTTTCCAGCGCGATCACCGGGAAACGTCCGTTACCGGCAATAATGCCGTATTTCATCCTTTAATAACGCCCCGCTGCGAAGCGGAAATGAACGCGAGCAATTCCTCAACCTCCGGGCACGATTCCACTTCAGCCTGTATTCGTTCAATCGCCTGGCTTGTGTTCAGTCCCGCGCGCGTCAGCAAGCGAAAGGCAGTCTGCAGCGATTCAATCGCCGTTTTGTCGAATCCGCGCCGCGCAAGCCCGATGCTGTTCGCCCCGAAGACCTGAACTTCCGGCTGATTGCTGGTCAGCGAATAAGGCATCACGTCCTGCTTGATCACGCTGTATGGGCCCACGAACGCGTGCTTGCCGATCCGGCAAAACTGGTGCACGCCACTGAAGGGGCTCACATCCGCCCAGTCGTCAATCGTCACGTGTCCGGCAAGCCCCACGCTGTTACCGAGAATGACATGATTCCCGATTCGGCAATCGTGCGCCACATGCGTGTATGTCATCAGCAGGTTGTCGTCGCCGATTTCAGTGAGCAGTCCCCCGCCCTCGGTGCCGCGATGGATCGTCACAAATTCGCGGATGCTGTTGCGGCTGCCGATTCGCGTGTACGCCCGCTCGCCCTTGTACTTCATGTCCTGCGACGCAACCCCGACCGTCGAGTACGGGAAAAAAACGTTGTCGTCGCCGATGACGGTCGGGCCCTCCACGAAGAGGTTCGCCATCAGCCTCGTGCGCGCGCCGATTTCCACCTCCGCTCCGATAATGCAGTAGGGGCCGATGTCGGCGCTGTGGTGGATGCATGCAGCCGGATCGACGATGGCTGTTGGATGGACCGGCATCTAATCGGCGCCGCCGCACAGGCGTGAGTCCGTTGTGCGGAGGCTACTCATAAGGAAGTCGGCTCTGACTTGTCCTGTAGTTTGCACATGACTTCAGCCTCGGCGACCAAAACGCCGTCGACAGTCGCCTTGCCCGCCATCTTCGCCACCGAGCCTTTGCGGCGAATCACAATCATTTCGATCCGCAACTGATCGCCCGGCACCACGGGCCGGCGGAATCTGGCGCCATCGATCGACACGAGAAGAACCAATTTGCTCTCGCGATCGGGAATGCTCTTGAGCACCAGCACGCCCGCCGTTTGCGCCATGGCCTCGACGATAAGCACGCCCGGCATTACCGGAAACTCCGGAAAGTGCCCGTTGAAAAACGGCTCGTTGACAGTGACGTTCTTGATGCCGACAATCCGTTCGGCTTCGAGCTCGGTGATTCGATCCACCAATAGAAATGGGTACCGATGCGGCATGATCCGCCGAATCTCGTTAACATCCAGGATGGGCATGGAAAATGACAGTATACCCGTAGCGCTCATCAAACATGCATACACAAGTAGGTATCGTCGGCGGCGGCCCCTCAGGCCTTCTCCTTGCTCATCTGCTCCATCTCAACGGCATCGACTCCGTCGTTCTGGAATCCCGCAGCGAGGAGTATGTCATCGATCGCGTCCGTGCGGGCGTTCTCGAGCAAGGGATGGTCGATCTCCTCGCGGCTATCGGATTGGACGATCGGCTGAAGCGCGAAGGGCTCATCCACCACGGCATTAATATCAGCTTCGCCGGAACCCGCCATCGCATCGATATGCACGAGCTGACCGGCGGCCGCGCCATCACCGTGTATGGCCAGAATGAGCTTCAGAAAGATCTGAACCAGGCGCGCCGCAGCACGGGGCGTCGGCTTTGCTACGAAGTGGAGAACCTGACGCTCCACGATTTCGACTCTGATAAACCTGTTATTCGCTACCGTCACAATGGGACTTCCGAAGAGCTGACATGCGATTTCATCGCCGGCTGCGACGGCTTCCACGGAGTCTCCCGCCCATCCATCCCGGAAAAGGCCATTACGGCCTACGAACGCGTCTACCCCTTCGGCTGGCTCGGCATTCTGGCCGAAGCCGCTCCCACATCCGAGGAACTGGTTTATACGTGGACGGAGCGCGGCTTCTCCCTCTTCAGCATGCGCTCCCCGAAGATCACCCGCCTCTACCTGCAATGCGCGCCGGACGAGGATATCGACGAATGGTCCAACGACAGAATCTGGACCGAAATCAACGCCCGCCAGACAACTCTCGACGGTTGGAAACCCAACATGGGCCCGATTCTTCAGAAAGGCGTCACGGGCATGCGCAGCTTCGTCGCCGAACCCATGCGGTTCGGCCGCCTGTTTCTGGCGGGCGACGCCGCCCACATCGTTCCACCCACGGGCGCGAAGGGATTAAATCTGGCTGCGGCCGACGTGTACGTGCTGTCGCAGGCGTTCGCGGAGTTTTACAAATCGGGCAGCCAGGCGCTTCTCGACAAGTATTCCGACACCTGCCTGCGGCGGGTCTGGAAAGCACAGAGATTCTCCTGGTGGATGACTTCGATGCTGCACATCTTCGGTTTCGGCCCGGAAGGCGCCTTCGACCGGCGCCGCCAACTCGCGGAGTTGGATTACCTCACCAGCTCAAGAGCCGCCATGACGTCGCTCGCCGAGAACTACGTGGGCTTCCCGATCGTTTAGCGCGCGAACAGATCTTCGATGCGCTGCGCATCGAGCAGACGCAGGCCGACCCGCTTGAGCTGCGCGGGCTTCAAAGCCGAAATCTTCTGGCTGACCGACGGTGGAATACGGCCAAACCGCTTTCGGATCAGACTGAGCAACATCTCCACTTGGCCTTCCACACGGCCCTCCATGGAGACCCAACTCGCCCAGCGCATCGCCACCGACAGCTGGCATGGGCCAACATTCAATGAAGCGGTCAGACCTTATCCCCGGGGCGTCTGGCGGCGGGAGGCACCTATGGTCGGCGTATCAGTGCTGTCGAGGACAATCTCTTCGCTCTCGGCTTGCACGAACACGGCGGCAAGCTCCACGCCGAACACGAACAGATCGACGCCGACCTGACCGCCGTCCGCGTTTTCACCTCGGAATCGAAACAACTCCAGATCCTCACACTCTACGAAGCAGCGCCTGAACCGGGCCATTCAGAAGAACTTGGCCATACATGCTCCAACAGCTCCAGGCGACCAGCAAAGCCGAGCGCCGAAAACCGCCGTGAAGGAAGCAGCCACTCTCCTGAAGCTCAGTGAAATGAGAGGGATAGAGTATCAACCAGCCAAAGATGGGTTCGTTTTTTCAACCGCCGAAATCCACGCCGTCATTGACCGCCAACACCGCCTCGACCGCGCCCCAACCACCGACTTCACCCGCTACAACCCCGAAAATTCCAAACCCAGGCCGCCTGACTGCGTGGGCTTTGAATTTCTCCGCGGACTTTGCGCCTTGGCGTGAAACCGGATTTTCCAAATTGGGCTCTCCCACGACTGCGGGAATTCCTGGTATTATAGTGTCGCTACGGGACTTGCCCGGCGGCGTAACACTCCGCCAGGGCGGTCCGTCAAACACATATAACACTATGATTAAAGTCGAAGGCCTGACCAAGCGATACGCTCGCAATATCGCTGTCAAAAACATCTCCTTCGAAGTAGGTCAGGGCGAAATCGTCGGATTCCTCGGCAAGAACGGCGCCGGGAAAACCACGACCATGCGCGTCCTCACCTGCTTTCTTCCGCCCACGTCGGGAAAGGCCAGCGTCGCCGGTTTCGATGTCCTCGAGCAGTCCCTCGAGGTCAGGAAACGCATCGGCTACCTGCCGGAAACTCCCCCGCTCTACCCGGAAATGGAGATCTCCACCTATCTCACGTTCGTCGCCAAACTCAAAGGCATTCCACATGCCGAAATTTCAAAACGCGTCGATGAAGTCTGCGAACGCACCTCCATCGCCGATGTCAGGGAAACCATTATCGGCAAGCTCTCCAAAGGCTACCGGCAGCGGGTCGGCCTCGCTCAGGCCATCATTCACAACCCTCCCGTGCTGATTCTCGATGAGCCCACCTCCGGCCTCGATCCCGAACAGCAGCGCGAAGCCCGGCAACTGATCGCCAGCCTCTCGGGCGATCACACGATCATCCTGAGCACGCACATTCTGTCCGAAGTCGAACAGTCCTGCAGCAAGGTCATTATCATCAACGCCGGAGAAATCGTAGCGTCGGATTCTGTGGCCAATCTCCACAACCGGCGGCACGCCAACGAGTTCATCCACGTCGAGGTCGCGGGCGCTCCCGCCAACCAGGTCAAGCAGCGTCTGGAGCAGGTCGCCGGAGTGGCCAGCGTCGAATATCGCGATAGCAGCGACACACTCGCTGCGTTCGAAGTTCGCAGCCTCGAGAACTATTCCGTGCGTCCTGAACTGGCGCGCGCCATCGTCCAGTCCGGCTGGAACCTCACCGAGTTGCGCCCTGTCGGCGAATCCCTCGAAGAGATCTTCCTCGAACTGACAAAATCCGAAACACCGGCATCAAAAGACAAGGAAGAAGAGGTAGTAGCCCAATGAGAAACATCCTCACCATTTGCGGTAAAGAGCTGAAGTCCTACTTCACCTCCCCGATCGCATACCTGCTGATGGCCCTTTTCGGCCTCATCTTCGGATATTTTTTCGCCAGCGCCACCGTCTTCTTCGTGAACGCGGGATTGCGCCAGCAACTGGGCGGCCAGCAGGCGCCCATGAGCGTCAACGAATATGTGATCTCGCCGCTGCTCGGCAACGCCAGCGTCGTCGGTCTTTTCCTGATCCCCCTGATCTCGATGCGCCTCTTCGCCGAAGAGAAACGCACCGGCACCATCGAACTGCTGATGACGTCTCCGATCAGCGATTGGGAAATCATCCTCGGCAAGTGGCTGGGCGCTATGTCCATGTATCTCTGCGTGCTGGGCGTTTCCGCAATCAATGTTGCGCTGCTGTTCGCCTATGGCCAGCCCGACTGGCGTCCCATCCTGACGGGCTATCTCGGCCTCATCCTGCAGGGCGGCACCGTCCTCGCCATCGGCACCTTCATCTCGACCACCACCAAAAACCAGATTATCGCCGGCGCAGCCACTTTTTCCGTCTGTCTGCTGCTGTGGGTCCTGAGCTGGGTCAGCAGTTATAACGATGCCGGTTGGGCGCAAGCAGTGGCATACTGCTCCATCCTGACCCATTTCGAGCCCTTCTCGAAAGGCATCATCGATACCAAGGATCTGGTCTTCTACATATCGGCGATCTTCCTCGGTCTGTTCCTGACCTCACGCTCCATCGAATCATTGAGGTGGAGAGCATGAACCACCTTTTGTGGGGCCAGGGCTTCGGCCCTGCCGCCGGGCTTCGACCCGGCGCTGAATCTGACCAAAAGGGGCGCGCATAAATGGCCAGCGAATTTCTGAAGGCCCGCCAGACACGCTACGGAGCATTCGTAGCCCTGTACGTCATAGTTGTGATCGCCGTGGTCATTGCCGCGAACTGGCTGGCCGACCATAGAAACAAAACCATCGACGTCACCTCAAATAAGCAATTCACCCTGTCCGACGAGACCAAAAAAATCACCAGCGGCCTGAAAAAAGACGTTACCGTTTACTACTTCGACCGCAGCGATTCCTACGATCGGGCGCGCGACATGCTCGACCGCTACAGAAACCTCTCGGCGAAGATCAAAGTCGATTACGTCGATCCGGAAAAAAAACCCGACATCGCCCGCGTCGAGGGCGCGCGCAGTATGGGCGACATCATAGTTGATAACGGCGAGAAAAAAGAAACGGCCAAAGGCCTGACCGAGGAAGAACTGACCGGAGCGCTCATCCGCGTATCGAAGAGCGGCGCCAAAACCGTCTGCTTCGTCAACGGATCGGGCGAGCACACCCTGGCCGACACCGATCGCGACGGCTATTCGGCAATCAAAGACGCGCTCGAAAAGAACAATTACAAGACGGACACGATTTCGCTGATCGAAAAGCCGGACGTACCGAAAACCTGCAGCATCGTTGTGGTCGGCGGCCCGAAAAACGACTACCTGCAGCCGGCGATCGACGCCATCAAAACTTTTGTCAGTAGCGGCGGCCGGGCCATCTTCGGATTCGACCCCGTGTTGAATCTGCCGAACCAGAAGATGGGCGACACGCCCGCTCTGGCGAAGCTCGTTTCCGAGTGGGGCGTCACTCCCAACGGCGACGTGATTCTCGACCTCAGCTCGGCAAGCCGTCTGTTCGGCCAGCTCTCACCGGTCGTCGGTTCTTACGAGCAGCACCCGATCGTCCGCGTCATGCAGGACAACGCCTCCGTCTTCCCGCTCGCCCGCAGCCTCGAAGTGAAATCCCCGGCGGAGAAACTCTTCTCGAGCACCGCGGACAGTTATTCGTTGACCAATCCGAAGCTGCCGATTAAGGAATCGGATCTGGCGACCGCCAAAAAAGGCCCGTTCGTTCTGGGAGCGGCTGCGACCATCGGCTCCGGTTCCAACGCCGGGCGCGTTGTCGTCGTCGGAAGTTCCAGCTGGATGTCCAACAACATCATGTCCGCCCCCATCGGCAACCGCGACCTCGCGCTCAACATGATGAACTGGCTGACGTCGGATGAAGACCTGATTTCGATTCGTCCCAAGGAACCCGAGGACCGCCGGCTCCGTGTCACCGGCTCCGCGATCCGCGTCATTTTCCTCACCAGCGTGATCTTTCTCCCGCTGATCGTCATTGTCTCGGGAGTTTCGGTCTGGTGGAAGCGGAGATAAAAGGGCATGAAACCCGGAGGCCTTTTAACCGCCGTTGCCGTCCTCGTCGTGCTGGGCGGTCTGGTGTGGTGGTCGAACAAACACCCCAGCGCCGGCACGGCGTCGAAGACCCCACCCGCGCCGAAACTGATCGCGGTCGACGCCAAACAAATCGAGGGGATTCGGCTCGCCAAAACCGGTTCGGATCCAATCGAGCTGGTCAAGCTGGCTGACAACTGGACAATCGCTAAGCCCACCCCAATGCCCGCCGATCAGGATGCGGTGAGCATGCTCACGGGCAGCCTGGCGACGCTCAACGCCGATCGCCTGATCGACGACCATCCGGCCAACCTGAACGACT
>Ga0209167_10000446_pt1 | contig 30880 bp, 20 predicted proteins | sample Coa_R1_9_FD_187154 | JGI IMG/M metagenome (GOLD analysis project Ga0209167, IMG submission 187154) | Surface soil microbial communities from Centralia Pennsylvania, which are recovering from an underground coalmine fire - Coalmine... | ecosystem: Environmental > Terrestrial > Soil >...
TCAGACATAAAGTCAGGTCCTCCATGCGTCAGTTGCAAAACAACCCGGAGAAAATCCGTTCCTTCTACCAGAAACCCTCGCTCAGATATGCTGCATGAATATGAATATACTTATAGACTGATTAATATCTCGTAAACACGTGCCGCCATAGTATAACACCTCAAAACCGACATCTGTCTTATTGGTATTCAGGAAAGACTACTAATCTAAAAATTCGCCATCAAAAGCAAGTTGGGCTAGGACTATCGACTATTTTGTGGATAGCGGCTTTTTTGCTCTGGGGCCAGTCTGAGGCCACAAAATTGGCTGATTTTTGTGTGTAACTGTTGATTTTATTTAAGAAAACGTGGTACCGAAAGGGGGGGGACTCGAAACCCTGGACGGAAAGAAGCCCGTTCGTTCACCAAACCGGGGGGAGCCGATCACGGCGGCCCGAATCGCAACTTTCGGTAGCGGCGAATCAATCCGTTCGTCGAGCCATCATGACCCGGCGCGGGTTCAACTTGACTCTCGAGTTCCGGGATCATGCGCGCGGCCAGTACCTTCCCCAGCTCCACCCCCCACTGGTCAAACGAATTGATGTCCCAGACGGTTCCTTGCGTAAAAACGCTGTGTTCATATAATGCAATCAGCTTCCCCAGGGCGTTGGGCGTCAACTGCTCCAGCAGGAGCATGCTGGAAGGGCGATTGCCCTCGAAGCTCCGGTGGGGCACCAGCCAGGCGGGAGTTCCTTCGGCCTGGACCTCCTGTGGCGTCTTACCAAAAGCCAGCGCCTCCGCTTGGGCAAAGACGTTGGCCGACAACAGGTCGTGGTGACGGCCTAAGGAATCCAGCGGCCGGGCAAACGCGATGAAATCGCAAGGGATCAGCTGAGTTCCCTGATGGATCATCTGGTAAAAAGAATGCTGGCCGTTCGTTCCGGGCTCTCCCCAAAAGATCGGCGCGGTCGTATAATCGACCTCGCCGCCCTCCATCGTGACGTGCTTGCCATTGCTCTCCATCGTCAACTGCTGGAGGTAGGCGGGAAAGCGTTTCAAGTACTGGCAATAGGGCAGAACCGCAACGGTCTGTGCGCCGAAGAAATTACTGTTCCAGAGGGTTAACAGCGCCACGAGGACGGGCAAGTTTTGCTCGAAAGGGGCGGTCCGGAAGTGCTCGTCCATCTGATGGAATCCGTCGAGCATGGATCGGAAATGTTCCGGACCGATCGCGATCATGGTCGAAAGGCCGATCGCCGACTCCATCGAGTAGCGTCCGCCCACCCAGTCCCAGAACTCGAACATATTGACCGGATCAATGCCAAACCGCGCCACCTCAGCGGCATTGGTCGAAACAGCGACGAAATGCCGGGCAATCGCAGCCGGCGTTTTCAGGCGCTTGAGCACCCAATCGCGCGCCGTTTGTGCATTGGTCATCGTCTCCAGGGTCGTAAAGGTCTTCGACGAGACGATGACCAGAGTCTCTTCGGGATCGAGGTCGCGGGTCGCTTCGGTAAAATCGGCGCCGTCGATATTGGACACGAACCGGAAGGTCAGGTCGCGCCGGCTATAATGGCGCAATGCCTCGTACGCCATCACCGGCCCCAAGTCGGAACCGCCGATGCCGATATTGATGATGTTGCGGATCCGCTGACCGGTGTGGCCCCTCCAGGCCCCGCTTCGGACCCGATCGGAAAAGTCGGCCATCTTTTCGAGCACCGCCTGGACGTCAGTGACGATGTCCCTGCCGTCGACAACGATCGAAGACCCCTTGGGAGCGCGCAGCGCCACGTGCAGGACGGCCCGCTTCTCGGTGACGTTGATCTTTTCGCCCCGGAACATGGCCTCGATTCGCCGCCGCAGGCCCGACTCTTCGGTCAATCGCAAAAGAAGCCTGAGTGACTCCTCGGTGATCCGCTGTTTCGAATAATCGAGAAAGATGCCGACGGCCTCAATACTCATGCGCTCGGCGCGCTTTGGATCCCGGGCGAAGAGCTCCCGAAGATGAAGCCCCCGGACCTGGGCGTGGTGCGCTCGAAGATCTCCCCATGCCGCAGATTGGGTGAGCGGCCCCCTTGGCGTGGTCATACGCGTTCTCCTCTGGCGCTTTGCGTCCTTGGGCCCCGGAGAAACAAAAAGAGGCTCCCTCCCTGCGCGCCTTGACAGGGACATGGCCGCTCAACGTAACGCGGAGGAGCCGGCTCGCGCTATCCGGAAGCTTCCGTGGAAATTTGAGCCGGTTTCGCCGAACCGGCTCGGCTCGCGGACGGGTTTCCGCCCCTCCGTTCACCCGATGAGTTTCAGGAGTCGGCAGACCTCCGTCGCGATCATCCACTCCTCGTCCGTGCGGATGACCCGGACGGCAACCCGACCGGTCGAGGTTGAAATGATCTCCGATTGGGCTGCATTTAACTTTTCGTCGAGTTCGACCCCGAGGAAATCCAGCCCGTCACAGATCCGGGATCGGACCTCCGGGGCGTTTTCGCCGATCCCTCCCGCGAAGACCAGGGTATCGACGCCGCCTAGCGCCGCGGCAAACGCCCCGATCCACTTTCGAGTCTGATAGCAAAAAAATGCGACCGCTTCGGCGGCACGCGCGTCGGTCGACTGGCGCTCGATCAAATCGCGCATATCCGAGCTCGTTCCGGAGATGCCGATCAGGCCGGATTCGTGGTTGATCAGATGGTTAAACTGGTTGGGCGTCAGACCCCCCGTTCGCATCAGATACCAGGCGACCCCTGGATCCAAATCGCCGGTTCGGCTCCCCATCGGCAGCCCACCGCTCGGCGTAAATCCCATGCTCGTGTCGATGCTCTCACCCGCCAGAACCGCAGCCAGGCTCGCTCCGCTCCCCAGGTGCGCCAGGATCAATCGGCCTCGGGCCGCTGTCGCGCCCGCGACGCGGCCGAGTTCCTCGAGGAGGAACGCATAGGAGAGTCCATGAAAGCCATAGCGCTGAACACCCATCTCACGGAAACGCCGGGGAATGGCCAAGAGCTGGGCGACCTTGGGCAGGGTCCTGTGAAAGGCCGTATCGAAACAAGCCACCTGAGGCAGGTTCCCATCGCGCCGGCGAAACACCTCGATCAGCTCAATCTCGCGAGGGAGATGGTCTAGATCAACCTCCTGGATGCGACGCAGATCCTCCAACAACTCCTCGGTAATCCGCTCGGAGTCGGCGCGCCTCATGCCGTGCACCACCCGGTGGCCCACGGCCTTGAGGAATGCCAGGCCGTTTCGCTCTTGGAGCCAATCGATCACCACATGGGCTGCGGAGCGGTGATCGAGGGCTTCGACGGGACGGCTCTCTCTGCGCTTCTGCATCAGGTCATTAACGCTGAGGGTCGCCCCGGCCAGGCCGATACGCTCCACCTTCCCATAGATCAGACGCTGCGGGAGTTTTCCGCTCCGAAAGAGGGCAAACTTGATACTGGATGAACCCCCGTTTATCGTCAGAACATCCCCGGCCCCCGCGGGGGGCTGCGTCGTCATTTTCGAGTCCCCAGTCCGAGTGCAGCCAGATGATCCCGTGTGGAGGCCAAGTCCGTATGGCGCAGGCCGCGGATTCCAACAGCCTCCGCCGCCTGGACGAAGAGGGGGCGGTCTTCGATATATACCACTTCTGTTGCTGGCACCTGCGCGACGTCCAGGGCCAACTTAAAAATATCGGCGTCGGGCTTCCGGAGGTGGACGAAGCAGGATGAGATGAAGAAATCGACCCAATGATCCAGCCCGAATTTATGGATGCGATACAATGTGAGCTCACGCCCTTCATTACTCACGACCGCAATTTTTAATCCGTGCTCAGCCTTCAGCCGGCTGACCAGCTCGATCATCTGAGGATGGGGCTTGGACTGCGCGAACATGAATTTACGGAACTGGCTGCGCGTAAACGGCCTCTTCTGATAAAAAACAACCCGGTTTAGGTACTCATCCAGTGTGATTTTTCCAACCTCGAACGTGTCGAAGGTCAACTGGTGGCGATCTTCCAAGGTCCCCAGCTCCAAACCGAACCGCTTCGCGGCCAGGTGACGTGCCTGGTGGTCCCACCCGTTGGTCAGCAGGACCCCCCCGATATCGAGAAACAGCGTCCTAATCCGTCCGGATCGTTTCATTTGCGCCCCTGGGTCTTCCCCTTCGGCCGCGGGGCCCTCTTTGCCGTGCGACCCCCGCTCATAGGCCGCATGGCGGAAGGCCTCGCCAATTGCGTGGGGAGCGGCCAACGGTGTCCTTGGTAAGCAAGCAAGCCCTGAGCGTCCTGCGGTCCCCAGGTCCCGGCCGCATAATTCGGAAAATCGCTCGGGGGAGCGGCCTCCCACACGTTCAGTACGGGCATGAGCAACTTCCAGGCAGTCTCGACCTGGTCGGCTCGCATGAAAAGCGTCCCGTCGTTTTTCATCACATCCCACAGCAAGGTCTCATAGGCATCGGGCGAAGGTGCGGTAAAGCTTTCACGATAGTTAAACCGCATGTCGACCGAACGCAGCAGCAGCTTCGGTCCCGGGTATTTCGCCTGGAAACCCAGTACAATCCCTTCTTCCGGCTGGACCGACATCACGAGCTGAGAGGGCTGCCAGCCGATGGAGGCCTCGGGCGGAAAGGCCTGATGCGGCACCGGCCTGAATTGAATCGAGATTTCCGATACCTGCCGGTACAAGCGTTTTCCGGTACGAAGATAAAACGGGACGCCGTGCCAGCGCCAATTGTCCACGAACAGCTTCAAGGCCGCGAACGTCTCTGTTGGGGACTCTGCTGCGACCCCAGCCTCTTCTCGGTATCCCCGCACTTCCGCTCCGCCGATCCAACCGCGGCCGTATTGGCCGCGCACCGCGTACTCATGGACATGGTCGGGATGGATCGGATGGATCGCGTGGAGGACGTCTATTTTCTTATTACGTATCTCGTTGGCCTCGAAGGAGACCATCGGCTCCATCGCCACCAGACAGAGTAATTGCATGAGATGATTCTGCACCATATCGCGCAGAGCACCCGCACCGTCGTAATAGTCGCCGCGGTTTTCCACGCCGACCGTCTCGGCGACCGTAATCGTCACATAATCGACATATCGGCGATTCCAAATCGGCTCAAAGAGCGGATTGGCAAAGCGAAACGCCAAGATGTTCTGCACGGTCTCTTTTCCCAGGTAGTGGTCGATCCGGAAAATCTGAGATTCATCGAAAATGGCCCCCAATACTGCGTTTAACGCCAGGGCGGATTCCAAGTCGTATCCGATCGGTTTTTCGATGACAATTCGCGCCCGTTTCTTGTCATGAGACAGTCCGCCTTTTTCCAGGTATTTGGGAATCACGGCGAACAGGTTCGGGGGCGTCGCCATGTAAAAGATGCGCTGGGCTTTTTCTCCCCATCCCTGTTCAATCTCCATAGATCGTTCACCCAGTTTCTTATAGGTGGCAATCTCTTCGAAATCGCCCCGAAGGTAGGAAATCTGATTCGCAAACTCGTTCCATTGCGCGCCGTTCAGGGGTCCCCGCCGGGAAAATTGCTCGACACCCTCCTGGAGATGGCGGCGAAGGCCCCCCTCCTTTAGGGCGACGCGATCCACGGCGATCAGGGCAAACTCCGAAGGAAGGCCTCGGTCACGAGAAAGATCGAACAGGGAGGGGACGAGCTTTCGCCAGGTCAGATCACCCGCTCCCCCGAAAACGGTGAAGATGGTCGCCCCGGGCCGGTCATTCTTTTGCTTTTGCGTGCCTCTCATCCCTTCTCCCATTGGGTGTGGAATGTCCCGTTCGCGTCAATGCGCTCGTAGGTGTGCGACCCGAAATAATCACGCTGCGCCTGAATGAGATTTGCAGGAGACCATGAGCTGCGATAGGCGTCCAGGAAACCGAGCGAAACCATCAGTCCCGGAACCGGCACTCCGATCTTGGCGGCCCGGCCGATGATCCGACGCAGTCCCTCCTGGTGTTTCATGACCGTCTCAGACAAATGGGAATCGAGCAGCAGATTGGGCAGATCCCGGCGGGCGCGAAACGCCTCCCGAATATCCTCAAGCAGTCCCGCTCGAATGATGCAGCCGCCGCGCCAGATGCGCGCGATCTCCTCTAACTCAAATGGATAGCCATATCTTTCGCCGGCGACCCTCAAAAGGGACAACCCTTGGGCATAGGTGATGATCATCGCAACGTACAGGGCGTCTTTCAGCTCCTCCAGGAAGCCGGTGCGCTCGACCTCGAGAGAACGGATCGCTCGCGAATAGATCCCATTTGCCAGGCCGCGTTCGCTCTCGAACGCTGACAAGTCCCTCATGGCAACCGCCGTGTCGATCGTCGGGGTCGGCACCTGCAATTCCATCGCGCTTTCCGAGGTCCACATCCCGGTACCCTTTTGCCGGGCCACCGCTCGGATCTGGTCGATCAGCCGCCGGCCGGTTCTCTCGTCGGGCACCTTGAAGATCTCGGAGGTGATCTCGACGAGATAGCCGGCCAGTTCCCCCTGGTTCCACCCATGATAAACGTCATGGAGTTCGTCGTTCGTTAACCCGAGGCCCCGCTTCATCAGATCGTAACTTTCGGCAATGAGTTGCATCAATCCGTACTCGATGCCGTTGTGGACCATCTTCACGAAATGCCCGGCCGCACCCGGCCCGAGATAGGCCACGCAGGGCTCCTCTTTCACCTTGGCCGCCACGGACTCAAAGATCACGCGGACGCGCTCGTAGGCATCCTTGGGTCCCCCCGGCATCACGCTGGGTCCGCGCCGGGCACCCTCCTCGCCGCCGGAGATACCCACTCCCAGATATTGGATACCGTTCGCCATGAGATCACGCGCCCGCCGCTCCGTGTCTCTAAAGTGGGAATTGCCGCCGTCGACAATAACATCTCCGGTTTCCAGATGCGGCTGCAGGGTTTCGATTACGGTATCCACGGCGAGGCCGGCAGGCACCAGCATCATGACGGCGCGGGGAGGGCGAAGCAGACCGATGAACGACTCGATCGTTTCCGCGCTCTGGATATTGCGTTTCTCTGATTCTCCAAGCAGGGCTTCGGCTTTGCCCGGATCCTGGTCGTACCCTGCAACCGAGAAACCGTGATCGGCCATATTGAGCAAGAGGTTTCGGCCCATTACACCCAAACCGACCATTCCTAATTCGCATTTCTGCATGGCTACCCTCCCTTTAGCGGACCCGCAAGAAGCTCTACTCGCCTGGACCTCATTTCAGTAAAACTCGGGATATTCCCCCACGGCGCGATCTCCGACGATCTCAGCTCATCGTGACCCGGACCGCTCTCCCCAACGGGGTTTCCCGTCAGAGCCGCTTCGTTCCACGCGAGGGTAGAGACCCGGCGGGGTGATTACCGTTGCCAGAGGATGTGACTTTCCTCCAGGGGAACCGCCAGACCTTCATAGTATGGAACGATCCGAGGGGTATAGTCTCTGACCGGTCGGTCCGCCGGTACCTGAACACAATAGAGGCAGGCTCCTTTCGCATGGGCCGGCTCCATCGGCCAGCGTACGGGGGGGCCGCCGTCGGCGCCGTCGGCGTAGAGTTCGACTCGCACGGACATTGGATCAAGACCGCCCAGATCGACTTGAACCTCAAATCGATGCCCCTCTGCTCCGCTCTGGATCCGGACCTCGCCGAATCGAAGCGTCGGCCATTTCTCGTCGACTCTTTTGCGCCAGTCGATGATCCGTTTGCCCGCCGCCGCGTTATCCGCCCGCCGCTCGCGATAATGGCGCGCCGCCGGGAGGTAATAGCTCTTGGTATATTCCCGGACCGAGCGATTGGCGGAAAAACGGGGGGTTAGACAGGCCATGCTTTCGCGCATCCGCGCGACCCACGCGGTCGGGATCCCCTCCGGATTGCGGGTATAAAATTGGGGGACCACATCGCGTTCGAGAAGGTCATAAAGGGCGGCGGCTTCTGCAGCATCCCGGGCCGGATCGTCGCCGTGCTCCCGGCCGTCTCCCAGCGCCCAACCCAATTCAGGCGAGTAGGCCTCCGACCACCAGCCGTCGAGCTCCGATATATTGATCCCCCCATTAACCAGCACCTTCATGCCGCTCGTCCCGCAGGCTTCCCAGGGACGCCGCGGGGTGTTAATCCAGACATCCACCCCCGAGACGAGTTGCCCCGCCAAGAGCATGTCATAATCACTGAGGAAAATGACCTTGCTGCGCCCCTGGGTCCCGCGGATGAACCGGATCCATTGCTGGATGAGAGCCTGTCCGGCCTGATCTGCGGGGTGGGCCTTGCCTGCAAGAACCAGTTGCACCGGGCGCTCGGGATTGTCCAGGAGGCGGATCAGTCGCTCCGGATCCTGGAGCAGCAGATTAGGCCTCTTATAGGTGGCGAATCGGCGCGCAAAACCCAGCGTGAGCGCGTTGGGATCGAACAATTTTTTCGCCTCATCGACCGCCTCGGGAGGGCTTCCTGCGCGGGCCAGTTCCCGAGACAATCGGTCGCGGGCATACTCGACGAGGGCGCTCGCGGAGGAGGTGCGAAAGCGCCAAAGGTCCGCGTCCGAAGTCTTCCGAAACCGCTCCTCCAGAGATTCCGCGGTCCCCAGCCAGCGGTCCTTTCCGCAGGCCTCCTCCCAGAGTCGGTCGGCAAGGGCCGAATCCCAGGTCGGCATGTGAACGCCGTTCGTCACATGTCGGACCGGAACTTCGTCCCGCGGCCAGCGCGGGAAAAGGGAGGTAAATAGCTCCCGGCTCACCGCACCGTGCAATCGGCTCACGCCGTTCGCCGCTCCGCTCCCCCGAAGGGCCAGGTAGGCCATATTGAAGCTCTCCGACGGGTCATCGGGACGCTGGCGGCCGAGCCCGAGCAGGTCATGCAATGAGATCCCGAGTTTCTCCTCCGCATAATCGCCGAGATACTGCTTGATGAGGGCCGCCGAGAAACGATCAAAGGCCGCGGCGACCGCCGTGTGTGTGGTGAACAGATTCCCCGCTCGCGATGCGGCCAAGGCGATCTCGAAGGACTGGCCCGTCTCCTCCATCACCGAGCGAGCCCGCTCCAAAACGGCGAAGGCCGCATGGCCTTCATTCAGGTGGCAGACTTCGGCCTCGATGCCGAGCGCGCGCAGCAACCGCCACCCTCCGATGCCGAGCGCCAATTCCTGCATCAGGCGCATCTCGGGACCGCCGCCGTAAAGCTGGCTGGTGACGCCTCGATAAACGGGTAGGTTGGCCGGATCATTGCTATCAAGGAGGTACAGAGCGACCCGACCCACCTGAACTTGCCAAGCGCGCAGACAAATCGGGTACCCAGGCAGATCGAGGTCCACGCGCAGCCATTCGCCGTTTTCCTGACGCAGCGGGGTGACGGGCAGCTGTCCCGGATCGTTGAAGGGGAAAAGGGCCTCCTGGGCGCCCTCTTTATCGATCATCTGGCGAAAATAGCCTTGCTGGTAAAGCAGGCCGACCCCGACAATCGGTATGCCCAGATCGCTCGCGACTTTGAGCTGGTCTCCGGCCACGTTTCCCAATCCGCCAGAGTAAATCGGAAGGGCTTCGCTCAGCATGAACTCCATGCAGAAATAGGCGGCACAGGTCAGGGAAGATCCCGGATGGGATTGCTGAAACCACCGCGGGGCTTCCTCCGCTTGGCGCCGGTCGAACACCAAGCGGTCGATGCTCGCGCGGAATCCGGGATCGGCCAACACCCGTTGCAGCTGTCCCCGGGAGACCGACTGCAGGACCGCCCAGGGATTCCCGGTCAGGTTCCAGAGGAGCGGATCCAGCTGGCGCCAAATTGCGTCGGCGCCGTGATTCCATGACCAACGTAAATCGAGGGCAAGCTCGGCCAGGGAATCGAATCCCTCAACATCGAGCGGAAGAAGGTTGTAGAGTGGGTGGATCACCCGGGTCCGGTCGCTCATGAGTTCAATATCCCCTTCGCATTTTGGGGTTATTTCGCCGTTTCAATGGCGCGGGTCACGACACCCTGCGCCTCCTCCAGGATGCGCTTCAGATGCTCGGTTCCCCGAAAGCTTTCCGCGTAGATCTTGTAGATCTCCTCGGTGCCCGAGGGGCGGGCCGCAAACCATCCACTCTTGGCCGTCACCTTAACTCCCCCGATCGGGGCTCCGTTTCCCGGGGCATGGGAAAAAATGGCATCGACCTTCTCTCCGGCCAGTTCGTCGATTTTGAGCTGCTCCGCAGAGAGTCTCTTTAATGCTTCTTTTTGCTCCCGGGTCGCGACGGCCTCCACCCGGTCATAGACTGGGTCGCCGAATTCCTGGGTCAGTTCCCGGTAGATCTGGCCGGGATCGCGGCCCGTTTTTGCCGTGATCTCCGCAGCGAGCAGGGAAGGGACGATTCCGTCCTTATCGGTCGTCCAGACACTCCCATCCCGACGGAGGAACGAGGCGCCTGCGCTCTCCTCTCCGGCAAAACCGAGAGACCCATCGAGCAGGCCGTCGACGAACCATTTGAATCCGACGGGTACTTCATAGAGCCTCCGGCCCACCTTTGCGGTAACTTGATCGATCATCCGGCTGCTCACCAGGGTCTTGCCCACGGCCGCATTCTTGACCCACCTCGGGCGGTTTCGGAAAAGGTAATCGATGGCCACAGCGAGGTAGTGGTTGGGGTTCATCAGTCCCGCCGTCCGCGTGACGATGCCGTGCCGGTCAGCGTCGGTGTCACAGGCGAAAGAGATGTCAAATCGGTCCTGCAGGCGGATCAGGGGTTGCATCGCGTAGGAGGACGACGGGTCCATGCGGATCTGACCATCCCAGTCGACCGTCATGAAGCGGAAGGTGGGATCGATCGTATCGTTGACCACCGTGAGGTTTAACCCGTACCGTTGGGCAATGGGATCCCAATAGTGGACTGCGGCACCGCCGAGCGGATCCACCCCGAGGCGGATCCCTGAGCTGCGGACAGCATCCATATCGATTACCTGCTCGAGATCATTGATGTACGCGCCGAGATAATCGTGCCGATGCGTCGTGGAGGCGCGAAGCGCCTTTTCTAGGGGTATCCTTTTAATATCCCCTAGACCCTTTTCGAGAAATCTGTTCGCGGCCGCCTCGATCCAATCGGTCACCTCGCGCCCGGCTGGGCCCCCATGAGGTGGATTGTATTTAAAACCGCCGTCCTGGGGGGGATTATGCGACGGCGTGACGACGATGCCATCGGCAAGTCCGGCCTTGCGCCCACGGTTATAGATTAAAATGGCATGGGAAACGGCGGGGGTCGGGGTATACTCTTCCCCGTCCGACAGCACGACCTGCACCCCGTTGGCCGCCAGGACCTCCATCGCGCTGGCCAAAGCCGGGGCGGAGAGCGCGTGCGTATCGATTCCCAGGAAGAGGGGGCCGTCGATCTTCTCTTTAGCCCGGTAGAGGCAAATGGCTTGAGTGATGGCGAGGATATGGGATTCGTTGAACGCCTTTTCGAGCGATGAACCGCGGTGTCCCGAGGTGCCGAATACGACCCGTTGGGCCGCTACGGAGGGGTCAGGGGTATCAGTATAATAGGCGGTGACGAGTTTGGCCACATTCACCACCGTCGACGGATCAGGGGGCCTACCTGCAAAAGGACTGACCTTCATCAACACTCCTTTCGTTATCGGAAATTCCGAAGACCGGATTCAATCCATCAGGTAAAAGGGCGGACCTCAAGTGCAGGGTACGACGCTCGCTCGCATTCCGGAGCGGTCCGTTGATCTAGCTATGGGCGGCGGGCCGCCTCCCGGCCGATGCCCCTCCCCGTTGCGCGAGCTTCTTGTTTCTCGACGGCCGGCACCGATCGCCTTCCCGCTCAGGACGCCGATAGCACCGCGGGACGCGGTTGAAGGATGACAAACGTTCGCCTCGGCCGGACCGGGTCCGCCGCGCCCCATCGGCCGATCAACCGGCTGCGGATCTTAATGTTGGAAGGACGAACTTCCCTAATGTAGCACGTAACCCATGGGCCTTTCAAACGGGCTGAGCCCACCGTTACCGCGGATCGATTGTGTTTCTCCCGACATCTGAAGGGGGGAGGGGGGCGCCCGTTCGATCGAGCGGGCGCACGGGGTCGCTTCGGACGCCCGCCGCGACCGGATAGTCGTGCTCCGATCGCGTCACTCATCCCTAAGTATCGGAACCTTTCACCCATGGCGATGGTTTAGCCGGGCACGAGGTCGTGGGGCGACGGTGAAAGGCCGCTACGGGATTCGTCGGTGCCGATCCGACCGGCAAAATCTGCGGCTTTCGCGATAGGGACAAGCATGAAAAGGATTTGGAAATACGGAAGAAACTGGCCGCCGGTGAGGGTCCGCCGGCCGGATGAACCCCAGCGCTGCGCTGGGCAAAAGGGGCTTCCTGTCAAACCGTTCCCTGGATTTGTTCGACCCCGGGGAACAGAGCCCGGATAAGAGCCGACGTAGGCTCATCGTCCCCCCCGCCTTCGAAACGAACGTTTTGCAGCCGAGCGTTCGCTCATTCATCTATGCTCGGCGAGCGCCACCGGATTTTTCTCCGGGGCGATCTGAGGAGAAAAAGAGAGGACGTCGGATTCCGAAACCGGATCGGAAAGCTTTCCAATCTTTTTCAGCGTGGTTATCACCCGATCCGCATCTCCCCAGTCGCTCCAGAATACGTTGTCGACCTCAACGACGGAAATTCTATCCGGGCACCTTTCGAGGACACCGTGGGACAGGGTGGCGCTCTGCATGCATCGATATTCTCTCTCCAGAACGACGGACTCGTTCGTCGTGCCGATCGCGGCGAAAATGCTCGCAAAGCCTTTCCATATCTCTGGAAGATAGCGCTGGGTCATCTCCATGAGGGTTTTTGCCGTTGCCACAATGACGAAGGTGTTCCAGAGGGCTCCCTTTTTGAGCAGTTCGACGGCGGTTTCGGCATCGGGTTTCTCCAAAAAGGAACTCACCCGTCTCACCCCAAGACCAAGCCTCCGATCAAGAAGCTCCCCGGGCACGATCCAACCGTAGTCGGTTTCAGGATCCGAGGCGCGAATGCCGAGAAGAACGACCTGGTCGGGGTGACTCTGGATGACCCTGTCCGCCATCGAAACATGCTCGATGAATCGGTCTTCCTCCAGAATAAATTGATCGGAGGGGAAGATGGCCACACGAGCCTGAGGATCTTTCTTGACGATATGGGTGAGGGGCAACAATATGCCAGGGGCCGTCTCCCGATTTTGGGGCTGAATGATGACGGTACCCTCCGGCCTCCCGCAAAGCTGCGATCCGATTTCCTTCTGATGATTGGCAGCTACCACCACCTGGATCTTCTCCGGGCGGATGACCTTCTCGGCCCGGTCAATTGTATGCTGCAGCATCGACCGTTTTCCGATGAACACTACATACTGCTTGGGGGTGTGAAGCCCGAATCGCTCGTGAACGAATCGGCGGAGTCTCCTTCCCTCTCCAGCCGCCAAGATGATCCCCCATAATCCAGTTATTCCGTCCGATTGCATAGACTCTCTCCGGGTTGGGCACTTCGGATCCGATGGGCCGAGACCGCCGGCCCAGGATCCGCGGTGGCGGACTGCGCCGCTATTTTTAGATGGAAGCTCTCAATGTGGAAAAGTCGGCCTGACCGTTTTAAGAACTTGTGGAGGATCGTTCGCGGGAGTTGAGGGAAAAGAAACCGACGCGGTGCAGGTCATGGACCGGCCGATCGGCGAACGGGATCCTTCGGTCGGGCTCTTGAATCCGTCGGGACCTTCTGGAGACGCAATGGGCGCTCTCGGGAGCCACCGGGACATCGTGACGTAAGGAGAGATCGACAGAAAGAAGAGTCGCTTCGATTCGTTTTCCACCCGGGGGTCGTCCAAGCAGCCGGGGAGAGGTCCGCTTTTTGGATCGCTCCTTCACGCCGATTGGCGAGGCGCGTTGGCGCGTTGGGTGGACGGATGGGAAATGGAAACCGGCATTCGAGTTTAAGCCTGATCCGTTCGCCTGAAGTTTGGGGTTTTCCAGTCAACTCGATCTGCTCGGCCCGTCGCGGTTTTAAAGAAGTATAACGCACGAAAGGAGCCTGTCAACCTCGGGGAGGATCTTTCTGCCCGCAGGAGCGCTCGGACACCGGTTCGATGATCTTCCCGTTCCTCAGAGGGGGGAACTAACGATAGAGATCGGGGGCGAAAAATGGGCGGAGTAAACATGACGGGAACGGGCTTCCGAGCTCCCCTTGTCAAAGGGGCCGGAGCGCCCCCGGCCTCCGAAGGACCGGAAATTTCACGCAAAAAAAAGGCAGTTTAAAACCACAGGATCCGAACTCATCGCAGGTAGGCCTCGGTCACATACCGGCGCATCATCCGATGGCTGTTGAAGAAAGAGGCGTTCTTGGAGATCGCACCCTTCATCACCCGGATCCACTCGGTCGGATCTTTGTAGAAGAGGGGGAGAACCACCTCTTCGAGCTTCCGATAGAGATTAACCGCATCGACCCGATTCGCTTCTTCCGATGAATCGCCGATCGCCCATCCGGTGACCCCCTCAATGCACCCCTCGATCCACCAGCCGTCCAGGACGCTCAGTTGGGGGACACCGTTGAAGGCCGCCTTCATCCCACTGGTTCCCGAGGCCTCCAGGGGCCTCAGCGGCGTGTTGAGCCAGAGGTCGGACCCGGAAACAAGCGCCAAACCCATTTCCATGTCGTAATCAGGAAGATAAACGATCGGTATGGTGGATGAGAGATTCTGAAGCCAGAGATGCAACTGCTCGATCAACAGTTTTCCCCCGTAGTCCCGAGGATGTGCCTTTCCCGCCAGGACGATCTGCACGGGCCATCTCTGCGCTAAGGCTTTGAGCCTCTCCAGAGACGAGAAGAGGAGATCGGGCCGTTTATAGGCGGTCATCCGCCGGGCAAAACCCAGAATGGGGACCCTCAGGTCAAACCTCCCCGGGAGCACTTTGTCGATCTTCTCGATCAAATTGCGCTTCGCCTGGAGATGGGCTTCCCAGATAAGCGCGTCCGCAATTCGGTCCGCATGAACGAGGAGCTCCGGCTCATGACGCCAACCCGGAAGGTGGGCATCGTACAGATTCTTAAAGCTCTGCGTCGTCCAGGTGAAGGGGTGAACCCCATTGGTCACCGAGGAGACCCGATAGCCTGGATACATGCCCCGGGAGACCTCTGCGTGGCGCTTCGCAACTCCGTTGACGTACAGGCTCAAGTTCAGGGCCAGCCGGGTCATGTTCAGGACATCCTCTCCGGCCAGCCTTTTGAGGAGACTTAAATCGATCAGATCATTGCCCAGAATCTGAGAGACCAACTCATATGAAAAACGATCGTGACCCGCCTCGACCGGAGTGTGCGTCGTGAAAATGCAGAGCTCCCTCACCCGAACGAGATCATATGGGGGCTCGCCGGCCTGAAGCGGCCCCCGAGGGTATGCGAACCTGCGCAGTAACTCGACGGCGAGGAGTGCGGAGTGCCCCTCGTTCATGTGGTAATGGCGAATCTCAAAACCGAGTGCCTGGAGCATCCGGACGCCGCCGATGCCCAGGACCACCTCCTGAATGAGCCGATAACGTTCGTCTCCTCCGTACAGAAAGTGGGTGATCGACCGATCTTCGTCGCTATTTTCCGGTAGATCCGTATCGAGCAAGACAACCGGGACCTTCCCCCCGTCGCTTCCGTTTACGATATAAAGCCATCCCCCGATCCAGACGTTCCGACCTTCGATGATGACGGAAATACGCGCCTCCAGAGGGGCGGCCCAACGGGCCGGGGACCAGCCATCAGGGTGCTCCTCTTGTCGTCCTTTCCCATCGATTTCCTGCTGAAAATACCCAAGCCGGTTCACCAGACTCACCGCGACCAGCGGCACGCTCAGATCGGCCGAAGAGCGGACGGTATCTCCCGCCAGAACCCCCAGCCCGCCGCTGTAGGTCGGAATGTCGCTTTGAAGGGCAATCTCCAAGGAAAAATAAGCAATTGCAGGACGATGGATGAAATCCTTCGGCATCAGTGCTCCTCTACGCGATGGATTAAATGGAGGGGTATAGCGCCCCACCCCCTGTTTCGTTAAGATGAATGGCTCGAACTTTGTACCGCGTCTCTGTAGTCGTATCAACCCCCCCAAAAGAGGGGAAATCCAGCTCTCATTTCGGAGCATCACAGGAGCACCGACGATGACCCTCCCCGTCGCTTGCATCCTGTCCCACTCTCCTCTCCGGCTAGGGGCGCCACCAGGGAAAGTAGAACCGTACTATAAATTAAATCGACATGAATAGATACAGTTTTAATTGTGGAAATCGTTTTTATTATGGGTCTTCGCAGACCCGGCATGAGGTTGACCGGACCGGATCGCTATCACGCTGAAATCCTGAAGAATTATATGATCGATCCTGGTGAGATCTGAGGAGGGATCGAGGGGTCGGATCATTTGGCGGGGATCCCGGGATCTCCGGAGATTTGAACGCGGCGCAGGCTCTCTGAAACCAACTGATTGAGTGTTTTCTCAAGGACGCTTGCGCGGAAGATAAACACCTTCGGGGTACTTTGATCATCGGCCGCGAACGAAATCTTACCCCCGACCGAAGGGTTCAGGATCTCAGCATACCAGGTGAACTGGGCCTCGATCTGGGTGTAGCCCAAGTGAGACGTGGCATCGGCTCGAAGCGATTTGATGGTTCCCGTTAAAACCCGCTCACCGGTTACTTCCGAAGGGCGGATTCCGGGCGCCGGTAGATGCGCATCCCAACCTCGTTGTCGCAGTGCTAAGATGAGAAGGTCGGTCACCCCCGGCCCCACCGGAATCCGGGATTCAAAGGTATCAACTTGGCCGAAAAGGTGAATGCGCCGCCCCAGCCATTGGGGATCGGTGCGCCGGTCTTCGAGGGGAAAGACGGTTACCCGCTGCAAAGGCCCAGAGGGGTGCGGGAGTGGAAATTCATTCTGATAGGAGAGTGACACGGGATACCTCTCGCCCGGACCTGCACAGGCCGTGAGCAAAAGAAGTATCGCGATCCCCCAAGGTCGAATCCGTTTCATATCCTTCCTCCAAATGAGATCTCGGCGCCCTTGTTTGGGACGACCCTCATCGCCGCTTCCCCCTGCCCTCTCGGTTTCCCTTCTTCACCAGGCCTCCATCGGCCCTCCCCAACCCTCCGGAGCAGACCCGCATCTCCGGGAGGAAGGGGGCTCCTTTATTTCCTTTTGGATATCCCCCTCAGACGCAAATAGAGCGCTCCGAGAAGCGTGGCCAGCTTCTGCGGATGATTGATCCGGCGCACGTCGACAATCTCCGCCATCTCCGACTGAATGCGGACCTGAAGAGACTCACTTTTAGCCAGAGCGATCACCTGGCTGGGATAGACGCTGCGGTGTCCTGTAATGATGAAGCTGGCCAGACAGGCCACAGCGGCGTAAGAGGCCAGATCCGTCCCGAAGAGCTCAATCGCCATGACCGATGCCGCGATCGGGGTATTCGCCGCACCGGAGAGAACGGCAATCATGCCGATTGCGGCAAACGTTCCCCGATCCATCGACATCATCCGTCCCCAGAGGTCGCCCGCGGCCGCTCCAATAAAAAAGATGGGCGTGATGATTCCGCCGCTTCCGCCGGATCCCAACGTGATTGAGGTGGCCAGGCCTTTCCAAAAAAACGCGCCGGCGGGCAATCCCTGGCCCTGTACCGCCCGCTCGATCCCGGAGAGGCCCAATCCGAGAGAGTCGTGCCCCGCAAAAAGGGCGAGTAAGATCAGGAGGCCCCCCCCCACCGCCCCTTTCCAGGGCTTCCATATGCTCCAGTGCTGGAAGGCCTTTTCAATCTGCTCCAAAACAAGGATGAATGCCAAGGCAACCGCACCAAAAAAAAGACCGGCCAACAGCACTTTCAGAAAAATCATTTCGGTGAAGACCGGAACCAAGCTGACCGGATGGTGAAAATAGGTGACTCCGAGAAGGGTCGTCAGGTGGTATCCGATGATTCCAGAGACAAAGGCCGGGTAGAGAACATCATAGAGGAGTTGGCCTAGGAACAAGACCTCGACCGCAAAAAGGGCCCCGGCCACGGGGGTCCCAAAAACGCCGGCGAAACCGGCCGCAATCCCGCAGATCACCAATTTTTTTCGATCGTATGGGGAGAGACCGATCAAGTTTGAAAAGGCGGCCGCCAGTCCCGCTCCAATCTGGGCGCAAGGGCCCTCTTTTCCGGCGGATCCTCCCGGCGCGATCGTGACGACCGTCGCCAGCAGTTTGACGGGAATGACGCGGGGGTCGACTTGACCGTTCTTTCGGTGTACGGCCCAGATGACCTTTTCAGTCCCATGCCCCGCCGCTTCAGGGGCGAAGAGCTGGATCAAAAGACTGCTTAAAAACAGGGCGAGCGGGAGGAGAAAAAAATAATACGGGATTTGGCCGATCAACTCGATGCCGACCCGAAGGGAAATCAGGAAAATCGCGGTAGAGATACCGACCAGCGCTCCAACGGTCGAGGCCAGGGCCGTCCACTTCAGAATGCTCAGAAAGAGGGTCCCCTGCTCGACCATGATCCTGCGGTGGAACCGGACCCCTCTGTCCTTGCGAGCCGCAATCGTCTGCTGGGGAATCTTTTCGGGCGGTCTCGTCTCACCCACTTCGAGGTTCCTCGTTCACATCCAAGAGAAACGGAGGCCTTCGGGGAGCTCTTCTCGAGGTCCCCTGTACCGCATACCTTCAGTACCGCTGCGATCCCATCCTGCCGAAGCGCAACGGGTGCCGCTGCAAGGGCCCGTCTCAAACGGACAAAGCCGTCCCGGTGACCCGGCCCGGGTACCCGGGTACTATGTATACAAAATACTCCTCCCCTGTCAAGGAGAGGCTGCTGTGCTGCAAGGGTGGCAGCAAACCGTTCACGATTCTCCGAAGCTCTTCAGCCATTCTCGCCCCGGCTCACCCCGCTCGATCGGATCCACGCAGAGAACTCAGAACGGAGGACTGCGCCTCGCGGAAAAATCGAGATCAGGCGGCCACGCGTGATCTGCGCGGAGGACTCGGGTCCCGGAGCGAAGAGATCCGGCGGCCTCCTCGCTAAAAATATCGTCAAACTCGACCTCTCCCGGATTCGGCGTTCCGGAGTCATTAGGGCGCAAATCCATTCCTGGAATCCTGGAGAGTCAATCCTCGGCGTCGGTCCGGCAGGGCTTCGGAAAGAGGTTTGATCTTAACATAGTTCAACGAAGCAATTCAGGCGCGCGCGTGCAGGAGAAGGAGATCGCCGACCGGACTTCGTGGGTTCATGCAAGGAATCCAGCCCGACCCCCCAAGACCTCTAGACACTTCATCGGTCCGATTCAAAACGCGATGTAGCCCGAACCGGCGTAGCTCAGATAGATCGTCCGACCCAGAAAGATCGGGAAACCCCAATCAAATCCCGAAAACGCGGAGGGGCCCCCGATATCATTAAAAACATTGAAATTTTGATTTAACGTGGTTACGTCGGTGACCTGGAACGAAATTGGAATCGATTGGTTCTCCTGATTGAGGAGGGATGCGGTCCTGGGCACCGTGACCCCCGGGCCGGTACAATAAAACGCCTTAAGGTTTGGATCGGTACAGGTGGAAAGGATTGAATCGGGAAACGCCAAGAAATTCGAACCGGTGTCGAAAAATCCCTGATAACTCGTGTTCTGATATTCCATCGTTATGTTGGCGGCGCTGATCGGATAGATCTGGGCCGAAGCGGAAAGTCGGTTATTCGATTCGGTCCCTATCCCCAGGATCAACGAACCCGAAACGGTGACCGCACCGGAGGCGGGAACCGATGGAAAGGTCAAGATGATGCCATTGTTGTCGACCGGAAGCAAGGGAACCGGATTCCGGAGCGGATTTGGCGCGATCACCGCCGAGGGCGGGCCATTGACACAGTTTGGGTCGAGACAGGTGAAATAGGGTCCCGAGGTCGTCGACGTGTCCACTTGCTCCACGCTGAGCCCGAGGATCCCATTGAAACCCGCGTTGGCTGGGGTGTCCAGCGGGAGAGCATTCGACCCACAGGCGCTCGAAAATGCAGAGCTCACTCCCCTTCCCACAGTCGGATCAAGGATCACCTGGACCGGCAGATTGCCGATCTTTTGAGAGCTGGAGGATCCTAACTGTACGTCGACCAATTCAATGGGTCCCCAGGCCGCTGTCGTGTCGGCAAATTGCGCACATTCGGCAATTGGGTTGGCGCTCGTACCCGTTTGAACCATCTGAACATTAATCAGACTCTGAAAGATCCGAAGCCCCGGCGAACCGGTGTCCACCAGGATATCCGAAATGGTTTGGCAGTTTGATGAATTATGTTGGCAGATCGTCACGCTGGTGCAGGGGATATTGAACGCAAGGCTGCAAACCCCTGTATTGACGGCCTCAACCGTTATAGGCAGCACGTTTGGAGCTGAAGCCACCGGATCGGCGGATGGGGTACCCGAACCGCCAGGATTCCCGGCACCCGGAGAACCGATCGGAATCCCCACGGCGGAGTTCGATCCGCAACCCCCATAGCCGGCCCCCGCCAGGATCATCAGAGTCACGAGAAATTCCCTCTTCACTGGATCTCCTCCTCGGTAACGCCCGGCGGCATCAGGGCGGGGACAAAAGCCCTGCCCCGCAGGTCGGGCCGATGGCCGCCGCTTTCTACGATGAGATTTTGGGATTGCAAATGGAGGGGTCCACGACGGAGGGGCGCTTTGGCCCTCTGTTCGGCCAGGGCCTGTTTAAATTCGGGGAAATAGGAACCTAAAAATGTCTCCAGATCCGGAATCTGGTTTCCGGACCACGCGATCGCGAACACCTGGCCGTTGGCCACATACTCCCTAACCAAAAGCCCTTCCACCCGGAGTGTTTCGACGGTAAACGTCGGACGGATCTCAGTTTCCCGAACACCGGAGAGTTTCCGCCGATCGGATTCTACTGTGGCAGCCGTCTCCCCGAGAACGGCCCAGGACCTTGACGGGATGACGATCGCCGCGAGGGAGAGTGAAGCCGCTACAAAGAGATGAATGATAAATAACGTCGCTCGAACTGAGTTGCCGATTGCCGTTCCTCGCCGGTTAGACCCTGAGCCCCGCGACAGAACTCCTAGAGATCCCCTTTCTAGGGCCCTAGAATCCGGGCGCGGACTTTCTAATCGGTCAGTATATCACAAGAGACCGCGAGTTTTTGACCCTTTTTTTCCCTATTGGACGCCGCTCCCCTCATTGGGGGTATAGTTATAATATCGAAGTCATCGAGAAGCCGAACCAGCGCGGCCAGCGGTCGAGCGTTGGACGGTAGACCGCTACGGGAAATCGATTAACCTATGGTCAAATATACTCCAACCTGGACGTTATGACTGGACACTCATTCAAGTGGCCCCCGAAGACGGTAATGCGAACTGGGGTTTAGCTGAACAACGGGCCAAAAAATCCCACAACACCAAATAATTTAGCGAAGACACCTCGTACCGGTATAAGCCTCGTTCATCTTATTTTTATCGTTAACGAAGTGGACTCATATCAAAATCTATTGAAATTCCCTTTGAAAGAAGGGCATGCTTTCCATTGGGATCGACGCCACGATCCTGCGAAAGGGATGGGTAAGTTTGCAGGAGCCGGACGGTCGCGCCTGGTTCTGACTCTAATCCCCTTCCGGAGGCTCGTCTTGGAAAAGAGACCTGGCAGGCCTGTTCACGGGTCGGAGGTTCCTGACAATGAGATCGGCCGTAAAAATTCCGGACGATAATCTTCGCATGAGGCCCGTGCCACCTGACATCATCACCGAGTCGGTTCCCGCCACACTGGTGGCTCTCGGCGTGGACCCCGATGTAGGGCTGAGGCGTGCGGAGGTAGACGCCCGGCTAACAAGACAGGGTTACAACGAGGTATCCGAACAAAAGAGACACCCCGTCTTTGAATTTTTGGGTAAATTCTGGGGCGTTTCTGCGTGGATGCTGGAATTGATCATGGTCCTATCGGGTCTCCTAGGGAAAACTTCGGACCTTGCCGTAATCGGTACCCTCCTGATTGTAAACGCCGTCTTGAGTTTCACGCAGGAGCGCCGGGCCGCTGGGGTGGTCGAAACGCTGAGAAGGCGCTTACAGGTCAGTGCTCGCGTCTTGCGCGAGGGGAGTTGGCAAGTGGTTCCGGCCCGGGAGCTCGTTCCCGGGGACATCGTTCGGGTGCGCCCCGGCGATATCATCTCGGCAGACATGAAGGTTCTCAGCGGAGGATTGGGCCTCGACCAGTCGACCATCACCGGTGAGTCCATGGAGGTCGACAAGGCCCCCGGGGACATGCTCCCTTCCGGAACGATGGTTCGCCGTGGAGAGGGAAACGCCGTAGTTATTCTGACGGGAGCACAAACTTATTTCGGCCGTACCACGGAACTGGTTCAGAGGGCCCGGCCAAAGCTCCGCATCGAAGCGGTTGTGGCCAAGGTCGTCCGGTGGCTCTTTGTGATTGTGGGCGCGTTGCTCGGGGGAGTAATCGTCTTGTCGATGATCCGGGAAGCACCGCTCCTGGAGATGCTTCCACTCATGCTCGTTCTGTTGATGAGCGCGGTGCCGGTGGCCCTCCCCGTCATGTTCACGGTCAGTATGGCCCTCGGCGCAAAGGAAATGGCGAGGCATGGCATTCTGGTCACCCGTCTCAGTGCTGGGGAAGACGCTGCTACCATGGAGGTCCTTTGCGTGGACAAGACGGGCACGATTACGATGAACCGACTCGCGATTACCGCTGTGATCCCTCAAGAAGGCGCGAGCGACTCCGAGGTGCTCTTCGCTGGGGCACTCGCCTCCCAAGAAGCCAACCAAGACCCGATCGATCTCGCGTTTCTTGCCACAGCGAAAGACCGGCATCTCTTCGAGCGAGCGCCGAAGGTGACCCGAATTTCGTTTGTTCCTTTTGATGCGAAAACTCGGCGGACCGAATCCGTGGTCGAACAAAACGGGCAGCGTCTACGTTTCATGAAGGGCGCCGTGCGAACCATTGCCGAGGCCTGCGCACTTCAGCCTCGCGAGATCGAGGCGTTGGAGGCACGGGTCGGGGAATCGGCGCAGAAGGGATACCGGGCGCTGGCGGTGGCGCGAGGACCGGAAAAGGGCCTCCCCGCGTTCGCCGGATTGGTAATGCTGACTGATCCTCCCCGACCGGACGCTAAACAACTGATTGCGGAGATTCAAGATCTCGGTGTTTCCGTGAAAATGCTCACGGGCGATGCGCTGCCTGTGGCGGCTGAAATCGCACGCGGGGTCGGCTTGCCCAACATCCGCCGGGTGGGGGACCTGAAGGCATTGAGCGCCCAGCCCGGAAACGAGGCGGTCGATTTCTTAGAGGGTGCAGACGGGTTCGCCGAGGTCTATCCGGAGGACAAATATATCCTGGTCCAGCATCTTCAGGCTGCAGGGCGGGTGACCGGAATGACGGGCGACGGTGTCAATGATGCGCCCGCACTACGTCAGGCAGAGGTGGGTATCGCCGTCAGCACCGCGACGGACATAGCCAAGACTGCCGCCAGCGTTGTTTTGACCGATCCGGGCCTGACAAACATTGTGGCGTTGGTTGAGCAGGGACGGAGGATCTACCAGCGAATTTTAACATGGATTATCAATAAAATCAGCCGGACGATTCTTAAGGCCGCCTTCGTGGCCGCCGCCTTCGTGGTGACCGGGGAGTTTGTCGTCTCCGCTTTCTCAATGCTCCTGCTCACCTTTATGACGGATTTCGCGAAGATCGCCCTGGCCACGGACCGGGTTCGATCGTCCAAGAAACCAGAGACATGGGACATCGGCAGTTACGTCGCGGTCTCCGTGGCGCTCGGCATCGCGATGACCGTGGAGGCTCTCTTCCTATTATGGAGGGGATGGTCTGGGTTTGCCTTAGCGGCGGATCATGGCGCCCTCAACACCTTCAGTTTCTTGACGCTGCTCTACTTCGCCGTTTTCTCTATCGTATCTGCGCGTGAGCGCCGTTGGTTCTGGGCTACGATGCCCAGCAAGACCCTCCTGACGGCCCTGGCTGCCGATGCAGTTGCGGGGACGCTCCTGACGCTCATTGGTCTCCCGGGGCTCAGCCGATTGCCTTGGGTGGAAATCTTTATTATTTTTATTTATGCAATGGTCTCGTGTCTCGTCCTGAATGACGGCTTAAAGGTTCTGATGATCAAGTGGATCGGTCCGAGGGAAATAGCCTAGAGGGTGAGATTCCTTGTGTCAAGACCGTGGTCTCTTGGGACCCGATGCCGTGCCTGAAATGAAGGCAGACCTCCTCCTTTCGTGCCGTTTACCGCGTCCTGAGAAGAGATCTCGGCGGGTTCCTTTGTCCTTGTGCAGAATGCACTCTTCGTAACGGCGCGTTTGGCTCACCGGGAGGAGAGGCAAACCCTGTCGGCGGCTTCATCTTGTGAACGGAATCGGGCCCGCGAATCCGGCTTCGTTATGAGAAATCCAATCCTATTTCTTATCAATTACCGAGGTAGACTCGTATCTGGAATCCTTTGAGGTTCCCTTTGGAGGAAGATCAAAGGTCGCATATTGATTTCCCACGCAGAGCGAACGTCCCTGACGGAGACTGAAAAACGATTGGGGAAAAAAGGCTCTGGACGAGATTGCGACCCTCCCCTTTACAGGAACGCCGCTTTCAGGGATTTCTTTTATTTTTCTGCCATTCGACACCTAATTAGATCACTTTCCGCTCCCGCCTCCCCGGATTACCTCCCTGCCTTGGATCGGTAAGAACTACCTGAGGACCCACTGCGGCAATTCCGCACGGTGGGATCTGTGAGGGGAATTTCGGCGAAGACCCGGGGCGACCCTATGCGGCACGAAATCTGAAACGGCGGACAACGGACAAGGTGACGCTGGAGCGCTGTCGAAACCCCTACTCGGACGAGGATATTCGGAGGATCTGTTTACATAAAATATGTTGACGTGACAGACTAGCCATCAATTCGTGAAAGAGACGTGATCTGGCACCGTTATTCTTACTACAGTGATTTCAGAACGAGGCGGAGAAAACAGGAGGAAACCTATGAGAGTCAATAAGATCGCGATGACGGTGCTGCTCCTTGGCCTGTTGTCATCCGCGCAGGTTCAGGGGGAAGGGACGATGTCTCAGGATTCGGGAGGAAAGAGTGAGGCGGACAGAGTGGATAGACGGCCGGGGCTCGGCCTTTCGGAAGACCAACGTCAAAAATTAATGCAGCTTCGAACGGACATTGAAAAGGAAACGATTCGAAAACGTGCTGAGATGTCTGTCGCGAGGATCGAACTTCGGGAGCTGATCGCCCAAAAGAACGTTGATCTGAACCTGGTCGAAAAAAAGATCCGACAAATCGAATTGCTTCGCGGCGATATCAGGATCTACCGGGTGCAGAGCCTGCTAAAAGCGAAAGGATTTCTGAATACAGTGCAGTTTGAGAAGTTTAAACGGATGGTTCTGTTTAGAGCCCACCATCGAAGGCACGGCGGTCAACGTCGGTTCTGGGAGTACGGTGTCGATCGGGGATATAAACTGGGCCACAAGACCCCTCAAGAGCGAATGATGGAACCGGGAGAGAGGTGAGCCGATCCCGGAGAATCCGGGGCGGGTTTTTTTCGGATTCACCTTACACCGGCACGTTCCTCTCGGCGGATCCCGGAGAGCCGAGCCGACCATCAGAATGGGGATTAACCGCGGGAGAGGCGGCAAGAAGCTCCCGAAGTTTCGTGGCCCCGTGTTTTAGTGATTCGCGCCCTCCTTTTGGGATCCGGGTCTTGGAGGTCAAAAATCGAACGGCATCCCGAGGGACGGGTGATAGTTGCGGAAAAACGCATTCGGGATCATAATTGGAACATCTGTTTTCCATACAAGTCGCCGTGAACATTATGGAGGTCCCTTTAATGCAAAGAAGAGCACTGTGCTTCTGGATCTTGTCGCTGCTCGTTTTTAGCCCAGTCGCCTATGCAGGGGTCGGTGTCGACTTCGATATCCACCTCGGAAACCAACCCCCGCCCCCGCCTCCGCCTCCGGTGGTCGCGCCTCCGCCGATAATACTGCAGGCCCCTCCCGACATGGTTTATTCGGAGGGTTTAAAAGTCTATGTCGGAGTGGGGATCCCCTACGACTTATTTTTCTATAACAATGCCTACTTTTATTTCGCAGACGGCCACTGGTACCGATCGCCCTACTATCGGGGACCATGGATCCGGGCAGGTAACCGGGGAATTCCGCTGGGCCTTCGGCAGCGTCGAATTGAAGAGATCCGGGAGATCCGGCGACGGGCCTGGGACGATTACCGAGGCCACGAAGACCGCTACCGCGGTAGGCACTTCCGCGCCGAGGAGGCCCGGGAGAGACGCGACAGACAAGAAGACCGAGAAGGCGAAAGACATCGCTGATCGGGATCGATCCCATCGGTTCCGCAAACGCCGAGAGGCCGCCTGCATGATCAGGCGGCCTCAACCGATCTTTGGACAGATCAAATCGGTCCGGGGCGTCACGGCATTCATGCGCCGGGGATTTGAGGCCTGTGCTCAGGAGTGGAAGCCGATCTGCGCAACCCACAACCTGCTGAAGTTATGGAGAGCGGCTCGGCAGGGGGCAGCATAAAGAGAAGGATGGGGCTTTCTGATGAGGCAACGAACTGATCCCCCAACGATCAAGACAACTCCTCATCAGGGCCGGCCCTTACCTACCGGAAAATGAAAATTTGATTTGATCCAACTGCTATTTCGATATTCGTACAGCGGACTCATAAAAAGCCTAAAAATTGCCCGGCCGGTAGTCTTTCCAGGATTTCTTGATCTCCGCATAGGATTCGAGCCCCGTTTTTAAATGGTTCTAATCAAGGGACATCCGCGACAAAGTCGGTTGAGTTTTTCGTGGTGAAAGTTGAGATGCCAAAACCTGAAGGCAATCGCCTAAGTTGCCGGCATGCGTATCATTAAGGCAGACCTTGCTGACGAGGTTCCAGGGCCACAGCGATTCGGCTTCAACAAGAAGGACCAACGCCTTTGCGGCGATTGCCCTTTCTGCCGTGTTGAGCGCCTGCTCGACATCGGTGCTCATACGCCAGGATGATCCAATCTTTATTGAAGCCCAGCAGCGCTTGGAGCGTACGGTCAAGGTCATCGATGAACTAAAGCCCCCTTTGGAGCGCAACCTTTTTCTTCAAGGGGAGAGTTTCTATCGCTACCGCTTTAAGCCGCCTCCCAAAGGGCCGGCTCCATATCTTGCTGAAGCCGCTGCCGCTATTACTGATTTTCCCGCCTTTCAATCTCTGGCCGGATCCCTCGCAATACTCGATTTACGATATCGCGCCTATAACAGCGCAATTCAGCTGTGAAAGACTCTTCTCACTCGGTATCCCGCCACGACTTTGAAACCACTGATATTGTATCGGTTGGGCTGGGCGTGCCGAAATGCGGGTGCCACGGGTTTTCCGCGTGGATCCCCCGACTCCGCATTTGACGAACTCTTCAAAGAGAACCCGAATTCTTCACTTGCAGCACTGACGCATGAAGCAAGATCTGTTTCCTGGAAGTCGAAAGCAACCGCTACGAGAAGATCGCTGATGCCAGGCTTAGGGCAGATCTACGTTGGCGAAACACGCAACGGTTTGATTCGTCTTGGTGTGGCTGCTGCAGCCCTTGCGGCAGTCATCGCACCCGTCTACGTCGCGGCCCAACGAGGTAAAGATCTGACCTGGAACCACGATTGGCCACTTCTCGCCAGCGGTTTTGGCGGAGTGATTGTCCTCAGCTTGGATTACACAGCATCATACCAGGACGCGATCCCCGGTGTAGTCCAGTGGAACGAACGGGTGGAGGATGAGTTCAACCACCTGCACCCTGAAGCTCCATAATGGACAATTCTTTCTTTCATCGTTCCTCCTGAGAATTAAGATCACAGATCAAGAAATCGCCAATCTAGCCGGATCCATTCGGGAGACCGTCAGGCCATTTTGCGAGACTTCGAGAGAGAAGGGCTACTTTCCTTTGACGGTCGGATGCCGCCAGAATAGACACTGGCGGCATCCGTTAAACCACGTGGAAAGGGTGAGGATAATCTGTAAATACAGACGAAAATAATGTGAAAATCAACAAGGAGCAAAGACGGGACCTCTTGGAGATGATCGAAGACCGTCACGAAAGCGGCTCCACCCTGATCGCCAGCTAGCTTCCCCTTGAGCACTGGCACAAAATCATCGCAGATCCGACGCTTGCGGACGCCATCCTCGACCGGCTCGTCCACAACGCCTACAAGATCAACCTCAAAGGAGAATCGATGAGAAAAAAACGATCTTCATTGACTCAAACCGGTCCTTTGGAGTAAAGATAAAAATCGTACCAGCGTTGCTTCGCTCCGACCCTGGTAATGAAATGGACCCAGCCCTCTTCTCAAAGAGTCTCGGTTGAGGCAAGATGAGTGGTGTTATACCAAACAACCATTCATCAACGAGATAAAGGGGCTGGGTCCATATATAAATTTCAGCGGAATACGCATCCCGGTTGCGAGATCCAGTGTTTTGCGCGGCTTTTATAAGGTGATCGCAAACAAAACTTGTGGTAGAAAAAAATCTCCATTTTTTAAATTGCTCCCACCGGGACTTTTTGCATTCAAAGCACCAGGAGGCCGGTTTGGTCTATAGTGTCCTTTTGAGTATCCGTTTAGATAATCAGTATATCCCTTTGGATACCTTTCTGCGATTCCCTCGTATCCGCTTCCTTATTGGGGTTGTCCAGAAAACGCCGCGCTTTGTGCGGAATCAATGAGTTATTGGATTGCAAGTGACTAATTGATCCTGCCGGTACGAAAATTGCTCATCAATGCATGTTAAGAACAAACTCTGATCGCGCGTAATCATGCCGATCGATTCCCTGAGCCAGTGGGTTGAAATGCAGATTCATCGGATGGCATGAACTTGTAATTCGCAAAGTGTCTTCCGCCGGCCACACGTGAAGAAACTCTCACACGCGAAGATGAGGAGGAAAGTCGTGAATCCAAAGAAACCTATGATCCCCGGCACGGGCGGACCCGCTAAGAAAATCCCCGCAGTGCCAATCACCCAATTACCCCCCGAGCAAGCGCGCGGAAATTTCAAGCTGTTGCTGCTTGCAAACCCGAATTATTTCGGAAACCTGAAGGCGAGCGGGTTCAAGCCAGTGATGAACATCGCTGGCGACACAGCCTATGAGGAGATGGGCTGCGTGGGCTTCTCGCCTTCCCTCAGTCGGCTGGAAGCTGTGGTAGCCATCAAGGAGAACTCGGGCTACGGCGGCGCTCTATGCTCGGCCGGCTCACAAGAGTATGTGCGCTTTTATCTTTCTTTTGACGGGGGCACCACGTGGCAGGACCAAGGAGCGGTCAGCTTCACTGCGCACGACTTCTCGGGGCCGCGTCCGCTCAAGTACAGCGTGACACAGTCGATTATGGTGACCGAGGATTTCTGCTTTACTGAGAATCTGCCACAGGTGCGCGCCATCCTGTCGTGGAATTACGAGCCCCCGGCCAACACGCCTGACTTCGTCCCCGTCTGGGGAAACGTAGTGAATGTCACCATTCAAATTCCAAGTTTCGAATTCATCCTGCTGGGCGATCTGCTGGCAAAAGCCAAGATGCAGTTGCCTGCCAGTGTGCAGGAAGCGGTGGATCTGAACCAGTCTATCTCGGCGGCCCCTAAGAAAGTGCTGAACTCGGCAGAGCTGGCCGTGCTTTACAAGGGAAAGCCGGTTCCCCCGAAACGGTTTCTTCATCCGGAGATCAAGAAGGTTTCCGAGAACCCGGCGCTGAGTCTCGATGTAAACACGGCGGCCTCAGCGGCTCAGCCCCCACTGGAGCTGAATCTGGATAGCATCCTTGGTGAGATTCTCGCCACCAGCGGCGACACCACCTACGAGGAGTTGGATTGCGTGGGACTCGACATTAACCGCAGCACTCTGGTAGGTGTGGTGAAAGTGAAGCTGCCGTATGGGTTCAATGGGGGACTCTGCACTTCAGGCAGCACCGAATACGTCGCCTTCTGGGTGGATTGGGGTAGCGGCTACGACTATGTCGGTACCGCCAGCCTGAATGCGCACGACGTGTCGAGCATTCCACCCGACGGTCTCGATTACGCGGTGGTGCTGCCCCTCGATGTCGCCAGCCACATGCAACCCTGCGGGAGCGGACCAAAGACGGCCACTGTGCGGGCTATTCTCTCCTGGCAAACGGCGCCGCCAACGGATGACCCGGACTACGTGCCGGTATGGGGTAACCGGTTAGACGCGCTGGTTCAGATTCCAGCGGGCGATCCTTTCGTGGCCGGGACGCCCAATATTGCAATCATCGGTGGCATCGGCGTGGGGCAAATCGACAGCAGCGGGGTTACAGCCCAACCGGGAACGACCCTGCCCGGAGCCGTGTTTGCCCTCACCGGAACGAATGCCGATCCGTGGGACAACACGCGCCAGTGCCCGTTTGGCGGCCAGATCGTAATCCAGGGGCTGCCGACCGCCGGTAGCCGGTATCGCGTCAAGGTACAGAAGGTGGGATCTCCGCTCCCGGTTGTGCTGACCGATCCGATCGTTACGACAGACTCCCTTGGAAACCCCACGACCCGGCTTCCAGATGGGAGCGGCTTCTTCACGTATCTCGACAACACCCAAAACATCGACAATATCCTGGCCTACTGGTACTCGTCGGGTGATGACCAGTGGTACGTTTGGCTGGAACTGGCGGACCTGTCGGATACCGTGCTGAGTCAGACCGCGCAGTATTTGATCCAGCTTGACAACACCGCTCCGACGGTCGCCATTCACATCGATAACGGCGGTGATTGCAAGCAGTTCGGCGTCGATACAGAGATTGAAGGCCACTTCGTGGCCCAGGACCTCCACTTCGGCGCGTTCAGCCTGCAGACCTTGCCCAGCACGATCACGCCGCCTCCCAACGCGCCTGTGACGACAACGCCGTTGACGTCCCAGACGGCCTCGGCTCCGGGCGACGCCTGGACGCTCGACACGTCAAAACCCAACGAGATGAGACCGTGCGGCTACGTCGTGCA
>Ga0209167_10000448_pt1 | contig 30710 bp, 24 predicted proteins | sample Coa_R1_9_FD_187154 | JGI IMG/M metagenome (GOLD analysis project Ga0209167, IMG submission 187154) | Surface soil microbial communities from Centralia Pennsylvania, which are recovering from an underground coalmine fire - Coalmine... | ecosystem: Environmental > Terrestrial > Soil >...
TTCATCCCCGAATCTCTCTCCTCAGTTGCGCGTGTATTGGACCGCGCACGCGCAACATTTGTCGGCCGGCCTGCTCGCGGCGGTCCTTTTTTGCGTTGCCGCGGCCGTGCGCGCCCTGTTCCTTATCAGTCGACGGCCGAACTCCCGCGCCCTGATCCAACTCGTCGCCGCGCTTCCGTGTCTTCTTCTCGCCGCAGCCGATCTATTGCATTGGTACCCGGCCGAACCGCGCACACGCCTGTTCGCATTGCCCTGTTTTCTGCTGATCGTGGCGATGAATGCGGAAGACTTGGTGGGGCTGGCATTCAGCCTGCCAAGCCGCGGATTCATCAACGCAGCGGTATGGGTGACTGCGATCGCCCTCGGCTGCGGGTCGGTCTGGACCCAGATTCGCCAACACCAGAACCGGCCTCAGGAGGATTTTGAAGGCGCCGTGCAGTGGCTGCGCCAGCGCGTGGGGCCATCCGACCTGCTGCTGGTCCACCCGTCGGTCATCGAGGGCTTCAAGTTGTACGCGAGGATGGAGGCATGGCGCGATTCTCACGCCATCTTCGGCAATACCGCCTGGCCTTGTTGCGCGCGAGACAAGATCTCGACGCCCGGCTCTTCCACTGTGCGGGCTGTCTCCGAGGATATCGACCGCATGGTTCCCCGTGGATTCTCCGGGCGTGTCTGGCTGTTGTATTCGGCGCGGCACACCCACTGGGTTTATGTCGGCAACGACGAGGGCATTCTCTGGAGAAACCGCCTGTGGGACAGAGGCTGCCCACCCACCGGGCCGTATGTGGTGTTGCAGAACATCGCCATCAGCGCGATGGATTGCGTGCGCGCGCGATGAGGATCTTACCTCCATTTGAGGGCGCGTGTATTTGAGGAGGCGTGGACCCGGGTGGCGCGAGTCACCGCTGACCCCGAGTCGAAACAATAGGCGGCAGGAGCTATCGATATGGGTTGCCGCAGGCCAGACTGCGAAACCAAACTGGCAGTGGGGCTCCTCTTTCAGGTAGCTGTAATTTCCCGTGGCGCCGACGATCTTGCCGTCGGTTTTGTTCGAGCACGGATGAATATCCCGGCTGGCGGCAGGACCGGCAGCCCACCGCGCGATGCAGTGCTGCGTCCGAAACAGAGGCACGCCCGCAGCCCCGGTGCGCAAACAAATCGAGCCAGCGGCGTTGTTGACTTGGTTGCTCTCAATATGTAATGATCGCGGTTCTCGATTCACTTAATTGACAGCTTGAGTAACAGAACCTCAACGGTTTTGGATCGCCAGCGGCCGGCTTCCGTCGTTCGTCAGCCGGAGATGGAAGGACGGCAATGATTCGCAAGAAAGAACTCCGGATGGCCGCAAAGCTCGCGGCGATGCTTTGGTTGGCGGCGTCACTGTCGATCGCGCAGTCCGGCAGCGTCACCATCGGAACGGCCAGCGGCGGCAATTGCGATCCGTACTCCTGCGGATATACCGAAACGTTGACCGAGTGGCAGCAGCATTTTGCGGCGTCCGCTTTCGGGGTATCGACCCCGATAAGGATAGTGGATTTTGTCCTGTCGGCGTGGGCCGGCAACGGCACTTCCGTCGGCTCGGACACCGGGACGTACAAAATCTATTTGTCGACAGCGGTACACCCTCTGGGCAGCGATTCCAACACCCTTTCAAGCAATATAGGCGCGGACAACGTGCTTTTTGCGTCGATCTCGTTCGGGCCCACCATGCCGGCCACCTTCACCGTGACCGGCATCGCGCCGTTCAACTACAACCCGGCCAGCGGCGATTTGCTGATCGACGTGCAGTTCACCGGAGAGAAGGCGCCGCTGTCGGGTGGGCAAGCATACTTCAGTGCCGACGACACCGGCACTCTCACAAAGCGCAACTACACCCAAGGTGGATCGTCGACCGCAAATGATACCTCTGGTCTGGTAACGCAATTCGACTACACGTCGGGCTCGCTGCTGAGCCAGACGATCGCCTTCGGGCCGCTGAGTAATCAGGTTTATGGCTCGTTGCCCCCGGCGCTCAGCGCGACGGCCAGTTCCGGATTGCCCGTTAGCTTCAATTCGCAGACGATGTCAGTTTGCACGGTCAGCGGGAACACCGTCACGCTGGTCATGGGGGGAACGTGCACCATCCAGGCGACACAGTCCGGTAACGCCGATTACGCTGCGGCGACACCGGTCAATCAAAGTTTCACGGTTACGCCGGCGCCGCAAAGCATCTCATTCGCGCCGTTGAGCAGTCAGGTCATTGGTTCGACACCTCCCCCGCTGAGCGCGACCGCCAGTTCCGGATTGCCCGTCAGTTTTAATTCGCTGACGATGTCCATTTGCACAGTCAGCGGGACCGCCGTGACTCTGGTCGGGGTGGGCACCTGCACGATCCAGGCAACACAGTCCGGCAACGCCGATTACCAGACGGCGACTCCCGTCAATCGGAGCTTTACTGTTACTCAGGCGACGCAAACCATCACCTTCGGGCCGTTGAGCAATCAGGCCTTTGGCACCACGCCACCCCCGCTCAGTGCGACCGCCAGTTCCGGATTGCCCGTCAGTTTTAGTTCGCTGACGATGTCCATTTGCACAGTCAGCGGAAACGCCGTGACTCTGGTCGGGGTGGGTACCTGCACGATCCAGGCAACACAGTCCGGCAACGCCGATTACAAGGCGGCGGCTCCGGTCAATCAAAGCTTTACGGTTACTCAGGCGACGCAAACCATCACCTTCGGGCCGTTGAGCAATCAGGCCTTTGGCACCACGCCACCCGCGCTCATCGCGACCGCCAGTTCCGGATTGCCCGTCAGTTTTAATTCGCTGACGCTGCCCGTTTGCGCAGTCAGCGGGACCGCCGTGACTCTGGTCGGGGTGGGCACGTGCACGATCCAGGCAACACAGTCCGGCAACGCCGATTACAAGGCGGCGGCTCCGGTCAATCAAAGCTTTACGGTCAGCCAGGCGATGCAGACCATCACATTCGGGGCACTGGGAAGTCAGGTTCTTGGCACGACCCCGCCGCCGCTCAGCGCGACCGCCAGTTCCGGATTGTCTGTCAGTTTCAATTCGCAGACGCCAGCCATCTGCACAGTCAGCGGGACCGCCGTGACGCTGGTCGCAGTGGGCACCTGCACGATCCAGGCAACACAGTCCGGCAACTCCGATTACAAGGCGGCGACTCCGGTCAATCAGAGCTTTACGGTGACCTCGCCAACGCAGACCATCACGTTCCAGCCATTGAGCAATCAGCCTTATGGCTCGCTCCCCCCGGCGCTGAACGCGACCGCCAGTTCCGGATTGCCCGTCAGTTTCAATTCGCAGACGCCAACCATCTGCACTGTCACCGGGAACTCCGTGACGCTGGTCGCGCCGGGCTTCTGCACCATCCAGGCGACACAAGCCGGCAACGCCGCTTACCCACCGGCGACGCCGGTCAGTCAAAGCTTTACGATTAGCCAGGCATCGCAATTCATCACATTCGGCGGGATAAGCGCTCAGACGCTGGGATCCACGCCCTCGGCGCTGAGCGCGACCGCCAGTTCCGGATTGCCCGTGACTTTTGCTTCGACGACAGCATCCGTCTGCACCGTCAGCGGAACTACCGTGGGGTTGGTCGCTTCAGGCACGTGTACGATTCAGGCGACGCAGCCCGGCAATGCGGATTATGCGGCCGCGACGCCAGTCACGCAAAGCTTTGCCGTCACCGCGAGCAAACTCACGCTCACCGGTACTGCAATTTTAGGTGGATTCCTGCCGGGCGCGAATATTTCGGGGATGGTGAGCGCTTCGGGCGGACAGCCGCCTTATACATTCTCGGCCACCGGCTTACCGGCGGGATTCAATCTGAACGCATCCAGCGGCGCATTCAGCGGTGAAGCACCGGCGCCAGGCGTCTACAGCTTCACCCTCAGGGTGTCCGACTCTCAATCCCCGCCCGCGACGGCCAGTTTTACAGTCGGCTTCTCGGTTCTCGGGATCACCACGTCGTCTCTGCCTGCGGCAACGAAGGGCTCCAGCTACTCGCAGCAGATCGTTGCGGTCGGCGGCGCCACTCCGTATTCGTTCTCCGTGACGGGCTTGCCCGCGGGATCGGGATTGTCGTTATCGGGTTCCGGACTGCTCGGCGGAACGCCGTCAACCGTCGGTACGTTCTCGTTGACGGTGCAGGTTACGGATGCGAAAGGACTCTCGACTTCGGCAACCTTGAGCCTCGTGGTCACCGGTACGTCGTCTCAGCCGCTGAGCGTGACGGGAGGGTCGCTGCCGAGTGGAAGCGCGGGCAGTTCCTATTCCGCGAATCTCACGGCCACCGGTGGCACTTCACCTTACAAATGGACCCTTATCGGCGGCGCACTGCCGGACGGCGGCGTCACGCTCAGCGGTTCAGGCGCGATTACGGGGACGCCGAGGACGCCCGGCACGTACACCTTTACGGCACAGGCCACGGATGCGGCCGGCGCAACCGCTTTAGGCACCTTCACGATTACCATCACTCCCGAAACGCTCGGCGTGATGTCGACCTCGTTCCCGAACGGCACCGCCACGTCGCCCTACCCACTGCAGATTATGAGCGCCACCGGCGGCATCCCGCCCTTCGCGTTTTCGATTACCAGCGGTTCGCTGCCTGCCGGTTTGACCCTCTCTTCCTCTCAAATCAGCGGCACCCCCACCACCACCGGCACTTTTGGGTTCACGCTGACGGTGACCGACTCCACGAAAGCTGTGGCTTCCGCACCCACGTCAATCACCATTAAGCCGTTTTCCGTGAATCTGCTCGTTTCGCAGAGCACAGCAGATTTCTTGATCGCGGTGGGATCGAACGGTGTGCCTTCACCCGCCAGCGTGACGGTTCAGTCGAACGACGTGAGCCAAATCCTGAATTATTCCGTCGCCGTGTCGCCGTCGGTCCAGTGGCTCGATGTCACGTCGGGAACCGGCACCACGCCAGGCAGCGTGAGTATCGAGCTCGATCCCTCGGCGCTTTCGCTGGCGGCGTCGGATACGCCCTATCAGACCTCGGTCAATGTCACTTGTGTCGCGCCCAGCCCCTGCATGGGCGACACGCAGACCATCACGGTGTCATTGACCGTTACCGCGCCGCCGCCGCAGCTTACGCTCACCAGCAGTCTGATTTCATTCTCGGCGCTGACCTCCAATCCGGGGCCTCAGGCTCAGCCTCTGGGCATTTGGAACACGGGCGGCGGAACGCTCGACATTACTTCCGTTACCCCTGCCGACAGCTGGCTGACGGTGACCAACGTTCCGTCGACGCTTCCGGCGGGGCATTCCGTGCCGATGACGGTGACGGCGGATTCCACGAAGTTGGCCGCTAACTTCTACCAGAGCTCGATCACGACCGTCACAAAAGCGGGGACAACCGTGGTCCCGGTCACGCTCAATGTGGCGCAGAACGTGACGATGACGCTGAATCCGTCGGGAGCGACGATTCAATCGGTGGCGGGAAACCCGCCGGGCAGTCTGACGGGGTCGTTCAACGTGAACGTGAACGGCGGCGGTTCCATCAGCTGGAGCGCGGTGGTCCTGCCCGGCTCCTCCTGGTTAAGCGTGAGCACCCCCAGTGGGACCGCGACGACGGGCACTCCCGGCACGGTCAATTTCGCGATCGATCCCACCATTGCCGCGGGACTTTCCGCGCAGGCTTACGCCGGTTCGATCCAGATCGCGTCCAGCGAGGTTGTCGATTCGCCGCTGGTGTTCCAGTTGTATCTGAACGTGCATCCGGCGGGCTCGCCGCCGTCGCCGCAGACGAGCAGCGGCGGGTTTGTATTTACCTCCAACGGGGGAGGAACGACGGCGGCGGGCGCTGTAAGGGCAGACGCGGCCGCTTCCACGATGGCGTCGGCGCGGGCGGTTTTCATATACGCCAGTTCCAAAACCCCGGTGGCTTATCAGGCTTCGGCCGCGACGGCGAATGGCGGCGCGTGGTTGTCCGTGAGTCCTTCCACCGGATTTACTTCCGCGCCCGCGCCAAGTCAGTCCGTCATATCCACGAACCCGGCGGGATTGGCGCCGGGCGTGTATCGCGGCGGCGTGACGTATGCCTTTTTGAGCGATGCCGTGAGTACCGTGAACATCACCTTGCTGGTCGGATCGCAGGGTGTGTCCACCACAACCAGCACCACAACCACCAGCGGCAGTTCATTGCCGGCCCCCGCGGCGGTTTCCACCGACGCGGCCGGCTGCGCGCCGACGAAGCTGGTGGCGACGCAGACGGGGCTGCCCAGCAACTTCGCGCAGCCGGCGGCATGGCCAATACCGGTCGCCATCGCCGTGCAGGACGATTGCCTGAACACCGTTGTGGATGCCCAGGTGACGGTATCGTTCTCCAATGGCGATCCGCCGCAGTTGATGACATTCAATAATGCGACCCAGACCTACGTTTATACGTGGACGCCGCGGGCGGTGGCTTCCCAAGTCACGGTTTCGGGGCTGGCGACGAAGCAGAGCCTCGCGTCCGCAATGGTGCAGATTACGGGTGAGGTAAGGCCGAACAACCCGCCGACCCTCAATAACAATACGCCGACACACGTGTGGGATCCAGCGATCGGTGGATCGATCGCGCCCGGAACGATCATAACCATCTACGGCTCCAACCTGGCGGCGGAGGCTACGCCGTCGGCGGGTTCCCTGACCACGAATCTGGGCAATACTCAAGTGTTGATCGGCGGCCATCTCGTTCCGCTCTATTACGTCAGTCCGACCCAGATCAACGCCCAGGTACCGTTCGAACTGACGGCGGGTAATCAATATCAGGTGATCGTGGTAGCCAACAACGTTCCCACTGCTACGCCGGCGACGGTTCAGTTGACTCCCGCGGTGCCAGGGGTCGCGTCGTTTACGACGAGCGTTTCCGGGCTGTTCAGCCAGGGCGAGATCATCGCCCAGCACGTGGCGGACAACAGCCTGGTGACGGAAGCCTCACCGGCCGTGCCCGGCGAGTCCGTGGTCTTTTATCTGGCGGGACTTGGGGCGACTGATAATCCCGTTCCGACGGGCCAGCCTGCGCCGGACAGCCCGCTGTCCCGCGTGCTGGTTCCGTTGACCCTGACGCTGGATGGCAAGCCGCTACCAACTGAGTTTGTGGGTCTGACACCGACAGCGGTGGGACTATATCAGGTGGACTTCCAGGTGCCGATGGGAACGCCTGCCGGCCTGCTGAAACTGGTTGTCGCCCAAGCGGGATTGACGGGCAATTCAACCCTTCTCCCCGTCAAGAGCAAGTGAGGCCGAGTTAGCCGGGAGTCAGCCGGCGGTCCGGAGTCCCAACCGCCGCGCGACTTGGCTCCAACGGCCCCAGAGGACGATCGCCGCCAGCACCAGCAAAACGACCGGTCCCGTGGGAGGGCTGTGCAGCACTGTCAAGTGCGTCAGGATTGCCCCCACCATTGTGCAGGCGAGCAGGACCGCCGCGATACCGGCCATCCCGGGAATCAACAGAAGGATCGCGGACCCCACTTCGATCGTGCCTGTCACATAACGGAACCACTGCCCAGCGCCGATTTGGTCGAACATTTGAACCATCGCCGGCGCGCCGGCTAGTTTGGAGCCGCCCGCCGATACGAATGCCGCCGCCAGCAAGACCTGTACCACCCACAAACCGATGTTCTTTCCTTTGTTCATAAGAGCGATCAGTTCAGTTTACTTCAGGTACGAGCATTCTTTGTTGGGCGTTCTTTGTTGTACATTAGGGTTGAATCGAAAATGCAGATGCGCCTGTGCGCACTAATCTTGGTGGCGGCCGCATCGCTCGGTTTGTCAGGCTGCGCCGGCTCCCTGCAGAGTCGACTCCCGCTGAAGTGGACAATCGGATTCTGGTATTGGCACGGCAATTCCGCCGAAGCCGCGGCGGCCAAAGAAACGCCGGATGCGCTTTTTTTCCACGCCGGAACAATCTCGAAATACATGCGCCTCAACGCGCCCGAGCAATGGATCGTGTCGCGGAATCTGCCTGGCTCGCTGCCGGTGGCCCGTGAATACTGGCTCGTCTTTCGCAACGAAGAACCCGGCGTACCGGATGCGTCCGCAGCTCCGGTGCTCGCCGACCGGGTTTTCCAGTTGTTGAGGGATGCGCGTCAACGGCGACTCAACGTCGTTGGCATTCAGCTCGACATCGATAGCCCGACAAGCCGGCTTTCGCGATATGCGGACTTTCTGCGAGTGGTTCGCAGCGAGCTTCCCGCGGGGACCGAAATATCCATCACGGCGCTGCTCGACTGGTTTCGGGACGGCACATCAATCGCGGATCTCATCAAACAAACAGATGAATTCGTTCCGCAGTTTTATGATGTGGCCGCGGCAGGCAGTTCGAACGACTATCGAACGATAGCCGCGAAAATCGATGCTGCCCGATGGGCGCCGAAACTCAATCGTTTTGGGAAGCGCTACCGGATCGGGATCTCGACTTTCGGACGCGCGCGATTAGTGCCAAAGCCCGACTCTTCGCAAAAAGAGTATTCAGGGCTTCGCTTATTCGGCGATCTGACCCCGATCGACATTGCAGGCAACCCGGCCTTCGACCTGCAGACGTCGCATACCGAGGCAAACGAACTGGTTCTCAGTTATCGTGCGACAAGTAAGGTTCAAATCGGCTACAACGATTTTCAACCTGGAGATATGGTCCAGTTTATTCTGTCCACGCCGGAGTCGATTCGCGCTGCCGTGGATAGCGCGAGACGCATGCGCGGAAACTGCGTTGGAATCGTCTTCTTCCGCTGGCCGGAGTCGAATGAGAACATCGTCATGCAGCCGGACGAGGCTTTGATGGCAGCCGGGCTTGCGCCCCAGGAAGAGAAAGTTGTCGGCGTCGAACAGGTGGATGGGCATTGTGCCGCCGTGAATTGCGTGGATCTCTATCTGCTGAACGCGAGCGCTCTCTCTTCCAAATCTGCACGCTACAGGATTCGCAGTTCCGCGGACTTAGAGTATTTCCTGCCTCAGGAGAGAGTGCGTGTGCGAATGGCGGGTCCGTCAGATCTCGACTTGGAGCTACCGGCCTACGCCGGGCTGAACCGGATGCTGCTCGGACGCGCGGTTTCCGCGACACGCGTCGAATTCCGGATTGAGCAAGAGCAATGAACCTCTCTTCCCGTGCGGTTCGCGTTGCCGCTTTGGTAGCCGCTTGGCTGGGTCTCGCCGTTGCGTGTGCCTTTGACAGCTCGCTTCGCGAATACCTTGACGCTCGTTTCTGGCTTCCGTTTTCGAAGCAGGCATGGCATTTCGAGAAGAAGAATGTCAGGCGAATCGATGAGCCCTTCGCGGGAATGGCGAATGCAGCCGGCGACACGCCGCTGGCGAAGTTGCGGGCAGCCTATCAGGAGATACCACAGCCGGACCTCGGCCCGATTCAGGCGCCGTCCGATCCGGCAAAGCTGCGAGATGCTCTGGCGGCCGCACGCGCCGACCATTCGTTGTCGCGGCGCGAGGGCGAGGAAGTGGACTTGCTCGACGCAAAGATCGACATGCGGATCGGTGAGCCGGGAGCCGCATCCAACCAATTTCTGGTAAGCGCCGAAAAGAAGCTGCAGGCGTTCCTGCGATCCGCCCGCACACCGGAATTCCGCAGCGAAGCCCGCGGCTGGCTGGCCCACATCCATTATCTGTCCGGCGACCAGATGGCGGCGGGAAAAATTTACCTCGATGAATTGAATCGGAACGGTTCCAATCTCGGCCGCGAAACCCTGCTGAATTCCCTTCACATGACCTATGGCTACGATGGCGGACAGGAGCTTCTCGATCGCCTCGACGAATACTTCGATACGCCGGAACATGCCGCCTTCGCCATTCAACTGGTGACCAATCCGCATTGGTACCCAAGCGGGGAACAGCCGCGGCAGGACCAGCCGAAACTTTATGCCCGCATCAAGGGGCTCTTGGATAAACATGCCAACCTGCTGAATTCGAACACGGGCAGCAACGCTTTGGCGCTCCTCGGAATGCGCACGGCATTGCGTATGGGCGATCCGCCCGCGGCCCTGAATATCGCCGCAATGGTGCCCGGCGATGCCGCCGTCCGGAGGGAGCCGGACTTCGACTGGATGCTGGCTTCGGCGCACTTTTTGTCGCACGATTTCGCGGGCGCCGAAGCGCCCCTGCTCGAACTCTTCCAGTCGCCGCGTTCTTCCGATAACCAGAAGGCGGCAGCGGCCTATGGACTTTGTGGGGTGTATGCAAAAACCGGAAATTCCGTCGAACGGATCCGCTTCGCGCTATGGCTGCACCGGGCGGCTCTCGACCCCCACGATTTCAGGAGTTATCCGAGCGACATCCGGGACCAATCCATTTATTGGGCCGAATCCGGCTGGGATCTGAACCTGCTGCTCGAGTCGGAAGCCGCCGACGATGCCTTGGAATCGTTCCTGCAGCGCAATCCGGATATGGCGGATGCGCGGCTTGTCCGTTACTCGCTGGCTGTGCGGCGGGCGCGGGAGAACAGGTATGAAGAGGCGGCGCAGATTTACGAATCGATTCACGCCTCGCGGCGGGCACCGCGAATGCGGCAGCTCGCGGCGCTCTACCAGGAGGCCAATCGGACGGATTTGGCAGATTCACAGTTGCAGGAAGCCAGGTACAAGCTCGCAGAGTTCATCAGTGCCAATCAGGAGCGCATCTATTTCAACGACCAGCTCTGGAACGGACTACAGCGATATGCGTTGACTGCATCCGGCGACAGCCGGCTCACGCGTGAAGAACGGCAAACGCAGACGGCGAATGACCGAAAGCTCAAGGATGATCAGGAAGAGCGCTGGCGAGCGTACCTGATCCTGCGTGACGTCGTTCGCCACTCGGGCAAAACAGCCCTCGGGCGCCAGGCGGCGAGACTTGCGATCGGCTGCCTGCTCGGAATCAGCGATCGTTTTGAGCGGCGAGACGAGATCCGAATGGCGGAAATCGAATTATCGAAATGGCTACGGCAATGAAGAGCTGGTTCGCGTGCCCCAGAGTTGTTTGCTGGCCAGGCGCGCGCCTTCGGCGAGGGTCTTCAGCTTCGCCCAGGCGATCTGCGGATGAACGCGGAAACCCATGCCGCAGTCTGTCCCGGCGATGACGTTTTCGCGGCCCACCAGGCTTGCGTAACGAATGATTCGATCGGCCACCAGTTCGGGGTGCTCCACGACGTTGGTGTGGTGCGTCACCACGCCGGGGATCAGAATTTTGCCCTCAGGCAGTTTCACGTCGCGCCAGATCTTCCATTCATGCTCGTGGCGTGCATTGGCGGCTTCGAGCGAGTAAGCGCCCGCCGTGATCTTCAGCATCAGGTCGACCACATGTTCGAGCGGCAGATCGTGCGTGTGCGGGCCGTGCCAACTGCCCCAGCAGATGTGATAACGGATACGGTCCTCGGGAAGCCCTTTCAACGCCTGATTCAATGCGTCGACCCTCACCTCGGCGAACCTGCGGTACTCCGCGATGGTCGGATTCGGCACGATCATGTCGTAGGTATCGGGCAGCGCCGGATCGTCGATCTGCAGAATGAAACCGGCGTCCACGATGGCTTTGTATTCCGTCCGCATGGCGTCAGCCAACGTGAAAATATACTCCTCGTCGGTCGCGTAGTATTCGTTCAGGAAGAAGTGCTCCAGCCAGCCGGGCGCCAGAACGCACATGAAGGTCTCTGCCGGTTTCGTACCCGATTCCGCCAGAGCCGCACGGATGGTTTCCAGATCTTTATGAACTTCCGCCTCGCCTGTGAACGCGATCGGGCCGGAAACGATCGCACGCGTCTCGGTCGCCGCGAAGAACGGCATTTCCTTGTAGAAGTCGGCGAATTCGAGCCTCTCGCCCGTCTCGAGCGTCATGAACGCGGGTTCGCCCGGCTTCAGCTTTCTGGTGGAGAGGCCGCTCAGGCGGCGTCCGTAGTATCCAATGCCGCCGAAACCGCTCTTGCCCAACTCGCCGTCGCTCACGATATCGATTCCGGCTTCCGCCTGCTTGCGCAGGACATCGACGATGCCCGTGTGGACCAGGGGTTCCACAGCCTCCACGTCCGGAGATTTCCCCGACATCATGCTCATCAGCATGGCCCGATATTCGGGTGGACCGTCGAGCCTGCCTGCGTGCGTGGTGAGAATGCGATTAGTGCTGTGCTTCATGGCTGGTGTTTCAAGGCTGGTGTTTCAAGGTTGGAGAGGAATGGTTGCTTTGCCGGCGGGGCCGTTGTAAATCAACTCGACCGAATTGACCTTGCCGCGGTGCTCGAAGAAGATCAGCCCAGCGACGGGAAGCGGGCGTTCTCCTTCGGGCAGCGACGCCTTTTGAACGCGTTGTTCCCAGCCTCGCGTGATGGCGATGGGAATATGGACGATGGCGGGCAGGTAGTTCGGATCGGGGTCCTTGCCGTCGTTGTTGTTGCTGCCGCCCGTGTTGAGGGTGGTCTTTTGCGACTTGGAGCTGTTTGATTGCGGCGATCCGGGGCCGTCGTATTCCGGATCTTTGAGGTCCTTGAACACCAACTCGTACCCCTTCGCGGGATACGGCGTCTTCTTCCCGTTGATGCGCAGCGAAAAATTCGTATAGGATAGCGCAAGGCGCGCCTCCGGCGGGCCGAACAAACCTGCTTCGACCACCACGAACTCTTCGTTGGTCAGCGTCGATTGAGGGTCCGGGATGGAGTGTCCGTCGTACTCGGCCGCTATTGTATATTTGCCTGCCTGAGCATGCGCCAGATAATCGCCGGGAGTGGCTCGCGGCGGGACACCCTTCGATGGTTCGACGGTTCGTGGGGCGCTGCTTGTGGCGACGTTGGTTTTTGCCGCATTGCCCTGTGGTTCCTGGCCGAGCGCACACTGGCACAAGACCGCTGTCAGAGCGGCGGTGATTGCAATATTTGTTCTCGATTGAAAGTGAAAATGCATAGCTACTTGATTCCCAGCAGATGACTGCGATCCCTTTCGTTCTCCAGACAAACGTATTCCATCAGTTCGATCCCCGGCTGCAGGCGGAACACCCGGCTCTGTTTCCAGGGCTGCGTATACGCGTTGGGGTCGTCGACCGTTACTTCATAGGACATCGTTTTCGGACCCGTGCGGCGGAAGCGTTCGGTCAGGTGCAGTTGGTCGCTGTGTGGATGGCCGTTGGTATCCAAAGCGGTCTTATCGTTCATTTTGGTGACGTCGACTACCAAGGTATCTCCGTCCCAGTGACCGACCGATGTGCCGAACCAAGTGGGGTCCTGACTGATGGAATGGTCGATACCATCGGTCGGAATGGAACGGAAGATATGCCAGGACTCGTACAGGATCACAACCCGCTTCGGGGTCTGCACGATTTCAATCGGATCGGGAGCATTCGCCTGCCTGGTTACACCCACCGGCAGGCAAGGATCCATCTTACCGTCGAAACGGCTGAATTTTTCTTGTCCCCACGGAGTCATCACGGCGCCTGTGCCGCGGGTTAAATCCGGCGTGTAAGGGCCCTGCCAGATGCCGGTCAGGTCTCCTTTCCAATCTCCTGGATCCTCTGCGGCAACCGCCGCAGCCGCGCAAGCGAGGGCACCCACCACGCTGAAAAATTTACGGGGCATACTTACTTGCCGACAAAATGGCCGACGTCGCGATTGTTCTCTTCGCAGACGTATTCGATCAGTTCGTCGTCGGGCTGCAGGACGGCATTTTCGGTGACGCTCCACGGCTTTGTGTAGGCTTTCGGATCGTCAATCGTGATCTGCAGTTCCATGTGGCCGAAGTCTTTGCGATGGAAACGCTCGGTCACCTTCAACGCGTCAGTGACCGGGTGGCCGTTGGTGTCCAGCCATGCTTTACCGTTGGATCCAGCGGTTTCCACGGCGAAAGTGTCGCCATCCCAGTGGCCGATCGAATATCCCTGCCAGTTTGGATTGGGATCCTTGGGAAGAGGGCGCCCGTCGGTAAAAATCTGGCGGAAAATGGTGCGCGACTCATAGAGAATGACGGTCAGCCCCGGGCTCTGCACGATCTTCCATGGAGAAGTGACCGCATCTTTTTCGGGTATGCCGGAGGGCAGGCAGAAATTGTTCGGGTCGTCTTTTCCCAGTGTGTCCATGTGTTCTTTGTACGCGGCTGCCGCCCATGGCTGGAAAGGGACTTCCTTAAGATCCGCGGCGATATTGATCAGGTACTTGAGCCCGGGGACCAGCCAGATCCCGCCCAAATCGGGTGTACCATCCGCCAGCTTCGGCGCGGGTGCGGAGAGATCGGCCTTGCCGTCCTTCGTCCGCGGTATCCCGGGGGTTGTGGTTTTCGGCCATTGCGCGGCGGCAGGCGTGCCAAACCAAAGCAGGCCAGCGAATGCAAGGGCCGTCCAGCGGGATATTTTGTTCACGATGGCGATTATACACCTGGGTCAACGGGCATATAATCATACGGCTATGCACTCTGACATCCGTTATTATGCTGCTACCGCGATTTTGTTTGCTTCGCCGCTTGCCGCCCAATGGAAGAATCTTCCCTCGAAAGGCGCGAGGGTCAACCTTTCGGCGCCCGCGCCCAAAGCTGCGGACGGCCATCCCGACCTCTCCGGCATCTGGGAGCCCAACGCCAACAAATATGTGCGCGATATCGCGGCCGACCTGAAACCCGGCGACGTCCCCTTTCAGCCTTGGGCCAAAGCCCTCTACGATCAGCGCACCGACGGCTCGCATGAGAGAGAAGATCCCGACGCCAACTGCCTGCCGCAGGGCGTGCCCAAGATCGACGGCGCCCCCGCGCCCTGGAAGATTGTCCAGCAGCCAAAATATATTGCGATCATCTACGAGGCGTTCAACCTCTGGCGTCAGGTTTTTTTGGATGGCCGGGAAATGGAGCGGGACGCTAACCCCACCTGGATGGGTTATTCGACCGGCAAGTGGGATGGGGACACGCTGGTGGTCGATACGCGCGGGTTCAACGGCAAGCTTTGGCTGGATCAGTTGGGCAAGCCGTCCACCGATGCCCTGCATGTGATCGAACGTTTCCATCGCAAGGACTTTGGCCACATGAACCTGCAGATCACCATTGACGATCCGAAAGCGTACGCGAAACCGTGGACCGTCAACGAAGAGGTGCATCTGCTGCCGGATACCGAACTGCTGGAGTTCATCTGCAATGAAAATAACCGGGATGTGAGTCACCTGCCGGGCAAGTGAGTCAGATCAAAATGGATTTAATTTACGAAATTCTGCTGTTGATTGTGGCGTTGATTGTGCTCTTCGTAGTTTTGGGGAGCTTCTTCACGGTGCGTACGGCCGAGGTAGCGGTTATCACCCGGTTCGGCAAGTTCCTGCGGGTCGCCGAGCCGGGATTGAATTGGAAACGGCCGTTCTTCGATTCCGTGGCGGGCGTCGTGAGCCTGCGGGTCAATCAGATTACGCTGACTATGGAGACGAAGACCAGGGACAACGTATTCGTAACCATTCCGATTTCGGTGCAGAATCGCGTTCGGCCGGAAAAGGTTTATGACGCCTATTACAAGTTGTCCGATCCGGTGGCGCAGATCAAGTCTTACGTCGAGCAGGTGATCCTGGGGCATGTGCCGGGTATGACGCTGGATGAGGTCTTCGCTTCGCAGTCCAGCATCGCCGCAGCCGTAAAACAGGAACTGGATGCCGACATGGCGACATTCGGATACGAGATTGTGAATGTGCTGGTCACCGACATCGTTCCCGACGCAAAGGTGAAATCGGCCATGAACGATATCAACGCGGCGCAGCGGGAACAGGTGGCGGCCAACGCGAGAGGCGAGGCCGAGAAGATTCTGGTGGTAAAGAAGGCCGAGGCCGAAGCGGAGAGCAAGGCGCTTCAAGGGCAGGGAATCGCGAATCAGAGAAAAGCCATTATCGAGGGGCTGCAGGTTTCGATCGAGCAGTTCCAGAAGGTAGTGGAAGGGGCGTCCGCGAAGGAAGTCATGCAACTGGTGATGGTCACGCAGTATTTCGACACGTTGAAGTCCATCGGCGAGAGCGACAGGACCAATACGCTGTTTCTGGCTCATTCGCCGGGAGCGGTTAAGGAGGTTTCGGACCAAATTCTGCAGTCGATGCTGGTGGCGGAGAGAGCGAGCGGCTAAAGCGGAGACGGGAACAACTGCATGCCCGAAAAGCGAACGCCGGCCGGAGTAGTGAAGAATCCGGAGTTTCATTCTTACAGGCACCTGCTCGGCGAGGTCATTGGCCTCGTCGAGACGGGGCGTACCACGGCGGGCAGGGTCGTGAATCGGACGATCACTACCACGTGGTGGCTGGTCGGAAGGCAAATCGTCGAACATGAACAACGCGGATCTTTGCGCGCGGGCTATGGGGAAGGCTTGATTACACGCCTGTCGATCGAATTGACCAAGCGCTTCGGGCGGGGCTTTTCACCCCGGAATCTGGCGCAGATGAAGGCATTCTATCTGTGGAAGGCAATTTTGCAAACAGTGTCTGCAAAATCGGGAGGGCAGGGATTTCCTTCGCTTCCACCGCCGTGGTCTCACTACAATCGACTGCTGGCTGTCAGCGATGACAAGTCGAGGGCGTTTTACGAATCGGAGGCCATCCGGGGCGGCTGGTCGGTCAGACAGCTGGACCGGCAGATCTCAAGCCTGGCTTACCAGCGAATGAGGGGAAGATCAGGACGGTTGAAGGGCGAAACCTCTTCACCGGATGAGATCGTTCGCGACCCCTTCGTGCTGGAGTTCCTTGGATTGAAGGACGAGTATTCGGAAATGGAACTTGAAGATGCACTGATCCGTGAACTGGAACAGTTTCTGCTTGAACTCGGGAACGATTTTGCGTTCGTGGCCAGGCAGAAGAGGCTTCGCGTCGGGAACGAATGGTACCGCATCGACCTGCTTCTTTTCCACCGCCGGTTGCGGTGTTTGGTGATTCTCGATCTGAAGATCGGCAAGTTTACACATGCCGATGCCGGCCAAATGAACTTGTACCTGAACTACGCACGGGAGAACTGGACCCACTTCGATGAAAATCCGCCGGTTGGTTTGATCCTCTGCTCGGAAAAAGATGCGGCCGTCGCTCACTATGCGCTGGGCAATCTGACGAACAAGGTCCTCGCCCGTGAGTATCAACTGGCCCTGCCAAAGGCCCGGGAACTGCAAGCACGGCTCAAAAAGGCCCGGCAAAGCACGAGGAGGGACTCCGCCAATTGACGAGGGACTGAGACAGATGCCAATTGCTCTTCTCGCTGCGCGGCTTCTGCTTGCCGCCGTGTTTCTACTCGCCGGGGCCACCAAACTCATTGATCCATTCGGAACGCGCAAAGCGCTGCGCGATTTCGGTGTTCCCGCGTTGCTTGCGCGGCCTTTGGTGCTGCTGCTTCCGCTGCTCGAACTGGTGGTTGCGGCCGCGCTGATTCCGGCCAGTCTGGTTTGGTATGGAGCTTGGGGAGCGATTGCCCTGCTCTGCATCTTTCTGCTTGCTGTCGGCGTCGCGATGGCGCGCGGGCGCAAGCCGGATTGCCACTGTTTCGGCCAGTTGCACTCCGCACCCGTGGGCCGGTCGACATTGATTCGCAACGCGGTGCTGGCGGCGTGCGCGGGCTGGCTGGTGTCGCGCGGCCAGATGCAAAAACAGCCCGATTTTTGGGGATGGTTCGCATCACTCGGCCCTGAGCAGAGCAAATTTGCCATCGTCGGCGCCTGCGCCGCGGCCTTCCTCTTTTTCCGCGTGCTCGTCCGTTCGCGGCCGCAGAGCGTGTCGATTCAATCGCAGATGCCTCTGGATGGAGATGACGATGATGATGACGAGCCCGCGCCGATGCCGAAGTCGACACCTGCGCCCGCCGAGACTCCCGAGCCGCCAGGAAGAACCGTCATGGGCGTAGGATTGCCGATCGGCACGCCCGCGCCGGAGTTCGAGTTGCCCTCTATTACGGGTGAAAGGCGCTCGCTGCATTCTCTGCTCGCACAAGGGCGCGATGTTCTGCTGGTATTTTCGAGCCCTTTCTGCAAGCCGTGCGAGTCGCTGGCTTCGAGCCTGGTGAGCTGGATGCGAGAGATGGAGGGTCTACCGCGTGTCGTTCTGGTTAGTCGCGGCACCGTGCAGGAAAACCGCGCCAGGCTGAAGCAATTCGAAGCCTCGCGGGTGTTGCTGCAGCGGAATTTTGAAGTCGCCGAAGAGTATGACTGCGAGTCGACTCCAACCGCGGTTTTGGTGGGGGCGGATGGCCTCATCCGAAGCCCTCTCGCCGTGGGCGGAGTGGCCATCAGGCAACTACTTTCGTCCAGCGCGAAAAAGACCAGCCGCGCAAAGGTAATTTAGAAACTTTAAATTGCCGCTCCCTTATTTCGCGGGTGTATATGGCTCCATGCGCATCAGCGCGCCTTCGTTTTCGGCGGTGAGAATGTACAGGAAGCCATCCGGGCCCTGGCGCACGTCCCGAATGCGCTGCTGCAGCTCGTGCATCATCGATTCGCGATGGAGTTCCTCCCACTTGCCATTGAAATCGATGCGCTCCAGATGGCCGGAGCGGGGAACCTCGCCCTGTCTCATGCCGCCCACGAAAACGTCGTTTTTCCAGTTGGGGAATTTATCCCCGGTGTAAAACGTCATGCCGGAAATAGCGATCGCGGGCACCCAGTACACCAGCGGCGATTCCATTCCTTCTTTCCAGGGAACCTCTGAAACGCGCGGCCCAAGATAGAACCGGCCATTGCTGACCAAGGGCCATCCATAGTTCTTCCCCGGCGCCAGAACATTGATCTCGTCGCCTCCATTGGGTCCGTCTTCGCATTCCCAAATAGCGCCGGTGTCCGGCTGGACGGCGAGTCCGAGGGCGTTGCGATGGCCCATCGTGTAAATCTCCGGCCGGTATCCGGGGCGATTGACAAACGGGTTGTCGGGCGGAACCGTGCCGTCGTCGCGCAGCCGGAGAACTTTACCGGCGAGATCATTGGGGTCCTGCGCGGCCGCGGCTGCCGGTGGGTCCCCGACGCCGACCGTCATATAAACCATGCCGTCTCTGCCGAAGATAATCCGCGACGCGTTACCGGAAGGAATGGCGGAGAAGAGGTCGCGAACTTCAACCAGGGCGGCTCCGTCCCATCGCCCGCGAGCCAGCGTGATAATCCCTGCATTTCCGCCATCGGGCGGCGGCTTGTGATACGTGAAGTAGATCAGCTTGTTGTCACTGAAGCGGGGATGGAGGGCGAGGTCCATCAGGCCCGCCAGACCTCTCGCCTGAATTGCGGGCAGTCCCGCGACCGGACTCGGATCGAGCACGCCGTTGCGAACGATCCGCAGCCGCCCGGGGCGTTCGCTGACGAGGATGGCGCCATCGGGAAGAAATGCCATGCTCCAGGGTTGATTGAGCCCTTTGGTCACGAACAGGCGGATCTCGTGCTGTATGCCCGTGTCAAGAACGATCGGCCCGTCGCTGAGCGACGGCGAAGGCCAGTTGATGGGAGGCGGCGCGGTGGGCGCTCGTCCTGGCCCTCGGCCGGCGGGCACCTGCGCCTGTCCCGCTGTACCGGCGAGAGCAACCATCGTCAGAGCAAAGATCAAATATCTCATCGGAATGCATCATACACCTTATTCGAGCAGCGCTACCCAGTACTGGACGGATTGCAGCGCGAATCCGATGAGGATCAAGCCAACGCCGAAGACTCCCATGCGCTTCTCGGGGACACGATCCGCGCTCCATTCGATGAGAGGCATGCACGCGCTTGCAATCGCCGTTACCAAGCCGATCGACAGTCCGAGCTTCACACCGACCCCGAGGGCGTTGACGCGCGGACCCGCCATTATGCCGCTGAAATATCCGGCGACCGCGTAGCCGACCGTGCGGATCCCGACCCCGATCAATTGAGGTCGGGTCAGGCGCGGGCGGGCGGCGGGTTGATAGTCCATGGTTGGCCGGATACCGGCGCGGTACGCGACGACCTGGCCCACCGTGCACAGGCCGGCAAACAGGGCCCCGAATGTGCCTCCATACAGATATGCCAGGCCCAAGCCGAAACCGGCCCCGCGAATCGCGCTCATCACGGTGTCATACCCGATTCCCGGCGTGGGCCGACTCTTCGAGGCGCGGGAGTATTCCGACGCGAGGGTGATGCCGTGCGCGACGCCCGCTGCGAGACCAAATACCGGTCCGAAGGCAAGTCCGTACCCGGTGCCGAAGAGCGCACCGTAGGTGACGGCTCGGCTGAGAGTGCGCAGCGGTCCGTGTTCGCCGCCCAGCAGATCGTAGGCGAGGTATAAGGCTCCGAGCACGTCGAATGAACTACCGATGATGCTGACCAGCGCGAGCGTGTGCTTGTCGATCGTCATGGAATCTCTGCAAATTGGCCGTTCTTCAACACCAGGAAAGACGCGTCGGCGGGAAGTTGAGTCTCCGCAGCGTCGATGCCCTCGTCCGCCAATTGGAAAGTTCCATGGTGGATCGCGATGCTCGTTCCGGCGGCGAGGATCTCATGTGCGCGACCTGCCTCGTCGGGCGCCATATGCACCGGCGACATGAACCAGCGCGGTTCGTACGCTCCGATCGGCAACAGTGCGAGGTGCGGCGACCCGAACTTCTCGCGAATCCACGCGAAATGAGGTCCGAAGGCGGTATCTCCGGCGAAGTAGACGATCCGTTCCCTGCATTCGATCACATACCCGCACCATGAGGTCTCGTTGCGGTCGTAAATTGCGCGGCTGGAAAAATGGAATGCGGGTACGCAATGAATGGTGCAACCAGCGAGTGAAATCGACGCGCCCCAATCTATCTCGTGAACAGGCCTGATATTCTTCGCGCGAAGCAACCGCGCTACGCCAGCGGGAACAATAAAGGTGGAATCGAGGCGAGCAACCAGACGGCGGAGTGTGGGCAGATCCAGGTGGTCGTAATGATTGTGGCTGATGAGCACGATGTCGATGGGCGGCAGATGTTCCCAAGCCACGCCGGGCTTTCTCTTCCGCCGCGGACCTGCCCACGACACAGGGCTGGCGCGTTCGGACCAAATCGGGTCGGTCAAAATGTTCGCGCCCGGTTGCTGAAGAAGCACGGTCGAGTGGTTTATCAGAGTGGCTCGCAATCCGCTGCCTTCCACGCGGCGCGGCGGGATGGAGGGCCCGATGTCCGCAATGAAACGCGGCGATGACTCCGGTCGGCTGGTCAGCTTCCACCGGATGGCGTCGAGAAGCCCAAGCGCCTGAGGAGCGTTCGGGTTATAGAAGCGCTTTCCGTCAAAGTGCTTCGGAAATTCCACTTACTTCGACTTCGGCGTGAGCCGCAGCAGCCCTGTACCGGCGAGAAGATAGATTGAGCCGTCGGCGCCCTGCCGGATATCGCGGACGCGCATCTTGCGTTCTGTGAGCAGCCTTTCCTCGGCTACGATGCGGTCGCCGTTCAACACAAGACGCACCAGCGCCTGGCGTTCCAGCGCGCCGACGAACACGTTCCCTTTCCATTCCGGAAACTTGTCGCCGGTGTAGAACATCATCCCGGACGGCGCGATATCGGGCACCCAGAAATAAGCCGGCTCCTCGACGCCCTGCATCGACGTCTTCCCGTTTCCCACGGGAACGTTCTTGCGACCGTCTGTGCGCTGGAAATCGTACTGCACGCCGTAGGAGACATCGGGCCAGCCGTAGTTTCGTCCCGGCTTGATGATGTTGATTTCGTCGCCGCCCTGGGGACCGTGATCGGTGACCCAAAGTTCGCCGGTGGCTGGATTGATCGCGGCGCCTTCGGGATCGCGCAGTCCGTGCGCATAAGTCTCAGCCGGTACGGTCGCGCGGCTGAGCCAGGGATTGTCCTTCGGAATCGAGCCATCGCGATTGATGCGGAGCACGCGGCCGGAAAAATTGCGGCCGATGTCGGGATTGTCGGTGAAGTCGTGTTCCACGCCGTCGTATTTGGAATCGTAGAAGCGGAAGCGGTCGGCACCGGTGACAAGGATCGTGCCGTCGGGAGCGAGGACAATGCGGCGTTCGGCGCCCTCCACCAGAACCTCGACGTCCTCCAGACTTCTGTTGTCTTTGCTGAGCCTGGCGCGTGCCATGCGTTCGGTGCCGATCTGCATCAGGCGGCGTTCGGGCAGCGATTTGGTCCAGACGTTCTGATAGAAGAACTCGTTCGGCCACTGCGCGGGTACTTCGCCCTTCGGCGGCGCGAAGTAGCAGAAATAGAGCAGGCGATTTTGCGCGAAGCCGGGATCGAGCACGACGTCATGCAGGCCCTGGGCGGCGACGACCTTGACGCCGGGCACTCCGGCGAGGGGCGCGGAAACCGAACCGTCCGGCCTGACGATGCGCATGTTGCCGATGCTCTCGGTAACAAGAAAATTGCCGTCGGGCAGAAAAGCCATCGACCAGGGGCTGGTAAGTCTTGTCGTAATGGTTTCGACTGTGACCTCCGGCGATGGTTTCGACGGCGCAGGGGCGTTGGTTTGGCCGGGGAATGCGGGTTTCGGATGCCTCGGGACATCTCCCGCGAACGGATTGGCCTGGGCTTGCAGGAGAGCGGGAGCCAGGATCAGCGCGGCGAGGGCTGCGGAAGCAAACATGCGTAGTGTCATTGGAGTGATTCTATGACAGATTGGTCGCCGGATTTGATAGAATCCTTGCCAAATGGATCGACGAATTGCATTAGCAGCGGTAGTTGTATTGGCCGGATCGGTGCAGCTTCCTGGGCAAACTCCTGCAGGGCCGGCGCCGGTATCCACTGCCGACCCTTACGCGAATAACGCAGAGGCGGGAAAGCTGCAGTTCCCGCTGGCCGCGCCCGCGGGCAAGGACTCCGGAGCCATATCGAAAGCGCCGGCCGGAGCAGTCAACCAGGGGCCGCTTGATCCATCCAAATGGAAATACGGACCGAACTACGATGCGCCGGCGGATGCGAAGATCTGGAATCCGGTGAAGCTCAAGATGATGCGCGGCGAGAAAGTCACCGGCGGCACGGTGTTCAGCACCGACAGTCCCGAAACGTATTGCGCGATGGCCAACGCCGGCTACGATTTTATCTGGACCGAGATGCAACACGATTCGCGCGACTGGGAGGCTGTCGGCCGCATGTGGAAGGCTTGTCCGCATGCTAAAGCGGTCCCGGGCGTCCGCGTGGCATACACGGATGAACGCGAGATCCAGCATGCGATGGATCTGGGCGCGCTGGTGATCGTGATTCCAACGGTCCGATCCGTGGAAGAGGGGAAAGCGGCGCGGGACTGGACGATGTTCCCACCGCTCGGCAAGCGCAGCCTCGGTGGCGGTCAGGCCTTCGACCCCGAAATGTGGGGCAACGTTCCGGGCGGGTATCGGAACACGATCAACAACAATATCGTGCTGATCGAGATGATCGAGACGCTCGATGGCGCGTTGGCTGCGCGCGAAATTGCTTCCCTTCCGGGCGTGACGGCGATCTTTGCGGCCAGCGGCGATCTGGGAAATTTCTCGGGCTACAAACAGGGCACGCCGGACTACGAGCGGCTGATCAACATCGTGCACGATGCGGCGCTGGGGGCGGGCAAGCGGCTGTGCGGCCCGTTCGCATGGCGCGACCGGCCCGATTTCACGTGTTTCCAGAATCAGAGTGAGATTGTCTCCATCACGCGCGGCGTTGCCGCTGAATTGGGACCGCTGAAGGATACGCAGGCCAAGCCCGAAGTCGGGCCTTACGCGCCGAAGAAATAGGACGCGCATGAAGTGTCTTCTTTCATCGGCGGTCGTCGCCATTGCCCTCGGCAGTTTTTTCAACACGAGCGCTCAAAGCAGCGACATCACTCTCATTGCGCCCGGCGGCATTCGTGCAGCTATCGAGGATCTGATCCCGGGGTTCGAGGCTAGGACCGGTCATAAGGTCAAGGCCACGTTCGGGTCCGGCCTGGGAACCAAAAAACAGGTCGCGAGCGGCGAGGCTTTCGACGTTCCGGTGATTCAGCCGCCGTATCCGGAAGTGCTGGCGTCGGGCAATGTCGTAGCGGACAGCGCAGTCACGCTGGCGAGTGTTTCGGTGGGGATCGCCGTAAAGAAAGGCGCACCCAAACCCGACATTTCGACGCTGGAAGCGGTCAAACGGACGCTGCTTGCGGCGAAGTCCATCGCCTTTCCGAATCCGGCAGGCGGGGCGGCCGCGGGGGTCAGCTTCGACGAAACGCTCAAGAAGCTCGGTATCGCCGGACAGGTGGAAGCGAAGCTCAAACGCGCTCAGGGCGGCGCCGCTGCAATGGCCATGGTTGCGAAGGGTGAGGCTGAGATCGGGCTGACCTTCGTCAGTGAGATGGGCGATCCCGGTGTTGACGTGGTGGGACCGCTGCCGCGGGATATTTCGCCTCCGACAACTTTGGTGGGATTCGTATCCTCGCATGCGAAGGACCCAGCCGCAGCCAAGGCGCTTCTCGACTACCTGTCGTCACCGGATGCTGAAGCCATCTACAGGAAGCAGGGAATGCAGCCCGGCCGCCGACGACAATAATCGATGGTGGTGCGGCACCCTTGCCTCATAGCCGTCCTGACGCTGCGTTGTTTCGCATATGAATTGACGGGCCGTATCGAACCGCCCTCCGTTGTTCCCATCTACCTGCACGGCGCGACGGCCCCATTTGAAAGCTCGACCGAAAACGGGGCGGATGGCCGTTTCCGGTTCCACAAAATCTCCGCGGGCGCCTACACTCTCGCCATTTCCACGGCGGTTAGCAGGCAGTTGCTGCAAACCATCGAGGTGGGCCCCAGGACCGTGGATGCCAAAGGCCGTCTCCAAATCGTGCTCAGGATCGATGAGACGCGGCTTGAATCCGAAGGCGCCCGCACTACGTCGGCAACGGTCTCGGCTGCCGTTCTTTCGATTCCGGATCGGGCGGTGCGGGAATATAACGAAGCGCAACGCTGCCTCTCCCGCCGCGAATCGGACCGCGCAGCCGCCCATCTGTCGCGCGCGGTTCAGATGGCCCCGCAGCTCTCGGCCGCGTGGAATCAACTGGGTGTCATGGCGTATCAGGCGCGCCGTTTCAGCGACGCGGAGGCGAACTTTCGCAGAGCGCTCGATGCCGATCCCGAAGCCTTCGAGCCTTTAGTCAACCTGGGCGGCGTGCTGCTCAATCTGAACCGGCCGGAACGCGCTTCGATACAACCAACGGGCTGTGACGCGCAGGCCCAACAACGCTCTGGCGAACTCGCAACTCGGGCTCACTTACTTCGACCTCAACGATCCGGAGCGGGCCGAGAAGCACCTGCGGATCGCCGTTCAGCTGGATCCGGCGCATTTCTCGCATCCACAATTGGCGCTGGCGGAAATCTATCGCAGGCGCGGCGATCGCGTCTCCGCCGCCGGTCAGTTGCGCGGCTTTCTGGCGCAGCATCCGGATGCGCCCGAGGCCGCCGCCGTGCGCGGGGAAATCGCGGCGTTGACGCGCTCTGAACAGTGATTATCCGGACGACACAATCACCGACTGCTCCGATGGCAGCAATTCGCGTTTGTTCGACGCGAAGCCGGCATTGCGGAACATCGTATCCAGTTCGGTGAACGTGTAAGCGTCGCCGTATGGAGTCGATTGGAGCATCGTAATCGCGAACCGCGCGGGAGAGAGCGGCGTGACCCGGTCTTCGTTCGGGCAGAATTCGAGCGTGATGGCTTTGCCTTCCGGCTTCAGCGCGGCGTGGACCTTGCGCAGAAAGCGTTCATTCGCCGGCGGGTCGAAATGATGCAGAAAGTTGGTGATCAGGACGATATCGTAGCCGCCGCCGAAATCGACATCGAAGGCGCTGCCTGGAATGGTGTGGAAGCGATTCGAAATTCCTGCTTTGGCGGCGTTCTCTTTTGCCACCTCGAGCACCGGGGCCCAGTCCACGGCTGTGATTTCCGCCTGCGGGTTCTGCTGGGCCACCGCGATCCCGAAGACGCCGTGACCTGCGGCGATATCGAGAACTCTGGCCGGACCCGTTCCCGCCAGGCGTTCTGCAATCATGCGCGCGGGCATCGCCATCATCGGGGCCATGGCGCGCGCGAACAGAACCCAGAACGGATTATCCGGCTCCACGGCCCCCTGCCCCGGCAGCACCGAGCCGCCTTTGCGTACGCAATCGGCGAGGGACAGCAAGCCGGTCACGTTTTCGGCGCTGCTCAGAAATTCCGCGACGCTTGCGATGCAGGCGGGGGAGCGGCGATCGAGAAAAAGGGCGGCGTCGGGCGCGCAGCTGTAGCGTCCATCGGTCTTGACGAGGAAGCCATCGGTGACCACGGTATCGCAGAGAATGCGGATGCCGCGTTCGGATGCACCGCGTTTGATCGCGATTTCCGCCGCGGTTGCGGCGCCTTCGCCGATCGCCGTGAAGATGTCGAGTTCGATGGCGGCGCGCAGCGCGGCTGTCTGCTGATAGGCGCGCAGCGTTTCAAAGATCCGCATCGGGGAAGGGGGTGTGCCGGGCGAGGTAGCCATCCAACGCGATGGTACCGCGGCGTTACCATAAAGACGGGATTTGTTGTCGTGATACGCACCGAATCCAGCGGCCTGACAACCGCGCAGGCGCCTTTCATCGAGCACGAAAAGCGGGAAGGGCACATCTTCATCGAGCAGCCTTACCAGCTCTACTCGGAGGCAAATCACGAAGCATGGCGGAAGCTCTTTTCCCGCCTCCGTCCGCGTTGGAACCGTTATGCCAACCACCGTTTTCTGGCCGGTATCGATTCGCTCTGCCTCGATCCTACGCACATACCGCATCTCAGGGAGGTGAACCGGTTTCTGGGACCGTTGACCGGCTTCGAAGCCAAAGCCGTGAGCGGCTATATTCCGGCGTTTCTGTTTTTCGACTGCCTGCGCAACCGGCAGTTTCCGACCACCGTCACCATCCGCTCCGCCGACGCGCTCGACTATCTTCCCGAGCCCGATATTTTTCACGACGTGGCCGGGCACGTGCCAATGCACACCGACAAGGCTTTCGCCGACACGCTGGTGCGATTCGGCGAATGCGCGCATACGGCAGTGGAAATCGTTTCGGGGATCCGCGACGAAGAAGAACGCGTGCATTGCCTGACGAGCATCGTGAAGGCGATGGCGCGTTTTTTCTGGTTCACGATCGAGTTCGGCCTGATGCGGTCGCCCGACGGGTTGCGGGTGTACGGCAGCGGCTTACTCAGTTCGTTTGGCGAAATCGAGCACGCAATTGATGCCCGCGACGTGCAGCGCTACCCGCTGCAGCCGGAATGGGCGATCAATCAGGGCTTTGCGATCGATCGCTACCAGCCGCTGCTGTTCATCGTGGATTCGTTCGATCACCTGTTCACGCTGGTGGACACGCTCGAGAAATGGATGCGCTCGGGAAAGCTGAACAATGTCGCGCCCGGCGAACCCGAAGTGAACGAGCGCGACCTGAAGAGCTTCCTCCACGCTATGCGGCGCGGGTGATTTCGACTGTCGATCGCTATTTCTTGACGCGATCGCCGACCTTGACGCCCGGCTGCCCGGTGTATGTGCCTTCGGAAGAACCGCCATCGGCCTGCGTGATCGCGACCGTTCCGAGATCCGAATCCGTGCGGCGCAGGACTTTCCCGGTGGCCGGATCCTTAATCTCGCGGCCGATGCGGGAAATCGTCAGCGTGTCGCCAACCTTGACGCCGCCGGTGGTGCCGACGTTCAGGACCAGGTGCGAACCGTCGACGTCGGCAACCAGGCCGTCGATCACGACGACGCGAGCCGGCAGGGCGGCGGCTTTGTCATCGAGGCCGGTGGCGCATTGCGTCACAGCCGCGTTGGTGGCTTCGCCGATGATGGTGGCGCCGAAATTCGAGCTCTGCATGCTCATGCCCGCCCCGCCGCCTTCTCCGCCACCGCCGCCCGCGCCCAGCAGAGACGTGCCTCCGCGCTTCGATTCGCCTCTTCCCGCCACCGAGGCCAGGATCTCGCCGGTTTCAACGTTCACCAGCCTCGCCGTGATTTGCACCACCGCTTTGGATTCCCTGGTGCCAACGCCGCCGATGCCGAAACGCCCCGCCCCGAAGCCGCCGGCGCCGATTTTGGTGTTCTTATCGTCCCTGCCGAACTCAGTGATGCTGCCGATGATGATGGCGTCTACGCCCAGAAGTTTTCCGATTCTGGCCGCGCTCGACGGATCGGCGCGATCGCTGTTGGAAAAATTCTGCTCCGCGATCAGCTTGTCGAGCATCTTGCGCTCAATCACGGAGTACTTGCCGTCGTTGACCAGACGGTCGACCAGCATATCCGCGATGCCTTTGCCGATGTCCTGATTGGAGCCGAAAATCTGAGCCACATAGGTCGAGACTGTTCCATACTCGAAATTCATAATCGCAACGCGTTTCTTGTCCTGGGCAAAAGCGGCGGACGCGAGCAGCGCGGAAAGCAGAATCAGCTTGCGCATAACCATAAATTTCCTCCGATGGGTTTAGGTTCTTACATTATACGAGGATTTCGTGCGCCGTCACACAAAGAGCGCGTCGACGCGAACGCTGAATCCGGGGAGCACGCCGCTGGTCAGATCATCGCCCTGCAGGAGGCTTTTTTCAAACACCAATTCGCCGGCTTCATTTCTGCAGTGAATCTCAACGCCCCGATTTTCCGGATCCACGATCCAGTATTCGCTCGCTCCGCGCGCGGCATACAGGCTGCGTTTTACATGGCGATCTCTCCGCTCATTGGAAGCGCCCGGCGAAAGAATTTCGATTACGATTTCCGGTGCTGCCCGGAAACGCCCACCTGCCAATGCTTTCCGCATCCGTTCATGGGTCGCGAAGACCAGATCGGGGATCACACCGTTGTAATCGTCGAAAATCACTCCCACGCCTGGCGCGACCCGGCCAATCGGATGCTCGCGCTGATATTCGAGGAATGCGCCCACGAGGTTCGCCAATATCGTCTGGTGAAGGAAGCCCGGTGCGCTTGACACGTATAGTTCTCCGTCGATCAGCTCGTAGCGATTACCGTCGTCCGGCATGGATTCCACATCGGCGTTAGTAAGGCGAAGGTCGCTGGCGGTACTCATCGTGGGACAACTCTTACCTGAAATGGTAGCGCGGAGTGCACGTTCACTTCGTGCCGGATTTAATGCAGCGTAACCTTCTGCACTCTCCAGTTGCCGATCTCACCCACGTAAAGTTCGTTGTCGCGGCGGCAATCGATGGCGTTGACCGTGCCGAACTCCTTCGGCAGCTTGCCTGCTCTTCCGAATTTGCCGACGATTCGTCCGTCCAGCTCCAGCTTGTAGATTTCGCCACCGCTGTCTATATCGTCCGGAGGGTTCGAGTTTGAGCTGTAGAGGTACTGATGCGATCCCGGCGTGATGCAAACCGCCGACGGCGCTCCCACATCCGCGATTTGCGTCTTGAAGTTCCCGTCGCCGTCGAAGACCTGAATTCTCTTGTTCCCGGCATCGGCTACATAGACGTTGCCCTGCGCATCGAGCGCGATTCCGCGCACCGAGTTGAACTGACCCTGCGCCGTCCCCGTCGATCCCCAGGACTTGATGAATTTGCCGCTTTTGTCGAATTTCGCCACGCGTGAGTTGCCATAACCGTCGGCCACATAAATGTTTCCTGCCGCATCCCAAGCCACGTCGCTGGGCCGTTGAAACAGGTCGCTCTGCGCGCCCGCGCCTGCTGGTCCGCGGCCTCCGCGCGCAGGGCCGCCCGCACCGGCCCCTCTACCGCCGGGGGGAGGATTGGACGGAACCCGCTCCGACTCGGATTTTCTGCCCAACAGCAACTGCACTCGCCCGTTCGGATCGAACTTGATCACCATGCTCGACATCTGATCCACCATCCAGATGTTGTCCTGCGGATCCACGCGCACCTGCTGCGCGACGAGGAATGCGTACGAATCCTGCCCTATCTCACGTACGAACTTGCCAGTCCGGTCGAATTCGTACAGCCGCGAGCCGCCGTGCGCGAACGGCCGCGAGGTGCCGAGCGAGATAGTCGGATGGCCGGTCCGCGTGTAGACGAAAAGATCGCCTTTGGAATTCGTCGCCACGCCGGCTACTTCGCCGATCGTGACGCTGTCGGGGTACTTGAGAAGGTTGATGACGGAATCGAATGGAATCTCAGGAGTCTGAGCCTGGGCGGCGGCAAGAAGCATCACTCCCGGTAAAATCTGCAAAAAGATTTTCATGACGATCTCCTATTTGGCGCCCGGAGCCTTCAACAGCAGTTTCTGTACCCGCCAGGACTCGATTTCCGCCACGAAAATCTCGTTCGGGTTGCGGCAATCCATCATATGAACCACCTGGAACCCTCCCGGCAGCTTGCCGGCATGGCCGAACCTGCCGACGATCGTTCCGTCCAGTTCCATCTTGTAGATCTCGCCCGTAATGTCCCAGGACCCCGGCGCATTGCCGTTGGGATTGGAGTTGGAAGTAAAAAGATACTGATGCGGACCCGGCGATACGCAGACAGTCCAGGAATCGCCGATGTTGTCATAGCTCGCTTTGAATGCGAGGTCGTTGTCGAACACCTGCAGCCGGTGGTTGGAACGATCCGCCACGTAAACGTTACCTTTGGCATCCACCGCGATGCCGTGCGGCAGGTTCAACTCCGTGGTGCCGGTGCCCGCTTTCTCGCTGCCCACCTGCGCGATGAAGCGGCCATTCTTGTCGTACTTCACGACTCGGTTGTTGACGTAGCCATCGGAGACGAAAATGTCGCCCTGCGCGTCCCATGCCACATCGGTCGGACGGCCGAGGGTATATTTTGCTGCGGGCGCGGCAGGCACGTTGGTTGTCGCGAGTGCGCCCGCTACGACATCGGGCCGGTGCCCGAGCACCATCACCACCCGTCCCGCGGGATTGAACTTGATCACCATGTTCGTTCCTTCGTCGACAGCCCAGATGTTGTCCTGCG
>Ga0209167_10000449_pt1 | contig 30631 bp, 26 predicted proteins | sample Coa_R1_9_FD_187154 | JGI IMG/M metagenome (GOLD analysis project Ga0209167, IMG submission 187154) | Surface soil microbial communities from Centralia Pennsylvania, which are recovering from an underground coalmine fire - Coalmine... | ecosystem: Environmental > Terrestrial > Soil >...
CGGAAAGCCGCTGTCGCGTTGCTTTGCCACTCTATCGGCTTGCCTTGCCGACGCTCTTCTTGGCGACGGGTTTTGCCGCTTTCGAAGGCGACGTTTTCGCCGTCACCGGCGCGCGCGCCTTGCTGGTGGCCTCCGATTTCGGCTTCGCGGTGGATTTCTTCACGGCGACCTTCTTGGCTGGCTTGGCCTCCGCCTCGACCTTGGCCGGCACGACGGCCGCTTTGGCTTTCTTACCGCCACGTTTGGCGCCGCCGCCCTTGGCCACGCGTTCGTCGATGAGCGCAATTGCTTCCGGCAACGTGATGGTGTCCTGGGTCTTATCGCTCGGGATCGTGGCGTTGACGCCGCCGGCCGTGACATAGGCGCCATAGCGGCCGTTCTTGACCGCAACGGCGCCGAGCGACGGATGATCGCCCAGCGGCTTGCCCGGATCGGCGCCGAACCGGCGGCCGCTCGGACCCTTGGCGATCTTCTCCGCAATCAGCGTAACGGCGCGGTTGAGACCGATATCGAAGACTTCATCGCCGGCCTCGAGGCTGGCGTAGGTCTTGTCGTGGCGTACGAAAGGCCCGAAGCGGCCCAGCCCTGCGGTGATCGGCTGGCCGGTCTCCGGATGCAGGCCGACTTCGCGCGGCAGCGAGAGCAACTTCAGCGCCATAGGGAGTTCGATGTCGGAGGGCGAGATGTTCTTCGGGATACCCGCACGCTTTGGCTTTTCGCCTTCCGCATAATCCTTAGGCTCGCCGAGCTGGATATAGGGACCAAACCGCCCGGCCTTCACGGTGACGTCGCGACCGGTCTCGGGATCCTTGCCGAGGATGCGGTCGGCGCTGGCCTCGTTGTCGGCGGCTAGCGGACGCGTGTATCGGCACTCTGGATAGTTGGAGCAGCCGACAAAGGCGCCGAATTTGCCGGCCTTGAGGTTGAGTTTGCCGGTGCTGCAGCTCGGGCATTGCCGGGGATCGCCGCCGTCCTCGCGGGGCGCATAGATATGCGGTCCCAGCATGTCGTCGAGCGCATCCAATACCTGCGTCACCCGCAGGTCCTTGATTTCGTTCACCGCGCCGATGAAGTCGCGCCAGAAATCCTTCAGAACCTGCTGCCAGGAAATCTCGTTGTTGGAGATGCGGTCGAGCTGCTCTTCAAGCGCTGCGGTGAAATCATATTCGACATAGCGCGCGAAGAAGTTTTCCAGGAAAGCGACCACGACGCGGCCCTTGTCCTCGCCATGCAGGCGCTTCTTCTCGAGCCTGACATAGCCGCGGTCCTTCAGCACCTGCAGGATCGAGGCGTAGGTCGAGGGACGGCCGATGCCGAGCTCCTCCATCCGCTTGACCAGGGAAGCCTCGGAGAAGCGCGGCGGCGGCTCGGTAAAATGCTGGCTGACCGCGAGATCCCTGCGCTTTAGCGCTTCGCCTTGGCTCATGGCGGGGAGGCGGCGGCTGTCCTCGTCGTCGCTGTCGTCGTCGCGGCCTTCCTGATAGAGTGCAAGGAAGCCGTCGAACTTGATCACCTGGCCGGAGGCACGAAGTTCCAGCACGCGGGAGCCGGCCTTCGCGGCAATGTCGACGGTGGTGCGTTCGAGCTCGGCGGATTCCATCTGGCTTGCGACGGTGCGGATCCAGATCAGTTCATAGAGCTTGGCCTGATCGGGATCGAGGCGGCGCCGCATGTCGGCCGGCCGCCTCGAAAGGTCGGTCGGGCGGATCGCTTCATGCGCTTCCTGCGCGTTCTTGGCCTTGGTCTGGTACTGGCGCGGCGCATCCGGCACATAGGCGTTGCCGTAATCCTCGCCGATGACCTTGCGGGCCTGTGCGATAGCCGAACCGTCGATCTGCACGCCGTCGGTTCGCATATAGGTGATGAGGCCGGTGGTCTCGCCGCCGATATCGATGCCTTCATAAAGACGTTGCGCGATCCGCATGGTGTGGGCCGGCGCAAAGCCGAGTTTTCGGCTCGCCTCCTGCTGCAGCGTCGAGGTGGTGAAGGGGGCTTGCGGATTGCGCCGCGCCGGTTTTGCTTCAACCGTCGTGACGGTGAAATTGGCGGCCTCGATCGCCTTCTTGAAGTCTTCGGCCTCAGCGCCGCTGCCGATGTCGAGCCGCTGGATCTTCTTGCCGTCAGCGCCGACCAGGCGCGCTTCGAACGTCTCGCCGCGGGGGGTCGCAAGCGTTACGACCAGCGACCAATATTCGCGGGCTACGAATTTCTCTATTTCGAGTTCGCGATCGCACACCAGCCGCAGCGCGACCGACTGCACGCGTCCGGCGGAGCGCGCCCCCGGCAGTTTGCGCCACAGCACCGGTGAGAGCGTGAAGCCGACCAGATAATCCAGCGCGCGCCGCGCCATGTAGGCGTCGACCAGCGCGCCATCGATCTGGCGCGGGTGCTTCATGGCCTCCGAGACGGCCTGCTTGGTGATGGCGTTGAACACCACGCGCTCGACCGCGTGATCCTTCAGCGCGCGCTTCTCCTTGAGCACTTCAAGCACGTGCCAGGAAATCGCTTCGCCCTCGCGATCGGGGTCGGTGGCGAGAATAAGCTTGTTGGCGCCCTTGAGCGCCTTGGCGATATCATTGAGCCGGCCTGCCGCCTTGGGGTCGATCTCCCAGATCATCTGGAAGTTGGCCTCGGGATCGACCGATCCATTCTTGGCCGGGAGGTCGCGGACGTGGCCGAAAGAAGCCAGAACCTCGTAGGAGGCACCCAAATATTTGTTGATCGTCTTGGCTTTCGCCGGCGACTCGACAATGACGATATTCATGTCATTCCAATGGCTTACGGGAAAAATAAAGGCCGGTTCCGCGAGATTCGCGTCGGCCGTTTCGACCCGAACATGGGTGGTGAGGCGGTCCCTGTCAAATCGACAGATGTTGAAAGCACGCTTAAGGGCACCTCAGTCCTATCCAAAAAGTTGTAAAATACGCTCTAAAGTTGCACTCTCGATAAGAGTAGCCTTGGAAAATACACGGCACTGGAGGTGTTTTGACCTATTCCTGATCGCTGTCCTCACGGGCGTTCAGGCGTTTGGCTATAGTTTTGCGCTTACAGAAGCGACACCAGCCCGCCGCCGTGGCGCTCGAGCCGTCCGGCAAGTTCAAGCTCGAGCAAGACGGTGCGCACGATCGCCGGCGAAGCGCCGGCCATCCGGATCAGGTCGTCGAGCAGAATGGGAACAGGTCCCAACAGACCTGTGATGCGGGTCCGATCGCTCGCATCGGGTTCGACGGCAAGCGGGTCCTCATCGGGCTCGCGCAGTTCGATCGGCCGCTCCATGATCGGCTCGACCGCCTGGATCACGTCGGATGCTTCGGTAATGAGGGTTGCGCCCTGTTTGATCAGATCGTTGGTTCCGGCGGCGCGCGGATCGAGCGGAGAGCCGGGTACCGCGAACACTTCACGTCCTTGTTCGGCGGCAATCCGCGCGGTGATAAGCGATCCCGAGCGATGCGCTGCCTCCACGACGACCACACCGAGGCTCGCGCCGGAAATCAGCCGGTTGCGCCTTGGAAAGTCGCGGGCGCGCGGCACGTGTCCAAGCGGCATTTCCGAGATCGCGCCGCCGGCAGCGATGATTTCGGCCAGCAAGTCTTTGTGCTCGGGCGGATAGACCTTGTCATGACCGCCGGCAAGCATCGCCACCGTGCCGCCGGCGAGGCTGGCACGATGGGCGGCTTGATCGATGCCGCGCGCCAGGCCTGAGGCAACGACAAAGCCGGCGTCGCCGAGGTCTCGCGCAAGGTGACCAGCGAATTTCAGCCCCGCGCCGGACGCATTGCGGGAGCCCACGATCGCGATCATCGGCCGCATCAGCACTTCGCGCGCGCCGCGCACGCCGAGCAGAGGCGGGGCATCGTCGAGCACCGCGAGCCGCGGCGGATAGCCGGCCTCGCCGGGCGCGATCAGGCTGACGCCGAGCGCTTCGACGGCCTCCAGTTCGGCCCGCGCCTCTTCCTCGCTATAGATGCGCTGATGGCGCGCCGCGCCGCCGCGCCGCGCCAGATCGGGCAGCCGCTCCAGGGCGTTGCGCGCGCTGCCGAAATGATTGACCAGCGAACGGAATGTTCGCGGCCCGACATTGTCGGAACGGATCAGCCGCAGCCAGTCGATCCGCTGGGCGGAGGTGAGATGTGTTGTGGTTGGCGTCTTGGTGTCCATGCGTCCCCCGAAAGGGGAGCATGGATCAACCTAGGGGCGTGGGGAAGGGGGTGCGCCCGTCACTTCTGCCCGATTTTCCCCTCGGTGCCCGCCTGCAAGCGCCTGATGTTTTCGCGGTGCATGTAGAACAGCAACAACGTCAATACCGCAAACAGCGAGGCGAGCGCCGGGTGGCCGAACCACCACAGGAAAATCGGGGTGATGACGCTTGCAACCAGCGCCGAGAGCGAGGAGTAGCGCGAGGTCACGGCGGTCGCAAGCCATAGCACGCAAAACGCCACCGCGGCCGGCCAGAACAGGCCGATCAGCACGCCAATATAGACCGCGACGCCCTTGCCGCCCTTGAACTTCAGCCATACCGGGAAGAGATGGCCGAGAAAGGCGCCGAGCGCGGCCAGCATCGCGGCGTTTGGACCGCCGTAATAGCCCGAGATGATGACGGCGGCGGTGCCCTTGAACATGTCGAGCAGCAGCGTCGCCGCCGCAAGACCCCTTCGTCCGGTGCGCAGCACATTGGTGGCGCCGATATTGCCCGAGCCGATCGAGCGCAAATCCTGCGTGCCGGCCAATCTGGTCAGGATCAATCCGAAGGGAATGGAGCCGAGCAAATAGCCGAGAACAAGTGCCACCGGCAGCCATGCACTAGCCGACATCTCCGCACCTCCTAAGCCTTGCAGATTTCGCGCGCATCATGGTCTCTTTGTGACGCGGCTTCAAACATGCTCATAGACGGTCCGTCCGCCGATGATGGTGCGCACGACGCGGCCCGAAAATCGCGCCTCGTCGAACGGGGTGTTCTTGCATTGCGATTTCAGATCGTCGGGATCAAGGACCCAGGGCGTATCGGTATCGATCACGATCACGTCGGCCGGCGAGCCCGGCCGCAGCGACCCGCCGGGCAGGCCGAGCAATTCGGCAGGGCGCGTCGACATCGCGCGGATCAAGGTCTTGAAATCCGTCTCGCCGTTGTGGATCAGCCGAAGCGCTGCCGGCAGCATGGTCTCAAGCCCGATCGCGCCGGAGGCGGCTTCCGCAAACGGCAGGCGCTTGACCTCGACGTCCTGCGGATTGTGGTCGGACATGATGACGTCGATCAATCCGGAAGCAACGGCTGCGACCATTGCCGTGCGGTCGTCCTCGGTGCGCAGCGGCGGCGACAGTTTCAGAAAAGTCCGGTAGGGGCCGATGTCGTTTTCGTTCAGAGTCACATGATTGATCGAGACCGAAGCCGAGACCTGCAGACCCGCCTCGCGCGCGCGCTTGAGGATTTCCAGCGATTCGATGCAGGTCAGCGATGCCGCGTGATAGCGGCCGCCGGTCAGCGCGACCAAGCGCACGTCGCGCTCCAGCATTACCGCCTCGGCGGCATTGGGAATGCCGAACAGTCCCAGTCTTGTGGCGAATTCGCCCTCGTTCATGACGCCTTCGCCGACCAGATGCGGGTCTTCGGTGTGATGGACGATCAGGGCGTCGAAATCGCGCGCATAGGTCAGCGCCCTTCGCATTACCTGCGCGTTGGTGACGCTCCTGTCGCCGTCGGTAAAGGCGACCGCGCCGGCAGCCTTCAACAGGCCGATCTCCGTCATTTCCTCGCCGCGCAGGCCCTTGGTCAGCGCCGCCATCGGATGGATGTTGACGATCGCGGTGTCGCGCGCGCGCCGCAGCACGAAATCGACCGTCGCCGAGTTGTCGATCACGGGCGAAGTTGCGGGCTGGCAGACGATGGTGGTGATCCCGCCGGTTGCCGCCGCCTGGCTCGCGGAGGCAAATGTCTCGCGGTGGCTTGCGCCGGGCTCGCCGACAAAGGCGCGCATGTCGATCAGGCCGGGAGCCACGATCTTGCCGGCACAGTTGATGACGTCGGTACCCTCGGGTACGCCGGCCGCGCCAATGCCGCGTTTGTTGTCGCGGATGACGCCATCTGCGATCAGGACATCGCCCGGGCCGTCAAAATCGCGCGACGGATCGACCACGCGGGCGTTGGCGAGCAGGATCGGGCGGCGCTCGGTCAGCATATTGTCACGCGTTGGGCAGGTTGCGGGCGAGTGCTTCGAGCACCGCCATCCGCACCGCCACTCCCATTTCCACCTGTTCGCGGATCAGCGATTGCGCGCCGTCGGCAACGATGGAGTCGATTTCAACCCCGCGATTCATCGGTCCCGGATGCATCACCAGCGCGTCCGGTTTGGCATAAGCGAGCTTCTTCTGATCGAGGCCGAAATAATGAAAATACTCCTGGCTCGACGGAACGAAGGAACCGTTCATGCGCTCACGCTGCAGCCGCAGCATCATTACGATATCGGCGCCCTCCAACCCCTCGCGCATGTCGCGGGCAACTTCGACGCCCATCCGCTCGATGCCGCGCGGCAACAGGGTGGAGGGTGCGACCACGCGGACGCGCGCGCCCATGGTGTTCAGCAACAGGATATTGGAACGCGCCACCCGCGAATGCATGACGTCGCCGCAGATCGCGATCACGAGCCCCTCGAGCCGGCCCTTGTTGCGGCGGATGGTGAGGGCATCGAGCAAGGCCTGCGTCGGGTGCTCGTGGGCACCGTCGCCGGCGTTGATGACGGAGCCGTCGACCTTGCGCGCCAAAAGCTCCACCGCGCCCGACGCGTGGTGGCGGACCACGAGAATGTCCGGATGCATGGCGTTGAGCGTGACCGCCGTATCCATCAGCGTTTCGCCCTTGCGAATCGAGGAGGACGACACCGACATGTTCATGACGTCGGCGCCGAGCCGTTTGCCCGCAAGCTCGAACGAGGACTGGGTGCGGGTCGAGGCCTCGAAGAACAGATTGACCTGGGTGCGGCCGCGCAAGGAGGTGCGCTTCTTGTCGACTTGGCGGTTGAGCTCGACATATTCCTCGGAGAGGTCGAGCAGGCCGGTAATATCGGCAGCCGAAAGCCCCTCGATTCCCAGCAGATGCCGGTGACCGAGGACGAAGGTCAATTTCGATGCGGAGGTCATTAAAACCAGAGCTATAGGCAGAGTTAGAACGGGGGGCAAGGGCGAAGAAGGGCCCTGCGAGTTATCCCCTAAGATGTCGGAAGCAGGGTAAACGGACGTGCCATGGTGTGTTCCGCCGAAAGCCAGCGCTGATGGCGGAACTGCTGGTCGCCGCGATGGCGACGCAAGGTTTTGTCAATTATGCGAGGAAGTGGCGGCATTTTTCGCTGCCGGGCGCGGGCGGTCCCGCGTATGATTTCCCGATCGCCCCGCGCGGCGGTAGAGTCTGTCGGCGGACGCAGTCCGGCGTAAACCCACCCGTAATTTAAAGACCGTGAGGGCGGCCATGACGCTAGCTTCATTTGCGACCCACGAGGTGCTCAACCAGTCGCCACCATTTGTCGACGTCGATCTGTTTGCGATGGACCGGCCACTTGCCGAGACGGTCGCTGCCAACGGCGGCGCGTCCGCGCATGCGGAACTGTCCGAATTCGGGCAGCATTGGGGCTCGGCCGCCATGGCGGAGCGCGCGCGGCTTGCCAACGAGAACACGCCAAAACTGCGGACGTTCGATTCCAAGGGCAATCGCCGCGACGAGGTCGAGTTTCATCCGGCCTATCATGAATTGATGGCGCGCAGCGTCCATGCCGGCATTCACAATTCGACCTGGACCGCCGATGGCAGGCCGGCCGGAGGCGCGGCCGAGGTGGTGCGCGCTGCGAAATTTTATATGGCGGCAGGAGTCGAGACCGGACATCTCTGCCCGATCACCATGACGCGCGCCTCGGTAGCGGCGCTCTCCGCCGAGCCCAGCGTGCTGGCGAAGACGATGCCGGTGATCGCGACCCGCGCCTACGATCCCTCCTTCGCGCCGTGGCCGACCAAGCGCGGCATGACGCTCGGCATGGGCATGACCGAGAAACAGGGCGGTACCGACGTGCGCAGCAACATGACGCGCGCGATGCGCGACGGCGACGCCTATCGCATCACCGGCCACAAGTGGTTCATGTCGGCGCCGATGTGCGACGCGTTCCTGGTGTTGGCGCAGGCCGACCAGGGGCTGACCTGTTTCTTCATGCCGCGCTTTAAGCCGGACGGATCGGTCAACGCGATTTACTTCCAGCGGTTGAAGGATAAGCTCGGCAACCGCTCCAACGCATCGTCCGAAGTCGAATTCGTAGACGCTCACGCGATGCGCGTCGGCGAGGAGGGCAAGGGCATCCGTACCATCATTCAGATGGTGCAATTGACGCGGCAGGATTGCGCGATTGCATCCGCCGGCCTGATGCGGTCGGGCCTTGCGCATGCGCTGCATCACGCCAGGCACCGCAGCGTGTTCCAGAAGCACCTCTCCGATCAGCCGCTGATGCAGGCCGTGCTTTCCGACATGGCGCTGCATGTCGAGGCCTCGATTGCGCTGGTCATGCGGCTCTGCCGCTCGTTCGACCGCGCTACCCAAGACCAGCCGGAGGCCGCCTATATGCGGCTCCTGACGCCAGCGATCAAATACTGGGTCTGCAAGAGTGCGCCGGGATTTTTGTACGAAGCAATGGAGTGCCTCGGCGGCAACGGCTATGTCGAAGAGGGTATTCTGGCGCGGCACTATCGGGAATCTCCAGTGAATGCGATCTGGGAAGGGTCGGGCAATGTGATGTGCCTGGACGTGCTGCGTGCCTTGTCGCGCGAGGTCGAGGCGGCAGCGTCCATTCTGCAGGATCTTGCCGACGAAACGGCGGGCCTTCCCGGCGCCGGCGATACCGCAGCCTTCCTCGGGACGGCGTTCCTCCGGCCGGACTCCGAGCGCGTGGCGCGGCTGGCGGTGGAGAAGCTCGCGTTATTGGCGGCGGCGGCCGCGCTTAATCAGATATCGCCCCGTCACGCCGAATTGTTTGCGAGCACAAGGCTTGCCGAGAATCACGCCAGCATGTACGGCGCCATCGATCTGCCGCGCGACGATGTGGCTAGGTTGCTCGACCGCGCGTTGCCCTCATAAAGGTTAGTTGATGGATAGCCTCGATCCCGCAAGTTCCCTTGCTCTCGCGCCCGCCGTCCCCGTCCAGCGTCCGCCCCGCGTCTGGAAATTCTGGGGTACCGCGCTATGGGGGTTCTTCATCTTCGCGGCGATGTTCGTGGGACAGATCGCGGTCGTGGCCTGGTTTGTTCTGCAACAGGACGGGCCTATCGATCGGGACGCCTTGGCCGCAGCCGTTCGTATCGTCGCCAGCCATGGCCTGACGATCTCTCTCTCGGTGATTACGCAACTGCCCGTGGTGCTCGCGGCGCTCTGGATCGCGATTCGCATGACACGCATGCGGTTTTCCGATTACCTCGGCCTGCGCCTGACTTCGTGGAGAAATTTCTTGATCGGCGTCGTCGCCTTGTTCGTCCTGGTGCTGGCCTGGGATGCGCTCTCGCGCGCAACGGGACGCGAGGTCGATCCGGAATTCATGAGCGACGTGCTGAAATCGGCGCGCGCCGAGGGGGCGCTCTGGATTTTGGTGATCGCCTTTTGCGTGGTCGCGCCGATCGCGGAGGAGCTTTTCGCGCGCGGATTTCTTTATCGAGGCTGGTCGGAATCCTTCCTCGGTCCCACTGGGGCCATCGTGCTGTCGTCGATGGTATGGACGGGGCTGCATCTGCAATACGACTGGTACTTTCTCGGCGAGGTGTTTTCGATCGGCCTGTTGCTCGGCTATCTGCGTTATCGCAGCAACTCAACCTGGCTGACGATCATTCTGCACGGCTTCAATAATCTGGCCGCGGTGATCCAAACTATCTTGCTTACCGGTTAGCCTTTAGAAAATTCATCACGTCATTGCGAGGAGCGAAGCGACGACCCAGCTTCGCTCGCTGCACGAGCTTCGCAGGGTAGGAGTCCGCCGAAGCGCCTGAGCGCGTAGGCGGAAGCAATCCATTCTTTCTTTCCGTGGCGGGATGGATTGCTTCGCGTTGCTCGCAATGACGAACTTGGCATCGTCAGCGCTTTGCGCGCGCCGTCGTCAGCCGGTCGAGCGCGCCCTGAAGAATGAAAATCGCGGCGTGCTCGTCGATCACCTCGGCGCGCCGCGCGCGGCTCATGTCCATTCCGATCAACTCGCGCTCGACGGCAGCGGTCGAAAGCCGCTCGTCCCAGAGCGCAATGCCAAGGGCGGTGAGTTTGGAAAAATTGCGCGCGAAGGCCCTACTCGATTGCGCGCGCGGTCCCTCGCTGCCGTCCATGTTGATGGGCAGGCCGAGGACGAAGCCTACCGCCGCTCGCTCGCCGGCGATCGCGAGAAGACGCGCGGCATCGGCCTTGAAGGCCTTGCGCCGGATGGTCTCGACCCCTGTCGCTAGCCGCCGGTCGGGATCGCTTACCGCGACGCCGATGGTCTTGGTGCCCAAATCAAGGCCAATCAGCGCGCCGCGTTCAGGCCAGTGCGCGGCCGCATCGATCAGCGGTAGAATAAGGGCAGGCATGGCGCTCGCATAACACGCGGGCCGCAATCGGTGCAAAGCGGGAAGGGAAGAATGCGATGGATGGGCTGACACTTTTCGGGTTGTTTGCGGTCACAGCGATGTTGGCGAGTTACGCGCTGGAGGATCGCAGCCGCTGGTTCATCCTTGCTTTTGCGGCTGCCTGTGGGCTCGGTTCCGTTTACGGATTTCTGCAGGGAGCCTGGCCGTTCGGGCTGGTGGAAGCGATCTGGGCCATGGTCGCGCTGCGGCGCTTTGGCCTCAGGCGGCCGCTCGACGCATAGCTCGGCCACGCCGTGGGTGCTAATCTCACAAAGAGCCCAAGGCAACGATGCCAGCCAAATTCCCTTTTTCGAAAAATGAGCAGACCATGTGGCCCGACCGCCGATTGATCGATCTTTTCAAGACGGAATTCCCGATTGTGCTGGCGCCGATGGCAGGCGCGATGGATGCGGAACTCGTGATCGCCGCGGCGCAGGGCGGCGCCTTGGGTTCGCTGCCGTGTGCTTTGCTTTCGGTGGAGAAGGCCCGCGAGCAGGTCAACATCATCCGCCAGCGCGTCTCGACACCGCTCAGTATGAATTTCTTCTGCCACAAGGCCGTCGCCGCCGATGCCGCGCGCGAGGCGATTTGGAAGCAGCGCCTTGCCGCCTATTACAAAGAGTTGGGGCTTGACCCGGCGGCGCCGATCAATGCCGCCAATCGCGCGCCGTTTGACGCTGCAATGTGCGGGCTTGTCGAAGAGCTCAAGCCTGAAATCGTCAGTTTCCATTTCGGCTTTCCCGACACTGCGCTGCTCAAGCGCGTCAAGGCGGCAGGCTCAACCGTGATCTCGTCCGCGACCACCGTGAAAGAGGCGATCTGGCTCGAGGAGCACGGCGCCGACGCCATCATCGCGCAAGGCGCGGAGGCCGGCGGCCATCGCGGCATGTTCCTGACCGAGAATATTTCCGAACAGCCCGGTACCTTTGCGCTGGTGCCCCAGGTGGTCGACGCGGTGCGGGTCCCCGTGATCGCGGCGGGCGGCATCGCCGACGGGCGGGGCATTGCGGCGGCTTTCGCGCTGGGGGCGGCCGGGGTTCAGATCGGCACCGCCTATCTGCGCTGTCCTGAATCCAAGGTCAGCGCGCCGGCGCGGACCGCGCTGGCGCAGGCGCATGACGATTCCACCGTCATCACGAACGTCATGACCGGACGCCCGGCGCGCGGCATCGCCAATCGCGTAATGCGCGAGGTCGGCCCGATATCGCCGGATGCGCCGCAATTTCCTCACGCGGCAACCGCCTTGGCGCCTCTGAAAGCGGCGGCGGAAAAGCTCGGCAAGACCGATTTCACCAATCTTTGGGCAGGTCAGGCCGTGCGGTTGGGCCGCGAGATGCCGGCCGCCGAGCTAACCCGGGCGCTGGCGGGCGCGGCGCTGGCGTGTTTGAGCCGATTGGCGAGCTAAGCAGGCGCCCCGACGGTTGCGGCGCAAAACCACCCTCTGCTATACGGCGGGCTGAGATTTGCCCCGAAAGGCCCCATATAATGTCGGTCGACGCCGCCACTGTTCGCCGCATCGCGCATCTGGCGCGGATTGCAGTCAGGGAGCAAGAGGTTCCGCACCTTGAGGGCGAGCTGAACGCGATACTCGCCTTCGTGGAGCAATTGTCGGAGGTCAATGTCGAGGGCGTGGAGCCGATGACGTCGGTGATACCGATGGAGATGAAGAAACGGGCCGACGTGGTCAACGATGGCGAGATCGCCGACGATATCGTCAAGAATGCGCCGGAGACCCAGGGTCATTTCTTTCTGGTGCCGAAGGTTGTCGAATAAGCCTAGCGTTTTCGAGCGAAGTGTAGTCGAGCGCGAAACGGGAATTTCTGATGTGTTTGCTCTGCGACGATGAAAGGGCCTATCAGGCCTACATGAATTATCTCGACGCTATGGAGCGCGAGGGCAAGGCCGCCGATCCCGATAAGGCGGTCGACGCCGTGCTCGATGCGTTGGAGGCCGCGGGCAGGGCCAGCGGCAAGGCGTTGCGCGACGATCCCGCCAACGACAAGACACTCTCGCCCTTCTTCTGCAGCCCGGTTAATAGCAGCCCGGTTAGTAAATGACCGATTTGACGTCGCTGACGCTTGCCGAGGCCAGGGATGGCCTGGCGAAGAAATCCTTCACGTCGCTCGAGCTGACGAATGCGCATCTTTCGGCGATCGAGGCCGCGCGCGCGCTCAACGCCTTTGTGCTGGAGACGCCCGATCGGGCGCGGGCCATGGCGCGCGAGGTGGACGCCAAAATCGCAAAAGGCGAGGGCGGCCCGCTCGCCGGCATCCCGCTCGGCATCAAGGACCTGTTCGCGACCAAGGACGTGCGCACCACCGCGTGCTCGAAAATTCTCGGCAATTTCGTGCCGACCTACGAGTCCACGGTGACTTCGCAGCTCTGGCGCGACGGCGCCGTGATGCTTGGCAAGCTCAACAACGACGAATTCGCGATGGGCTCCTCGAACGAGACCTCGTGCTTCGGTCCGGTCGCCAATCCCTGGCGGCGCGCGGGCGCTAATACCACGCTGGTGCCGGGTGGCTCCTCGGGCGGCTCGGCCTCGGCGGTGGCGGCATTGCTGTGCATGGGCGCAACCGCAACCGACACCGGCGGGTCGATCCGCCAGCCGGCGGCGTTCACGGCCACGGTCGGCGTGAAGCCAACTTACGGGCGCTGCTCGCGCTGGGGCATCGTCGCTTTTGCGTCTTCGCTCGATCAGGCTGGACCGATCGGCCGCACCGTGCGTGATGCCGCGATCCTGATGCGCTCGATGGCGGGGCATGATCCCAAGGACACCACCTCGGTCGATCGCCCGGTGCCGGATTACGAGACCGCGATCGGAAAATCGGTCAAGGGAATGAAGATCGGCATTCCCAAAGAATATCGCCTCGACGGCATGCCCGCCGAGATCGAAAAGCTCTGGAGCGAGGGCGCTTCCTGGCTCAAGGCCGCCGGCGCCGAACTCGTCGAGGTGTCGCTGCCGCACACCAAATACGCGCTTCCGGCCTATTACATCGTCGCGCCCGCGGAGGCCTCCTCGAATCTGGCGCGCTATGACGGCGTCCGCTACGGCCTGCGCGTGAGCGGCCACTCCATCGGCGAAATGTACGAAAACACCCGCGCTGAGGGCTTTGGCGCGGAGGTCCGCCGCCGCGTCCTGATCGGCACTTACGTGCTCTCTGCGGGCTATTACGATGCCTATTATCTTCGCGCGCAAAAAGTCCGCACCCTGATCAAGAGGGATTTTGAGGATTGCTTTGCGAAAGGCGTGAACGCGATCCTGACGCCGGCAACGCCGTCGGCGGCGTTCGGTGTCGGCGAGAAGGGCGCCGATCCCGTGGAGATGTATCTCAACGATATTTTCACGGTCACGGTGAACATGGCGGGATTGCCCGGGATCGCCGTTCCCGCGGGCAAAGATTCGCAAGATCTGCCCCTCGGCCTGCAACTGATCGGCCGTCCCTTCGACGAGGAGACGCTGTTCTCGCTCGGCGAGGTGATCGAGCAGGCGGCGGGACGGTTCACGCCGGCGAGGTGGTGGTGAACATGGCGCAGTTCAGAGCAAGCCTTGCGGGCGCAGCGCCGGCGCCGGAACTGGACGCGCCGTTGGCCGCACTGTGGTGGGCGGCGAGAAGCGAATGGGATCAGGCACACAAGATCGTGCAGGACGAAGAAACGCGTGAAGCGGCCTGGGTGCACGCCTATCTGCACCGCGTCGAGGGCGACCTTGGCAACGCCGCCTATTGGTACCGTGAGGCCAGCAAGCCGGTTGCGAAGAGTTCTCTCGATGTCGAATGGGAAGGGATTGTTTCCGCGCTGCTCGGGAGTGGAAGAGCATGAGTGCGACGAATTCGAAACTGATCAAGGGCGCCACCGGCGACTGGGAAGTCGTGATCGGGATGGAGGTCCACGCCCAGGTCACTTCCAACGCCAAGCTTTTCTCGGGCGCTTCGACGGAGTTCGGCGGCGAGCCCAATTCCCATGTCTCGCTGGTCGATGCGGCAATGCCGGGCATGTTGCCGGTGATCAACGAGGAATGCGTGCGCCAGGCGGTACGGACCGGGCTTGGCCTTAACGCGAAGATCAATCTGCGTTCGGTGTTCGACCGCAAGAACTATTTCTATCCGGATTTGCCGCAAGGCTACCAGATCAGCCAGTACAAGTCGCCGATCGTCGGCGAGGGCGAGGTCACTATCGAATCCCGAGACAACACTCAGGTCAAGGTTAGAATCGAGCGTATCCATCTTGAGCAAGATGCAGGCAAGCTCCTGCACGATCAGAGAGATGATGCCTCCTTCGTGGATTTGAATCGAAGTGGGGTGGCGTTGATGGAAATTGTCACCAAGCCAGATATCCACTCGTTTGATGACGCAATGAATTTCGTGGCCAAGATTCGTCAGATATTACGCTATCTTGGCACCTGCGATGGAGACATGGAAAAGGGTAGCTTGCGCGCTGACGTCAACGTCTCATTGCACAGGCCGGGAACCCCGTTAGGCATCCGTTGTGAGATCAAGAATCTTAACTCGATTAACTTCATTGGACAGGCCATTGAGGCAGAGGCTCACAGACAAAAAGAAACTCTTGAAGATGGCGGGGTGATCGAACAAGAAACGCGTTTATTCGACCCAATTCAGGGTACTACGCGATCGATGCGGTCAAAAGAGGAGGCGCACGACTACCGCTATTTCCCTGATCCAGATCTGCTCCCTCTCGAGCTTACTCAAGCTTTTGTGGACGAACTGAAGGCGCAGCTGCCAGAATTACCGGACCAGAAGAAAGCCCGGTTCATAGACAAATATGGACTTACTAAGTACCAAGCTGAGGTACTCGTCGCTGAAAAGGAGAGAGCTGACTATTTTGAGCAAGCCCTCCTGTATGCGCTGAACTACCAAAAAGCGGCCAGCAGAACCCAAATCCACGTAAACAAACCCCAGATTAGCGTGACATTACCAAGTGAGGGTTACGATATGGGGCTATTTGCCTCGACCCCTCCCGACACGATCTTTGTCACTGCGACGACTACCGCCAGTTTAACGATTAACGATGTGCTAGGCCGGGCAAACACAGCCGGCATTACAATAGGTAGTTCCCTGGTTACCCCACTGCGGCTGGGGGAGACCGTGGCCTTAATTCACGATCACACGATTTCGACCAAGATTGCGAAAGACCTCTTGGATATTATGTGGATTGAGGATGGTTCGCCCAGCGCGCTAGTCGAAACCCGCGGCATGAAGCAGGTCACGGACCTCTCCGCGATCGAAAAGATGGTCGACGACATCATCGCCGCTAACCCGGACAAAGTCGCCCAGGCGAAAGCCAAGCCGGCGGCCATCCAGTGGTTCGTCGGCCAGGTGATGAAGTCATCCGGCGGCAAGGCCAATCCGCAGGCCGTCAACGACCTCCTGAAGTCCAAACTCGGCGTTTGAGTTGTCTCAGCCGGCGCGCTGATGAAGCGGTTGCTTTGCGTTGATTCAAGAATGTCCGCGATTGCACATCAATCATTCACCATAACCGGCGATGCGACGCGTCTGCGGAACGATGCGGTCGCGAATCAGCCACAATCGATTCGCGCAAAAAACCGCGTCTGGCGAGCATCGATGAGACGAGAAGCCGGTGAGCGTGAAAATTTTTTTATTGCCAAAAGTCGCGACTCAGAGTCCGCGCTACACGCAATTTGGCCGCTTACACGATGCGCCATGCCATCGCTGCAACGGCGATGATTGAATACGAAAATTGAAGAAAGAGCTGCGCCACAGGCGCTTTTTGCAAGATCGGCGGTGAAGTATTGCGGTTTTTCGCACTTTGTTGGCGCGGTTGCGCCGATAGATCGGCGTGCCGCGGATCAACGCGCAACGCGCGCTCTCAAATCACCGCGTCAACACTTCCTTAAGCGGGACACTGTTTTTTTCAATGTGTTGGTGTATTCGGGATGCAGTGCATTTCGATTCCCGAGTGCACGCAGCGACTAAGCCATCTCACTACATTAGGAGGGCAACATGGCGAAGAAAGCTAAGAAGGCAAAGAAGGCGAAGAGCGCAGTGAAGAAGACTGCGAAGAAGACCCGCAGGGTCAAGAAGAAGAAGTAAATCTCGCCTGAAGAATTGCCGGCGGTTTTGATGCCGGCGCGTCACACGAGCCTTCCGGACGGTTTGCTTCCAAAAAAGCAGATGTTGAAAGATCGGCTCTTGTCGACGAAAGAGGGTGTCGGCGAGACATCAGGTCAAACGGCTGGATCGTAGTTTCGAAAGAGCTCGCTCTTTGTCGAAAGCCGGTCCGGCAGAAGAAAACAGGTTTTCTTCGTTCGGTGCGGATTTCAGCGATCCGCAGTTTCACGGACTTGAGGGCTCTCGGCCTTTGAGCGTCAATGTGAAATCTGGTCCTGACGTGTTCGCCGACGCCCTCGTTCCACGCTGGTGCCGTGATGCCCGGCGGACATTCAATCCCACAAATCATTCCTGCAGATCGTTGTCGCGATGCTCCACGGCTCGCAAGGGCCCTTTGGGGGCCGGATGCGCCGGCGCGTCACATCGCCGCTTGCTTGCGGCGATGGTTATCGTTTCGCGAAAATGGCGGGGTAAACCAATTTATAGCAACACCTAAAAGCCCCGATGAAATGGGCGTTTCTGTCATTTCACGGCGGCCTGCGCCGATGAGGCGTTTACGCCGGATTCATCGCGATACTTAAACTGTCCTTCAAACTTGGCTGGTCAAGATCATTCCGACAAGCCAGCAAACGGCGAGCGCATGATCCGCCAAGGTGTGGGCGGTTTGGCGGTCAGATCGTGCGCCCTCTCAAGATTGGCGCGCGATCGGACGCAAAACTGCAAGTCCACTTTTGCTGATCGCGCGCTGGGAATTACGCGACGTTGCAAGCAGGACAGGGGCCGCGCTCGGACAGGGCGGGTTTAAGAAAAACAAGAAGGGGATGACAGATGTTTCAGGGACTTTTCGATCTGGATAGCGCGACGCCGGTGGAAGCAACCGCGATTCCCGACGTGTTGTTCGAGCGTGGGCTTTACTGGGCGAGCGGACGCTCCGGCGTCGTCAACCTGGTCGCCGCGCATAAATGGTTCAATCTTGCCGCCGTGAAGGGCCGCCACGATGCCGTTCAGATGCGCCGCGAGATCGCCGAGCTGATGTCGGAAGCAGAAATCGCAGCCGCCCAGCGCGAGGCCCGCGACTGGATGACGGCGCACTAAGAGCGGAACTGTTCGCAGTCTACCACGTCGCCCGCAACGTTCCGGTGCCGGCATGGGTTTGCGAACCACGCGCGAATTCGTCGTTGAAGAAAACCGGCAGCGAAGTTCATTCGTCGATCCGACATAGATGTCGCCGTTGCTCAGTTCGAGAAAATAGACATAACCCAAGCGACAGTCTCCCTGCGTGGCTCAAAAAAGCTTTGTCCATATTTGAGTGTTGGCGTCGTTATTTGAGCAGGCGCGTAAGGAAGACTCATATTGCAATTATCTTTGGATGTTGACCGTCAGACTATCGACTCGGATCAGGCTATCGGAAATTCATCAATTCCTTACACTTACAGCCTAACCTGGCCTCTTGGTCGAGAAGCGGGTCTTCCTCGCGATCGCGTCTCCAAGGCCGGAACGATTGAGTTGGCGGTGCGGTCGCTTGCATGGTTCACAATATATCGAGTGCCTGGGCGGCGCGCGACATGACTAGCCCTGTTGGCATCCACGACTCTTTCACGCTGGTTTTCCCGGCGGACGGATCGCATTTACCGTGCCGCATCATCTGGCGCGAAGAAAAGCGGATTGGTGTGGCGTTCGTTTGACTAAATCGCTTAGGGACAAATACAAATGATCACCGGATCATCGCTGCCTTGGGCAAGGGATAGGGACGGGTAAACCAATGGCTGTCGACAAACGAAGAGCAAAGCGTGTTGAATTTTATCATGAGGCCATCGCGATCGCGGCCGATGGAACATGGTCGATAAAAGGTCAGGTGGAGGATATTTCGGCGACCGGGGCAAAGCTCCATATCTTTGAAAAGATCAATGCTCGAATGCGAACCGAAGAATTTTTTCTTGCTCTGACACTGGACGGTCGGGTGAAGAGGCGATCGAAGATGATTTGGGAAACGAAGAGCAGCATTGGAATCGAATTCCTCGCATCAAAGAGCGGCTGATTTGCTTGTGATGGCACGAAGGTTATTGCGATGAGTACAGATGCTTTCGTCAATCCGCAGCTCAAAAGCGCCCTCAAGACGTTTAAGATGCGCTCACCTGACCGCGAAGTAGAGATGGATCATGTGCGAATTTCCTCTGTCGTCGGTGCCATCGATGCAGCAATTCAAGACATAGTCGCAGAGCGGGCCGGACTGGTCGCGCGAGTAAAGGCAATTGTCGATCAACCTCAGGTCACCTTGAAGTGGCGACGGCGAGCGCAGTCGGACCTGTCGGCTGAGGAATTCTTGCGGGCCGAGCAGAGACTTCAATCGCTGGCGCTGCAAATATCCGACTTTGAGTTTCTCAAGGCTTCGCTTTCGAAAAAAGTCCCGACGTGATGTCTACAGGTCGCTCGCGCGGCCCCGTCGAGCTTCAAACTTTGGCAGGCACGCACCCTGCGGTACCCATGTCTTAGGTACGATCCGTCACCCATGTCTCCGGGCCGGACAGAAGAAGGGTGGCGGAGCCGGAGGGATTCGAACCCTCGATAGGGCTTTACAACCCTATAACGGTTTAGCAAACCGCCGCCTTCAGCCACTCGGCCACAGCTCCGTTGTGGCCGATATGCCCGACACAGGGGCGAGCCGCAAGCTGCCAATTTTCAGACGGTCCGATTACTTGGTGTCGATGTCGCAGACACAGTCTTCGGCTTGCCGGCGAAGACGTGCGTGCCTTTTCTGCAACATTTGCCAAAAACATCCGCGCCGAAGCTTGCCTAGTGTCGCCTTTATGTTGCGTGGGCAGGAAGCTTCGCTAATTTCGCCATCGCGACGGAGGGGGGCACCCGAGGTCGTCCCGTTGTTAAGACGGTTCGCTCCGGTCCACGTTCTCAGGCGGGGAGAGGGCGAGGGCGCTAAGATGCTGAGCAGAGTTCCGGGGACATGGGGGACCTGCTCAGCACTTGCCGCTTCCGGCGCCGCCGGAGTTCCGGCCAAAGCGCCGTTGCGGCAAATTCCGAACGCGGTCTAGCGACGCTGCAAGAGCGGTCTAGCGACGCTGCAAGACAAGTAAGCTGCGATCATGTGAGAAGCGCGCGAGCGCCGCGGGTCTCATTTGAGCTGTATCAGCTCCGCAATCGCAGCCGTGGATTCGACGAAGCTTGGCGGGCAATCATCGGCTGCGAGCTTGAGAAGGCGCTGCGCTTCTTTCTTGTTCTTTTGAATCAACGCAAACTCGCCGCTGTAAAAATTAGCTTCGCAGGTTTGCGCTTGCTTGGTCCTCGGGTCGGTGTCGAAGGCCGCGCCAAGGGTCTGTTCGGCAGTGAGCTCGCCGAAGAGGTGACGGATCACGGGCGCCGGCCATGCGGTCATGTCGAGTTGCTTCACGGCTTCTGCCAAATGGCTCGGCGCGTTGTTGCGCCGTTCGGCGAGATCGCGCCAGATCGCGGCATAGGCGTCCTTCGGGTTGAGTTCGGCGGCCTTCTTGAAATCGGCGACTGCGTCCGGGATACGGCCGCCAACGACATAATAGGCGACGCCCCGGTTGAAGTGCGCCGTGGCATTCTCTGGGTCGAGCTTGATCGCCTTGTTGAAGTCCTCGATTGCGGCCGGGTTGTTGCCGAGCTTGTAGGACAGCCGGGCTCGCGTGGAGTAACCCAGCGCGTAGTTCGGATCGAGCCGGAGCGACTCGTTCATGTCGGCCATCGCGCGGGCCAAATCGCCCTTGCTCCGGTACAGGTCGCCGCGGGCGAAGAAGGCGAGGGAGTAGTTCGGGTCGAGCTTGATCGATTCGTTCAGATCGGCGAGCGCACGGTCGAACTCGCCTTGGGTCCTGTAGAGATTGCCCCGTGCGGCATAGGCCCACGCGTTCTTGGGGTCGAGCCGGATCGCGGCATTGAAGTCGGCAAAAGCGTGCTCGAAGTCCGACTTGCTAAAGAAGCTATTGCCTCGGTTGAGGAAGGCGGCGGCGTTGCCGCCATCGGCCCTTATAGCTTCATTGCAATCAGCGAGCGCGCGGTCCGGATCGTTCTTCGTCCACCACCATCCGCAGCGATTGCTAAGCGCAATTGCGCGGTTCGGCACAGTCACTTTCGCATCATCGATCACGCGGTCGCAGGCCGCGATGCCTTCATCAGCCTTGCTGAGTACTCCTGCAAACCTGCAACTATCGACGTCGCTTTGACTCTGGGCCAGCGCCGGACTGACGAAGGCTAAAGATGCGGCCAACGCGGCAAGGATCACCGAAAAACGCATATTCCCTCCAGCTTCTCCCGCCGCAACCAACGGATCAGGCGATGCGACTTCGTACGTTGGCAGGCCGCATTCATGCAACATCCTTCCGCCAAAAGTCGGCGCCCATGCGGCGATGATTGCAGCCCGCGCATGGGCGAACGGCCTCGAATCGGTCTGCCGCCTTGCCATTTGCCTTTGCAGCGTTGGCTTTAGGCGGATCTTGCCCGCCGCCAAACGGGGCAGCGCCGGGCGCTCCATCGCTTCGATTCGAAGTACCTAATAGCCCGGCCGGAGAGCGTTCGCGGGCACGATGTTACGCCGACGATCGCGCTTCAAGGATTCTTGAAGGTCCTTCGCCAAAGAAATTCCGGGCCACGAAATATTCGGTAAAACAGCAGCTTAGGTGAGTTTCGGAGCGACGGCGGCATGTGTGCATATTTTGCAACACCTGACGGAAAAAGGACTGTGACAAACCTTCATAAGGCAAGTTTAAATTGCCTTTTCATTCGTGAGCAGCAACTCTCGCATTTGAAATAGGCACGTTGAATTCGCAGTGGCGGGGGAAGTTTCGCACGCGAAGGTTGGGGTGCCGAGGTTCAACACGGAATAGCGTTTCACAGGTCTACATAGGGGGACACATGAAATTCAGTATCAAGACTCTTTTAGCGGCAGCGGGTCTGGCCGCCGTGGCCTTCTCGCCTGCGAACGCGTACGAAGGTGGGTACGCGGGCTGGGCTACGAAGCCGGGCGCGTTCCTCGGTGCGAGCGCCGGCGTTCCGCCGCCGGGCATCTACATGTTCAACCAGATCTTCACCTATCAGACGAACCTGGTGGGTCCGGGCACAACCACTCTTGGGCTCGGCACGCACAATGGTGTGGCAGCCGCGGTCGACGTGCAGGGCTTCCTGTTCGTTCCTGGCTGGACTTTCCTTGGTGCGACGTATGACGCCGTCATCGTGCAGCCGTTCGTCATGGCGAGCGTCTCAAATCCCCTCCAATCTATTCTTAATTCGATCCCCAATTCGCTGCCCTCCAACTTCGCTGGCGCGCACAACACCTACATCGTCCCGGGTGAGTTGAGCTGGAAGCTCGGGACCAGCGGATTTGTGGTCAAGACAGGTGTCGGCATTTACGTGCCCGATGGCACCACTCAGGGACCCTTTGGCCTCGGCAACGCCGGCAACCCCTGGTGGACCTTCCAGCCTGAGTTGATCCTCTCGTATCTGGGCGGTGGCTGGAATCTCAGCGTTGCTCTGTATGAAGAGTTCAACACTCGAAATAGCCGCGACAATTACACGACCGGCGACATTTTCCATGCGGACTTCACGGCTACGAAAACCTTTGGAAAGTGGACGATCGGTCCGGTCGCCTACTACGTGGCGCAGGTTACCGACGACACCTGCGGAATTCCGTGCACGGCATTTGGCGGCAGCACGCTCGGCAATGCTCAGCGGTTCCACATCTGGGCGGTTGGCGGTCTCGTGGAATACAACTTCGGTCCGGCGAGCCTCTCGGTATGGGCGACGCAGGAAGTCGGGGCGAGCGCCAGGAACGCAGCAGTTCCGCTCGCGGCCGATGCTTCTCTGATCACCCAGGGCGCGACGGTATTCGCAACCCTCAGCTATCGCCTCTGGGCGCCTGAGGAACCCGCGAAGCCTGCGATGTTCCACAAGTAAAGCAGTCCTGACGTAGAAAATCCCCCTTCCGATAGGCATCTATCGGGAGGGGGATTTTCTTTGGCCAAAGCAGCTCTCAAACGCGTATTCGCCTCGCGCTTGGTCACGCCCGGCGAATGGAAGGCAACGAGGCTAGCGGTGATGAGGTAGCTCAAGTTTGTAACGACGACCGAGGCGCGCTCCCTCTCCCGCTTGCGGGGGAGGGTTGGGGTGGGGGTGCTTCCGCAAAACGTGCTGCCCGACTGGATAGACTTCCCCCACCCGCCGCGCTTCGCGCGTCGACCTCCCCCGCAAGCGGGAGAGGTGAAGTGAAAGCCATCATGCGCTATGGAACCTACTCGACGTTGCCGCGGTGCAGATCGGCCTCGATCTGCAGCCGCGTGCCGCCGCCGAAACGGGCGCGATAGACCTGCAGATTCTCGATGATTCGCTGCACGTAGTTGCGGGTTTCGGAGAAGGGGATCAACTCGACCCAGTCGACGGCGTCTACCTTTGGATCGCGCGGGTCCCCGTAGCGCTCGATCCATTTTTTGACGCTGCCGCGCCCGGCGTTGTAGGCGGCAAACGTCATGACATAGGAGCCGCGGTAATCCTCGATCAGGCCGCCAAGCTCGGCTGCGCCAAGTGCGGTGTTGTAGACCGGATCGGTTTTCAGCCGTCCGAAGTCATAGCTGGCGCCGTATTTCTTGCAGACATATTTGCCGGCATCCGCCGTCACCTGCATCAACCCATAGGCCTGCGCCGGCGAAACCACGGAGGGATTGAACGCGCTCTCCTGCCGCGCGATGGCATAGACGATACTCTGCTCGACGTCGGGGCCGATCGACCTGAACGGGGGAATGCCCGTCACCGGGAAGGCGTAGAAGTCGAACGGCAGTCCGCGATTGAGCGCCGCCTTGCCCACCAGCAGCATGCCGCGCGCATCGCCGTAACGCGACGCCAGTTCGGCAAGTCCGACGAGCGTATCGCCATCGCCGTTCTCACCCATGTCGGCAAAGATCGGGATAGCGATTTCGCCCTCTTCGAGTTCGTAGAGGAGCTGCGCTGCGCGGACAATCTCAAGCCGTTCGACGGCGCGCCCGCGCGCGGTAGGTGCATTGTTCAACTCGATCTGCGGCAGGCCGAGTTTGGCGCGCGCCAATTGGCCGTAATAGCTGGTCGATTGCTCGGAGGCCGCTGCATAGGCGGCGCGGGCTTCCTGGGAACGGCCGGCGGCCTCGGCGGCACGGCCTTGCCAATAGCCGGCGCGCGCGAGCGTGGTGGGGTTGGCGCTGCCGGCGCCGAGGCGCGCAAAGTGCTGGGCTGCCGTTGAAGGGTCATTCAGAAAGCGCAGCGCGATCCAGCCCGCCGTGAATTCCTGCTCGGTCCTGTAGATATCGCGTGCCGGCAGGGCTGCGTCGCGCGCGATCAGGTAGGCGGTGCGATGTTCGCCGACGTCGATCATCTTGCGCGACAGCAATCGCCGTTCGATCCACCATTCGTCCACATTGTAGAGGCGGCCGGGGTCCCTCGGCGCACTCATTATGAGCTGCGCGGCTTCATTGAATTTCTCTTCCCGGCGCAATAGCTGGATCCTGCTGAAGATGTAACCGGGGTCGCCGTGCAATTCGCGCGGAACCGCATCGAGCAGGGCGCGGGCGTTGGATGCCTTGCGGTAGCCGGCGATGCGCGCCTTGGCGAGTGCGACTTCGCCGCCCCCGAGCCGTTTTGCCGCGCGCAGCGCCGCTTCGTGTTCGCTGCCGTAAAGCAAGAGATCCATCCGCGCCTTGTGGTCGCCGGGCGCGATCAACGCCCCGAACAGGTCGAGCGCGGTGCTTTCGGTATCCTCCGACATGGAATCGTTGCGCCAGGCATCGCGCACCAGACGCTCCGCGTTGGTCCGGTCGCCGCGTCCGATCATGGCTCTCGCCAGCGAGAATTTGCCCTTTGCCGACAAAGGCGATTCATTCTGGAACCAAGACCACGCCGTAGCTTCGTCGCGATGATCGTCCCACAGCGCGGCTTCCAGGCGCCTGCGCAGGAAGGTTTGCGAAGGCCAGCTCGGATTGGCGGAAATGAACGCGCGATAGCGTTCGACCGATGCGCCATTGTCGTCGCTGCGCAGGATGATCCATTCCGCAAGCTTCCTGGCCACCGGATCGGCGATGGCGGCCTCGGCCGCCGTCGCGTCCGCCGGCTTGTGTCGGCGCACGAGTTCAATGACGTTCTCGAGCGCGTCCTTGTCGGCTTGCGAGGTGGTCGACGTCGCGGCGATGGCAGCCGGCGTCGGTGGCGGCTTGCGCGCAGCTAGTGGCGGCAACGCCGCATGCTGGCGAGTTGCGGGAGCTATCGCCGGCGCGGGCAAGGGCGAGGCCGCAACGGACGGGGTCTTGTCGGAACTGTTGGCCTTGGTCTTATTTGCATTCTTGTCCGCGCCCCTGGCCGTGATCTTGTCGGTACCTTTGGGAACGACGTTGCGCGCAATCGGCCGCGGCTTCGGCAATGGAATCTTGGGTTTGGCGGCAGCACCCGCAGGCCAGGTCGATATTCCCATCGCCAGCGCCAGCGTTGTCGCTATCGCTGTCGATCGCAGCGCTTGGGCACGGGCGGATCTGGTCACGGCATTCCTTTGCGACGAATCACGGGACGGCGGTTGTCCTAGTGGTCCGATTCTAACATTCGCATCCCGTTTCAGCAGGCATACTTGCGAATGTTAGAATCAAAGGACCACCAGCAAATATAGGTTTGTAGTGGAGTTTTGGATTTGACATTCGCTTTACGAAGCTCGGGCTGGATGGGGAGCGAATGTCAAATCCACTCCACTACGTCTATTTGACGGAATATGTGCAGAAAATGCCAAATACGCTGGCTCTGCGATGTCTGCAGCAGCACCGCGGCAAAATCGCGGCTCGTACTGGTATCGGAGGTAACTTCAGGTGCCAAACTTCAGGTGGGGACGCGGACCGCCCGGCCGGTTGAGGTCTTTCGCCGGGCCATCATACCCGGTATGAATTGATCAATTGGTCATTATGTAGCGGCAGTGCCGCGTCGCGTTTCGGAGGAAGTCCATGGCAGCCAAGACGAATTTCCGGGGATCTTTTACCGCCTTGGTTACGCCGTTCAAGAACGGCTCGCTTGATGAGGCGGCTTTCCGGGGGCTGGTGAGCTGGCAAATAGCTGAGGGCACCAATGGCCTGGTGCCGGTCGGAACCACCGGCGAAAGCCCGACCGTCAGCCACGACGAGCACAAGCGCGTCGTCGAATGGTGCATCGGGGAGGCGGCGGGCCGGGTTCCCGTGATCGCGGGCGCCGGTTCCAACTCGACCAGGGAGGCGATCGAGCTTGCAGAGCATGCCGAGAAGGCCGGTGCCGACGCCGTGCTGGTGGTGACGCCCTATTACAACAAGCCGACCCAGGAGGGCATGTACCAGCACTTCAAGGCAATCAACGATGCGATCGGAATTCCGATCATCATCTACAACATTCCGCCGCGTTCGGTGATCGACATGAGCGTGGACACCATGGCGCGACTGTTCGAGCTCAAGAACATCGCCGGCGTCAAGGATGCGACTGCGAGCATGGTGCGGGTTTCTCAGCAACGCGCAAGACTCGGCGAGGAATTCAATCAGTTGTCGGGCGAAGACGCCACCGTGCTGGGCTATATGGCCCATGGCGGGCACGGCTGCATCTCCGTGACCTCCAACGTCGCGCCGCGGCTGTGTTCGGAGTTTCATGTGGCCTGGCAGAAGGGCGACGTCGCGACCGCACTCAAGTTGCATGACAAACTGATGCCGCTGCATACCAATCTCTTCATCGAGTCCAATCCGTCGCCGGTGAAGTACGCGCTCTCGCTGCTCGGCAAGATCGACGAGACGCTGCGCCTGCCGATGGTGCCGGTGTCCAAGGCCACGCGCGCGGCCGTGCGCAGCGCGATGGTGCATGCCGGCCTCATCAACTAACTCGCGCGGGTGCTACCATGAGCGCCGCGATCCGTGATGCCGAAACGAAGGGTCTCGAAATGCTCAAGGAGTTTCGCGACTTCGCGATGAAAGGCAATGTCGTCGACCTCGCGGTCGGCGTGATCATCGGCGCCGCCTTTGGCAGCATCGTAAGTTCGCTGGTTGGCGACATCATCATGCCCCTGATCGGCGCGATTGGCGGCCTCGACTTTTCGAATTATTTCACGGGTCTTTCCAAAAACGTCACGGCGACCAATCTGGCGGACGCAAAAAAGCAGGGCGCGGTGCTGGCCTGGGGCAACTTCCTGACGCTGACGCTGAACTTCCTGATCGTCGCCTTCGTGCTGTTTCTCGTCATTCGCGCAATGAACAAGTTCAAGCGCAAGGAGGAGGCGGCGCCGCCGCCCAAGCCGACCCGTCAAGAAGAGCTGCTCACTGAGATTCGCGACCTCCTGAAGAAAGGCTAGCGCCGCCGATTTGAGGTTCCTGCAGCGTCTGCCGCGAGTCCGCGTGAGGAATCTCAAATCGAAAGCGGCACTAGCGTATTTAAATTTGCTAGAGCTCCTTTGATTCCGAAGTTCGCATCAGAGGTAGCCGCGATTGCTTGCGAACTTCGGAATCGGAACTCTAGTCGTGGCCGAGAAGAAAGAGCGCCCCATCAAGGTCATCGCCGAGAATCGCAAGGCCCGCTTCAACTATGCAGTCGAAGACACGGTCGAGGCGGGCATCGCGTTGACCGGCACCGAGGTCAAGTCGCTGCGCAACGGCAAGAGCACGATTGCGGAATCATATGCCGATTCCAAGAACGGCGAGATCTGGCTGATCAACGCCAATATTCCCGAATATCTGCAGGCCAACCGCTTCAATCACGAGCCGAAGCGGCCGCGCAAACTTCTTCTGCACAAGAAGCAGATCAACCGGCTGATGGGCGCGGTCGACCGCGAAGGCATGACGTTGATCCCGCTCAAGCTTTATTTCAACGAACGCGGCCGCGCCAAGCTCCTGCTTGCGGTGGCCAAGGGCAAGAAGCTGCACGACAAGCGCGAGAGCGAGAAAAAGCGCGACTGGGGCCGGGAGAAGGGCCGGCTGTTGCGGGCGCGGGGATAGAGGCCATGTCTATCCGTCATTGCCAAGAGCCCGTCATCGCGAGGAGCCCTTGCGACGAAGCGATCCATTCTTTCTTTCCGCGGTAAGATGGATTGCTTCGCTGCGCTCGCAATGACGAGGGCGTTATGGATTGTTTCGCGGAGTTTATCATCGGGCGCGCATTCGCGCGACCCGTTGGCTTGCAATGACGACGAATGGGGAATTGGGTCATGAACCAGAAAAATCTTTTCGAAGTCGACTGGAGCAAGATTCCGTCGCCAGTCGATGACGGCGAAGCTGCGCACCTTGTCGGCATGACGATCCCGCCGATCGGCCTGGTTGCTACCGATGACTCGTCGGTGACGTTGTCCGCTCTACGGGGGCGCAGCGTGGTCTTCGCCTATCCCAGAACCGGCGAACCGGGCAAAATCTCGCTGGTTGACGATTGGGACATGATTCCGGGCGCGCGCGGCTGCACGCCGCAAACCTGCTCGTTCCGCGATCTGTTCGCGGAGCTGAAGGCCGCCGGTGCGGCCCATGTGTTTGGCCTGTCGACCCAGAGCAACGAATATCAGACCGAGATGGCGTCACGGTTGCATCTGCCGTTTGCGGTCTTGTCGGATGAAAAACTCGCAATGACGCGCGCGCTGCGACTGCCGACCATGGAAGTGGCGGGCTTGACCTTGATCAAGCGCCTGGCGCTGATCATCGACGACGCGCGCATCGCCCACGTGTTCTATCCGGTGTTTCCACCCGACCGGAATGCCGGCGACGTGCTCGCCTGGCTTAAGGAAAACCGGGTCTAGAGTAGATCCGCGCGCACTTTGGCGAATACCGCGCGAAACATTTTCGGCGTGAGCACCCCGGTATTGGTGTTGTAACGCGAGCAATGATAGCTGTCATAAAGCCTCACAGCGCCGGCCCGGTGGATCGCGCCGTGCGCAAATGGCGCCGTGGCGCCACGAAGTCCAAGGACTTTCACCGTCGACTCGTGGGCCACCCGGCCGAGCGTCACGATCGAACGCAGCCGCGGCATGGCTTCGATCGTCGCGGCCAGAAAGGGGCGGCAATTGCCGATTTCCGCCGGCAACGGCTTGTTCTGCGGCGGTACGCAACGCACCGCGTTGGAGATCAGGCAATCGGAGAGCGTCAACCCATCGTCCGGCCGCGCCAGATAGGTGCCCTTGGCAAAACCGTATTCGATCAGTGTCGCGTAGAGCAGGTCTCCGGCGAAGTCGCCGGTAAACGGCCGCCCGGTGCGGTTGGCGCCCTGCAATCCCGGGGCGAGGCCGACGATCAGCAACCGCCCGTTTGGGTCGCCAAAAGACGGCACCGGCGAGTTGAACCATCCGGCTTCGCGGGCGCGCGTGGCCTGGCGAAAGGTGGCGAGCCTCGGGCAGAGCGGGCAATTGCGGTCAGGTTCGACGCGGAAGAGGGGGGCGGCAGGTGGCGGCAAGCCGGTGGCCGGAGGGTTCTTAGTCGTCGAAATCGTCGTCGCCGTTCCTCGGCGCCATGGTGGTGGCACGCTGGAGGAATTGCGGAGCGTGGTGACGCGGTTCGCGCGGAGCCGGACGCTCGGACGGGTCGCGCCCGAGCTTGGACTGCAGTTCCACCAAATCGGTGAAAACGTCTGCCTGGCGCCGCAATTCATCGGCAATCATCGGGGGCTGGCTCGAAATCGTGGAAACGACGGTGACGCGGACGCCGCGCCGCTGCACCGCTTCGACCAGGGAGCGGAAGTCGCCGTCGCCGGAGAACAGCACTATCTGGTCGACATGCTCGGCGAGTTCCATCGCATCGACCGCGAGCTCGATATCCATATTGCCCTTCACCTTGCGCCGCCCGCTGGCGTCGATGAATTCCTTGGTTGCCTTGGTTACGACGGTGTAGCCGTTGTAGTCGAGCCAGTCGATCAGGGGCCGGATCGACGAATATTCCTGATCTTCGATGATTGCGGTGTAATAGAACGCGCGGACCAGGGTCCCTCGGCTTTGGAACTCCTTGAGAAGTCGCTTGTAGTCGATGTCGAAGCCTAGCGTCTTGGCGGTGGCGTAGAGGTTGGCGCCATCGATAAAGAGCGCGATCTTATTGGAGGCAGGCGACATTCGGAGTTCTCACAAGGTTGTTGCCGGTAAGCTTCTTGGCGCGGCGGCAACGGTCCGCGCATTGTCAAAAAACGATACTGCCAAAGCCCCCGCGGATTTGTCGGAAAGGACGCCGCTGGAAATGAGGAAGGTCAGGGCAATCGAAGGTGGATACGGTCGACGCAATGAAGCGTTTCCTTGTCCGCTCAGCCGCTTGTCGCGGCCTAGAAAACGCTCCGCTGTTTGAACCTTAAAAGGTTATCAGAGCAAATTAGCCAGGCCAAATCACAATTTTGTCTTGCGAAAAGACCCCCACCCCTATAACTACCCCGGGACAATCAACATATTCCGTCCCATTTAACGGAGCGACAGGCGATGGCGCGCGTCACCGTAGAAGATTGTATTGATAAGGTCGACAACCGGTTCGATCTGGTTCTGTTGGCCGCTCATCGCGCCCGCATGATCTCGTCCGGGTCCCAGCTCACGGTCGACCGCGACAACGACAAAAATCCGGTTGTATCGCTGCGCGAAATCGCGGAATCAACCATATCGCCCGAGGATTTGCGCGAAGAGTTGGTTCACTCCTTGCAGAAGTTCGTCGAGGTCGACGAACCGGAGCCGGATACGGTTCCCTTGATTGGGTCGGCCGGTGCCAGCGTCGATGCCGACGATACCGAGGTTGCCGTTGAGCGCATGACTGAGGAAGAGCTCCTGAAGGGTCTCGAGGGCCTTGCGCCTCCCGAGGAGCTTCCGGAGGAAGACGAGTAGATCGTTTCCAATGCATCCTGGAGTTTAAACCAATCCCGCTATTCGATTTCCCAAAGGCCCGAACCCGGTTCGGGCCCTTTGCTTTTTTTTATGTCTTTCATGGTTACTATTGACCGGGATTGCGGGCGATTTC
>Ga0209167_10000451_pt1 | contig 30560 bp, 24 predicted proteins | sample Coa_R1_9_FD_187154 | JGI IMG/M metagenome (GOLD analysis project Ga0209167, IMG submission 187154) | Surface soil microbial communities from Centralia Pennsylvania, which are recovering from an underground coalmine fire - Coalmine... | ecosystem: Environmental > Terrestrial > Soil >...
TGCGGCGGAGGCATCTGGCTTGAGCAACGTACGGTCCGACAGTACGCCGTACCATAACAGACTGAACGAGAGGCTCATCACCACGAAGACGCCGCCATAGACTGCACAAGCAAGCTTTGCCGCCGGGAAGCGCAAGTATTCGGTAACCAGCGAGGTCGAGAAGGGGACGATTGTAGTCAGCAGGAGCAGCAGGCCGTTTGCGAACAGGAGCCGCGCGTTCGTCTTCTGAACGAGCCGGAAAATCGAGTGGTGGCTGACCCAAAGGATCAGGACAGTGAAAAAGCTGGTGACGAATGCGATGTATGAGGGCCATTGTTGCGCCAACGCCACCGCGAGCGACCACGCCGAAGCATGACCGCCCAGGTTCGGCACGCGCAGGTCGAGCGCCAGGAGCGTGATCGCGACCGCGAAGACGCCGTCGCTGAAGGCTTCGAGGCGTCCCGTTTCCTTTTCTTGCGCTTGCGCTGCGGAAACCTGCTGCGGCAAGTTTGGAATTCCCTCCGGTGCAACCGACTCCGAAACCCCGAATTCAGTATGGCGTGTCCTGGTGGGATTGTAACCCGAGAGGCCGCTGAGTACGGAAAATCGCACTTGAACTCGCCCGGGGAACCGCTCGATGCAAATTTTCTGCAACTCGCCGATTGGCGCTTGCCCGGTGTTGCGGCTTCGTTTATTATTGTCCCGCTGGAGAACATTCGGTATGAGACGAGATATCACTCACAAATCGACGCGGACAGCAGTGCTGCGGGATTGTGGCCGAATGGGCTTCGGTCCTGCGCGTTAGCGAACCGCCTGCTGTTCAAACCTTTACATTGAGCTGACTGCCCGAAATCGTCTTGGGGACGATTCCCGAGGCTTTTTTTGAGGCGAGATATCCGCACTCGCGCACCAGGGAATAACGGTGCGCACATCCGAAGGGGCGGCAAGCCCTTCCAGAAAGGCGAAGGTTATGGCGATCAGCGTCAGGAACGGTACGCCCGTGCACGGACCGTCGCTTTGCGACACTTGCGTCCACGCACACATCGAGCGCGGGTATCGGGAAAGCGAGGCGGTTATAGTCTGCCAGGCGACATGGCCCGAGCATCGCGTGGAATTTCGAGTACGCGAATGCTCCGGCTATCTCGAAATGAAGCGGCAGAACCTGAAGCAGATGGAGGAGATGGCCTGGCTTCTCGCTCCGCGGGGGGCGAAGCGGCCGGCCGGGTTCACGCCGCCCAGCGAGTTGCCCAAGGGCGACGAAGAAATCGAACTCGTCCTGAACCGCGAAAAGGCATGACCGCCTTTAGCGGATCTCGGAACGTGATCCACCAGCTTGTCGGGGTGCCTTTGAGGCTACGGGTTCAAGCCGTGCGACGCAGTGGTGCTAGCCAGTCGCCCGGCTGAACCTGCCTCGGCAAGGTGCCGCGGGCGAGTAGTTGTGTGCGCGGGGCGCGGCGTGCTGATGTGGCTCCCACGTCAGAAGATTCCCAGTTTGATTTGCAGGAATTTCTTGGGATTGCGACGGAAATCGCCGATCAGGAGGCGCATGTCGCCGGAAAGTCCGGTCATGTTGTCGTATAGCGCCGGATCGTTGAACATTTTTCCGAGCGTGCCCTGGTTGGAATTCAGTTTGGCGGTGGCGTCGCGCACGTTGGCGGAGGCGTCGCGGAGGTTGTTGTACATGGCGTCGTCCTTCACGAGCTTGCCGAGCGAACCTTTGCCAGCCTCAACATCTGTCAGCACCGCATTTCCCTTCAGGGCGATTCCGTTGATGTTATTCGCGATTGCGGGGTCATAGAAGAGCTTGCCGATCGTGCCCTTCTGTTCCTTGACGGCCGTCATCACATCATCGACCTTAGCGACGACGCTATCGGCCTTGTTATAGAGCTCGTCGGTGGCGATGAGCTTTCCGGCCGTGCCTTTGCCCTGCTGAATCGAATCGATCATGGCTTCGAGTTTCTCGGCGCTCGTGTTGAGGTGGTTGTAGAAAGAGGGATCGTTCATGAATTTTCCAATGGTGCCCTGGCCGCGATTCACCTTGGCCACGATGTCGTTCAGCGTCGCGGAAAGCACCCGCAGATTCTCCGTCACTTCCGCCCCGCGCTGAACGACCTGAGTCATCTCCAGAGCCTCGACTCCTTGCACTACGCCGCCAGGTGGAATGACTTCGCCGGTTTGGCCGCGCGTGATGGTGACGTAACGGTTGCCAAGGAGTCCTTCGGTGACCAGGGTCGCGCTCGAGTCGCTGCGGATGTCGTTCTGGTACTTGCGATTCAGGCGCATCACGATGGTCATGTTGTGCTGCTTGTCGCTCGGGTGCGGCGTCAGCGCAACGGATTCGACATTGCCGATCTTGAATCCGTCGAGAGTTACAGGCGCGCCGCTGTCGAGGTTCTCGACTTCCGGGAGGTACGTCTCGAGCGTGTATTTGGGAGTCCAGAGTCCTGTCTGGCCGGTGACATAAAAAACTCCGAGCGCCGTGATTACCAGCGCCGCAAGCACGAAGACTCCCACTCGAAGTTCCGCCCACGTCAGCTTCCGTTGCGCCATTCTTCCCTCCTATTTGCGCGCTTGAAGCGCGACCTATTTGCGCGCTTGCGCGCGACAACGCGTCCTCAGAGCCAACTTCCAGAAAGCGAGCGCTACTCCGCAGAAACCACGAACCGCTTCAAATACTCATCGGATGACTGCAGGAGCCCTTCTGCTGCTCCCTCGAAATAGATTTCGCCGCGGCGCAGGACGAGCACGTTCGTCGGCGGCGCTTCCGCGCTTCCTCCATTCCGGCCGGCCGGCACGACGCGTCCGGTGGCCTTATCGAAGCGAAAATTCGCGAGACCGAAGGCGTCCTGCACGCGATGCGTCGCGAGCAAAGACGTAACTCCCTGCGCGTCCCGCCCGCGCAGAATCAACGTAATGATCGTCTGAGACGTGACGGGGTCAAGCCCGGCGGTCGGCGAGTCGTAGAACACAAGCGGGGGGTTATTCACCAGCGCGCGCGCGATCGAAACACGGCGGCGCATGCCACCCGATAGATCCGCGGGATATTTATCGAACGTGGATTCAAGTTCGACGAATCGCAACGCTTCGCGCACGCGCGCTTCAATCTGCTCGTTGGCCGCTTTCTCCTCGCGCAGGCGAAACGCCACATTTTCCGAGACGGACATCGAGTCGAACAGCGCACCCTCCTGAAAAACAAAGCCCAGGTTGCGGCGGAAGTCGAGCAATTGCTTTTCGGACATCTCTCCGACGTCGCTTCCCATAACGACGATGCGGCCGCTGTCTGCGCGCAAGAGGCCTGCCGCAAGCTTCATCAGGACTGTCTTGCCGGATCCGCTTACGCCCAGAAGAACTTTCGTTTCGCCCGGCGAAACTTCGAAGGAAATGCCGCGCAGAACTTCACCCTCATCAAAAGCAACGCGAACATCCTGGAAGGAGACGAGCGGCTCGTCCGAGCAGGTTTCAACATCGTGTCCGCCATCAGGCGGAGCGATGATGCGGCTCATCTTGGGATTATAGATGTAAACGTGCGCAATTCGGAGACGAGGTTTCGGGGCAGGTCCAGTTCCGTTCAACGTTCCAGGACGCTTACACCGCAGTTGGAGACGTCCATGCGTCCCGCAACGAACGCGACAACGATCCAAAGGGCGACCGCATACGCGGCATACCATGTGGCTTCCTGCGCGGCGCTGACGCCCGCTGCGCTGAAAATCACCAGAGCGCCGGTCGAGCTTACGTGCATCAGTTGCGCGAGGAAAACGCTGCGCGTATGCGCATACATCCAGCAGATCAGGACGCGTATAGCCGTCATAGCGGCAGCGAAGGCGAGGAAGAACGGGAGCCAATAGGCGCCGTGCGGCGTGGCTGTGCCGAGGTAATTCACGACGGGCAGGTGCCAGGCGGACCAAGTCAGGCCCAGCACCACGCTCGAAGCCAACGCGGTTCTTCGGGAGTGCAATCGCATTTTTGGAAACGCGTAGCCCGTCCACCCGATTTCCTCCAAAAAACCCGCGGGGATCCCGAAAAAAACGCCGACCAGAAAGAGATTCGGGGAATAAACGCGAGAAACGAAGGTCTTCAACAGAAATAGGACGGCGAGGATCAGGGCCGGAGGAATCAGAAGAGCCGCATACCAGACCGGCGCAATTTTCCAGCGAAGCATCCGGGAAAACAGGTCCTGAAAACCGCTCTTTCCGTCGAGGCGCCTCGTCAGAAGGATGGCGGCGACGCCGGGGCCGAGAAGCATGACCGGAAACATCAGAATGCCCGTGAGCTTCGGGAGAGGTTCACCGCGCACGAGATGCGGCGCGGCCACCGCGAGGGCTCCGAGCCAGGAGATGGCGAACGTCAAGCCAAAGTAGGCGGTCACCGGATGGCCGGCGACGAACGGGCGGTGCTTTTCCAGCGGCAGATTTGGTGAAGGCATTTCGGATCACAATGTACACGGAAGCACGGATGAAGGGAAAGCAGCCGGGAGTCGCACGGGGAGAAGGTTCGTATTGGGCTTTCGGTGGTGAGCCCGAAGCCAACGATCCGGAAGGGCTACAAATTGAAAATGTAAAGAAACAACCGATCCACGAACAAGTTCGCGATCAGAATGGTCACCGAGGAGACAACGACAGCGGAGGTTGTCGCGCGGCCAACGCCTTCCGTTCCGCCACGAACACGCAACCCCTGATAGCAGCCGATCGTCGCGATAATGAATGCGAAAACGAGAGGTTTGGCCAGGCCCGTTATGAGATCTCCGAAAGCGAGCGAGTCAACGGCTTGCGTCCAAAACTGAACCGCGCCGACGCGCAACGTAAGGTACGCCATGATGTAACCGCCGACTAGCCCGAGAAAGTCGGCGATGGCGACGAGCAGCGGCAAGACAAAGGTTGTCGCCAGCACACGCGGTGTCATCAACTTACGGATCGGATCCGTACCCAGAGCCCGCATCGCGTCGATCTGCTCAGTGACGACCATCGAGCCCAGCTCGGAGGCAATACCGGAAGCGTTGCGACCCGCAACGAGAAGCGCCGTAATGGTCGGTCCCAGTTCGCGGACCATCGCTATAGAGACGGCCTGGCCGGTCAGCGCGGTCATTCCGAATCTTGAGAACTGCGAAGCCGTGTCCAGTACGGTGACGCCACCGATGAACAGCGCGGCAATGGCTACGATCGACAGGGATCCGACGCCGATCAAGTCCATCTGTTCGAGCGTGTCGCGCCAATACTGAGGAGGCGTGAAGACGTTCGCAAGCGATTGAATGGAAAGGAGGGTGTAGTCCTGCAGCGCGAAGACCCATCGCTTGACCTTCTCGCCGAAGAGCGAGGGGATCGACATAGTTTCGGCAGCCTCGAACATGAACGGGTCACCCGCTCCTCGAGCGGGCGAATCTTCGCAAGCGTATCGTTCGCGGTGGATGGCGTCAAGCAAACTGCGCCGGGTTGCGGTGAAAGCCAGCGGTGCCACCGCTTTACCCGCGGGGACGTGTCCGGTAGAATTGCTGGTTTCCTTGGGGAACGTTTCACCACACCGCACATGCTGAGATTCGTCACCGCCGGAGAATCACACGGGCAAGCACTGATTGCCTGGATTTCGGGCCTGCCCGCCGGGCTCACCGTCGATCTCGAGTTCGTTGCGCGCGAACTTCACCGGCGCCAACTCGGATATGGCCGCGGCGGCCGCCAGAGGATCGAAAAAGACAGTGGGGACATCCTGGCCGGCGTGCGTCACGGCAAGACGATCGGCGCGCCGATCGCGGTGCGCATCGAGAATCGCGATTGGAAGAATTGGGAGAAGGCCCTGCCGGTCGAAGATTCGGAGGGGGCTGACGATCTTCGGCGGGCGCTGACCGCGCCTCGGCCGGGACATGCGGACCTGGCGGGCGCGCTGAAATTCAATACGCACGACGCGCGCTACGTACTCGAACGCGCTTCCGCGCGGGAAACGGCCGCACGCGTCGCCGCGGGAGCGTTTGCGAAGCTGCTTCTGCATCCCTTCGGCGCGAACGTGCTGAGCCACACGGTCGCGGTGGGCCGGGCGAGTCTTGGGCGCGAGGCGGAATGGAAGGAAATTGAGGCGGTCTGCGAAAATCTCGAGTCGCCATTGCGATGCGTCGACGCCTCGGCGGAAGCCCGAATGAAGGCCGAAGTGGACGACGTGCTTCGCGCCGGGGATTCGGTTGGAGGAATCTTCGAAGTCGTCGCGCGAGGGATTCTGCCCGGCCTGGGCTCACACGCGCAATGGGACGAGAAGCTGGATGGCAAAATCGCGCGCGCCATCATGTCGATCCAGGCGGTGAAAGGCGTGGAGATCGGTACGGGAGTGGCTAACGCAACCAGCTACGGCTCGCAAGTGCAGGACGAGATCCGATATGACGGGAGCAGGAAGAGATTTAGCCGCTCTTCGAATCGCGCGGGCGGAATCGAAGGCGGAATCACGAACGGAGAGGACATCGTGGTGCGGGGCTATCTGAAACCGATTTCGACGCTCCGGCGCCCTCTGCTGACCGCCGACCTGAACTCGAAGGAGGCGGTGAAGGCGGCGTACGAGCGGTCTGACGTGTGCGTCGTACCGGCCGCGGGGGTAGTGGGAGAGGCGATGCTTGCTTTTGTGCTGGCCGCCGCTTTCCTGGAAAAATTCGGCGGCGATTCACTGGATGAAACGCGTCGCAATTTCGAGGGCTACGCGCGGCAGCTGGACGACTTTTAGAGCAGAGAATTCCCCAAACTCCCGGAGGCAGCGAGCCATCAACTTCGATATGATCGGAGGGAAGGAAGCGCGCGGGCGTTTCTCGCGGAACATCGCTCTTTCACACGGAGAACAATGATCCATCCCATCGTCAAATTCGGCGACCCGGTGCTGGAGACACCCACAAAGCCGGTTGAAAAATTCGACGACGAGCTGAAAACGCTCGTGGACGACATGTTCGAGTCGATGTATGCCGCGCAAGGAGTCGGGCTGGCCGCTCCGCAAATCGGTGTAAGTTTGCGGCTGGCCGTCATCGACGTCAGCAACGGCAAGAACCCCGAGGCCAAGATTATTTGCGCGAATCCGCAGATCATTCACGCGGAGGGTGAACAGCGCGAGGAAGAAGGATGCCTTTCGGTGCCTGGCTTTCGCGGCTACGTGGCGCGGCCGATCTACGTTACGGTGAGTGCTCAAGACGCGAGCGGAAAACCGTTCGAAATGCGCGGCGAAGGATTGCTGGCCCGCGCTTTCTGCCACGAAATCGACCACCTTGACGGAGTTCTCTTCATCACGCATCTCAGCCTTCTGAAGCGGGACCTGATCAAGCGCAAAGTCCGCAAACTGAAAAAAGCCGGCACCTGGTAGCCGCCGTGCCGCTGCGCATCGTCTTCTGCGGCACGCCTGCTTTCGCGCTGCCGTCGCTTCGCCGGCTGATCGCCCAGCCGGATTTCCGCATCGAGGCCGTAGTCACGCAGCCGGACCGTCCTCGCGGCCGCGGAGGAGAAATCGCAGTTCCACCGGTGAAGAACGCGGCGGTTGAAGCCGGAGTTGCCGTCTATCAGCCGGAGAAGATCAAATCGGAAGCGGCGTACGAGTTTTTTCAGCGTATTGCGCCGGACGTCGCCGTGATCATCGCGTACGGGCAGATTGTCTCGCAGCGGCTTCTGGACATTCCCCGGCTCGGCTGGATCAATCTGCACGCTTCCCTGCTTCCGAAATATCGCGGCGCCGCGCCGATTAACTGGGCGATCGTGAATGGCGAAACGCGAACCGGCGTCACCACAATGCAAGTCAGCGCCGGGCTGGATACCGGCCCCATCCTGTTGGCCGGCGAGACCGATATTGGGCCAGATGAAGCGGCGCCGGAACTGGCTGCGCGGCTGGCCGAAATTGGCGCGCCACTGATCGTCGAAACGCTGCACAAGCTTGATCGGGGTGAGTTGGCTCCGCGGCGGCAAGACGATTCGCAAGCGACATTCGCGCCCCTGTTGAAAAAGGAAGACGGCCGCGTCGATTGGTCGCAGCCGGCGCGTGCTGTTCACAATCGCCTGCGAGGGCTACAGCCCTGGCCCGGCGCGTTCACAAGCTTTCGCGGAAGGACGTGCCATATCTGGGGACGGCCTGCGCAGGGAAGCAAGAGCGCGACGGCGCCGGGAGCAATCGCTCTCAGCAAGGAAGAACTGGCGGTAGCCTGCGGCGAAGGCACCGCGCTGCGTCTCGAGTTGGTTCAACTGGAAGGCCGAAAGCGCGTAACGGCGCGTGAATTCGCGAGCGGCGCGCGGCTGCAGGCGGGCGACCGCTTCGAGTGACCGCCGTTACGGTCGATCGCGCTCGCAAGATGCCTTGGCGCAGGCGCGGCCGCATCGAGGCCAAGACCTCCTAACGGACCGCTTTCTCGCGTGCGGCGCCCCGGCCGCCATTCCACGGCTTCAGCCGAGGAATCCAGCGGGGGACGTTGACGCAAAACTCGTCGTACTCCACGCCGAAGGTTTTGCTCAACGTAGGCTCCTCGTAGAGCCACACAAATATGTTAAAGGCGACGCAAACGAATAAACCATAAACGAGCACGTCTCTGCTGCCCAGCAGAAGTCCCTGACCGAAGATCAACAGGCTCACTGCGAAGTACATTGGATTGCGGACATACCGGTATAGGCCCGTGGTCACAAGATGCTCAGTTGGCAGGACCGGCGCAGGAGTGCCGAGTCCCTGAAGCGCGAACCGCGCAAAGGAATCGAGCAGCACTGGCAGACCGCAGAGGATGCAGAGGATTCCGGCCGCCCGAAATCCGCCGAAGCCCAGCAGCGGCGCAGACATTCGCCAGTGAGAAATCCATCAGGGAATGAGTCCCACTACGGTTCCAGGAATGACAATTACGAAAATTGTGGTCGCGAGCGTAGAAGTCAGGCGTGTCATTGCGGGCTGAGTGCCTACATTCTACTCCCCATACTCGATTTCACCGCTGGGCGGGCGTCGGGTTGGTTCTTGGCCGTGGATTGAAATCGCCCGGAATCGAGTTGTGTATTCCGCGCGCGCGGTCGGTGGGAACAATTCCGATATCTTTGCAGCCGTACCCGGTTGCTTCCGGCAAAGCCGAGGTCAACTTCTCGGGAACTTCGACGTAGCTGGGCGGCAAGGGATTCCGCTTGCCCGCGAGGCGCAGCAGACTGAAAGCGCTCGTGAGGTCGCTTACGCCGGGCGTGAGGGCGTCTTCCGGCCCGAGATCCTTCTGATGGAATTTCTTTTCGCCCAGGGACCTGGCGCGAAGCTCGTCGGGAAGGAGCGCGAGCGGCGGCAGATCGAACAGCGTGTCGATAAATTTAGCGACCGAGGCGTGGCTTCCCTGCTCGTGATCGACGTAGCCAGTGCGCGAATACGGGGAAATCAAAATGAATGGAACGCGCGGACCATCGCTGATCAGCGAGCCGTCAGGGCCGTACGCCCGAATCGGGGGCGGCACATGATCGTAGTCGCCCTCCGAATCATCCCAGGTGATGATGATCGCGCTCTGCGACCAATAGGGACTCGTTGCGATCTTGTTGATCGCCTCCGCTGCCAGCGCTTCGCTGATCTGGGCGTCCGAGTACGCCGGGTGATCGTCGTCGCCCAGAAAGTTGGCTTGGACCCGAGCGTCCGGATCGGTGGGACGCAACCCGAAAATATTCCTGTCACCGCCCTTGATGAAGAACAGGCCGCCTTCGTCAGGAAGAGTTTTCTGGTCGATCGCTTTGAGGAAATCGTCGAGGCCGTGCAGCTGTTTGTTCATCTGCGGGTTGTTCGAGATGTAGCCGAAATATTGAGGACCGTTGTGGTGGGTGATGTAAGAGGCGTGCGTACCGTTGGCGTCGGTGGGGCCTTCGTCAGGATCGGTCGGTTCTTTGTCGTAACCTTCCTCGTACCAGCCGAATGGCACAGAAGCTTTTTTCAACGCGGTGATGAATCCAACATCCTTCTTGACGTCGGCGAGATCGTCATCGGGGTCGCGGTCGGACTTGGTCACGCCTTCCAGATCGCCGCCCGCAAGAGTCAACGGAAGTGTGGCGAAGGTGAGATTGATCTGCGGGTTGGCTGTGTAGCCTCGCTTCGTATCGTCCGGATTGACGGGCATTTTCTGGGATTTCGGGGTCTTGTCCGGGTCCGATCCCCAAAACGGATCAGCGTCGTTGAGCATCGGAACGCCCGGGCCGGACGCGCCAGTCCCGGCGTAAGCCTCCGAGGGATGCAGCACCCATTGCGTCACGCCGCTCTGCGCTCCGATGATGGAAAGGTTGCCGGGAGTGGACGGGCCCGTCATCTCCTGAAAAATGTGATCGAAGAGCACGAATTTGTGGGCGTACTGCCAGAGCAGCGGGACCGTATCGCAATCCTCATACGCCATGGCCAGTTCGCCGAACTGTTTGGCTGGGAGCGATGGATTCCCGGCCGGGCTGTACCTCCGCTCTTCCGTCAGCGCGAATCGGTCCATCTGCGGCACGGCGTTTTGGATGTCCATCTTGGCGACGATGCTCGGGTGGGAGTGGTCGACATCGTCCGTGTCGGCCGCGAAGCAGGCGCTGACGGCGCCGCACGGCTTTTCGCCCGGTCCGATGCGAAAGGGATGAATCGTGGCGACGCTTCCGTCGGTGTTGATGATTTTCTGCTCGAATCCCGGTGTGTGCCGCGCGTCTTTGCCAAAAAGGCCGTCGGCTCCCGGGAAGGTCCCGAAGTAGGAGTCGAAGGAGCGGTTCTCCTGATAGATTACGAAGACGTATTTAACTTTTTTCCGGAGCAACCGAAGGAGTTGCTGGCGGCCGCTCGAGACGCGCGCGCGCGCCGGGACGGGGCGTCTCTTCGCTGCGTCGCTGCCGGGTTTCGGGGCTGGATTCTGAGCGCCTGCCGAATGAGCAATTAAAAACGCCAGCAACAGCGCTGACACCTGTTCCCAAACGCCGCGACGCATCAATCCTCCAGTGCACGATTCGAGCCCGCTGTACGCTAAAAAGCCCAGATCAAGATTCCGTGAAGCTCGGATTAAATTGCGAGGCCAGATTCTACCGCGAATCTCGTCCGTCGTTCGTGTCCGTTTCCGCACGAAGCGAATCCCGCCGCCGTTACCGATTCGTATGTAATTCCGGCGATTTCCTGTTGACTTCGCGTCATATTACCTGACAATGCAGATGCTCACCTGTAAATAGGCGATCTTTTGGAGAGGACCATGAAGCTTCTCGCGCGCCTTTTGGCAATTGTACTGGCAGCAGTGTCCTTCCATGTGGCCGTTACGGCCGCACAAACCCAACCGGCTGCGGCTCCGGCAGCGAGCCCGAATTCAGATCCGACGTACCAGCAACTCCGCAATATCGCGCTGGGCACGGAATCGGTCAGCGTAACGAATTTCGACCTGAAGCGCGACGCCGCCACGTTCCACCTGCATTCAGGCACCGTCTGCTTCGTCCCGGCGGTCCAGGGCAAGGTGACCGGGGCTGTCTTTGTCGGCGAGGGCAGCATGACTCTCGCTCCGCCCACTGCCACTGAGCGCCGCAGTTTGAAACTGCTGACGAAGTCCGACGAATTCAACGAGACATTCAACCGTCTCGCCCTGCGCTTTACGGATTGCACGTACGATGAGATCAAGAAAGGGGGCGCGGCTGCGCAGGGCGGTTGTGATGCGGGCCTCCTCAAGGACAGCCAAAACGCGATGCGCCACAAGATCCTGTACAACCTCGACGCGCGCATTCTCGAAGACGTGCTGCGCCCGGGACCAGGCGGGCTGTTTGTCGCGTTCGTGCACGGCAAGCATTATGATGACAAACTGCTCTACGTCATCGATCCGAACGGCGCGCCCGACGTGGCCCCGCAGCAAGTCGAACTGTCCACATACGACGAGAACAAGTCCGGCATCTGGTCCGCTTTCGCGATGTCGAACGATTACAGATCGGAGCTTGGCGCCGGAGCGGCGGCGGCGTCGCGAATTCACATCGAGAACCAGGACGTCGATACGGCGATCGAAGGCAACGCTCACCTTTCCGCAAAAGCCCAAACGACGTTTGTGGCACTCGCCGGCGGCTCGCGAGTGTTCCCTTTCGATCTTTTTCCCACGTTGCGCGTGCAAAGCGTGACCGGCGCGGGCGGCCAAGCGCTTTCGTTCATCCAGGAAGACAAGAACGACGACGCGGATTTCTACGTGATTCTGCCGAAGCCGCTGGCCCAGGGCGAAAAATACAACGTGACCACCGTTTACGACGGGAAGAACGCGGTTCAAAACACGGGGAGCGGCAACTATTATCCCGTCGCGCGCGAGAACTGGTATCCCGCCAACGCCGGCGCGAGCCTGGGGGACTACTCGAACTACCATTTGATTTTCCGCATTCCGAAAGGGATGAAGATGGCCGCCACCGGCAGCCTGATCAGCGAGAAAACAGAAGGCGGACACGACGTCACGGAGTGGCACAGCGACGTTCCGCAGCCGTTGGCGGGGTTTCAGTTCGGCCGAATGAAGGAGCAGGACGCGAAGCTGACCTCGCCGGACTTCCTGGTGGCCGTGTACGCGAACCAGGAGCCTCCGGACTGGGCTCAGAGCCTCAAGCGCGGGTCCACACTGCCCGGACTGCATGGGGAGGGGACCGCGCCTGATTCTGAACAGGATCCGAGCGGGACGATGGGCAATCTCAGCACAATCAGCATGATGAAGGTTCCACTATCGGAAGCCGAGTACGCGATCAAGCTCTATACGGACTACTTCGGCCCGCTGCCATACAAGCGCCTTTCGATCACTCAACAGACTGCGTGCACCTACGGGCAATCGTGGCCCGGGCTTGTGTGGTTGCCGATCTGCGCGTTCTATGACGTCACGGTGCGGCACCAACTGGGGCTGGACTGGGCTGATAACGGATATTGGGATGTGGTCACCCCTCACGAAGTGGCGCACCAATGGTGGGGGCAGCTCGTTGGCTTCAGTTCGTATCGTGACCAGTGGATGAGCGAGGGTTTCGCGGATTTCTCCGCGTCGCTGTTCCTGGAGAGCGCCTACGGGAAAGACAGCGCAAAGAAGTACGCGACATTCTGGCACGACGAGCGGAAATCGATTGTCGAAAAGAATCGGTTTGGCTTTCGCGCCATCGATGTGGGTCCGCTGACCATGGGCTATCGTCTCAACAGCAGCAAAGCCGGCTTCAATATCGCGCGCGATCTTATTTACCCCAAGGGCGCCTACATTCTGCAGATGATTCGCATGATGATGTGGAATTCGCGAACGGGCGACGAGAACTTCAAAGCCATGATGCACGACTTCACGTCGAGCTACGGCGGGCGCTCGGCGACCACTGAAGATTTCAAGGCGATCGTCGAAAAACACATGCAGCCGGACATGAATGCCGCCGGCAATGGCAAGATGGACTGGTTCTTCGATGAATACGTCTACGGCACGGCGCTTCCCGAATACCAGTTCAACGCGACCTTCGCGAAAGGGCCGAAGGGCGAGCCGATCTTTTCCTATAAGCTCACTCAGTCGGGCGTCGACAAGGATTTCCTGATGATCGTTCCCGTCTATGTCGAACTTGCGCACGGCCGCGTCATTCTGCTCGGTCACGCGCGGATCACGGGCGACAAAACTGTCGAAGGAAACGTCGCGTTGAATGGAGTCAAGGATCTTCCGAAACGCGCGATGATCGACTACCGCGACGATATCCTCGCGGCCGACTAATTCCCGATGTCACAAGCTCGAATCGCGGCGTCAATCGGCGCGCTTCGGCGTACAATCAACCGCCGCCCGCATGGCTTCGCGGAGCCATGCGAGCGTCCGCATCTTCCGGCGGCCCAGGAGACCAAATGAGAATCACGCGTCGCGACCTGTTCCGGACCGCCTCGATCGCGGGCGGCGCTCTCGCCACAAATGCTCTTCTGCCTTTCTCGGCGAGTGCGCGTCCTTCGGCGGAGCAGAGCCAGTCTCCACTTCCCCCGGCATTCGCCAGCCTGAAACCGCTCGGCGACCGCATCAAGCCCATTCACACGGACGAATTTCAGGGGCGCATCGCGCACGCCCAGGAGCTGATGGGCCGGAGTCGCCCGAGTTTCGAGATGCTGTACGTCACGCCGGGAACGAGCCTGCGCTATTACACGGGAATCCGCTGGGGGCTCAGCGAGCGAATCGTCGCGTTGCTCGTGCCGCGGAAAGGCGATCCCTTGATCGTTTGCCCCGCGTTCGAAGAAGGACGGCTTCGCGAACAGCTTCGCTGGCCCATCGAGGTCCGCATCTGGCAGGAAGATCAGAGCCCCTACGCGCTCGCCGCCGGTTGGCTCGCGGAACGCGGAATCCGCACAGGAAAGATCGGCATTGAAGAAACAACGCGCTTCGTCTTCTTCGACGGCCTGCGGCAGGCGGCGCGGCAGTTCGACTACGCCAGCGGCGACCCGATTACGCACACCTGCCGCTCGCGGAAGAGCGAGCACGAACTGGAGCTGATGCGCCTCGCCTGCAGGTGCACGTTCGACGTGTACAAGGCGACGTTCGCGTCGCTGCACGAAGGAATCCGGCAGAGCGAAGTGGCCGACATGATCACGCGGGGCTACGAGCGAATGGGTCTCGTCGGCGACGCGCTCGTGCTTTTCGGTCCCGCGGCAGCGCTGCCGCATGGGACCCACGACGACCGCGCGTTACACGAAGGAGACGGCGTGCTGCTCGACGACGGCTGCAACATCGAGGGCTACCAATCGGACGTGACGCGCATGGGTGTTCTCGGCAAGCCCGGCGAAAAACTACAGCGCGCATTCGAGACCGTTCGCAAAGCGCAGGACGCGGCCCTCGCGGCCGCTGCTGCCGGCGATCCGTGCGGTTCGGTCGACGATGCGGCGCGCAAAGTGGTTGTCGACGCAGGATTCGGCCCCGGCTACAAGTACTTCGCGCATCGCCTCGGCCATGGCATCGGCATGGACGGGCACGAGTGGCCCTATCTCGTACACGGCAGTCGCATCGTTCTCGAGCCCGGCATGACCTTCTCCGACGAGCCGGGCATCTACGTTCCCGGCGACTACGGCCTGCGCTGCGAAGACGATATGGTTGTGATGGAATCCGGCGGTGCGCATCTGCTGACACCGGGCTTCCAGCCGTCGCTCGAAACGCCAATCGCTTGATCGTGCGCGAATAGGCAAAACATTCAGCGATCGCGTTGTTCGCGGGCGGATCCTGCCGATCCTGGTTCCGGCTTGTCGCCGGACTCGGCGCCGTCGGCCTCGACGCGTTGCTGCTGCTCCTGGATATATTCGACGGAATGAGCCGGGTCGATTATTTTTTGCAGGGCCCCGATAGCGGCTCCCATGGCAGAACCTTTCTTCGCTTCGGCCTCGAACTCCTCTTCCGTCATTTTCGAATAGCGGCGTCCGCCGGCGGCCTTTGCGATCCCGTACACGATTAGAACGACGATTACGAGCGCAAGGATATAGTCCACATGGCTATGGTCCTCCTGGCCGCACCGCCCGTCCATTTCGCTGCGTTGTGGGCTCTGCGTCTCTGCGGCCCATCTCGCTTTTCCGCAAGCAAAACTGCACGATCTGCCCTTCGACCCAGAATCGAGCCTCGCCCGGCTCGCGCGAGATGAACGCACAATGTCCGCCGCGCTCCGTCGCAACCAGAGTGATGTTCGGATTGTTCCGAATTGCTGCATCCGCGAACGAGCGAAACGGAATGAAGGGATCGTCCATCGCGGTGAGAATGAGCGTGGGGCGCCGGATCGCAGCGATCACCCTGAGCGCACTGGAACGCTCATAGTAATCGTCCGCGTTCCGGAAGCCGCAGAAACGCGCCGTGATCACATCATCGAACTCGCGCACGCTCCTGATGTTGCGCATCCCGTCAATCCGATAGCGGTCCGGAAAGAGCCGCGCCTTGTATCGCATGCGGCGCTTGAGCCGCTTCACGAAATGACGCTCGTAGATGAAATTCGCGGGCGCCCCGAGCGCATCGGCGCACGCCGCGAGATCGAGCGCGGGGCACACGGCGACAATTCCTCGAATCTCTGGCGGTGCGCTGTCGCTCGACTCTCCCGCCATTTTCAGCACCAGGTTGCCGCCCATCGAAAATCCCGCTGCAAACAATTCAGGCAGACGGTCCGTCGCGATCAACTCGAACAGCACAGCCCGAATGTCGCCGCTCATGCCGGAGTGGTACAAGGTCGGCGTCAAATTCTCGGTTCCGCCGCAATTTCGCTGGTTCAGCCGCACGACGTTGAACCCCGCGACGTACGCTTTTTCCGCCGCGCCCATCATGTATCCCGATCGGGACGACCCTTCGAGGCCGTGCAGCAAGACGAGCGTGGGATGCTCGCGCGGCTGTTTCTGCCAATGACAATCCCCGCGAACGCGCGAGTCCGCTTCTGTTTCAAACGTTCGCTGCGCGCTAGCGGGCAATCGCGGGAAACGCCTGCACCAGAAATTCGCGGCGATCGTCATCAGGTGCGGATTCCGCAGCCCGCGCAACGGCGCGAACTCGCCGCCCGGATGCTCCTTCGGCTGCCCGCTTACAATTTGAGTTTTGTGTTGCCCCATCATCCATGGCGGCCTAAGCATTCGCGTGCCGCATTCCTGGTAAGTTTAATCCGAGGCGAGAGCCGCAGGTGGGAGGAACTTCTCGCAAATGGCGGAGAGGGTGGGATTCGAACCCACGGTAGGGTTCCCCCTACACTCGCTTTCGAGGCGAGCTCTTTCAACCGCTCAGACACCTCTCCGCGACCAAGCAAGTGTTTGATTAGCTTAGCAAAGCCGCGACCCGAGTCACAACTGCACGCTGTCTGGACGGGCGCGCCGATATTGCGGACATTTCCTTTCATGGCGGGAATAACGATGGCCCCAAAAATCAGCAAATCGGAATTGTGCGAGCAGCCTCGTGAACTCATAATGTGGCGCTGTCGTTCAGGAGCTTCCATGCAACCTCGAAGCGTTCACTCCGACGTGAATCTGCGGTGCTCATTTCTGGCGGTCATCTGCGCCGCTTTTCTTGCTGCAATCACGACAAGCGCGACGACCAACCCGCCGGGACGCTACGACCCCGTCGCTGATCCACACGCGATCGTAACGGCGGGACACGCGCGGTTCACGATTTTGACGCCGCAGCTCATCCGCATGGAATGGTCGGCGGACGGCAAATTCGAGGACCACGCCTCGCTCGTTTTCCTCCACCGAAAATTGCCCGTGCCAAAGTTCACTTCAGGAACCTTTCAGGCTGGAAGAAACACGGTTTTGGCGATTAATACGTCTGATCTCGCGCTTACTTACACAACCGCTTATGGAACTGAAGGAAAGTTTTCATCTGACAATCTGAGTATCAAGCTCACGGTGGACGGCAAGGAAATCGTTTGGCATCCCGGGATGCCTGCCACCGGCAACTTGCTTGGGACCGCGCGCACGCTCGATCAGGTGAGAGGTTCGAACACAAAGCTGGGGCCTGGTCTGATCTCGCACGATGGATGGGTGCTGGTCGACGACAGCACGCGCCCGCTGTTCGATTCCGCGGATTTTTCGTTTACGCAAGGCGAGAAAAGCATTTGGCCGTGGGCGATGGAGCGGCCGCCCGGCGACCGCCAGGATTGGTATTTCTTCGGCTATGGCCACGACTACCGGCGCGCACTCCACGATTTCACGCGCGTGGCAGGCAAGATCCCTATGCCGCCGCGCTTCGCGTTTGGCACGTGGTGGTCACGCTACTGGTCCTATACCGACCAGGAGTTTGAGCAGCTCGCGACGAGTTTTCAAACACACGAGGTTCCGCTCGACGTGCTCGTGATCGATATGGACTGGCATCCTACATTCGGCCAGCATTGGTGGGACAAGAATGTCGATCAATCCGGCCATAATTTGGGCTGGACCGGCTACTCCTGGAACAAACTGCTATTCCCCGATCCGCCGGCGTTTCTGAAATGGGTTCACCAGCAGGGCCTCAAAGCGACGCTCAACATGCATCCCGCTTCGGGCATCCAGCCCTGGGAAACGCGCTATCCGGAAATGGCCCGCGCCATGGGGATCGATCCGGCTACGAAGAAGTACGTGCCATTCGACATCACGAACAAAAAATTCGCGACGAATTACATGGACATCATGCACCATCCGCTCGAGCGGCAGGGAATCGACTTCTTCTGGCTCGACTGGCAGCAGGAACCGAACACGAAGATGCCGGGTGTGAACCCCACGTGGTGGCTGAATTACGTCCATTTCACCGATCAGGAGCGCGAAGGAAAACGCGCTCTGCTATTTCATCGATGGGGTGGCCTCGGCAATCACCGCTACCAGATCGGCTTTTCCGGCGACACAATTTCGGTATGGGACTCGCTTGCGTTTCAGCCCTATTTCACGGCGACTGCGGCGAACGTCGGCTACGCGTACTGGAGCCACGACATCGGCGGCCATATGCCCGGCGTGATCGAGCCCGAATTGTATCTGCGCTGGATCCAGTTCGGTGTCTTCAGCCCGATCCTGCGCACGCACACGACGAAAAATCCGGACGCGGAGCGCCGAGTTTGGGCCTATCCCGAGCCGTACTCCGACCTGATGCGGAAGATGTTCGTGTTCCGGTACGCAATGCAGCCCTACATCTACACCGAATCGCGGCGAACCTACGACACCGGCGTCGCGTTTCTGCACCCACTCTATTACGACTGGCCGGAAGCGCCTGACGCGTACGACCGGCGCGATGAATACATGTTCGGCAAGGAGATGCTCGTCGCTCCAGTTTCGCAGCCTGTTGCAAAAGACTCGGACATCGCGAAAATGTCGATATGGCTGCCGAAGGGTGATTGGATCGAGTGGCAAACGGGGACGCATTTCAGGGGCCCGGTGGCGATCAACCGCGATTTTTCGATTCGCCAGGTTCCCGTGTACGTGAAGGCCGGCAGCATCGTCCCGATGGAACCGCCGATGCGGTACACCGGCGACAAGCCGGTCGATCCGCTGATTCTGAATGTGTTTCCGCCGGAAGACGGCCAGACGTCCGGGTACACGGTGTACGAGGACGCGGGCAACACTCCCGCCTATCGCGAGGGTGTCGCGGCGTGGACGAAAATTCAGTCGACTTTATCGAGCGACGGAACCTCGCTCACCACAAAAGTTTCGCCCGCGCAGGGCCATTATCCCGGCATGCTTCGAGCCCGCGCCTACGAACTGCGCCTTCCCGGTTCGTGGCCGCCCGAATCGGTGACGATAAACGGAGCCGCGGTTCACGAAGTGCAGCGCGACGGGATGCCAGGCTGGCGTTATGAGGGCAACACGCTCTCTACCATCATTCGCACGCGCAGTTTCAGCACTGCCGTCCCGGTCACCATCGCGGTGAAAATCAAACCAGAGCTCGCGCGCCAACGAAAACTGCTCGACGGCTTCGCCGGAAAAATGACACGGCTCCGCGAAACGTACGACATCCTCAACCAAACCTGGCCGGAGGGTTGGACCCCCGATTCCCTGATCGACGCCATGCAAACGGGCGACCGCATCACCTATCATCCCGACACCGCTTACAGCGAGCTGAGCGCCTTCTGGCAAAAGCTCGCGGCGCTGCCGAAACAAATTCAGGCGCTGCACGACCGGGAAAAAACACCTGAATTTCAGACGGCGGTGAAGGCGAATCTATTTGGCCAGAAGCCTCAGCCGGGAGCAGACCCGATGGAGCGGTATCACGACGTCGTCGATCTCGCGGCCGCGCACGCAGCCGATCTCGGGACCCAACCTTGATCGGTCGGCACGGCCGAAACCATCAGAAAACGGCCAGTGCCACCAGCGAATGCCCGCGCCAATGGTAAACCTGCGCCTTTGTCCGGACCGGGAACGCGGCGATCGCACCGCATGGCCGGGCGATCGTCGCTGCACTTGCGCTCGCGCCTTCTATCTCAACTCTTGCAAGCACCCAACTGCCGAGCGTCATGCAAGCCAATCACGCAGTCTTTGCCGGAGGACGCTGTTCTTCCGGGAGTCCTGCCGCGATCAGTGATTCGATCCGTTCGCGCAACTCGTCGCGGCTCTCGAGCGTATAACCAGATCCGTCTACAGGCGGCCCGAAGCGGACCATAACGTCTCCTCCTGAAATTTTCCAGCTTCCCTTTTGCATGATTTTCTGCGCTCCCGCGATCGAAACGGGCACGATCGGCACGCCCGCCTCAACCGCCATGATGAACGCTCCCTTTTTGAGCGGCCGCAGACGCCCGTCGGGACTGCGCGTCCCCTCTGGATAAACGGCAAACGACAGCCCGTCCTTCAGGCACGCCACACTCAAATCGAGGCTCGCGGCCGCCGATTCTCGGTCCGCGCGATCTACGGGAACGAATTGCGCCGCCCTCATCGCTGCACCGAGCAACGGGATGTGAAACAGCTCCTGCTTCACCAGGATCGCCACGCGGCGAGGAATCGCGGGGATGAACGCCAGTGGGTCGATGGCCGAAATGTGGTTCGCCGCAAAAATGCAAACGCTCGGCGGAATGTTCTCCAGGCCTTCAACGTGCACGCGAACTCCCACGATACGCAGCAGGAAACGAATGGCGCGCATGGCCGTGCCGTACATCGCGCCCGGATTTTTCGTGATGAGCGTCCACACAATCAGCCACGGAAGCAGGAGCACCATGGCGAGCGCTATATAGGCGAAAACAAAGATGGCTCGGATCATGGAAATCGAGGTGTCTGGATCGCGGTTGTGCTTCGAGCCGTGCCGCCAAAATGCACGGATTGTGTGAGGGCGGGCTCAACGGCCGGCAAGACACTCATGGATTCGTCGTGCCCTGCAGCAGTCCGTCCAGAATGCGCCGCTGCCTTTCGGTTGGATGAGGGGTCTCGATGATCGAGTAGGCGCTCGCTCCCGGCTTCAGCTCCAGTCCAGCGCTCGACAGAAATTTGTCGTACGGGATCTCATCGACGCCCGCGACGTACCGGCCAAAAAAATCCTCGAAATTCGCGCTGGCCACCTTCTCCACGGCGGCGCGAATCGCGTCGTCGCCATTGTAGAACTTGCCCGCTTTCGCGTACTCGTCATCCATCAGCCGCATCACGTCGTCCAGCGATTTCCGGTTATCGGTCGCGTCGCGAATGGCCAGGTCGAGCATAACGCCGAGAATCTGGCCCTTGTCGTAGTAAGAAATGCTGCGACTGGGCGCGTTGTATTCGGGATATTTCTCCAGCCAGGCGTCGAGGCTCGAATCCTCGACGCTTTGCCATCGCCGTGCGGGCCGCGACTCGAGGTCTGTGACTTGCGAAGCGAGGTCGGCGTAGAACTGCGACTTCGACCAGAGTCCCACCCGCTCGAGCGTATAGGCCGCGTAGGTACTGGTCACCCCTTCCGCGAACCAGAGAACACGGACGTACTGCTCCTTCGTGTAATCGACGGGCTCCAGCGCCTGCGGGCGAATCCGCTTCACGTTCCACGCGTGAAAAAACTCGTGGGCGCACAGATTCATCAACTCCTCAACCGAACCCGCCGAAATAGCGGTCGAGTCCGCGTGTTCCATCCCTCCCTCGCCTGCTTCCGGAAACGAGCCAATGTGTAGCAGGAACGTGTATTCCTTGAATGGCGCGCCGCCCATGAGGCGCGTTTCGTAACCCGTGATGCGTTGCAGGTAATCTTCGAGGCGCGTCCTGTTGTAGCCGCGGGAATCGACGGCCACGCGGAAATGCACGCCGGCGCTGTCGAAATCGAACTCGTCGAATCTCCCCGCTTCGACGGGCGCGTCAACCAGCGCGTCGTAATCGGGCGCGACGAACGAATTCGGTGTTGGACCGGCGCCCAGCTCCGCGATCACTTTCCAATCCGCGGGAACATTGTCGAATTGAATCTCAACGGGCTCGGATCGCCGGTCGGGGACGTACATCAGGACTTCGGCAAGATTTAGAAAAGAGTGATGCTCGTTGATCTGCGAATCGAAAGGGCCCGGATCGTCCCATTCGACCGAATACTGGAATGTGATCGCGCGCGGGCGATTCTTCAGCGAAGCGCAGTGGCAAAGCAGCCACCTCTGCTTGTCGAGTTCCCCGGGAACCTGCGGGTGCGATTCGCTTCCATTCGTTTCGAGCACGGCCATCGAACGCACGCGGTAGGCGAAATCACGGATTTGATACAGCGCGTTCCAGGCCGGCATTGCAGCCACGATGTCCTTATTCCCCGCCGGGACACTGACTGTCACCTGAAAATTGTGTCTTTCGGGATGTTCGAATGAAACACGATATTTGATGACCGCAGCCGCTGGACGCGCGAGCGCCAGCGCGAGGAGCGCAGGCAGCAACAACCGAAACCACGACGGCCGTTCGCCGCGCATCACGGGCGAACTCGAATCGCGCTGAGCTTGTCGAGCACCTTCGAGCACAGGCCGTCGAAGCTACCGTTCGACATTACGAGCACGAGGTCGCCGGCACGGACGCGCTCGGAGAGATAGTCCGCAATTTCGGCGGAGGATTGAAACGCCTCCGCGACGCGTCCCCGTTTGCGCAACGCTTCCGTCAACGCTTCGGGCGAAAAGCGGTCGTCCTCCGACAGCAATTGTGCCCGATTCACCGGCCCGATCATCACGCCGTCGGCAATCGCCAGCGCGTCCGGCAAAACGTCTTGGAAGACTCGCCGGCGCATTGTGTTCGAGCGAGGCTCGATGGCGGCCCAGATGCTGCGGCCGGGCCAGCGTGTGCGCGCCGCCTCAAGCGTGAGGCGAATCGCTGTGGGATGATGCGCAAAATCCTCGACCACCAGAACGCCGTTCGCCTCGCCCTTGATTTCCATGCGCCGCCGGACGCTCTCGAAACTCGCCAGCGCCTGCTCGATGACGCCGCGCTCGATTCCGCGGCCGTACGCCAACGCAACTGCAGCCAGCGCGTCGAGAACGTTGTGCTTCCCCGCCAGCGGCAGGCGAATTCGCGCCACTTCCCTGCCGCCACGCGCGACTCGGAATTCAGTCGCCGAATCGTTCCATAGCACATCTCCGGCCTGCCAATCGCATTCCGGCGTCAGGCCAAATGTCTCGACGGGAGAAAATGCCTTCGCGACGGTGTCCTTCAACTCGCGCGACTCTCCCCAAATGAGAATCCGTCCGCGCCGCGGCACCAGATTTACCAATCGGCGGAATTGCAGGGCGATCGATTCCAAATCGGGATAAATATCCGCGTGATCGAATTCAAGCGACGTGAGAATCAACTCGTCCGGATGGTAGTGCAGAAATTTCGGCGCTTTGTCGAAGAATGCCGTGTCGTACTCGTCGCCTTCGACGATGAATTCATTGCCCCCGCCGAGCCCGTAACTACGATCCCCGAAATTCGGGACCACGCCTCCCACCAGAAAATCGGGACGCCGGCCAGCCACGTGAAAAATCCAGGCGAGCATCGCCGTGGTGGTCGTCTTACCGTGTGTCCCGGCGACGACGATCGAGGTGCGCCCCGGAATGAAATATTTTTCGAGAATCTGTGGCATCGAACAGTACGGAATCTTTTCGTCGAGTATGTGTTCAAGCTCGGGATTCCCGCGCGAAATCGCGTTGCCGATCACGGCCAAGTCCGGCGCAGGCTGAAGATTCTGCACTGAAAAACCTTCGTTCCAGGGAATGCCGAGCGAGTCGAGAAGCGTCGAGGCCGGCGGGTACACGCCTTTGTCGGAGCCGGTCACGTGATAACCGCGCTCCTTCAGCATGCCTGCCACTGGCGCCATCGCAGCGCCAGCTATGCCGAGCAAATGAATGCGCTCCATCGACTCCCTCGCGCAGGATTCTGCGAACGAATCCAGGAAAAACTTCAGGTCACTGCGGGCTCGAGAATGTCGAGCCGCACGCCACTGTTCCCGCCAGCCGGTGCCGAAGCCGTCAGTCTCGCGCGAACGCCAAGAGGCAGCGTCAACATGGGTCGCGGCGTATGGCCAATTGGTGCGCCGAAAACACCCGGCAAGCGACCGGCATCCCGCCCGGCGGCCGCAAGAATTCGCACCAAGACGTCGCGCACACTTTCGCCGCCATCTGGCGGAGCACACTCCGGAAATTCTCCCAAAACGATTCCGCGAACGCCGCGAAATTTTCCAGCCTGCTTTAGATGCATCAGCGCGCGGTCCACCTGATACGGCTTCATGCCGCGATCTTCGAGCACCAGGATTGCATCCGTTGTATCGACTTCCCACGGAGTGCCCAGCGTCGTTTCCAGCAGCGTCAAGCACCCTCCAAGCAGAATCCCTTCCGCGCTTCCCGCCACGAGAGCCTCGCCCTGCAGGTCGATGGACCACCCCGCGGCGTTCTGACTCAACGCCGCCCTGAACGAATTCCGATCATACCCGCTCGTGACGCCCTCGTCGAAGCCCGAAGCCACCATCGGGCCGTAAAAGGTGACCCAACGCAACTTTTGCCACAAGAACACTTGAAGGGACGTGATGTCGCTGTAGCCGAGCAGGATCTTGGCGGGCGGAGGCTCGGTAGCGGAAACCTCATCCAACAAATAGTTCGAGCCGTAGCCGCCGCGCGCGCAAAAAATGGCTTTTGTGTCCGTTTCGGTCAACGCTTCTTTCAAAGCGCGCAGGCGCCGCGGAGCCGGGCCGCCGAAAAAGCTGTCGCGCGCCAGAACGGTCTCGCGATCGAACTTTGGAGCATAGCCCAGGCGCTTGAGTTCAGAGCAGCCGCGTTCGAGTTGCGTTTCGTCAACCGGACTCGCCAGCGAAACGATTCGGACAGCATCGCCGTGATGTAGCGCAGGAGGTTTAACGGACTGAGGCATCTTGCATATCGAGGATAAAAAGTCTGAGAAGCGAAGACAAGCTAACAGTTTGGAGTTGCGAGTTAAGAGTTAAACGCCTCGTAACCTGCCCGCCGCAGACGTCGCTTGGACGAACGCTACTGCTGCGCTTGAAAGGGCGTGGTTGTAAGGAACACGTCGCCAAAGCCGCTGGTGTGCAGCGCGGGCAACGTCTGCTGCGTAAAGAACGCGGCAAACCGGCCGTCGTTCGTGACCGGCACGCGCATGCGAATGTCTCCGATCAGCGGAGATTCGCCTCCCAGCGAGCTTGCGACCGGCAATTCGGCTGAATGCGGCGAGCAGGGGTCCTTCGCTCCGAAGCACGTATCGTAAACCACGACGTAGCCTGTCGTTCCCGAGGCTGACGTCGCTTTCTGGGTCGCCGTTTGCACGATGTAGCTGATGTATCGCCCGGACGCGCTGATCGCCGGCGAGTAGCTGCCCGCGGCATCTTCGGTCAGAGTGTCGCTGCTCAAGATTTGTGTCGTCGATGGCAGGCATCCGAAGGGCGCCGTTGAACCGGCGCAAGTATCTCGCAGATAGATTTGCCGGCCGGCCGCGGAGGTATCAGCGAGATTAGAAGCCGCGGACTCAAAGACGACGAAGCGCCCGTCGGCACTGATCGACGGCAAACGGCTGTCCGCGTTTGCGATCTGCCCGTCCGGCGCAGCCGACACGCGCGCGGTCGAAGGCGCACACGACTCGGACGCGCTCACGCCCAGGCACGTGTCCCTCAATAGAATCTGCGAGTGCTCTGCCCCGTGCGAGGCGCTCGCAAACGCAACATACCGCCCGGAAGCCGAAATCACAGCCTGTGCGCGGGGGACGACGAAATTCACTCGCCCGTCATTCACGGAAGCGACGACTGTTCGCGGCGTGCAGCCGGCGGCTGCGGTCGCGCCGCGGCACGTATCGCGCACCATAACGAGTGAACCGGGATTGCCCGGAGTCATTGGCGCCGTGAAGGCAACGAACCGTCCGTCTGCGCTGACCGTTGGCTGCGCGCCGTCCGTCGCTTGTCCATCAGCATTCACCGAAACGAGCTGGGTCTGCGGCGAGCATCCCGCGGGTGCGGAACTTCCCATGCAGACATCGCGGACAAAGACCCGCGGCACGGGCTGGCTCGCCGCCGTGTTCGATACGAGGTTCGTCGCATTCGATGTGAACGCGACGTAGCGTCCGTCCGCGCTGATGGCCACCTGGTCCGCGACGGATGCATTCGGCGGCACTCCGCCGGAGCCTACGTCAACCGCAACCGTGCGCGGCACGCAACCGGTCACGCCCAAGCAAGTGTCTCGGACGAAGACGTTCCCCGATGTTCCGCGGGGGATCGTTCCGTCGGGCATCCTGCCCGAAACGAGGTTCTTCGCTTCCGAATAGAATGCCACGTAGCGCCCGCCTGCGCTCGCGGCTGGCGACGAACTCAGGCCATCCGCGGCGCCGCCCTGCGCGTTGATCGAAATTATCTGCGGAAACCTTGCGTTGCTGCTCGGCGCGTTTCCAACCTGAAAGCTAACCGATGGCGACGCGATTCCCAGCTGGGACGTGTGCACCGCCACGCCCGCCGTCATCTGCTGTGTCAGATCGCTCGCCAGGATTTGCGCGGTAAGCTGGGTCGAGCTGCAGGCCGAATTCGGGGGCGGGCATGTTTCTCGCAACCCGCCATTCCATGTGACGTAGTCGCTCGGCGAGAAATTAGTTCCATTCACGGTCAGCGTAAACGCTGGACCATTCAATGCTGCACTCGATGGTGAGAGCGACGTGATTGTCGGGCCGTCACTGTGCGCGGGATTGATCGAGAACGAGACCGCCAGAGACGTGCCGCCGCCCGGCGCTGGGCTGGTGACGGTGACTTCCCCCAGTCCCGCGTTTTGGACGTCCGCGGCTGTGATGGAAACCGCAAGTTGCGTACTCGCCTGATTGAACACCGATGGGCGGTCCGAACCGTTCCACTGCGCGGTCGAAGTGCTCAGGAATTGCGTCCCGCTGACGAATATCGTGAACGCCTGGCTTCCCGCGGTGATTTCCGAGGGGAAAAGTCCGGTGATTTGAGGAGTAGGATTGAGCGCGGGAGTGCTGCTGCCGCAGCCCGACACAAGGTATAGAGCACCGGCCACTGCCAGGCGCACGGTCCACCGCAGGTACATCAATCCCGTCCTCCTGTCAACCACGTTGAGTCCCACCCGCCGGTGTCGCTTTCCGCGCCCTCCAGCTCCCAGCCCGCGAAGCGGGTTCGGGCATGCTCGTCGTGAACGCATGAAACCTGGATCCAGGCAAATCAATTGGAATGGCACCAGCGGCCGGGAAGATCGCGCCCGGCCGCAACCCGTCCGCCGATTTGCGGGCAGCGACATGCAGGCTCCGGGCGCGTCCAAGAGCCGCTTTTCGAACGTCTGCAAAAACGAAACGAGGGAACGGCGATCCGCAAATCCCTCAGCACACGGAAAGGAATTGATAGCATCCCGGCGCGCAACCCGTCAACTCGGATTCCGACAAGAAAAGAAAGGTTGGCCCGCGCTAGGTCGCCCGCGTTGACTTCCAATGGCCCGTCAGAATAGATTCTAGCCAAGGCTCGCGGGACGGAATCTCCCAGTTTCGCCAATAGATATGAACAACAGGGCCGCTCGTCGCGTTGACAGTTCGCCATTTCTCAGTCGGATCATCCGTTACATCGACGCGTTCATTTTGACTGCGTTCGCCGTGTTCGTGGTTTGGCGGCGCGATTACGGCGTGCGCTTCTGGATCGGCATGACCATCGCCGCGATCGGGATTTTCCTGTGGGGTCTCGCGCGCGTGCAGCTTGGATCTTCCTTTTCGGTGAGCGCGCAGGCTCGAAAGCTCGTTACGACGGGCCTTTACTCCAAATTCCGCAATCCCGTTTATCTGTTTGGCGGAATCGGCTATGTGGGCCTGTTCATCGCGCTCGGCAACTGGCCCGCGCTCGCGCTTTTCGTGGTGCTCTACTCCCTCCAGATTTCCCGTGTGAAACGAGAGCAGAAAGTGCTCGAAGCAGCGTTCGGAGAGCAGTATCGCCGCTACCGGGCCAGCACCTGGTTCTGATTCTCTCGCTGATCTGTCGTCTTGCGACGCGGCGATTCAACCCTACTTCAAGAAATCGAAACGCGCGCTTTGTGTCCGGGTACAACTTCAGTCGCGCCGCAGTGCCGGCTTCAGCCGCCGGGTTCGGCATGGCTTTCGAGCTGTGCCGACGCAATCCGTATTCTGCGTTCCGCGACCCTCATAGCTTGAACGCCGTCAATTTCGAGAACAGGTGCGCGCGCTTGTTTATCTCGGCTCTCTTCAGACGCGTGAGCCGCTCGACGCCAAAACGCTCAACGGCGAAGCTCCCGAGAACTGATCCATAGACCATGGCGCGCCGCAGGGTTTCGTCGTTGACGCGGCCCGCGCCCGCCAGATAACCCATGAATCCGCCGGCAAAGCTGTCGCCGGCGCCCGTCGGGTCGTGAACCTCTTCCAGCGGAAACGCAGGGACGGAAAAAATAAATTTGTCGTGGACCATCAGCGCGCCGTGCTCGCCGCGTTTGATGACGAGCGTCCGCGGCCCCAGCTTGAAGACGTGCCTCGCCGCGCGCAGCAGGTTGTGCTCGCCAGTGAGTTGCCGCGTTTCGTCGTCGTTGATCATCAGGATTTGGGTATGCTTCAGGGTCTCGCGCAGCTCGGCGGGCGTCCGCTCGATCCAGTAGTTCATGGTGTCGAGGCCGATCACCTTCGGCTTGCAGCGCACCTGGGTCAGCACCGACCGCTGCAGTGTAGGATCGATGTTGCCAAGAAAAATAAACGGCGAATCGCGATACGAATCGGGCAGCGTCGGATTGAAATTCGCGAAGACGTTCAGCTCCGTCGCGAGCGTCGTCCGCTCGTTCATGTTCTGGCTGTAGCGGCCGGCCCAGAAGAAGCTTTTTCCTTGCGCCTGCTCCACGCCGGTGAGATCGATCCTGCGCCCGCGAAAGATCGCCCTTTCCTCTTCCGTGAAGTCTTCACCGACGATCGCCACGACGCGCACCGGCGCGAAATAGCTCGCCGCCAGTGCAAAGTAGCTGGCCGCGCCTCCCACGGTGCGGTCGACCTCGCCAAACGGCGTCTCAATCGCGTCGAACGCCATCGACCCAACTACCAGTAATGACATGAATTCTCCCGTTGAAACGTTCCGGGCCGCAAGCCCTTCGTTTGAGGCCGCAAAAGTGTACAGAAGCCGCCTCGCGTGGTGCAACCCGCGCTCGGTTCGAATGTCCGCGCGCGCTGCAGGGGAGGTGATGCGTGTCCCTGCGCTGGATAAGATCCCGCATCTCTCCACGCCGCAAACATACTGCGCAATGAAGCAGCGTGATGTAAACGCCAGAGGCTCACCGCACCTTCAGCGGCGTCCGTTGCGTGTCCGGCGGCACGATCCCGTTGATTCGCAGGTACTCGACGATCTGTCCGTAGTGATCCGTCACGTGCCACACGGCAGTCACCGCCAATCCCAGCTTCGTGTTCGGCGCGGCGTATGGCCCATCGACACGTTCGAGCGCATTTTTCTGATCGATCGTCGCCACCACGCGATTCCCGTCGGCGATCGACTCCTTCAAGTACGCGATCAGCTCCGGCTTCGTCCGCGCCTTCGATGGGCCGCCTTTTTCGCAATGTTCCGGCGGAGTTTTCCCTTCGATCTCGTCGAAGAAAGCGAAATTCGCGCACGCCACGTGCTTCACCTGCTCGGCGAAAGACCGCACCCCCTCGAAATTCCCGCCCTTCACACTCGGTATGAACGAATACTTCTCCGCCGGCATCGCCTCCGCCACCGAAAGAAATTCCCCCTGCGCATACTGCAGCGCGTCGCCGACACTCGCGGCAATCGTCTTGGGAACCGGGCCCTCCTGCGCCCTCGCCGGCGGCCCACAAAACGCCAGCATCGCCGCCGTTCCTGCGGTCCACAGAATTTTGCTTTTCATTTTCCCCTCCGGCTTGTACCAGAGCTTATCCCAGTCGATGCTCCGAGCCCTGCACTTCGGGATCGGCCGTCATTGTTCCATGCGCATCGTAGTCACAATACGCTTAAATTGTTTCAGGTGGGTCCGTTCATGTCCTGCCAGCCGCGTCGCATAGGTCAGCACAGTCCGCTCGAGTACGCTTCCGGCCCCGGTAACGATTGCTTTGCGTGACCAGCTTTTGCGGTCTAATGGTTGCAATACTGCGAGTAGGCTGGCGCGCTGCCTCGTGAAGGCGCGGAACGAGGGCTGAAATCTCTGTTCGAGATAGTTCGTTTTCTTGATCCAAGTACGGGGATTGACTGCCCGCAAGGTCGGCGTGTCCCGCGCGATTATGGTGGCAATGCAGCCGCCCCAAACGTCGGCGCACGCACGCAGATGGGCAAGTACATCGTTGGCGGACCGCTCGTCGGGACCGGGAGGAGTATGCAACTGAGCTGGTACCAGACCGGCCGTTATCTCGGCGATATGCGACGGCGTTTCTGCAAGCAGGGTCAGAACCTGCTCAACGGTGAATGATCTACGGGGCACGTGATGTCTCCTCGTCGATCATTATCGTACACTTGGGGAATGCGGCCTGAAATTGAGACTTACAAAGCTCACCGATTCATGGGCGGCGGGCACCGCGCTGCCCGGGCTTTGCGTTGACGGTTCTGTGGGCAGCGGGAATCAAACTTCACCAACATTGAGAAGGACCCCATGTTCCGTTTGCAGAGGATCGCGCTGGCGATTGGTCTGGCGGCTGGTGCGGGGCTGGCGTCAGCCCAGGCGCCTGTGACGACACGGCCGACCCCGCCTATACGCGATCCGCACACGCCTGGCTATGTCACGGCTAAGGAGTTACCTGATGGCAGCAACCCTCCGGCCGATGCGGACGGGAACTTCATCATCGGGCCCACTCATAATCCCGCGTCGGAGATGTCTGAGCACGGAGGCGTGCCGCAGGGAACGGTGTATGAA
>Ga0209167_10000452_pt1 | contig 30553 bp, 34 predicted proteins | sample Coa_R1_9_FD_187154 | JGI IMG/M metagenome (GOLD analysis project Ga0209167, IMG submission 187154) | Surface soil microbial communities from Centralia Pennsylvania, which are recovering from an underground coalmine fire - Coalmine... | ecosystem: Environmental > Terrestrial > Soil >...
ACATGTGGCTCGGCACACCCAAGTGTGCAACCCACGGTACTGCGGGAGGCAGACCCTTCTTCCTCTTCAACCTTGAATGCCCGCCTCGCTACGGCGGGCCATGATGTCTAGGCGACGAAGAACCCCATCTTGACGCCGGCGAGCTGGATGACGTCGTTGTCGTTCAGCTTGGTCGCCTGCTGGCCGATCGGCGTGCCATTCAGGAGCGGGTAGTCATCGGGCTTGCCGCTGTCGACGTGCACGATGTAGTAGGCCTCGGAGCGGCGGGTGATGGCAGCCACCTGTATGCCCGGGCGCCCGAGCGTGGTGAGGGCCTTGCTGAGCTCGACTTCGCGACCGGCGAAGGCGCCTGACAGGACCTGCAGCTTGGCCTTCTTCAGTGCCGCGGCATTGTCGCCGAGGGTGCGCGAGCGGCCGGTAGCTCCTGTGCCGGTGGTGGCATCCGCAACCGCACGCAGCTTCTCCACCGGTCGGGCGGAGGGCTGAATAACCATGGTCTTTTCGAATTCATCCTGCTGCTCGTCGTCCTCGACGAAGCGCAGCTGGTGATGGCCGACGGTGATCACGTCGCCATGCTGCAGTGCGTGCTTCTTGATCAGTTTGCCGTTGACGTAGGTGCCATTGGTGCTGTTCAGGTCCTCAAGGAACGAGTCATTGAGGATGTTGATAATCAGCGAGTGGTGCCCGCTGACGGCAGCGTTGTCGATGCGGATGTCATTGTCAGGGAGGCGCCCGATCGTGTAGCGCTCCTTGTTCATGTTGTATTCCGCCATTACCTGGCCATCCAGGCTTAAGACCAACCTTGCCATGTGCTTCTGCCTCTATGCGGATGTCAGCCGAACCAACCCAGGATCTTGTCGAATATCTTTGTGCGAGCCGGAAACGGATCCACGATATGCGCCATGACTACCGAGACGTTGTCGCGTCCGCCGTTGTCATTGGCCAGTTGAATCAATTGTTTGGCGACCGTATCCAGATTAGCACTAAAGGTGTTTATGGTTAAATGAATATCTTCATCTTCGACCATGTCCGAAAGGCCGTCCGAGCAGAGGATGAATACCTCGCCCCGGCCGGCCGGAATCTCCTGAATTTCCACCTCCACGCTGGGCTCGACCCCGAGCGCGCGGGTCACGTAGTTCTTATTAGCCGCCCGCTGCGCTTCCTCCGCTGAATAAAAACCACGGTCGACGAGTTCCTGCAGCAGGGAATGATCCATGGTCACCTGTTCGAACTTGTCGTCGCGCCGGCGGTACATGCGCGAGTCGCCGACGTGGGCGATCGTGACCTTGTTGTCGTAGAAGAGCGCCGCGACCACCGTGGTGCCCATGCCCTCGCATTGCGGCTGGGTGCGCGCGGTCTGGTAGATGATCTTGTTGGCGCGACTGATGGCGTCGCGCAGGATGATGTTGGGGCGGGAGAGTCCGGATTCCTGGTCCGGCACCGACAGATCCTCGCGCTCCACGTGCTCGCGCACCAGGTTCACGATGGTCTTCACCGCGATGCCGCTCGCGACTTCGCCGGCGTTATAGCCGCCCATGCCGTCGGCGAGCACCAGCAGGCCGATGTCCGGATCGACAGCGATCGTGTCCTCGTTGTGCTCGCGCACCTTGCCGGTGTCGCTGAGCCCAACGAAACGCACCTTGTTGCGCAAGCTCACGCCCCGCCCGGACAATGCTGTACTCCGCCGATTGTGATAAGCATCACTTCCCGCCCCCGATCCGAGCCGGCATACGCTAGCATCGCCGGCAGGTGCTCCGGGTGGCTTTGGTCACAAAAGAAGCCATTCGGATCATCCCGGCCGCGAATCCTAGCCGAAAGTGGACATTAAAGGCGCATTGATGGCTCGCCCGAATGCGGTGTTCGTTTGTGGCTCGTGCGGGGGCGAAACCCTCAAATGGCAGGGACAGTGCCCGCTGTGCGGCGCATGGAATTCGCTCGAGCAGCGCAGCGGCGCGCGCGCGCGTGCCGCGGCACCAGCGGCCGCGGTGAGTCTCGCGGCTGCCGGCACCGGCTCTGACGCCGCGGCGCGCTTTGCCAGCGGGCACACAGAACTGGACCGAGTCTTGGGAGGAGGAGTCGTCCCGGGATCGGTGATCCTCCTCGGCGGGGACCCCGGGATCGGCAAATCGACGCTTCTCCTGCAGGTCGCCGCACAGGTGGCGGCGAGCCGCGCCGTCCTCTACGCGAGCGGTGAGGAGTCGGTGGCGCAGGTGTCGTTGCGCGCACAACGCCTGGCAGTCACCGCCGAAGGCCTGGGCGTCGTGGCCGAGACCGACCTGCAGGCGATTCTCGCGCTGGCCGTCGAGCGGCGCGCGGCGCTCCTAGTCATTGATTCCATCCAGACCGTGCAGGCCGGCGCTACGGGTGCCGGCGCCGGTGCGGTATCGCAACTGCGCGAGTGCACGGCGGAGCTGGTGCGCTTTGCGAAAACCAGCGGCACCGCGGTCGTCATCGTCGGCCACGTGACCAAGGAGGGCACCATCGCCGGTCCGCGGATGCTCGAGCACCTGGTGGACACCGTCCTGTACTTCGAGAGCGAGGCGGGCAGCCGCTATCGCATCGTGCGCGCCACCAAAAACCGCTTCGGTGCAGCGAACGAGCTCGGCTTTTTCGCCATGACGGCCAGCGGGCTGAAAGAGGTCAGGAACCCTGCGGCCATCTTCCTGTCGCGCGCGCCGCAGCCAGCGGCCGGCAGCATCGTCACGGTGGCCCGCGACGGTGGACGGCCGCTCCTGATCGAGTTGCAGGCGCTCGTTGACCGCATGCGTTTTGGTGCACCGCGGCGCATCGCCCAGGGGCTGGATGCCAACCGGCTGGCGATGCTGCTCGCCGTGGCCAACCGGCACGCGGATCTGTCGCTCCAGGAGCACGATGTGTTCGTGAACGTCGTCGGCGGGATCCAGATCGGTGAGACCGCTTCCGACCTGCCGGTGTTGATTGCGCTGGCCTCCAGCCTCCGCAGTCGCGCGCTGCCTGCTGAGCTCGTGGCGTTTGGTGAGCTTGGACTTACGGGCGAGGTGCGCCCAGTTGCCTACGGCGATGAGCGCCTGCGCGAAGCGCACGCGCAGGGTTTCCGCGTCGCCGTCGTGCCCAGGGACAACGCGCCGCGCAAGCCGCCGGAGGGCTTGACCGTGGTTGGCGTGGCCGGGGTCGCGGAGGCGCTCGAGGGCGCGTTCGCCGCCCGCTAGGCGTTGGCAGCGGCCGCCACGGCGACCGGTGCGCGCACCCGCACGGTGCGGATCGCGTTGTCACCGATCTGCAGCACTTCGAAGTCGTAGTTGCCGACGCGCACCATGGTGCCCGGATCCGGAATCGTCTCCAGGTGCTCGAGCAGCAGCCCGTTCACTGTCTTCGGTCCCCCGGTTGGCAGCTGCCAGGACAGCGCTCGGTTCAAGGCGCGGATGGTGGCGCTGGCGTTGATGATGAACACCCCGGGCCGCTCAGTGTGCACGTCCTTGTGGGTAATGGTTGCCGGATCCGTGGTGAACTCCCCGACGATCTCCTCGAGGATGTCCTCGAGGGTCACCAGCCCCTGGATGTCGCCGTACTCATCGACGACGAACGCGAGGCGGCGGCGATTGCGCTGAAACTGCGTGAGCTGCACGTTGAGTGCGGTGCCTTCGGGCACGAAATATGACTCGCGGCCGCCGGCGATTTCAAGCAGGCGTTCGCGGTTCAACGTGCCGCGCGCGAGCTCGCGCGCCACCCGTTTCATGTGCAGGAGGCCCAACAGGTTGTCCAGTTCCCCCTCATACACCGGCAGGCGTGTATGCGGGGTCTGCCGCAGCCGGCCGAGGATTTCCTCCCAGCTCTCATTCACGTCGATGCCGGCGATCTCCTGGCGCGGGATCATGATGTCGTTGACCGTGACGTGCCCGAGATCGAGGATCGACAGCAGCATCTGCCGGTGGCGCATCGGAATCATGGGGGCGGCTTCCGACACCACCGTGCGCAGTTCCTCGGCGTTCAGAGTGTGCGCGGTGTTGGTTGCGCGTCCGACCCCGAAAATCCACAAAAAGCCGTAAGCCAGGATGTTGGTCAGCCATAGCGCCGGTCGTGCCACCCACACCAGCACGCGGTAGATGCCGGCCGCGTGCAGCGCGACGCCTTCCGGGTTGGCGGTGGCGTAGATCTTCGGCGCGAGCTCACAGAACACGATCACCACCACGGTCAGCAGGGCTCCTGCGAGGGGGATCGCGTAGGGGTAGCCGCTGCGCTGCGCGAGGATGGTCGCGATGGCCGATGCAAACACGCTGGCAGCGGCGAGAATCACGAGGTTCGCGCCGAGCCATTCGTCCGGGGTCTTGAGCAATCGATCAAGGACCCGTGCGCTCAGTTCCCCGCGCTGCGCCCGGTGACGGATGCGGTAACGGTTCACCGACAGCATGGCCACTTCGGTGCCGGAGGAGAACGCCACGACCAGCAGCAGCAGCAGGAGAATGAGTATGAGCGGGGTGGTGGCGGCGAAGTTCAAGGCGGCATCCTCAACGATGGGCCGGCGGCGCGGGCCTGCGCACGGGCTCGCCGATTGTTGTTGCAGGCTCCTAGCATAGGGCCTCGAAGCCCTATAATCCCTACATGTTCGAGCATCTGACGGCGCGCCTGTCGCGCAGCATCGAGAACCTGCGCGGCCGCGGCCGGATAACGGAGGAAAACGTCGCCACGACGCTGCGTGAAGCGCGCGTGGCGCTGCTGGAAGCGGACGTCGCGCTCCCCGTCGTCAAGAGCTTCATCGAGGCGGTCAAGGCCAAGGCGCTCGGCGCCGGAGTGCTGTCGAGCCTGACTCCGGGACAGGCATTCATCGGCATCCTGCACGATGAGCTCAAGGCGCTGATGGGCGGCGCGGGTGCGGGCTTCAGGCTGCGCGCCCAGCCGCCGGTGGTCATCCTGCTCGCCGGGCTCCAGGGCGCCGGCAAGACGACGACGGCGGCGAAGCTGGCGCGCAGGCTCATCGAACGCGAGAAGAAGCGCGTGCTCCTCGCCAGCACCGACGTGCGCCGGCCCGCGGCGATGCTGCAACTCGAGCGACTCGCCGGCCAGGTCGATGCGGAATATTTCTCCGCCAGCAGTGCGACCGAACCGGCGGCGATCGCGCGTGCCGCTTTGGAGCGTGCGCGCAGCGGCGGGTTCGATGTGCTCATCGTCGACACCGCCGGACGCTTGCATGTCGATGAGGCCCTGATGGGCGAAGTGCGCGACATCGGCACTGCCGTGGGCGCCGCGGAGCGCCTGTTCGTCGTCGATGCCATGGCCGGCCAGGATGCGGTGAACGCGGCGCGCGCCTTTGGCGCTGCACTGGATCTGACCGGGGTGATTCTCACCAAGGCGGACGGCGATGCGCGCGGCGGCGCGGCACTGTCGGTGCGCCAGGTAACCGGCAAGCCGATCGTGTTCGTCGGTGTCGGCGAGAAAACCGATGCGCTCGAGCCTTTCGACCCGGAGCGCATGGCGTCGCGCATCCTGGGGATGGGGGACGTCGTCAGCCTGGTCGAGCAGGTGCACCGCCAGGTCGACACGCAGGAGGCGCAACGCCTGGCGCAGAAGGTCGTCAAGGGCAAGTCCTTCGACATGGTGGACCTGAAAAGCCAGCTCGAGCAGCTGCAGAAAATGGGTGGCGTCGGGGCGCTCATCGACAAGCTCCCGGGAGCGGCAATCAGGAAGGGCGCCATCTCGGCCGACCAGGCGGATAAGGACCTGCGTCGCCAGATCGCGGTGATCAATTCCATGACCCCGCGCGAGCGGCGCAACCCCGGGATCATCGACGGGTCGCGGCGCCGGCGCATTGCCGGGGGCTCGGGAGTGCAGGTGCAGGACGTGAACCGCCTGCTGAAGCAGTTCCTGGAGATGCAGCGGGTGATGAAGAGCATGAAAGGCGGCCGCCTGCAGCGGCTCATGGGAGCCTTTAAGGGCGGGATGCCGCCGGGGTATCCAGGCCGCTAGTCCATTGGCCAAAATCGCAGGAAGCGATTTCGGCGGACAGTAGCTCCGTTTCCGCCGGCCAAACGCGTGGGTTTGGCCGGCTGTGGCAAGCCGCGGTGAGGAAAAACTGGCGCAGGAATCGCGTGTTGCGTAGAATCCGCGCTCTTTTTTGGGTGGCCCTTTTTGGGGTCACCCGCCTAATACGAGAGCGATAAGATCATGGTAACTATCCGCCTGACGCGGCGCGGGGCGCGCAACCAGCCCTTCTATCACGTCGTCGTGACCGACAGCCGTAAGCGCCAGGGTGGTCCGAGCCTGGAGCACGTGGGCTTCTTTAACCCGATCGCCGGCAAGAACGAGCAGAAGATCAAGCTCGACCTGCCGCGCATCGATTATTGGGTCGGCCAGGGCGCGCAGCCTTCGGAGCGCGTGGCGACGCTGGTGGCCTCCTACCGCAAGCAGGCGACGGCCTAGCACCGGACGGGCCGTCCGCAACCCATTAAGGCACTCGCGTGGCCTGGGTCGAACTGGGACGCCTCGGCGCACCCTATGGTGTCAAAGGCTGGGTGCACGTCGAGTCGTACACCGATCCTCCGGAGCGGCTGCTCGAGCATCGTGACTGGGCACTGAGACTCCCCTCCGGAGAGCGGGTGACACGGCACGTCGCCGAAGGCCGGGTGCACGGCGGGGGACTGGCAGCGCGCCTGGATGGCGTAAGCGAGCGCAACGGCGCCGCGGCGCTTACGGGGGCGGTGGTCGAGGTGGAACGGGCGTCGCTGCCGCCGACGGGTGAGCGCGAGTACTACCGCGCCGACCTCATCGGCTTCGGGGTGCGCAATCTCGAGGGGGCGTCTCTGGGGAACGTCAGCCACTTCGTCGATGCCCCGCGAGGAGCGGTGATGGTGACGAAAGAGGCGGATGGGCGCGAGCACTGGGTGCTGGCGGCGCCTCCGCACCTGCAGCGGGTGGATCTCGCCGCGCGCATGATCGAAGTGGACTGGCCGAGGGAGCTGGATCAGAGGGCTCCATGAAGATCGAGGTGGTAACGCTTTTTCCGCGGATGATCGCGGGCGCGCTCGAGTTCGGGGTGGTGGGGCGGGCCGTGGAGCGGGGCCTCGTGCGGGTGGGCACCGAGGACCCGCGCGCGCACACGAGCGACGTGCACCGCACGGTGGATGATCGGCCTTACGGGGGCGGTCCGGGAATGGTGATGAAGCCCGAGCCCGTGCTGGCTGCGATTCGCGCAGCGTACGCGCGCCTGCCGGCAGGAAGCCCACGGGTATACCTGTCGGCCCAGGGCGAGCGCTTCGGGCAGGCGCAGGCTCAGGAGCTGGCGGGTTTGCCGGGGATGCTGCTGCTCGCCGGGCGGTACGAGGGGGTCGACGAGCGGGTGATCGAGCTCGCCATCGACCGCGAGCTGTCTGTCGGGGACTACGTACTCTCGGGCGGGGAACTGCCGGCGCTCACGGTCATCGACGCGGTGGCGCGCCTCTTGCCGGGAGTGCTTGGCGATGAGCGTTCCAGCAGCGAGGATTCCTTCGCGCAGGGGCTGCTCGACTGGCCGCACTACACACGGCCGGAAGTGTGTGAGGGCCGGGAAGTGCCGCCGGTGCTATTGTCAGGAGACCACGCCGGCATTCGGCGCTGGCGCTTGCGCCAGGCGGTGGACCGGACATGGCGGCGCCGGCCGGATGCGATTGACAGGGCGCGACTTCAGGGGGAGGCGCGCGGTGTGTTGGATGAGTTCCTCGCCGCAGGTGCGGCGGGCAGCGAAGATCGAGGTGAGAAATCATGAGCAAGATAATTCAGGAAATCGACAAGCAGCGCATGACCCGTGAAGTGCCGGACTTCAAGCCCGGCGACACGGTGGTCGTGCAGGTGAAGGTAGTCGAAGGCGATCGCGAGCGCGTCCAGGCGTACGAGGGTGTCGTCATTGCGCGCAGCAACCGCGGCCTCAACTCCTCGTTCACGGTGCGCAAGATCTCCCACGGCGAGGGCGTCGAGCGGGTGTTCCAGACCTACAGCCCATCGATCAGTGAGATTGCGGTGAAGCGCCGCGGCAGCGTGCGTCGCGCGAAGCTCTATTACCTGCGCGACCTGTCCGGCAAGGCCGCCAGGATCGAGGAAAAGCTCTAGGGCGTGTTTAACACTGCGGAATTAACTGTGTGGCACGCCGCAGCCGGCCAAAGCCGCGGCTTTGGCCGGCGGAAGCGGCACGCTTGTCCGCGGAAATCGCTTGCTGCGATTTCGGCCGATGGACGGAGCGGGTGAGGGCATGACCGCACGAGCGTTCTTCTCCGGCCTGTGGCGCGGCCTGGACGGGCTGCGCAAGGCCCTGCACCTCATCGTGCTGCTGGTGATCTGCGCTGCGGTCATCGGCCTGACACGGGTCGGCGTGCCCCGCATCCCGGCCAGGGCGGTGCTGCTGGTCGCCCCCGAGGGGACGCTCGTCGAGCAGCTCTCGGGCGACCCGGTCGATCGGGCAATCGCCCAGGCGCGCGGCGACGGGCATACCGAGACATTGCTGTGGGATCTTACGGACTCGATCCGCGCCGCGGCCGGCGACAGGCGCATCAAGGCGGTGGCGCTCGATCTGGACAAGTTCGAAACCGCAACCGTGCCGACGATGGAGGAACTGGCGAGCGCGCTGCGCGAGTTCCGCGCCACCGGCAAGAAGGTCATCGCTTACGGCACCACTCTGACCCAGGAGCCGTACTACCTGGCTGCGCAGGCCGATGAGGTCGACCTCGACCCGATGGGCTTCGTGCTGATCGACGGCTACGACCGCTACCGCATGTTCCTGAAGGACGCGCTCGATAAGCTGGGTGTGGACATCAATGTGTTCCGGGTCGGCGCTTACAAGAGTGCGGTGGAGCAGTTCACGCGCACCAGCATGTCGCCGGAGGATCGCGAGGAGAGCCGCTCCTACCTGACGGCTCTGTGGAGCACTTACCAGGCGGACGTTTCCAGCGCCCGCAAGCTCGCGCCCGGGGCGCTCAGCGACTACGTCGGCACGTTTGCGAAGACAGTACCGGCCGCCCAGGGCAACGCCGCCCTGGTCGCGCTGCAGACGAAGCTCGTCACCGCCGTGACGGCCAAACCGGCTGTCGAGCAGCGCCTCATCCAGCTCGTCGGCGAGGACGAGGCGACGGGTTCGTTCCGCGCGGTGACGGTTTCCGAGTACGTACGCTACGCGCGCGCGCAGAAGAAACTGCACGCGGACGGCAAGCCGCGCATCGGCGTAATCGTCGCCGAGGGCGAGATCCTCGACGGCGAACAGCCGCCGGGCACCATCGGCGGGGAGTCCACCGCGCACCTGATCCGCCAGGCACGGCTCGACAAGGACGTAAAGGCGCTGGTGCTGCGAGTCGACAGCCCCGGCGGCAGTGTGCTCGCCTCCGAGGCGATCTACCGCGAGCTAACGGCCCTGCGCGCCGCGGGCAAACCGCTGGTGGTCTCCATGAGCGGCTACGCGGCTTCCGGCGGTTACTACATTTCAGCTCCGGCGGATGAGATCTGGGCAAGCCCGGCGACCATCACCGGTTCCATCGGCATCTTCGCCATCATCCCGACGGTCGACAAGACGCTCGGCAAGGTCGGCGTCAGCGTTGACGGCGTGGGCACGACGCCGCTGTCCGGCCAGCTGCGCATCGACCGGCCCCTGGGGGATGCGGCACGCACGCTGCTGCAGGCGGGCGTCGCACGCGGCTACGAGGAGTTCCTGTCGCGCGTAGCCGATGGGCGCAAGAAGACCCGTGACCAGGTCAACGAAATCGCCCAGGGACGGGTGTGGGCGGGGGCCGATGCGCAGCGCCTGGGGCTGGTCGATCACCTTGGCTCATTCGACGACGCCGTCAGGGCCGCCGCGCAACGCGCGAAGCTCACCAGCTACGCGACGCAGATTCTCGAGCCCGAGCTCACCTGGGCCGAGCAACTGGCGCTGCAGCTGAAATCACGCGCCGCGGTCGCCATGCTGCACTTTGGGAGCGGCGACCGCTCGCTCGCGCAGGTTGCCGGGATCGCGCAGCGCCTTGATCCGCTGACCCGCGAAGTCGCGCGCCTCAGCCGCTTCAGTGTGCCGAACCGCCTGTACGCCTACTGCTTCTGCGAAGTGCGCTAGTCGCTCGGCCGAAATTGTAGGAAGCGGTTTCGGCGGATAGCAGTTCCGTTTCCGCCGGCCAAAGGCGTGCCACACCGGCACTGCCAGCCGACGGCAAAATGCGCGCGCGTTTGGCAACAAGTTGCCGGCGATTGGCGCTCGCGTCGCTCGTTCGCAAGCGACGGCCGGTCCAGTATGAGCCACGAATTCATCTGCCACCGGAGGTCTTTATGGCCAGCGCTGTCGCCGCGATTCCCGCAGCCGCGTCCGCACAGGCGATCGAGCATTTTTCCAGGCTGCTCACACTCGAAACGGATTGCTGGGACGTGCACCAGGCGCTGTCTTCGGGCGTCATTGACTTTGTGCTGCTCGATGTCAGGTCGCCCGAACTGTACGCCGCGGGCCATGTGCCTGGTGCCATCAGCCTGCCACACCGCAAGATCATTGCTTCCGTCATGAAGGCGTGGCCCGACGCGCAGCTGTTTGTCGTGTATTGCGCCGGCACCCACTGCAATGGCGCAGACAAGGCGGCGCTGGCGCTCGCCCGGCTTGGCCGTGGAGTCAAGATCATGATTGGGGGCGCCACCGGCTGGGTGGACGAGGGCTTCGCTCTGGCCACGGGGAGCGAGCCTGGAACCATCGCTGGTCCAGCCGCCAATCAGGCCGCCGCCACCCCGGCGCCGTTGGAACGGTGGAAGCGGGAGCGGTAGCGGCTCGGGCTGGTCTGAAAGCGCTGTCGGAAATGATGGCGCAGATTCTCGGCACTTCCGAGGCCACAGTTCGCCGCCACCTCCTGAATCGAGCGCTCGGTGGTCTCCAGTAGTTCCTGCGCCCGGGCGAGTCGCTGCTGCAGCAGCCAGTCCGCTGGTGTGGAACCTGTCGCAGCCTTGAAGCGTCGCAAGAAGGTGCGTTCGCTCATGCAGGCTTCCGCGGCCAGCCCGGTGAGCGTTTGGCGCTCGAGCAGGCGCTGGCGCATGCGGTCGAACAAGGGACCCAGCCTGGCTCCTTCGCGCGCCGAAGGTACGGGGCGTTCGACGTACTGAGCCTGGCCGCCCTCGCGATGCGGTGGCACGACCATGCGCACGCATCTGTTTCAACTTAGGGAGCGCCGGCATCGCTCTGGGGTCGCGTCATGATCAGCCTCACCTACCAAGGTTCCCGCCTTGCCCTGAAGCTCGCAACGCCGTTCGCGGCGCTCTGGCTGATGGTTGCGCCCGCTCACGCCACGCCCCCTGCTGGTTCGGTGTTTCGCGACTGCCAGAGAGTGTGTCCGCAGATGGTGGTGTTGCCGCGAGGGAGCTTCCTCATGGGCTCACCCGTTACCGAGGCCGGCCGCGACTCCGACGAGGAGGACCCGCAGCACCGGGTTACTATCGACTACGATTTCGCGGTCGGTAAATTCCCAGTTACGCGTGAGGAATATGGGCAATTTGTCCAGGCGACGGGCCAGCCGGATCCGGCCGGGTGCAACATCCATCAGCCGCCCCACTGGCCGACTGTGGCTGGCCTGAACTGGCACCACACCGGCTTCATTCAAACCGCACGACATCCCGCGGTGTGCGTCGGCTGGCAAGAGGCACAGGCCTATGTGAGGTGGCTGAGTAGGAAGGCCGGGCATGAATATCGCCTGCTCTCCGAATCCGAATGGGAGTACGCGGCCAGGGCGGGGACTACGACCGCCGACTATTGGGGCGACCGGCAGGAGGACGCGTGTCTGTACGCCAACGGTGTGGATCTGACGATGCAGGAGCGCTTTTCAGACCGGGAGGTTGTTCAGCCGTGCCGTGATGGCTACGTCTATACGGCCCCGGTGGGCAGTTTCAGGCCCAATGCCTTCGGTCTTTACGACATGATGGGCAACGTCTTCGAGATGCTCGCGGATTGCTACGAGAAAACCTATCGGGGCGCGCCGACGGATGGATCACCGAAAACCACCGCCACGTGCGCCTGCCGCAGCAATCGCGGCGGTTCGTGGACCTCGACGCCCAGCGGGTTGCGCGCCGCGTACCGCGCGTGCGACATGGAGGACACGCGGGTGGTCGACCTGGGTTTTCGAGTTGCCCGCCGGCTTTAGGCCGCCAGCCGCGACTAGCTGAGGAAGCCACATGAAGCGAATTGTCGTTGGTGGAATGCTGTTGTTGCTGGCTCATTCTCCCGGCGTTCCCGCCGTCACCGACAATACTGCCGGGGAGATCCGGTCTGCCTACCTGCGTTACTACGATGCCGTACGCCACAAGAATTTGCCCGCGGCCATGGAGCTTGTGGACACGCGCTTCAGCAGCCGCCTGCCAGACGGCACGCTGCTTGATTTCGCCGGGCAGTCTCAGAGCATCAAGGAATTCATGACGGACGCCACGGTGATCGGTGCGGCGAGCGTCGATCTTGAGACGCTGCAGGCAGGGCCGGTTGAAGTTGAGGTAACCGCGCGGTGCGTATTGTTCTATTCCGAGCGCGAGGCGCGGCCACCGGACGCGGGCCCGGCCGCCGAGCTCGAGGCGTTTTTCGACAACCATACCCGTGACACGTGGATCAGGACGGCGCAAGGCTGGAAGCTGATGAGCACGGTCTACCTGCGCAACACGGTAACCGGCAACCTGGCACCGCAGCCGGTGGTCAGGAGCGCACGGCTCGCCGCCCTAGCGCAAGCGTGGGCGACGGGTAACCGGCCAGCCTTAAATGAATTCTGGGCCGGCGTCGCGGGGGCGACGCCGCTGGTGGAGCCAATTGATGGCGATCCCGAAACCGTGCATGTCACGTTTCTTTGGCGCGGTGACGAGCGTTCCGAACATGTCGAGTTGCAAGGCGGCCTGCCGCGGGAGGGAGCCAAGCCCCTCGCACGGCTCGCGGACACGGATGTCTGGTATCTCACGGAGCGGATGCCGAAGGATTCTCATGGTATTTACGCATTCAAGCTGGAGCGGGTGTTCGCAAATCAACCGGGGCAGCGCTTTTCTGCGACGGTGCCAGATCCCAACAATCACAAATCGCTTGCCTGGGGATCCGTGTTCGAGCTCCCGGCAGCACCCTCGCAGCAGTCTGCTGCGCAACAGCCGAACGTACCCAAGGGTACTCTGACCCACCTCAATCTCAGGAGTCTGATCCTCGACGAGCAACGTGACTACGGTGTCTATACGCCAGCCGGGTTCAAGGCGGGGTCGGCACCCTACCGGGTGTTGTTGCTCTTTGATGGTGAGGAGTATGGAAACGGCGCGGACAATCTGGTGCCGACGCCGACCATCCTGGACAACCTAATTGCACAGCGCAGGATCCCGCCAACCGTTCTGGTGCTCGTCAACTCGGTTTCGCAGCTGTGGCGAACCCGGGACTTGACCTGTTCGCGCCCGTTCGCTGACTTCCTGGCGCAGGAGCTGCTGCCCGAGGTCAGGCGGACCCATCACCTGAGCGATGATCCCACGCAGACGATCGTCGGCGGCTCCAGCTTCGGCGGACTTGCGGCAGCCTGTGCTGCCCTCGTGCATCCGGAGACATTCGGCAATGTTCTGTCGATGTCCGGTTCCTATTGGTTTGTGCCTGATGGGCAGCAGGGTGTTGATTCACCAGGCCTGTCCGATACCGGTTGGGTGCTGCGGGAATACGCGCGCAGCTCCCGGCTCCCGGTGCGCTTCTATCTGGAGGTCGGTCGCTTCGAATCCCGGGCTAACCAGGTTGCCACGAACCGTCATCTGCGGGACATCTTGGCACTCAAGGGATATGCGGTGCAGTACGTCGAATATGACGGGGGGCACGACAAGCTGAGTTGGCGTGATTCCCTGGTCAAGGGGCTCGTCGCACTGAGCGGCACGCAATGAACCGCTCCTCACTGCAATGAGGTTACCCAGCGGCGCCGGCCACTTACAAGGTCGACCAGTCGAGGATAACCTTGCCGGACTTCCCCGAGCCCATGGTCTCGAAGCCCTGGATGTATTCCTGCACCGGGAAGTGATGGGTGATGATCGGATCGAGGTTGAGTCCGCTTTGCAGCAGGCTCGCCATCTTGTACCAGGTCTCGAACATCTCCCGGCCGTAGATGCCCTTCAGGGTGAGGCCCTTGAAGATCACCTGGTTCCAGTCGATCGCCATTTCCTCGGGCGGAATCCCCAGGATCGCGATCGAGCCGCCGTGGTGCATGGTGCGCAGCATCTCGCGAAACGCCGCCGCGTTGCCCGACATCTCGAGTCCGACGTCGAAGCCCTCCTGCATCCCTAAGTCCTTCATAGTCTGATCGAGCGAGTCACGTTGCACGTTGATGGCGCGCGTCGCGCCCATCTTGCGCGCGAGCTCCAGCCGGTAGTCGTTGACGTCGGTGACCACCACGTGCCGGGCGCCGGTGAAGCGTGCCACGGCGGTGGCCATGATGCCGATGGGGCCCGCGCCGGTGATGAGCACATCCTCGCCCACCATGTTGAAGGCGAGCGCCGTGTGGGTGGCATTGCCAAAGGGATCGAGGATGGAGGCTATGTCGTCCCGGATCGAGTCCGGCAGCTTGAAGGTGTTGTCGGCCGGGATCGACAGGTACTGGGCGAACGCTCCCGGCCGGTTGACGCCCACGCCGACGGTGTTGCGGCACAGGTGCCGCCGTCCGGCGCGGCAGTTGCGGCAGTACCCGCAGGTGATATGGCCCTCGCCGGAGACGCGGTCGCCGGTCTTAAGCCCCTTCACTTCCGAGCCCATATCGACGATGCGACCGCAATACTCGTGGCCGACCGCCATGGGGACGGGAATGGTCTTCTGCGCCCACGCGTCCCAGTTGTAGATGTGCATGTCGGTGCCGCAGATCGCGGTCTTGGCGATCTCGATGAGCACATCGTTGTGCCCCACGGTTGGCTCCGGGATGTCCTCGAGCCAGATGCCGGGCGCCGCCTGCTGCTTGACCAGTGCTTTCATGATTTTTCTTTCGCGGGTTAGGTGCGCGCCGCGCCGAGTACACCCAGCTCGCGGCCGACGGCGGTGAAGGCTTGCAAGGCACACTCGAGCTGGCCGCGCTCGAGCGCCGCCGACATCTGGGTGCGAATGCGCGCCTGGCCCTTGGGCACGACGGGGAAGGAGAAGCCGATCACGTACACGCCGCGTTCGAGCAGCGCATCCGCCACGCGACTGGCGAGCGCGGCGTCGCCGAGCATCACCGGGATGATGGGATGCTCGCCGGGCTTGAGGTTGTATCCCGCCCGTGCCAGGCCCTCGCGGAAGAAGCGCGTGTTGTCGAACAGTTGCGTGCGCAGCTGCGGTGAGTGCTCGAGGAGCTCGAGCACGGCAAGACTGGCAGCAGCGACCACCGGTGGGATGCTGTTGGAAAAGAGGTACGGCCGCGAGCGCTGCCGCAGCCACTCGATGACCTCTTTGCGGGCGGCGATGTAGCCGCCGCTGCCGCCCCCCAGGGCCTTGCCGAGCGTGCCGGTGAGAATGTCGACGCGCGCCGCCACGCCGCAATGCTCGGGCGTGCCGCGCCCCGTCGGTCCCATGAAGCCGGTGGCGTGCGAGTCATCCACCATCACCAGCGCGTCGTAGCGTTCGGCCAGGTCGCAGATCTGGCTCAGCTTCGCGATGAAACCGTCCATGGAGAACACGCCGTCGGTCGCGATCAGGCGCGTGCGCGCGCCCGCGGCCTGTTTGAGACACTGCTCGAGCTCCGCCATGTCATTGTTGGCGTAACGGTGGCGCTGCGCCTTGCACAGGCGAATGCCGTCGATGATGCTGGCGTGGTTGAGGGCGTCCGAAATCACCGCGTCGCGTTCATCGAGGAGCGTTTCGAACAGCCCGCCGTTGGCATCGAAGCAGGAGGAATAGAGGATCACGTCCTCCGTGCCGAGAAAGCGGGCCAGGCGGGCCTCGAGTTCCTTGTGCAGGTCCTGCGTGCCGCAGATGAATCGCACCGATGCCATGCCGTAGCCGTACTCATCGAGCGCGCGCTGCGCTGCCGTGCGCACCGCCGGGTGGTTGGCGAGCCCGAGGTAGTTGTTGGCGCACAGATTGATGACGTCGTGGCCCGCGACCCGGACGACGCCCCCCTGCGGTCCCCCGAGCACGCGCTCCTTCTTATAGAGTCCCTGGCCAGTGAGGCCCTGCAGCTCCCCGCGCAGCCGCTCGATGACAGCCTGGTTCATGGCGTGCAATTATACTTGAGGCTCCATGTCACAGCCCTTGTCAGGTACCCACCCGGGAGCTGCGCGCCTGGACCGCTGGTTGTTCGCGGTGCGGTTGTTCAAGTCGCGCATCCTGGCGGCCGAGGCCGTGGCGGGGGGCCGGGTGCACGTGAATGGCGAGCGCGTCAAGGCGGCTCGTGAGGTCCGTGCCGGCGACCAGGTCAGCTTTGTGCGCGGTACGGTCGAATTCGAGTGTGTCGTGGCCCTGATTCCGCTGCGACGCGGGCCGGCCGCCGAGGCGGTACGTGCCTACGCGGAGTCCGCGGCGAGCGTGGCCCGGGCGGCCGAGTTTCGCGTGCGGATGAGGCTCGCGGCGGCGCTGACTCCGCGGCCGCGCGAGCGCCCTGGCAAGCACGAGCGGGCGCAGCTGCGGCGTCTGCGGGGCCGCGGCTGAAAGAGGTGTAACGACATGACTTTGAGCGTCTTTGACATTTTCAAGGTGGGGATCGGGCCCTCGAGCTCCCACACCATGGGCCCGATGCGGGCGGCGCGTGAATTCGCCCTGGGATTGAAACGCGACGGCCTCCTCGGCGCCACCCGGCAGATCGCCGTGCGCCTCTACGGTTCGCTCGCGTTCACGGGGGTCGGGCACGGCACGGATCGCGCCGTGCTGGCGGGCCTCGAAGGCGCGGAGCCGGAGACCGTGGATCCGGACAGCATCGAGCCGGGCATCGCGCGCATCCGCCAGAGCGGCCGCATTCGTTTGCTGGGCGAGCACGAGATCGCCTTCGATGAGCCGATGCAGCTGCTCTTCATGCGGCACGAGCAACTTGCGCGCCATTCCAACGGCATGCGTTTCACCGCCCTGGATGCGACCGGGAAAGTGCTGCGCGAGGAGGAGTACTACTCGGTGGGCGGCGGCTTCATCGTGCGCGGCGACGAGCGGGAGGCGCAGGGTACTGGCACGCGAGCCGCACCGCCACATCCCTTCACCTCGGGAGACGAACTGCTCGCGCGCTGCCGCGAGCATGGGCTCGAGATCTACGAACTGGTGCTCGCCAACGAGCGCAGCTGGGCGCCCGAAGCTGAGGTGCGAGCGAAGCTCCTGGGTCTATGGAAGGTAATGCAAGCCTGCGTGGAGCGCGGCTTCCGCCAGAGCGGGCTTCTGCCCGGCGTGCTGAAGGTGCGCCGGCGCGCGCCGCGCATGTACCGCATGCTGGTCGAGAACACGACCCCGGGGCCGCTGGATGTAATGGACTGGGTGAATGCCTACGCGCTGGCGGTAAACGAGGAGAACGCCGCGGGCGGGCGCGTGGTGACGGCGCCCACCAACGGGGCGGCCGGCATCGTGCCAGCGGTGCTGCATTTCTACCGGCGCTTCGAGCCGGGAGCGAACGAGGAGGGCGTCATCCGCTTCCTCCTCACGGCGGCGGCGATGGGCATGCTCTACAAGCGCAACGCCTCGATCTCCGGCGCCGAAATGGGATGCCAGGGTGAGGTCGGTGTCGCGTGTTCGATGGCCGCCGCGGGGCTGGTCGCAGCGCTGCAGGGAACGGCCGAGCAGGTCGAGAACGCGGCGGAAATCGGCATGGAGCACAACCTCGGCCTCACCTGCGATCCGGTGGCGGGACTGGTGCAGATTCCGTGCATCGAGAGAAACGCCATGGGGTCGGTCAAGGCGGTGAACGCGGCGCGGCTCGCCATGCGCGGCGATGGCACCCACAAGGTCTCGCTCGACCAGGTCATCGCCACCATGCGTCAGACCGGCGTCGATATGTCGACGATCTACAAGGAAACCTCGCAGGGCGGGCTCGCCGTCAACGTACCGGAGTGCTGAATGAAGCCGGCTAAGCGCTTGCGTCAGCTGATTGGCGGTGAAGGCATCGTGGTGGCACCGGGCGTCTTTGACGGGCTCTCGGCCCGGCTGGTGGAACAGGCCGGGTTCCAGGTGATCTACGCCAGTGGTGGCGCGATTTCCCGCGGCGCGGGTTACCCGGATCTTGGATTACTCAGCCTGAACGAGATAGCCGATCGACTGGCGGGTATCGTGGATGTGACGGGCATTCCCGTGATCGCCGATGCCGACACCGGCTTCGGCAACGGCCTCAATGTGCGGCGCATGACGCGGCTGTATGAGCGCCTCGGCGTCAGCGGCTATCACATCGAGGATCAGCAATTTCCGAAGCGCTGCGGGCATCTCGAGGACAAGTCACTCATTGCCGCCGCCGAGATGTGCCTGAAGATCCGCGTCGCCCGCGACAGCGTGATCGATCCGGACTTCGTGATCATCGCGCGTACTGACGCGATTGCCGTCGAGGGTTTATCACGGGCGCTGGATCGTGCGCGCGCGTACCTCGAGGCCGGTGCCGACATGATTTTCGTTGAAGCCCCCGGATCCATTGAGCAGATCGAGCAGATCGCGACAGCCATTCCGCAGCCCAAGCTCATCAACATGTTCCATGGCGGCAAGACGCCGCTGGTGCCTCTCAAGCGCCTGCAGGAACTGGGCTACAAGCTCGTCATTATTCCGTCCGATCTGCAGCGGGCGGCCATTCGCGCCATGCAGAAGACACTTCTGGCCATCCGGACCTCGGGTGACAGCGGCGCGCTCGCGGCTGACATGGCCAGCTTCAAAGAGCGGGAACAAATCATTGGCACGGCGGACTGGCTCAAGTTCGACGAGCTTTGATGCGCAGTGACTTGCGCGCGGGCGCTAGCTGAATAAGCCGAAGAGGCGCAGCGTCGGGGTCTCGCGGCGCACCCCGCACACCGTGGCGCGCCCGATGGCCTGCCAGTCACTCGTCTCGAATGCGATCGAGCACAATCCGGCCGCTGCCAGCTGCGTCGGCTCTGCCTCGGGCGCCAGCAGCTGGGCGAGCTCCGACACGCCGGGGTTGTGAGCGACGATCATGAGGTGCGCGATGCGCGGACCCGTTCCCTGCACGATCTTCAGGAGTTCCGCGGCGCTTGCGAGATAGAGGCCTTCCTCGCGCAGCAGGTGCCGCGCAGGCAGGGCGAGCTCCTGTGCCACGATGTCCGCGGTCTGCTCGGTGCGGCGCGCGGGACTGATCATCACGCGGTCGGGAAGCAGAGCCAGTTCGCGCAAGCGTGCCGCCATGGCCTGTGCCCCGGCGGTGCCGCGGCGGCTGAGCGCGCGCGCAAAGTCCTCGGTGCCGGGGTCCGTCCAGCGCGCTTCGCCGTGGCGCATGAGGGTGAGGCGCCTCATGTGCCGCGCCTCATTGAGGTTCCTCCAGCAGCACGCGGCCGTTCTCTTCGCGCACCGCGTAAGTACGCACCGGCTCGTAGGCCGGGGGCGTGAGGGCTGCACCGGTGCGCAGGCAAAAGCGCGCCCCGTGCCGCGGGCAGATGAGCTGGCAATCATCGACTTCCGCACCGGCGAGCGACTCGCCATCGTGTGTACAGCGGTCCTCGACGGCATACAGCGTCGCGCCGCAGCGAACGATTACCACGACCTGTCCGTCAAACTCGACTCCAAGAGGCGTGGTCTCGCTCACCGCATCGCTCCCGGCCACATCGATCCAGCGTCCGCTCATGCCACTTTAGAACATCCCGGTTTGCAGACGCGCCGCTTCGCTCATCATGCTCTGGTTCCACGGCGGATCGAAAGTGAGTTCCACCCGCGCTTCGCGCACCGTCGGGATGCGCCGGATCTTGTCGCGCACGTCCTCCACCAGAATCTCGCCCATGCCGCAGCCCGGGGCGGTGAGGGTGATCTGCACCTCGACCGTGCGCGTGCCGTCTTCGTTGGCGGTGACGTCGCAGTCGTAGACCAGTCCCAGGTCCACGATATTGATCGGGATCTCCGGGTCGTAGCAGCTGCGCATCTGTTCCCAGGCGAGCTTTTTCACATCCTCTTCACTGGCATTGGGGGGCAGCTCCGGCGCCTTCACCGATTCCTGGCCGATAGCGTCGGCGTCCTCACCGGCGATCCGGAACAGATTCCCCTCGAGGTACACAGTGAAGCTGCCACCGAGGGCCTGGGTGATGTAACCGGCCTGGCCGACCTTGAGCTTCACTTCCTGGCCGGCCGGCACGATCACCGCGCGCACTTCGCGGCTGACGACAAAGGGTTCGTTCTCGTGGCGACGCATGCGAAGGGCCTACTCGGTGGAGACCGTCGTCGTGCCATGCTCGAGCGCGGCGTTCAGCGTGTGCCAGCACAGGCTCGCGCACTTCACGCGCGCCGGAAATTCGCGTACCCCGGAGAGCGCCGCGAGCTTGCCGAGCGTCACGTCGGGTGGCGCATCGGCGTGTGTCAGCAGCGCGTGCACGCGCTCGAACAGGTCGCGAATGGCGGCGCGATCCTTGCCCTTGACCGCTTCGGTCATGAGTGAGGCGGAGGCGGTGGAAATGGCACAACCCTTGCCCTCGAAGCGGATGTCCTCGACCCGCTCGCCAGCCAGGCGCACGAACACCGACAGCTCATCGCCACACAAGGGGTTATGGCCGTCGGCGCGCCCGTCGGGTGCTTCGATGCGGCCGAAGTTACGCGGCTGACGGTTGTGATCCAGGATCACGTCGCGATACAGATCCTTCAGGTTCATCAGCCAAACACCTCGCGCACCGTGCGCAGTGCGCGCACCAACGAGTCGACCTCGCCTTCGGTGTTGTAGCAGCCGAAGGAGGCGCGCGCCGTCGCCGGCACGCCGAAGAAGCTCATGACCGGCATGGCGCAATGATGTCCGGTGCGCACGGCAACGCCTTGCGAGTCGAGGATGGTGCCTAGGTCATGCGCATGCACCCCCTGCATGGTGAAGGACAGCACCGCCGCCTTGTGGGCCGCGGTCCCAATGAGCTCGACGCCGGGAATCTTCGTGAGCGCGGCGGTGGCGAGCTCGAGCAGGCGCGCCTCGTGCGCCGCGATGGCCTCCATCCCCAGGCTCTCAACGTAGTCCATCGCCGCGGCCAGTCCGACGGCTCCCGACATGTTGGGAGTGCCGGCCTCGAACTTCCACGGCAGGTCGTTGTAGGTGGTCTTCTCGAACGACACCGTCAGGATCATGTCCCCGCCGCCCTGCCAGGGCGGCATGGCGCTGAGCAATGCCTCGCGCCCGTAGAGCACGCCGATGCCGGTGGGGCCGTAGAGCTTGTGGCCGGAGAATGTATAGAAATCGGCGCCGAGCGCGCGTACGTCGACGCGCGTGTGCGGCACCGCCTGGGCGCCGTCGATCAGCACCAGGGCGCCGGCGCCGTGCGCGGCGGCGACGATGCGCTCGATGGGGAGAATGGTGCCGAGCGCGTTCGAGACCTGCGCCACGGCGACCAGCCGTGTGCGGGGTCCCAGCAGCTTCAGGAACGCGTCGAACTCCAGTTCCCCGCGCCGGTTGATGGGCGCCACCTCGAGTGTGCAGCCGGTCTGCTCGCACACCATCTGCCAGGGAACGATGTTGGCGTGGTGCTCGAGAGCCGTGATGAGAATCTCATCCCCCGGCTTCAGGCGATTGCGCGCCCAGGCCTGTGCGACGAGGTTGATGGCCTCGGTGGTGCCGCGGGTGAAAATGATTTCGCGCGTCGAGCCGGCGTTGATAAAGCGCCGCACGCGCTCGCGGGCGCCCTCGTAAGCGGCGGTAGCCGCCTGGCTCAAGGCATGCACACCACGATGGACGTTGGCGTGCGAGTGGGTCTCGTAGTCTTCGACGGCCCGCAGCACCTGCAACGGGCGCTGTGCGGAAGCCGCACTGTCCAGGTACACCAGCGGATGCCCGTTGACCGTGGTGTTGAGGATCGGAAAGTCGCGCCGCACCCGCTCGACGTCGTACGCGGCCAGCGAGGCGGTGCGGGCGGGGTTGGCAGCCATTACAGTAACTCCCGCAAGGTTTCATCCCTGAGCGCCCCCGGCAGGCGCGCCTCGACCTCGCGTCGCAGCGCGGGCAGGGTAATTTTTGCGAGCACATCGCCGAGAAACGCCCATTTCAGCAGCCGCTGCGCCGCATCGTGATCCAGCCCGCGCGACAGCAGATAAAAAAGCATGTCGTCGTCGAGCTTGCCGACGGTCGCGCCGTGGCTGCAGCGCACCTCGTCGGTGTAGATCTCCAGCTGCGGCCGCACGTCGATCTCGGCCTCGGCGCCGGCCAGCAGGCCGCGCAGCGACTGCTGCGAGTCCGTGCCCGCGGCGTTCCTGGCCACCACGATCTTGCCGTTAAACGCCACGCGGGCGCGGCCCGCCGCAATGCCCCGGAACGTCTGCGTGGTGCGGGCGCGCGGCGCCAGGTGTTCGACGAGCGCGAATGTGTCGTTCACCTGCTGCCGGTCGCCGAGCGCGGCGTTGGCCATGGCAAGGTTCGCTCCCTCGCCGGCGAGCTGCACCAGAACGGTGGAGCGCGCTGCCTGCGCACCGGTACTGATGCCATGCAACTGGTACGACGCATCCTGTCCGAGTGCCGCCGTGAGCGTATCGAACAGGACTGCCCGGATGCCGAGCTCCTGCAGCCGGTAGTGATGCAGCGTCGCCCCGCGGGCGAGCGCCACGGTGACGGCGCTGTTCACAAAGCTGTCGTCACTGCCGACACTCAGGTGTCGCTCGATGAGCGTGAGGCTCGCGCCGGCGTCGAGCTGCAGTTCCACGTGCGGGTACGAGGCACCGGCCTGTCCGTCGGCGCTCGCGACGAACAGCAGTTCGATGCTTGCGGCGCCGGCGGTGTCCGCCCCCGCGGCCACATGGATCGCCGCGCCATCGGTCGCAAAGGCCTCGTTCAGGGCGGCGAAGCGCTCATCCACGGTGTGTCGGGATGCCGTAGTCCGGGCAACGGCAGGCGCCGGCGCCACCGAGGTGATGGTGGCGGCGCCGGCGGTTCCTGGCGCTGACAGGGCAGGGGCAAACACACCATCGACAAACACATGGCGGGTGCAATCGGGCAATGCCGGCGGCAGCTCCGCAGCGAGCACAGACAGATTCGTCGCAGTCGCAGCGTTGGCGGCCGGACTAAACCGCAACCGCTCCAGGACGCGTAGGTTGGCGTACTTCCAGTTCTCGTCGCGCGAGGTCGGCAAGCCGTGCGCCGTGAGACTCTCGATCGCCGCACGCCGCCGGTCCGCGGCGCCGGAGGGCGGCAGCGCACGCGAAGCGCTCGCGTATTCCTCGACGATGCGGGTGGTGAGGGGAGTGCTCATCGCTTAGCTCACGCCGCCGCGCCGGACACCCAGTCATAGCCGCGCTTCTCGAGCTCCAGTGCCAGCGTGCGGTCGCCGCTTCTGGCAATACGTCCATCCACGAGCACGTGGACGAAGTCGGGCACGACGTACTCCAGCAGGCGCTGGTAGTGGGTTACCAGCACGCAGGCGCGCTCCGGCGAGCGCAGCGAATTTACCCCGGCGGCCACCACCTTCAGCGCGTCGATGTCGAGTCCCGAGTCGGTCTCATCCAGAATCGCGAGCCTCGGTTCCAGCACCAGCATCTGCAGGATCTCGTTGCGCTTTTTCTCGCCGCCCGAGAAGCCTTCGTTCACGCCCCGGGACAGGAAGCTGTCGTCGATGCGCATGAGCTTCATCTTGTCGCGCACCAGGGTGAGGAACTCGAACGCGTCGACTTCCGCCAGACCGTGCTGCTTGCGCGCCGCGTTGAGCGACGCCTTGAGGAGGTACACGTTGTTCACGCCCGGGATCTCGACCGGGTACTGGAACCCAAGGAACACGCCGGCGCGGGCGCGCTCTTCCGGCGCGAGCGCCAGCAGGTCCTGGCCCTGGTAGGAGACCGTGCCGGAGGTGATCTCATAGCCCGGGCGCCCGGCGAGCACGTGCGCGAGCGTGCTTTTGCCGGAGCCATTTGGCCCCATGATGGCGTGCACCTCACCGGCGCCGACCTCGAGGCTGAGCCCCTTGAGGATCAGCTTGCCGTCGACGGTTGCCGCCAGATTCTTGATGCTCAGCATGGCAGTCATGTCATCCCACCGCACCTTCGAGGCTCACCGCCAGCAGCGCCTGCGCCTCGACCGCAAATTCCATCGGCAGCTCCTTGAACACCGACTTGCAGAAGCCGCTCACAATCATGTTGACCGCATCCTCCTGCGAGATGCCGCGCGCTAGGCAGTAGAACAGCTGGTCCTCGCTGATCTTCGAGGTGCTCGCCTCGTGCTCCACCGTGGCGGTTGGATTCTTCACCTCCACGTACGGGAAGGTGTGGGCGCCGCACTTGCCACCCATCAAGAGCGAATCGCACTGGGTGAAATTGCGCGCGCCGTGCGCGCTCGGCAGCATCTTCACCAGTCCGCGGTAGGTGTTCTGACCGTGGCCGGCGGAGATGCCCTTGGAAACGATGGTACTGCGCGTGTCCTTGCCGATGTGGATCATCTTGGTGCCGGTGTCGGCCTGCTGGTGATTGTTCACGGTCGCGACCGAGTAGAACTCGCCGATCGAACCTTCGCCGCGCAGCACGCAGCTCGGGTACTTCCAGGTGATGGCGGAGCCGGTTTCGACCTGGGTCCAGGAAATATGCGAGTTGCGGCCGCGGCATTCGCCGCGCTTGGTGACGAAGTTATAGATGCCGCCGACGCCGTTGGCGTCGCCGGGATACCAGTTCTGCACGGTGGAGTACTTGATGAAGGCGTCATCGAGCGCGATGAGTTCCACGACTGCGGCGTGCAGTTGGTTTTCATCCCGCATTGGTGCAGTGCACCCTTCAAGATATGAAACGTGACTGCCGGCATCGGCGATGATCAGCGTGCGCTCGAACTGCCCGGTCTTGGCGGCGTTGATACGGAAGTATGTGGACAGCTCCATCGGGCAGCGCACGCCCTTCGGCACGTACACGAACGAGCCGTCGGTGAACACCGCGGAATTCAGGGTGGCGAAGAAGTTGTCGGACGGTGGCACGACGCTGCCTAGGTACTGCTCGATCAAGTGCGGGTGCGTGCGCACCGCTTCGGAGAACGGGCAGAACACCACCCCGGCGGCGGCGAGACGATCCTTGAAGGTCGTCGCGACCGACACGCTGTCGAACACGGCGTCCACGGCGACACCGGCGAGCCGCGCCCGCTCGTGCAGGGGCACGCCGAGTTTCGCGTAGGTCTCGAGCAGCTTCGGATCGACTTCGGCCAGGCTCTTCGGACCGTCTTTCTTCGCCCGCGGCGCGGAGTAGTAGGAGATGGCCTGGTAGTCGATGGGCGCGATTTTCACATGCGCCCAGTGCGGCTCTTTCATGGTGAGCCAGTGGCGCAGCGCCTTGAGCCGCCACTCGGTGAGAAAGGCGGGCTCCTGCTTCTTGCGCGAGATGAGCCGCACGACGTCCTCATCCAGACCCGGTGGGACCGTGTCCGAATCAATCTCGGTCACGAAGCCATGCTGGTAGCCCCGGCCGATCAGCGACTCAAGTTGTTTGGCGTTTTCGCTCATAGAGTTCAGTCAGGCGCGAACCGGGGTGCGTGAGGCGGCGGCCTTCATCTCGCGCTCGAGCGCGGGCAGGCGTGCCGGAGCGGCCTCGAGGCCGGCAAGCTGCGCCAGGCTCACGTCATATAAAGAGCGGCGGATGGCGAGATTCAGCCGCTGCCACACGCGCCCCACCCGGCAGCTGTCTTCGATCTCGCAGTTGCCGTGGCCGGCGGAGCAGTCGGTGAGCGCTACCGGCCCCTCGAGCGCATCCAGAATGGCGGCCGCGCTGATCTGCGAGGCGGGCCGCGCGAGCTGGTAGCCGCCATGCAAGCCGCGGGTCGAGAGCACGAGCCCCGCGCGCTGCAGCTGCTTCAGGAGCTTGCACACGGTCGGCGCGGCAATGTGCGTGCTTTCCGCAAGCGCGGCGGCGGTCTGCACGCGCCCAGGCTCACCGGCAAGCGCGGCGAGTATTACGGTGGCGTAGTCGGTGAGCCGGCTGATTCGCAGCATAGCGACCTCACTTTGGAACTAGGACTAGTTTAGTACTAATTAGCCCCGCAACCAAGGCCCCGGGCGCGTCATCGCCGGCGCGGGGGACTGATTTGCTATCCTTGGCCCCCCGTTTTTCAGGACTAAGCCGATGAATGCGAGTGAGCTCAACCGGATTGCGCGCGGTATGGTGGCGAGTGGCAAGGGCATCCTGGCCGCCGACGAAAGCTCGGGCACGATCAAGAAGCGTTTCGACGCCATCAAGCTCGACTCCACCGAGGAGCATCGCCGCACCTACCGCGAGCTGCTCTTCACCGCCCCGGGGGCTGCTGAAGCGGTGAGCGGCGTCATTCTTTATGATGAGACCATCCGCCAGAAAACCAAGGACGGCACGCCGTTTCCGCAGTACCTCACAAAGCAAGGCATCATCCCGGGGATCAAGGTCGACCTGGGCGCGAAGCCGCTCGCCGGCTTCCCGGCTGAGACCATTACCGAAGGCCTCGACGGGCTGCGCGAGCGCCTCATCGAATACCGCGGGCTGGGCGCGCGTTTCGCCAAGTGGCGTGCGGTGATCGACATCGCCGAGGGCATCCCGAGCTGGTTTGCGGTCAAGGCCAATGCGCACGCGCTGGCTCGCTACGCATCGCTCTGCCAGGAAAACGACATCGTGCCGATCGTCGAGCCGGAAGTGCTCATGGATGGCGCGCATTCCATCGAGCGCTGCGAACAGGTGACCGACGAGGTCCTCAGCACGGTGTTTCGCGAGCTGTTTGAGCACCGGGTGTATCTCGAGGGCATGGTGCTCAAGCCCAACATGGTGATCTCGGGCAAGAAGGCGGCCAATCGGGCTCCGCCGCAGACCGTTGCCGAGGCGACGGTGCGGGTGCTCAAGCGCCACGTGCCGCCCGCCGTGCCCGGGATTGCATTTCTTTCCGGCGGCCAGTCCCCGACCGAGGCCACCCTGCACCTGTCGCTCATGCACAAGCTTGGGCCGCTGCCGTGGTCGCTGACTTTCAGTTACGGTCGCGCGCTGCAGGACACCGCACTCAAGGCTTGGGGCGGCTCGAGCGCGAATTTCGCCGCCGGGCAGAAAGAGTTCGCACGGCGCGCGAAGCTGAACGGACTGGCGACCACCGGTCGCTACACGGCTGACATGGAAACCCAGGCGGCTTGAGCAGCGCTGCATCCCCACAGCCCGCCGGAGCGGCCGCGGCCTCCGACGTGGTGGTCGACGTGCGTGACGCTTACTACGCCGTGGGCGGCCGGCCGATTTTTTCCGGACTCGATCTGACGGTACGGCGTGGGCGCATCACGGCCATCATGGGGCCGAGCGGCACCGGCAAGACCACACTCCTGCGGCTGATCACGGCGCAGATCAGCGCCGACCGTGGCCAGGTGATGGCCTTCGGCCGGGATCTCGCCACCCTGACCAGTGATGACGTGTACGCGCTGCGCCGCCGCATCGGGATGCTGTTCCAGAACGGCGCGCTGCTCACCGACCTCGACGTGTTCGAGAACGTCGCCTTTCCGGTGCGCGAGCACACCAACCTTCCTGAGCCCCTGATACGGCTGCTGGTGCTCACGAAGCTGCAGGCGGTGGGTCTGCGCGGAGCGGCGGACCTCATGCCGGCTGAACTTTCCGGTGGCATGGCCCGGCGGGTGGCGCTGGCGCGTGCCATCGTCATGGACCCGGAAGTGCTCATCTACGACGAGCCATTCGTGGGGCTCGATCCGATTTCCCTCGGCGTGATCCAGCGGCTCATCAAACACATGAACGCGGCGCTGGGTATCACGAGCATTGTTGTCTCCCATGACGTGCAGGAGCTCGCGGCCATTGCCAACGACAGCTATCTGCTGTCGGCGGGACGCATCGCCGCTTCCGGCACTCCCGCGGAGCTGCGTGCAAGTGATTCGGCGGCCGTGCGGCAGTTCATGACGGGAGCCGCCGAAGGCCCGGTGGCGTTCCACTATCCAGCGCCCGACTACGCCACTGAGCTGCTCGCGGCGGATGAATGAGTAACGGCGGGGCCAACAGTGTCGTGTTCGAGGGTGTGCGCCGCCTCGGGGCCGTCACGATCTTTCTCGGGCAGCTTCTCGCCCAGTGCCTGCCCTCGCTGGCGCGCCCGCGGCTCCTGGTGCACCAGATCTACAACGCCGGCGCCCGTTCGCTCATCATCATCATGCTGTCGGGACTTTTCGTAGGTATGGTGCTCGGCCTGCAGGGTTTCGAATTGTTGCAACGCTTCGGCTCCGAGGAGGCGCTCGGCACGGCCGCAGCGCTCGGGTTGCTCAAGGAACTCGGTCCGGTGGTGACGGCGCTGCTGTTCGCCGGCCGCGCCGGCACCGCGCTCACTTCTGAGATCGGCCTCATGCGCGCCACCGATCAGCTCACGGCCATGGAGATCATGGCGGTGAATCCGCTGCGTTACGTGGCTGCGCCGCGCTTTTTGGGCGGGGTGATCGCCATGCCGCTGCTGGCGGGGATCTTCAGCGTCATCGGCCTCTACGGCGCGCAGTTGATCGGTGTGGTGCTGATGGGCGTGGACCGGGGCGTATTCTGGTCGCAGATGCAAGGTGCGGTCGGCCTGCGGGACGTCATGGAAGGGCTGGTGAAGAGCCTGGTGTTCGGCGTCGCCTGCAGCCTCATCGCGGTGCACGAGGGCTACCACGCCGAGCCGACAGCGGCCGGAGTCGGACTCGCCACCACCCGCACGGTGGTGGCCTCATCGGTGGTGGTTCTGCTGCTCGACTACGTGCTGACCGCGGCTTTCCTACAGGGGTAACCTACAATCATGCGTGCCAATCGGACCCTCGAAATCGGAACCGGACTGTTCGTGCTGCTGGGCTTTGCGGCGCTGTTGTTCCTGACGACGCAGCTGCCCGCCAGCGGCATGAAGTTCGGCGGCGCCAAAGCCGGCTATAAAGTGACGGCCGAGTTCGACAACATCGGGGATCTCAAGGTGGGCTCGCCGGTGAGCATGTCGGGCGTGCGCGTGGGCGATGTCACCAACATCCGCTTCGACTCCAAGGATTACAAAGCCGTGGTCACCATGCGCGTCGACCCGCAGTACAACCAGATTCCCGAGGACAGCTTCGCCAGTATCGAGACGCAGGGCCTGCTCGGCGGCAAGTACATCGGTATCAGCCCCGGCGGTCAGGACAGTTACTTGAAGGACGGCAGCCGCATCGATCAGACTCAGTCGGCCATCGTGCTCGAGAACCTGATCAACAAGTTCTTTGCCAACTACGCCAGCAAGGGCAGCGACAGCCAGAGCACTGACAAGCAGACCAACGTGGAGCCCAAGAAATGATACGAGCAATTGTTGTGTTGAGCGGGCTATGGCTGACATGCGGCCTGGGTGTTGCACAGGCACAGGCGGCGCCGGCCGCACCGGCAGCAGCACCAGCCCCAGCCAGCGCACCGGCGGGCGAGGGCCCCTCGGACGTAGTGCAGGCCGCGGCGCAGGGCATCCTCGGCGATCTCGACAAGGATCGCGATGCCTACCGGCGTGATCCGTCGAAGGTCGGACACCTGGTTGACAAGTACCTGCTGCCGCATTTCGACACGGAGTTTTCAGCGCGCCTCGTACTGGGCCAGCACTGGCGCACCGCCACGCCTGAGCAGCGCAAGCAATTCATCGACGCGTTCTACCATTCACTGCTCAATAACTACGGCAACGCGCTGACCGATTTTACCTCGGACCGGTTGAAGATCTTCCCCACCAAGGTTGAACCGGACGCGTCCCGCGCCACGGTGCGCACCGAGGTCAAGCGCAGCAACGGCGATCGCGTCTCGGTGAACTACTACCTGCACAGGACCCCGGAGGGCTGGAAGGCGTGGGACGTCGTGATCGACGGCATCAGCTACGTCAACAGCTATCGCGAGGACTTCGGCGCGCAGATCGATGCACAGGGCATCGACGCGGTGATCAAGCGCCTCGCGGCCGGCGAAAAGCCGGGCGCTATCGGCAAGCAGACCGGCGGTGGCAAGTAGCTCGTGAGTACGCCCGCACCAGCCGCCGCGTCGTTCACTCTTGAGCCCGCGGCGGCGGGACGCTGCAACGCGCGCGGCCAGCTTACCTTTGCGACCGCGCGTGCAGCCAGGGCGCGTGGTCTTGCAGTCCTGGGGGAGGCGGCCGCGGGGCCGCTGGAGATCGACTGTGGCGCCCTGGGCCTGGCGGACAGCGCAGGTCTTGCGGTACTGCTGGACTGGCTGAGCGCCGCCAAAAGCGCGGGCCGAAGCCTGCGCTACGCGCACCTGCCGCAGGACCTCGTGGCGCTTGCCCGCATCAGCGAGGTCGATGAACTGCTCGCACGCGGCGTGTAATGCTTCAGTGAGGTGACGGGGATTGCGCCGGCGGTGACTGCGCCGGTGCCGGGGCAGGCGGGCCGGGCTGATCCTCGCCGGCTTCCTCCATCATCTTCTCTTCCCGATCCTCTTCGCCCGCTGATTGCCCGCCGTGCACCTTGAAATCGCGGTGCTGCAGGTAAGCGTTGCGGATGAACGCATACGGGTCGTAGGCGCCGCTAATCGCGCCCTCGGCGTCGAGGAAGCGCGCCCGTGTGTCCACCGCCCCCACACCCCACAGACCCCAGCTGACCCAGTTGTTGCGGATGTAGTGGCGCGGATCGCTATACACAT
>Ga0209167_10000454_pt1 | contig 30282 bp, 29 predicted proteins | sample Coa_R1_9_FD_187154 | JGI IMG/M metagenome (GOLD analysis project Ga0209167, IMG submission 187154) | Surface soil microbial communities from Centralia Pennsylvania, which are recovering from an underground coalmine fire - Coalmine... | ecosystem: Environmental > Terrestrial > Soil >...
GCGGCGGCCCGTTCCGCCACGCCCTCGGGCGCGCGATCGAGGAGGGTCTCGACGGTTGAACGCGCCAGCCGCAGGCCAAGCATCGCGATCATGATCGCCACGCCCACGGCGGCCGCGGCATCGCCCCAGGCATAGCCGAGCCCGGTAAGCACAAGCCCGATAATGACGGCAACCGAACCGAGCACGTCCGATGCAAAATGCAGCGCGTCGGCGGCCAGCGCCTGGCTCTTGGTGTCGAGTGCTGCGCGGTGCAATGCCCGGGCACGCCAGAAATTAACGGCGATGTCGAGGACCAGCACGATGAACGGAATCGCCGACAGTGTCGGCGGCGGAGCACCTTCGCGCAGGCGGCTGTAGGATTCGACCAGAATTCCGCCCGCGAGCACATAGAGCATCGCGATGATGCCGAGCGCCGACACGCTCTCGAGTTTGCCATGGCCGTAGTGGTGTTCCTTATCCGCCGGACGGTCGGAAAACCTCACCACCATCCAGGTGACGACGGTTGCGACCACATCGATAGTGGAATGCAGTGCTTCGGAGATCAGCGCCAGACTGCCGATGACGATGCCGACGACAAGTTTGGCGGTAGCCATACCGGCGCTGGCGAAAATCGAAATCGCCGCGATGCGTGACTTGGTGCTGTGATCGGCCTGACCCATGGGCGCGGGTTTAGCAGCCCGTCATGGAACATTAAAGATGGCGCAGAGACGCAATCGTAACTCAGTTTGCAACAGCGATAACAAGCGGTTGCCTACCAATCTTAAAGCGTTACGACGATCTTGCCGAGGTGCTTGTTGGCTTCCATGCGCTCGAACGCCTTGCCGATATCGTCGAAGGGAAAAACCTTGTCGATCGGCAGTTGCAATTTGCGCGATTCCACTGCCGGCCAGATGTCCTTGCGGACTTGGTCGAAAATCTCGCGGATCTCTTCCATTGTGCGGGTGCGGAAGGTGACCCCGACATAGTCGATACGGCGCGCGGCGTGCAGGTCGAAGTTGAAATCGGCGTGGGCGCCGCCGAGCCGGCCGACATTGACGATGCGGCCCTTGATCCTGGCGGCTCTCAGGTTTTGGCTGGCGACCTTGCCTGAAATCTGGTCGACGATCAGGTCGACGCCCTCGCCGGAGGTCGCCTGAAGCACGGAATCGACCCAGCCCGGATCGCTGGAATCTACCGCCAGATCGGCGCCGAATTCCTTGAGCCGGGCGCGGCGCCCTGGGTCGGTTGACGAGCCGACGACGAGCCTTGCACCCTTGAATTTGGCGATCTGCATCGCCATCAGGCCGACGCCGGAACTGGCGCCTTGAATCATCACGGCCTGTCCGGGCTGCAAGCCGCCGACGGTCACCACCGCGTTGTGCATGGTGGCGAGTGCGACGGGGAGGGTGCAGGCTTCCTCGAAGTTCATGTTCGACGAGGCAGGGAACAACCGGCCGTGATCCGCCAAGGTGTATTCCGCAAAGGCGGCGGCGCCCGAACCCATCACCTTGTCGCCGACCTTTACGCCCTTGGCTTGCGGGCCGAGTTCGACGATCTCGCCCGCCCATTCCATGCCCAGCACCGTGCCGGCCCCTCCGAGGCTGCCATGGGCGTGCCCCTTGGTCATGCCGAGGTCAGCGCGATTGAGGCCGCATGCGCGCACGCGGACCAACACCTCCGTGCCCTTCGGAGAGGGTTTGGCGACTTCGGCGATCTCAGCGCCATTGGCGCCATAGACGTAGGCCTTCATGCGAGCATTCCTGGTTAGTGTGGGGGAGGCAATGCCTATTCGGCGGCTTGGCGGCGGTTGCCGGATATCATGCCTTCGAGCCGTCCCTGGATGATGGCTTCCGCCTCGCGCATGATGCGGGACACGAGCTCGCCACAGCTCGGAATATCATGGATCAGTCCCTGGATCTGTCCTGCGGACCAAATGCCTTCGTCGGCGTCGCCGGTTGCGTAAACCATCTTGCCGCGCGCGCCGGCGACGAGATCGCGGACCTGGTCGAAGGTCGCGCCTTCCCTCTCCATGGCAACCACCTTCGTGGAGATCGCATTTTTGGCAACGCGCGATGTGTTCCGCATGGTGCGGAAGATCAGTTCTGTCTCCCGTTCGTCGTTGGCAACGATTCTTTCCTTGATCCGCTGATGTATCGGGCTCTCTTTGGTGCACATAAAGCGCGTGCCCATGTTGATGCCTTCGGCGCCGAGCGCGAGCGCAGCTACCAGCCCGCGGCCGTCGCCAAAACCGCCGGACGCGATCATCGGAATCTTTACCTTTTCGGCTGCGACCGGAATGAGAATCAGTCCGGGCGTATCGTCCTCGCCAGGGTGGCCCGCGCATTCAAAACCGTCGATCGAAATCGCGTCGACCCCCATGCGCTCGGCCGACAGCGCGTGCCGGACGCTGGTGCATTTGTGCACGATCACGATGCCGTGCTTCTTGAATTCGCTAACGTGCTCCTGCGGCTTGTTGCCGGCGGTCTCGACGATCTTGATGCCGCTCTCGATGATAGCCTGGCGGTATTCCGCGTAGGGCGGTGGCTTGATCGACGGCAGAATGGTGAGGTTGACGCCGAACGGCTTGTCGGTCAGGCCGCGGCAGCGCGCGATTTCCTTTGTCAGATCCTCAGGCGTCGGCTGCGTCAGCGCGGTGATGAAGCCGAGTGCGCCGGCATTGGCGACGGCGGCGACCAGTTCTGCCCGGCCGACCCATTGCATCCCGCCCTGGACGATCGGATGTTGGACGCCGACGAGCTCGGTAAATCGTGTCTTGATCATCGCCTGCCCCTGAACCGTTTCCTTAAGGCACGGATATCGCGCCTTGATCTCTTTTGGTTTTCCGGAAAGGACAGGATGCCGTCACGATCGGCAAATGTCTATGGGCGCGCGACGCCGCAGCGCGGACGCATGACGCGCTCGTGATCAGGACTATGAGCCGTGCGAGGGCAGTGTGCGTCAGGCCGGAACGGCCTTTGCAGTCATTGCCTCTTCGTCGAAGGCGGTCGAAATATCGCGAATGCTGACCACACCACACAGGCTGTAGTCGTCGATGACCGGCAAATGGCGGATATGGTGCTTGTTCATCAGATGCCGAACATCTTCGAGCGAGTCGCTCGAGGTGCAGGAGACCAGTTGCTGAACCGAGATCAACTGCGACACCTTCATGTTGATACCGGCCGAGCCATGGTCGGCGATGGCCCGGACGACGTCGCGCTCGGTAAACATGCCGACGGCAGTATTGCCCTCGGTCCGGACGACGTCCTTGACCACAAGCGCGCTGACATTGCTGGCGCGCATCAATTGGGCGGCAATTCCCACGGTTTCGTTCATTCGAATGGTTGCAATACGCGCGGTTTTTTTGCGCAGGATGTCTCCGACTTTCATCGCAAGCTCCTTCAGGTCAGCCGCTGGGGTCGGCGTGGACGGTGAAATATTGGTATACATTATGCCACTTGTCAATTCGGTCTCCCACAGAACTCGATGACGTAAAGCGGCAGTAATATTGACGTTCTTAATCTCTAGCCGATTGTGGACCGCCTATTCGGTGGAAGAAAGATTTATTTGTTGTATTTTGTATTCCAGAGAACGGAACAAAAAAAGGGGCGCGTCTGGCGCGCCTTCTGACCCGTTAGGATGGGCGTTTTCTCTCGATTCGGGAAGGCCGTGTTATTAGGCAGCCAAGGCTGCCCGATAATTCAGAACCAAGGATACACGATCCGAAAGCCGCCAACGATCGCCATCGCCATCGACGTGGACAGGCCGGCCACGCTGAACATCGCGATTTGGTTGAACAGACTGTTCTCGCTCGAATAGAGCATCTTGCTCGCGTTTTGCATGGTCTACACCTTCGCCCCTGTGAATTCGGCCGGAGTTCCCCCGGTCGCAGGTGCAAAACCTATCGTGGCTCCCTTAATGAGAGGCTTACCGATCGCCCTGCGGAAGCTTTCGTCGGAGGGTTTGTAAAGGCATGGTTAAAAATCTGAATAGTGTTGCAAAAGGCCAGGTCTTACGGGCGCGAATTGTGGTCCGAAGGCGTCGGTGCAGGTTGGGGGAACAGGCCCCAGATCAGGAAGATCCAGCGCTGCGAAAAGCACGAAAGCCCACGGCGCGGTGCCAAGCGTCCCGAGGAACCGGCAGGCTCCGACTCCCAAACCGAACGCGATTGCCATCGTGTATTCGCGGCCGATCAGGTCCGACATCCAACCGAACAGCGGGCGAACCGTTCCGTTCGCGACACTGTCGATGATCAGTGCGGCCGCGAGCGTCGACCCTCCGAAGAATATGATAGTGTTACCAACGTTGAAGTCCTTCGCGATCGGCCCGATCTGGGCTGTTGCCATCAAGCCGCCGGCGGCGGCGCAAAAAAAGGCGCCCATCCGTTGGGATGGGCGCCTTCGTTAGATTAGAAGCGGCCCGTCAGGACGCTTGAGACGCCGCCACCACCTTCTTGCGCCAAGGTTTGAGAACAACGATCGCGAGCAGCGACGCCAGAATATTTGCGGCTGCTGCGATCAGGAACACCCGGTCCCAGCTACCTGAAGATTGCTGCATGTAGTTCGCGACCGGCACTAGCAGGGACGCGGTGCCTTTGGCCGTATAGAGTAGGCCAGCATTTGTGGTCGCGAATTTCGCGCCGAACGTATCTGTGCAGGTCGATGGGAAGAGAGAATAAATCTCGCCCCAGGCGAAGAACACCAAGCCGGAGAGCACCACGAACCAGACGGGATCGTGGCCAACCAAGTACAGCGCCCAGATTCCGACTCCCTCCAGACCGAAAGCAATAAACATGGTGTTCTCGCGGCCAATCATGTCGGAGATCCAGCCGAAGAAAGGCCGGGTCAGGCCGTTGAGGATACGGTCGATGGTCGCGGCGAACGTCACCGTGGTCATTGTCAATGCCATCAGTGTGACAGGAATATTGTCGACCTTCCAATCGACGGCGATCGGCTTGAGGTTCGCAGTCACCATCAGCCCACCGGCACCGACCAGCACGAACATGAGATACATCAGCCAGAAGATCGGCTGACGCATCACCTCCGTCGGCTGATAGTTACGGCGGGTCTGAACGATGTTTGCCCTCTGAACAACGGCGGGGACCTGGCCCGGCTTTGGCGCGAAAAAGAAGAATGCGAGTAGGACGACGAGCACACCTTGTCCCAGCCCGAAGTAGAGGAAGGTGGTTTGAAAGCCTGAACTCTTGATCATCGCCTGGATTGGCGCGACCGTCAGCGCTGAACCTGCGCCAAACCCCGCTGCGGTGATGCCGGCGGCAAGGCCGCGTTTATCGGGAAACCATTTCAGCGCGTTGCCGACGCAGGTTCCATAGACGGCGCCTGCGCCAATGCCCGCCACGATCATTCCGAAATAATAAAGGTTGAGGGTGGTCGCTTGGGAGTTGATCGCCCATCCGAGGCCGCAAAGGATGCCGCCCGCGAGAATGACGAGACGCGGACCGAATTTATCGACGATCCAGCCTTCGATCGGCACCAGCCAGGTTTCGAACAGCACGAACAGCGTGAAGGCCAACTGGATCGATGCTCGATCCCATCCGAATTTTTTCTGGATGTCTGGGACGAAGAAGGTCCAGCCATATTGATAATTGGCGACCATCACCATCGCAGCGACGCCAATGGCCAATTGTGTCCAGCGATAGGCATCGCTTGCGCGTTCGGTCGCCGGTACCGTTCCGTGAACTGTATCCGTCATAGCTCCTCCCAGGGCACGCTTCTATACCACCGCAGGTGAGCGTAGCCGGTGAAGCATTTTGGTATGTGATATGCCAGAGCGCAAGCAAATAAATCGCCCCGAAATCCGTCGTGGGTGTTCGCTGCTGTCCAAGCTGGCGGCGGCTAGTGAGGGTGACTCGAAGATTAGGCTACCCGCCGAAAGTATGATTTGTCCTGAAAGGTCGCTCAGGATTGCGGTCTAACGGCGTTTTGCAGCGCTCACAGCCCGAAATACGGGAGATCACCGTTGCGGATTGCCACATAGGCGCTGTCGAGCAGCAGGCGATCAATGGAGGCCAGAAGACGGCCGAAAAATCCATTGGTCGAAACGAACTGAATGGAAGCGGTCTTGGACATCTTGGCCTCATTTCTTTGCGCTGTGCGCTGCTGGGTCGTAACTTGAGGCCCACCCTAGGCATACCAGATGCCAGCATCAATCCATTTGTTTGCATAGCAGCATTTTATCTCTTGCAGTGCAATATGGGACAATTGGCTTTTCAAATCAAAGAGAGCCGCCGGATTGCCGGCGGCCTTGTAAATATCTGTAAGGTAAGGATTATCTTATTCGGCGGCGACTTTCCGGGGCGGGTCGAGGGCGCCGGAATCGTGAATCTCCTTCACCTGATGGTCGGAGAAGCCAAGAACTTGACGGAGTATCTCGTCGGTATGCTCGCCCAAAAGCGGTGAGCGCTTCACCTCGGAGGGGCTGTCCGACAGCTTGATCGGGTTACCGACCGACAGGTATTTGCCGCGCTCCGGGTGATCCACCTCGACGACCGTGCCGGTGGCGCGCAGCGACTGATCCTCAGCCAATTCCTTCATCGACAGGATCGGACCGCAGGGAATGTCGTCCTTGTTGAGAATGTCCATCGCCTCGAACTTGGTCTTGGTCATGGTCCATTGCTCGATGCGCCCGAAGATTTCGTTGAGGCGCGTGAGCCGGGCCGGGGGCTTGGCGTAATTGGGATGGGTCTTCCAGCCGGGTTCGCCAATCGCATCGCAGATCTTCTCCCACACTGCCGCCTGGGTGATGAAATAGATGTAAGCGTTGGGATCGGTCTCCCAGCCCTTGCATTTCAGGATGCGGCCGGGTTGACCGCCGCCGGAATCGTTGCCGGCGCGTGGCACGGCGTCACCGAACGGAATTCCTTCGCCGAACTGGCTGTATTCCGTGAGCGGACCATGGGCGAGCCGCTGCTGATCGCGCAGCTTGACACGCGCTAGATTTAACACGCCGTCCTGCATCGCCACGGTGACGCGCTGACCTTGTCCGGTCGTGGTGCGCTGGTAAAGTGCGGCAACGATGCCGAGCCCAAGATGCAATCCGGTGCCGCTGTCGCCGATCTGTGCGCCGGTCACAAGCGGCAGGCCATCACGAAAGCCGGTGGTCGATGCGGAGCCGCCGGTGCATTGTGCGACGTTCTCATAGACCTTGCAGTCCTCATAGGGACCGGGGCCGAAACCCTTGATCGACGCCACGATCATCTTCGGGTTGATGCTGTGGATCTTTTCCCAGGGAAAGCCCATCCGGTCGAGCACGCCGGGGCCGAAATTCTCCACCAGCACGTCGCAACTCTTGATCAGCGCGGTCAGAACTTCCTTGCCCTTCGGATTCTTGGTGTCGAGCGTGATCGAACGCTTGTTATGGTTGAGCATGGTGAAATACAGGCTGTCGACGTTCGGTTTGTCCTGCAACTGACCGCGGGTGATATCGCCGACGCCGGGCCTCTCGACCTTGATCACGTCGGCGCCGAACCAGGCCAGCAATTGCGTGCAGGTAGGCCCCGACTGAACGTGTGTGAAATCGAGGATACGAACGCCCTTGAGCGCCTTTGTCATCGTCTTGCTCCGTTTAAAATCCGTTCCCGCACGCAGGAATATGTCGATCTCGGGGTTTATTTCTTCTTGAGAACGCTCTGTGGGTTGAGGCTGCCGATGCGGCCGCTCTCGGAGCCGGCAGCGGGGTCAATCACGGCGTTGATCAAAGTGGGCTTGCCGGAATCCATCGCCGCATTCACGGCGCGTTTGAGTTCGTCCGGCGACGTCACATTGACGCCGACACCGCCGAACGCCTCCATCATCTTGTCGTAGCGGGCGCCCGCGACGAACACGGTCGGCGCAGGATCGGAGCCAGCCTTGTTGACGTCGGTGCCGCGATAGATGCCGTTGTTGTTGAAGATCACTACGCAGACCGGCAGGTTGTAGCGGCAGATCGTCTCCACCTCCATGCCGCTGAAGCCGAAGGCGCTGTCGCCCTCGATCGCAAGTACCGGTTTGCCGGTCTCGACGGCAGCGGCAATCGCCTGACCCATGCCGATGCCCATCACGCCCCAAGTGCCGACGTCGAGCCGCTTGCGCGGTTTGTAGAGATCGATGGTGCCGCGGGCGAGGTCGAGGGTGTTGGCGCCTTCGTTGACGAGGATGGCGTCGGGCCGCTCCTTGACGATGGTGCGAAGCACCCCGAGCGCGCCGTGATAGTCCATCGGCGAGTTGTTGTTCATCAGCCGCGGCGCCATCTTGGCGACGTTTTCCTCACGCTTCGAGCTGACCGTCTTGACCCAATCGGCCGGCGCGGCCGGCCAGTTGCCGCCCATCGCGGCAAGCAGCGCCGATACGCAGGAGCCGATGTCGCCGACGAGCGGAGCGACGATCTCGACGTTGGAGTCCATCTCCTTCGGCTCGATGTCGATCTGGATGAATTTCTTCGGCGCGTCGCCCCAGGTCTTGCCCTTGCCATGCGACAACAGCCAGTTGAGACGGGCGCCGATCATCATCACGACATCGGCCTCCTTCAACACCGTCGAGCGCGCCGCACCGGCGCATTGCGGATGCGTGTCCGGCAACAGGCCCTTGGCCATGCTCATGGGGAGGAACGGAACGCCGCTTTTTTCGACCAGCGCACGGATGTCGTCGTCGGCTTGTGCGTAGGCTGCGCCCTTGCCGAGAATGATCAGCGGGCGCTTGGCGCCCTTCAGCACGTCGAGCGCACGCTTCACGGCGGAAGGGGCGGGAATCTGGGCCGGCGCCGCGTCGACGACCTTGACCAGCGATTTCTTGCCGGCCTCGGCGTTCATCACCTGGCCGAACAGCTTGGCGGGAAGATCGAGATAGACGCCGCCCGGCCGTCCCGACACCGCGGCGCGAATCGCGCGCGCGAGCCCGATGCCGATATCGGCGGCGTGCAGCACGCGGAACGCCGCCTTGCAGAGCGGCTTGGCGATCGCAAGCTGGTCCATTTCCTCATAGTCGCCCTGTTGCAGGTCGACAATCTCGCGCTCGGACGAGCCGGAGATCAGGATCATCGGGAAACAGTTGGTGGTGGCGTGGGCCAGCGCGGTGAGGCCGTTGAGGAAGCCGGGCGCCGACACCGTGAGGCAGATGCCGGGTCTTTTGGTCAGAAAGCCGGCAATGGCGGCCGCGTAACCGGCGTTCTGCTCGTGGCGGAACGAGAGCACGCGGATGCCTTCGGCTTGCGCCATGCGGCCGAAATCCGTGATGGGAATGCCGGGCACGCCGTAGATGGTGGTGAGGCCGTTCAGCTTGAGCGCATCAATGATGAGATGGAAGCCGTCGGTGAGCTCGTGCTCAACGTCGGTCGATTTTGCATTGATGCTCTCTACTGCTGCGGACATTCCGCTTCTCCCTGATCGTTTTTGATGCGATCGAATTCGTCGTCTTCGAATTCGTTCAGATGAAAGGCTGTCTTCGTCAAAAGAGCTCTTGGCCGTGTGCTTCGACATAAGCGGCAAGGCCGAGCGTATGATCGCGCGCGCGCTTTTCCGCAAGCTCTGTGTCGCGCATTTCGAGCGCTTCGATGATAGCCATATGCTCGGGGAGGGATATCGCGGTGCGGTCGGTGCGCCCGATCGTCAATTGCCGGTAGCCGCGAACGTGCAGGAGGATGTCGTTGGTCATGTCGACCAGCACCGGCGACTCGCTGAGCGAGATCAAAGCCTGGTGGAAGGCAATATTGGCCTTGGAGTATTCCTCAACGTGATCCTGCGGCAGGCGATCCTTGCCAAAATCCTTGAAGTAGTCGCGCAGCGCTGAAATGTCCTTCTTGCGCGCGGTGGTGGTGATCAATCGTGCCGCCATGCTTTCCAGCGCGGCCCACGCACGGATCATGTCAACGATCTCGCTCTTGGTGCGACGGACGACGACGATGCCGCGGCGCGGCACGGTCTTGACGAAACCGTCCTGCTCCAGCATCGCGATCGCTTCACGGATGGGGGTGCGGCTGACGCCGAGGCGTTCCGACAGCGCCCGCTCGTCGAGCATGACTGGCTCGGGCGTCGCATAGATGTCCATCTTGAGGATTGCTTCCTTCAAGGCCTCATAGGCCTTGTTCTTGAAGCTCGTCTCCGGCACGATACGGACAACCGCTATTTCTGCCTCGGCCATGCTTGGCGGTGCCTTGGTTTGTTTCCGCGTGATCACGTTCGATCGGTTCCGTGGCGACTCTGTTTTACCAGTACCACAACTCGAATATTTTTGGCATACCACATGCCAGAATGTCAAGTTACCCATAATTTCAGCACTTCCGCGGCTTGACAACTTCGCTTCTGGCATACCAAATGCCATGTGAGCCAATTCTCCGCGGCCTGAACACCGCCGCAGCGGACGCGCAAGCCGCGTTTGCAATCACCATGAAGACCGGTTGAGTTTGCGCAGGCAAGTCATGGATGCTGATGCCAGCATGCGTTGCCTGCGACGCAAGAACAGATGCCAGGGAGGAAGCTAATGTCGAATTCAAAAGATGCGGTCCGCAAGGTGCTCGATGCGGTTAAGGCGGATAAACGCACAAGTCTGACGGCGCCCGAAGGCAAGCTGGTCTGCGATGCTTACGGCATCCCGGTTCCCAAGGAAGGGGTCGCCAAGTCCGCAACCGAAGCGGCCAAGATCGCCTCCGGCATGGGCTTCCCCGTCGTGATGAAAATTGTCTCCCCGGACATTCTGCACAAGACGGAAGCCGGTGGTGTGATGGTGGGCGTGAAGACCGCCGCCGACGCGGAGAAGAATTACGAGACAATTCTGGCGAACGCCAGGAAATACAAAGCCGACGCCAAGATCGAAGGCGTGCAGGTCCAGCAGATGCTCGCCGGCGGCACCGAAGTCATTGTCGGCTCCATCACCGACGGATCGTTCGGCAAGCTCGTGGCCTTTGGGCTCGGCGGCGTGCTGGTCGAGGTTCTCAAGGACATTACATTTCGTCTCGCGCCAGCCACCAAGGAAGACGCGCTTTCAATGCTCGACGGCATCCAGGCCCATGACATGCTGAAGGGCGTGCGTGGCGGCGATCCGGTCAATCGGGAGGCGCTCGCCGATGTCATCGTCAAGGTGTCGCGTCTCGTCAGCGATTTCCCGGAGATCGTCGAACTCGATCTCAATCCGGTGTTCGCCAGCAAAAAGGACGCAATTGCCGCCGACGTGCGCATCGTCGTCGACTTCGACTACAAGCCGCGCCCGGCGCCACGCCCAACCGAGGAAATCGTCGCTGCGATGAACCGCATCATGCAGCCCAAGGCGGTTGCCGTGATCGGCGCCTCCTCCGAGGACGGCAAGATCGGCAATTCGGTGATGAAGAATCTGATCAACGGCGGCTACAAGGGCGAGATCCTGCCGATCCACCCCAAGGCGCCTGAGATTCTCGGCTACAAGGCCTACAAGAGCGTCAAGGACGTGCCCGGCGTGATCGACGTCGCGGTGTTTGCGATTCCGGCGAAGTTCGTTGCCGGCGCGCTCGTCGAATGTGGCGAGAAGAAAATTCCCGGCGCCGTTCTCATTCCATCGGGCTTTGCCGAAGCAGGTGCGCCGGAATTGCAGGCCGAGATCGTCGAGATCGGGAAGAAGTATGACGTCCGCCTGATGGGGCCGAACATCTACGGCTTCTACTATACGCCGGTCAATCTCTGCGCCACGTTCTGCACCGCCTACGACGTCAAGGGCCATGCGGCGCTGTCGTCGCAATCTGGCGGCATCGGCATGGCGATCATCGGCTTCTCGCGCTCCGCCAAGATGGGCGTCTCCGCGATCGTCGGTCTCGGCAACAAGTCGGATATCGACGAGGACGATCTGCTCGCCTTCTTCGAGCAGGACCCGAACACCAACCTTATCGCGCAGCATTGCGAAGATTTGAAGGACGGCCGCGCCTTTGCCGAGGCTGCGAAGCGGGTTGCCAAGAAAAAGCCGGTCATCGTGCTCAAGGCCGGCCGTACCTCGGCCGGAGCGAAGGCCGCTTCCTCGCACACCGGCGCGCTTGCCGGCAACGACAAGATCTACGAGGACGTGTTCAAACAGTCCGGCGTGATCCGCGCCCGAAGCTTGAGGCAACTGCTCGAGTTCGCGCGCGGTGTGCCGGTGCTGCCGACCCCGAAGGGCGAGAACATCCTGATCATCACCGGTGCGGGCGGCTCGGGTGTGCTGCTGTCGGACTCGGTCGTCGACAACGGTCTGCAATTGATGGCGATGCCGCCCGATCTCGATGCCGCGTTCCGCAAATTCATCCCGCCGTTCGGCGCGGCCGGCAATCCGGTCGACATCACCGGCGGCGAACCTCCGATCACCTACGTCAACACCGTGAAGCTCGGCTTGTCCGATGATCGCATTCATTCGCTGATCCTCGGCTACTGGCACACGATCGTCACCCCGCCGATGGTGTTCGCCCGCAACATGGTGGAAGTGAAGAAGGAGATGGAAGCCAAGGGCTTCGTCAAGCCGATGGTCGCTTCGCTCGCGGGCGACGTCGAAGTCGAGGAAGCCGCCGAGTATCTCTACCAGAACGGCATCCCGTCCTATGCCTACTCAACCGAATTGCCGGTCGAGGTGTTGGGCGCCAAGTACAAATGGGCGCGCGGCGCCGGCCTTCTGTAACAACTCCGCTCAACGAGCCTCAAAACTCCGAAGCCGCCCGGGTTCCCGGGCGGCTTTTTCCTTTGCTGGGCCAAACGACAAGGATCACAGCGCTTCGCGCACGCCGAGCCCGAGCATGAAGCGCTCTCTGATCTGAACAGGATCGCGACGGGTCGTTCCGGTCCCAGGCTTGTCGTCGATGCGCACCCCGATCAGCGTCGATTCGGATGCGGAGAGGGATTGGTCGACCAAGCGCTCGAAATCCTCCTCATCCGCAGCCCAGGCGCTGTTGGCAAGTCCGCAACCGACGGCGACGGCGACGAGATCGGAAGCGGCCGCTGCCGGTGTCGGCTGAGCGCCTGTGATCTGATAGATGCCGTTATCCATCACGATCATCGTGAGGTTTTTGGGCCTCAGCGTCGCAATCGTCGAGAGGCAGCCCAACTGCATCAAAAGCGAACCGTCGCCTTCCAGCGCAAACACCCGCCGGTGCGGCTGGGCCAGCGCGACGCCGAGCGCGATCGGAAGGGCGAGCCCCATGCTGCCCAGCATGTAAAAATTCTGCGGACGGTGTCCGGCGGCCCACAGATCGAAATTGGTGTTGCCGATGCCGCCGATGACGGCTTCCTCGTTCTTCAGCTTCGCAACCAGCCGCGAGGTGAGGTCAAACCGGTTCATCACCTTGGTGTTGCGGGCAGGGAAGTTTTTCTGGCTGCTCATGCGATCGCTCACTTGTCGAACACTTTGCCGCCGGTTAGCAGCGGCGACAGGATCAACGCCACCGGCGCTTGCGTGGTAATGGCCTGCTTGATCGATCGATCGACGATGAACTCGAACTCGTCTAATCTTGTTGCGGTGTGATGCTCCATCGCCAGCGAATCGAGAACCGGCCGCATGGTGCGGCAAACCAGCGACTGCCCATAGTTGAACTCGCCCAGCGTTCCGCGCTCGGACACGAACATGATCAGCGGAATCTGATAGGGGATCGCGAGCGAAGCGAGCACATTGGCCAGCGTCGCAAAGCCGGACGTCTGCATCAGCACTGCGCCGCGCATTCCCCCCATCCACGCTCCGGAGACGATCCCGACCGCCTCTTCCTCGCGCGCTGTCGGAAAGGTGGTGAAGAAGGGATCGGCGTGAATTTCCTTGATCAATCTCGTCAGCACGCGGTCGGGAACGTAGGGCACGAGCCTTATGTCATTGCGCTTGAGCGTTTGCAGTACCACCTCGTGCCAGGCCTTCTCGCCCAGGCCGGTCGGCGGCATTTGTCCGTCCGCGGCCGCCATCGTATTCTCCTTCACATTCGCACCGATCACTGGGGCGCAGCTTGATCGCCGATATCCTGTTTGCCGCGCCGAAACTTGACGCGATCGGCGGGATTGTCAACATGTCCGGATCGTTGGCGTGACCTGCGAGCGCCAAGGATGCCGTGGCTGTGAAGGCGTGCCATAAGAAGGTAAAAGAATTTCGGGAGGGCGCGCTTTGGGAAGGTTGTTCATGCGCCGCACGTTGCCGGGCCGATGGCTGCAGGGGGCTGTCGCAGCGTCGGCAATGCTCGCAGCATCCGGAATCGTCTCCGCGCAGACGCCTTTTCCGTCCCGGCCCGTGCATATTTTTGTACCCTACGCGGCCGGCGGCGGGGTGGATATTCTGGCCCGCACGCTGGGAGAAGCGGTTTCTCGGCAATGGGGCCAATCGGTCGTCGTCGAGAACCGGCCGGGGGCGGGTGGCGTGGTCGCCTCGCAAGCGCTCGCGACTTCGAAGCCCGACGGCTATTCCCTCATCGTCGTGGCGAGCGGCCATACCACCAATCCGTTTCTGTATCCCGAACTTCCCTACGACACCTTCAGGGATTTCACGCCGATCGCGCTGTTGGCTTCCTCGCCCAATATCCTATTGGTGCGCGCCGATTCTCCATTCAAGACGCTCGGCGATATCGTTGCGCAGGCGCGGGCGAAACCTGGAAGCCTGTCCTTCGCTCATGCGGGCAATGGCACATCGACGCATCTGGCGGGCGAGCTTCTCAAGAGCCTCGCGGGAATCGACATCGATCCGATTTCGTACAAGGGCGGTGCGCCCGCGATCAATGATCTTTTGGGCGGACAAATTCCGATGTCGTTCAACAACGCCCCCGAAGCGCTGGGGCAATTGGAAGCCGGGACGCTGCGCGCGATTGCCGTGACCACGGCATCGCGGTCGCCGTTTCTGCCCAATGTGCCTGCGATAGCTGAGACCGTGCCCGGCTACGATACGGAGGTCTGGTGGGGGCTGTTGGGGCCTGCCGGCATGTCGCCGGACCTTGCCGCGAATCTTTCGCATGATTTCGTTGCAGCCTTAAACACCGCTGAGGTCAAGGAGCGGCTCGCCAGGCTCGGCGCTTCGCCGATCGGCAGTTCGCCGCAGCAATTCGACGCCAAGATTCGCGCCGAGTATGAAAAATGGGGACCGATCATCAAGGCCGCCGGCATAAGGGCCCAATGATTTCCTCGTAACCTGATCCTGCAAGGCTCTATGGATTTCCAAAACTGAAAGTTAAGCCGATCATGTCCGTCAACAACAAGCGCGTGTTCTATGTCAAATATCTCGCCAACGAGATCTATGCCGACATCCTGCGGGCCCGGCCCGATATCAGGCTCGACCGGCTCGAGAATGAAAGTCCGGAGGAAGTCTCGGCGCCGATCCTGGCAGCGGCGCACGCGTACCAGGTTGGCGCCGCGCGCGACGAGCTGGCGCGGCACTTCCACGTCGACTCTGAATTGCTGAAACGCGCGCCGAATCTCCTGATCGTTTCAAGTAACGGCGCGGGCTACGATCCGGTCGATGTCGAGGCTTGCACAGTGGCGGGAGTGCTGGTGGTCAATCAGTCCGGCGGCAATGCCCATTCGGTTGCCGAACATGCGCTCGCGATGCTGATCACATTGTCGAAGCGGATCATCCAAGCCGATCGCGCGCTTCGGCGCGAGCCGAACGTCAACCGCAACAGTCTGATCGGCACGGAGGTGCAGGGCAAAACCATCGGCATCGTCGGTCTCGGCAATGTCGGCCGCCGGATCGCTGGGCTATGCAAGGGCCTGCTCGGCATGAACGTGCTCGCCTGCGACCCCTATCTTTCTGCGACGGAAATGGCGGAACGCGGCGGCGAGAAGGTCACGCTGGACGAATTGCTGCGCCGCTCGGACTATGTATCGATCTCCTGCCCGCTGACCAAGGAGAGCCGCGGCATGATTGGCGCGCGCGAATTTGCGCTGATGCAGAGCCACGCTTTTTTCATCACCACCGCGCGCGGCTTCATCCACGACGAGGTCGCGCTTGAAGAGGCGTTGCGCAACAAACGCATCGCCGGCGCGGGGCTTGACGTCTGGGCCAAGGAGCCGCCGCCGCCCGAGCACCCGCTGTTGCAGTTCGATAATGTGCTGGCAAGCCCGCACACGGCCGGCGTGACCAGGGAGGCGCGGGAGAACATGGCAAGAATCGCCGCCGAGCAAATGCTTGATGCGCTCGACGGCAAGCGGCCGCCGCGGGTCGTCAATCCCGAGGTCTGGCCGGTCTATGTCAAACGCTTCGAGCGCGTCTTTGGGTTTGCGCCGGGATAGCGGTTTCGTTCGGTCATGATGCGCTGAATGTCGCGGAGAAAATTTTCTCCGTTACCGGCCAGATTTCGGCAATGAATTGGCTGCCGCAAAGGGATCGGACGGTGGCCGCGTTGCTATTTTCGACAAGCTCTCGACTCCTTGCCGGGCGGAATCCATACCTTCATTCCTGAACGTTGGTTTCAAGCCGACATCTCGGCCGCTGCAGGAATGATATGCGACAGTTGAACGCCTTGTTGCGCTCGACCCGATCCGGCATCGGGCGTCGTCTTGCCGAGATCGTCGCGATTGCCGCGGCAAGCCTGCCGGCCGTCGGCGCATAAGACGGCCTTCGGTCACATCAGCGCGGCCGCGGCGGCCAGTGCCTCCGGAACCACGTCGTGATCATAAAGAGTCCGGCGGAAGGCGGCATGGGCGGCGATCTCCGCATCCCTGACACCCAGATCGGAGTAGGCGGAATCGTAGCGAAGCCCGCTTTCGCGCGCGCCCCTTTGCACCTGCGCCACACGCTCGCGGCGAAGCCGCTCATAGGCGAGCAGCGCAGAAGGTGCACTCGTGCGGTCTGAGCGCGAAAGAATCGTCGCCAGCGCCATGCCGTCTTCGATCGATTGATTGGCGCCTTGTCCGAGATGCGGAAGCATGGGATGCGCGGCGTCGCCGAGCAGGCTCAGCCTGTACCTGGTCCAGACCGGCAGCGGCTCCCGGTCGTAGAGCGCCCATCGAAATGTCATGTGAACTTCGCTGAGCAGTCGATGGATGCGGGGATCCCACCCGGCAAAGGCCTGGCGAAGGACCTCGGGATCGCCGGGGGCCGACCAGGACTCTCTCATCTGCTCGTCGGTCGGAACGAACCCGACATAGTTGATCAATTTTCCGGCGCGCAAGGGAAAGGCGAGGAAATGCCGTCCCTTGCCAAGCCACATTTGCCAGCGATCGGTCGGCCAGTCCGGAACGCGCTCATGCGCTACCAGGCCGCGGTAAGCGACAGAACCTGAAAACACGGGATCCGATGACGCAATCACATGGGGTCGAAGCGCGGAATGGATGCCGTCCGCGCCGATGACGACATCGGCTTCCACGCAAGCGCCATTGGCAAACGACACCCGGGGGACGTCGTCGTTCTGATCGAAACCGGTGCAGCGATGCCCGGTATGCACAATGCCCTGGGGCAGGGCCGTAGCCAACATCTCGACGAGATCGGCGCGGTGCATTCCGAAGGTGGCGTTCCAGCCGGAGGAATCCGTGACCTGGACTGGCGCGATCGGCGTTCCGTCGTGGCGGAAATAACGGGAGTTATGGCCGACAAGGGCTCCGGACTTCTCGACTGCGGGTCCCAGTCCGATCCTTTGCAGATGCCGCACGCTGTTGGGGGTCATAAAGAGGCCGGCCCCGACCTCGCCGATCGCCGGCGCCTGTTCGTAGACCGCAACCTGTAAACCTTGTGCCACGAGGGCATTGGCAGCGAACAAACCGCCAATTCCGCCGCCCACGATCGCGACACGGGGACGAGACTGTGTCATTCAACTCCCTGTCACAAGCCGCCGGGAAAACAGGTGTGCGGTTGTACTCTTACACGCATTTTGCCATCAAGTGCGGCGAGATCGAATGGTGGAGGATTCTGATGTCCGGCGGGACCGTCCGCCTCTCGGCTTTGCGGCGTCCGCATGTGGCCGGGCTGGTCTCTCTGCTGGTCCTGTCCGTGCTGTCTGCCGCTGTGGCGCAAGCCGCAGACTACCCGGATCGGACCGTCAAGATCGTGGTTCCCTACGCCGCCGGCGGGACCGCCGACGCTGTCCCGCGGCTAGTCGGCGACTGGCTCTCGCGCAAGTGGGGCCAGCCCGTTGTCATCGAAAATCGCACGGGAGCCGCGGGCAACATCGGCGCCGAATTCGTCTATCATGCAAGGCCCGACGGCTACACGCTGCTCGCAACGCCGCCGCCGCCGCTGGTGATCAATCAAAATCTCTATCCCAATCTTGGGTATGACCCGGCCAGGTTTGAGCCCGTGATCGTCATGGCCCATGTGCCGAACGCGCTCCTTGTCAATCCAAAGAACCTGAAGGCATCGAGCGTTGCCGAACTCATCGCTTACCTGCAGAAGTACCCTGACAAGGTGACGGCCGCGACCCAGGGCAACGGCACGACCTCTCACCTCACGGCCGAGCTCTTCCAGGCGATGGCCAAGGTCAAGCTGCGTTCCATTCCGTATCGCGGATCATCGCCGGCGCTATCCGGCCTGCTCGCCGGCGACGTCGACCTGATGTTCGACAATCTCGGTGTGTCGTTGCCGCTGGTCAAAGCAGGCAGCCTCAAGCTTCTGGCGGTGGCGTCAGGCCAGCGCCTTCCGGCGCTGCCCGACGTGCCGACGCTTGCAGAAACGCTGCCGGGCTTCGAGGCGGTTGCGTGGTACGCGATCGCAGCACCCCCGGGGACGCCGCAAGCCATCACCGAAAAGATCAACGCCGACGTGAACGAAGCCCTCCGCCAGCCCGAGATTCAGGAACGTCTGAAAAGCCTGTCAGCGGAGACCTTTGGCGGTTCCCGAGAGAAGGCCGCAGCCTATATGAACGAGGAGATCGAACGGTGGGACAACGTGATCAAGGCGGCAAACGTCAAGTTGGAATAGCCGTCCGTCGCGTTCATCGTTATCTCAGGTGACTGCGGAAAAATCATGTTTGGCATCCACGAACTTTGGCTCTTCGTCGTCTCGAGTTTGCTGCTCAACATCACGCCCGGGCCGGACACGGCCTATATCGTTGGTCGCAGCTTGCAGCTGGGGTGGCGTGGCGGCGTGGTCGCCGCGCTCGGTATCGGAACCGGTTGCCTGTTTCATGTGTTCGCTGCGGCGGTCGGGCTTTCGGCACTGCTGGCGGCGTCGGCGGCCGCGTTTACAATGGTCAAATGGGCCGGCGCGGCCTATCTCTGTTTCATCGGCGTGAAGATGTTGCTTGCACGGACCGCGACACCCGCGGCCGTTTCAACTTCTGAAGCAAACTCGATTTCGTTGCGCCAAGTGTTCTTGTTGCGCCAAGTGTTCTTGCAGGGTGCGCTGACCAACGTATTGAATCCGAAGGTGGCGCTGTTCTTTCTGGCCTTCCTGCCACAATTCGTCGCAGCAGATTCACCCCACAAAGCAGTAGCCTTCGTGCTCCTCGGCTCGATTTTCATCTTCAACGGTACACTTTGGTGTATTGCTGTGGCGGTGTTCACCGCTCGCGCCGCCCACCGGTTTCGACAAGCCAATCGGGCCATCGGCTGGATCAATCGGGGATTGGGCGGGCTGTTCGTCTATCTCGGCATCCGTGTCGCCACCGCCGAGATGCGCTAGAGGAACCGGACTGCGAACAACTACGGAGGATTTGATATCGGTCAAGACAGTCCGCCCGCGGTGAATTTATATGGAGGTGGCCAGAGTAGGAGGTTTCATGTCGCGGTTTGTTGTTCGGTTCATGAAGGATGTGCTCGGCGAGAACGGCCGGGAGGTGGAAGTCTGTCAGAGTTCGCTCGAAATCGACGCCGCCGATGAAGGCGATGCCCGAGAGCTGGCAAAGCGAGAATTCTGCGAAAAGCAGTCGCTGTGCGACTGGTCGCTCCACGCCGATCGAATTCAGATCAAGTCAGCCGATTTTCCGTCCTGAGCGGCGATTCACCCTTAGGCCGCAGGGGCGGCGAGGCGCTCGATAGTCTGAATGTGGCGGGCGAGAAGGCTGCAGGCTTGATCGACGTTGCGCGCGCGCAGCGCCTGAAGAATTAGGCGATGGTCCTGGTTGGACCGTGGCCGCCAGCCGGCATTGCGCGCCGTCGCAAAAACCAGCCGGGAATTCGCAAGCTGCAGCCCGTCGAGGCTGGCAAGCAGCCGCGGCATGCCACATGAGGCCACCAACGCCTGGTGAAAGGCCCGGTTCGCGGCTTCGAACTCTTGCAGCGTCTCGGCATTGTCGCCCTCAATCAGCGCCAATTCGATGCGTGCCAGATGGACCGACGTAAGCCTCGGCGCCGCATTCCGAAGCGCGACCACCTCCAGCGCGGCGCGCATCTCCGCAATCTCTCGCACCGAGTTGGCATCGAGCGGGGCAACCTTCACGCCACGGCGCGGCAGGCTGACCACAAGGTATTGGGCCTCGAGCTTGCGAAAGGCCTCGCGCACCGGGACGTGGCTTGAGCCGAATTCCCGCGCCACATGGTCCTGGCGAAGCGGGGCGCCCGGCTGGAGTGCGCCGGATATGATCCGCTCCGCAACGGAGTCGGCGATCCGCGCGGCCATCGTGGTGCTGTCTTCCGCTTTGTTCATAGATTATCTATCGTGAAATTGAGTGCGCTTGCGCCACACGTCGAGTAGCATGGCCATAATCGACAATTTATAGATAATTTCTATATTTATCTATAATACCAGGGGGCGACGCGATGGATCAAGCGGTAGGGATGAAACGAAACGGCAGCCACGACGTCGAAGCGGTTCGGCACGACTGGGGCCGCGCGGAGGCCGAAACCCTCTACGATCTGCCTTTTTCGGATTTGATGTTCCGGGCGCAAGGCATCCATCGCAGCCATTTCGATCCGAACCATGTCGAGACCGCGAGCCTGCTCAGCATCAAGACCGGCGGGTGCCCTGAAGATTGCGGTTACTGCTCACAGAGCGCGCATTACGACTCTGGCCTCAAGGCTACGAAGCTGATGGCGCGGGCGGACGTGGTCGCGACCGCGCGACGGGCACGCGATGCCGGCGCAAGCCGCTTTTGCATGGCCGCCGCGTGGCGCAATCCGAAAGACCGCGATCTCGACGAGGTCTGCGGCATGGTGAGCGCAGTCAAAGAGCTCGGCATGGAAACCTGCGCGACGCTCGGCATGCTGACGCCGGTCCAAGCGCTGCGGCTGCGCGAGGCAGGGCTCGACTTCTACAACCACAATGTCGACACCTCGCCCGAGTTCTACGACAAGATCATCACCACGCGCACCCTGCAGGACCGCATCGATACGCTGGCGCATGTGCGCGACGCCGGCATCAAGGTCTGCTGCGGCGGTATCATCGGCATGGGAGAAGAGGTCGAGGACCGGCTCGGCATGCTGGTGCTGCTCGCCAACCTGCCGAGCCACCCGGAGAGCGTGCCGATCAACCTCTGGAACGAGGTCAAGGGCGTGCCGGTCAATGACACCGCCGAGCGCCCCGATCCAATCGCGCTGGCGCGGCTGGTCGCGGTCGCCCGCATCATGATGCCGAAGAGCGTGGTGCGGCTGTCGGCGGGGCGGCAATACATGACCGACGAACTCCAGGCGTTGTGTTTCCTCGCCGGTGCCAATTCGATCTTCATTGGCGATGTGCTGCTGACCACCAAAAACCCCCAAGCCGAGCGCGACGCCAATTTGCTGGACCGGCTCGGCGTCAAGTCTCGCCTCAACCATGTCAGATCGGCTTAGCTCAGTTGGTTGCACGGCTGACGTTTTCCCGAGAGCGGACCATGACCCAACTCCAAGCGGACAAGGTCTCTAGCTATGTCACGGCTCTCTGCGCCTTGAAGGACGATGACCGGTTGCGCAGCCTCAAGCCGCGCAAGGGAATCGACTTTTCGTCCAACGATTACCTCGCGCTCGCAAGCGCGCCGCGGATGCGAAAGGCGATATCGGCCGCGATCGAAGCCGGCACTCCGATCGGCGCCGGCGGCTCGCGGCTCCTGCGCGGGAATTGCGAGGAGCATGAAAATCTGGAGGCCGAAGCTGCGAAATTCTTCGGCACGGAATCGACGATTTTCTTCGCCAGCGGCTATGTCGCCAATTTCGCGGTACTGACTACGCTTCCGCAGCGAGGCGATCTGCTCGTGCTCGATTCGCTCGTGCATGCGAGTATTCACGAGGGCGCCCGCGCCGGCCGCGCCGAATTTCGCGAGAGCCGGCACAACGATCCACAATCGGTGGAAACCAATATTCGCGAATGGCGCTCGCAGGGCGGTAAGGGGCGGGTCTGGATCGTGGTCGAAAGCCTCTACAGCATGGACGGCGATTTCGCCCCGCTGGAAGAGCTGGTTGCGATCGCCGACCGGCACGACGCCTTTCTGATGGTGGACGAGGCGCATGCCACCGGCGTATTCGGCAAAGCGGGGCGGGGACTTACGGCCCCTTACGAAGGGCGTGAGAACCTTGTTGCGGTTCACACCTGCGGCAAGGCGCTGGGGGCGGCCGGCGCGCTCGTCACCACGACGCAAATCTTGCGCGACTTCATCGTCAATCGCTGTCGACCGTTCATCTTCTCTACCGCGCCATCGCCGTTGATGGCGGTCGCCGTGCAGGAGGCACTTTCGATTCTGCGGGAGGAACCCGAACGGCAGCAGCGCCTGACGAAGCTGATCGCGTTCGCGCATCGTGAAATCGGTGCGCGCCGCGGTTGGCAACTCTCGGGCTCGCAAATCATGCCCTATATCGTCGGTGACAATGCGCGCGCGATGGCGCTCGCCTCCGCGTTGCAGGGGCGCGGCTTCGACATTCGTGGTATCAGACCGCCGACGGTGCCGGCAGGCACGGCGCGGCTGCGCATTTCGCTGACCAATAATGTCGGCGAAGACGAGGTGCGCGCCATGCTCGCTGCCGTGATCGAGGAGACCGGAGGCGGGGGGCGATGAGCCGGCGGATCGTGGTGACCGGTACGGACACCGGAATCGGGAAAACGATCTTCGCCGCGGGCCTCGCCGATCTGCTCAGCGCCTCCTATTGGAAGCCGATCCAGGCCGGCCTCGAAGGCGAGACCGATTCATCCGTCGTCGCGCGATTGGGAGGACTTTCCGGTGACCGTATCCTGCCCGAATGCTATCGCCTGCGAACGCCGGCTTCGCCCCATCACGCCGCGGCGATCGACGGAGTGCGCATCGACGCGAACGCGCTTGACGTGCCCGATGCCGGCGGGCGGCGGCTCGTCATCGAGGGCAGCGGCGGGCTTATGGTGCCGCTGAACGCCACCAGCCTCTACATCGACGTCTTCGCGCGGTGGCGCATCCCGGTCGTGCTTTGCGCGCGCACGGCGCTCGGCACCATCAATCATTCGCTGTTGTCGATCGCGGCGCTGCGAAATCGCGAAATCGAACTCTTGGGGATCGCCTTTATCGGCGAGAGCAACCCGGAGAGCGAACGCGCTATCTGCGAGATCGGAAGCGTGCGGCGGCTAGGGTGCCTGCCACGGCTTTCGCGGCTGACGAACGACGCCCTGCGTTCGGCCTTCGCCGCCTCGTTCAAGCCGGCAGATTTCGGCCCATGACGCTCCGGAAGAAATCGCCGGTCTGGCATCCCTTCACACAGCACGCGCTCCAGCCCGATATGGTCAAGGTGGAGCGCGCATCAGGGGCCTATCTCTATGCGGCCGATGGCCGCCGCATTATCGACGCGATCGCATCCTGGTGGGTCGTGACTCACGGCCATTGCCATCCGCACATTGTAAGCGCGATCCAAAAGCAGGCGGAGAAACTCAACCAGATCATCTTCGCCGGCCACACGCATGAACCGGCCGAAGAGGTTGCCGCGGCGGTACTAAAGCTCGCGCCCCGCGGACTCGAATATGTGTTTTTCTCCGACAGCGGCTCGACCAGCGTGGAAGTCGCGCTGAAAATGGCGCTCGGCTATTGGCACAATATCGGCCATCCGCGAACGCGCATTGTCGTGATGCAGCACTCCTATCATGGCGACACGATCGGAGCGATGTCGGTCGGCGCGCGCGGCGTCTTCAATGCCCCTTATGGCCCGCTGTTGTTCGACGTGACCACCGTGCCGTTTCCGCACCCGGGCCACGAACAAATAACGCTCGATGCGCTTGAGGCCGCCGTTCGCGAGCAAAAGCCGGCCGCCTTCATTGTCGAGCCGCTGATCCTCGGCGCCGGCGGGATGCTGATGTACCCGGCCCGGGTGCTAAAGGAGATGAAGCGGATTTGCGAAGCTTTCGACGTATTGTTCATTGCCGACGAGGTGATGACCGGCTGGGGCCGCACCGGAACCCTGTTCGCCTGCGAGCAGGCGGACGTGACGCCCGATATCGCCTGCTATTCCAAAGGCCTCACCGGCGGGTCGCTGCCGCTTGCGGTCACGCTTTGCCGCGCCGAGATTTTCGATGCGCATTTCTCGCAAGACCGCAGCCGGACATTCTTTCATTCGAGCTCTTACACGGCAAATCCGGTCGCTTGCGCCGCCGCGAAAGCGAATCTGGATTTGTGGCAGGACGCGGAAGCGCGCGCGCGCGTCGCCACTGTCGCGGCTATGCAGGAACGGGCCATTGCGCCGTTCCGATCCGATGAGCGATTCAAGAATGTCCGCCGGACCGGCACGATCACTGCGCTTGAACTTGAAGCGCGCGACGCCGGCTATCTGGCCGGCATCGGCCCAAGGCTGCTTGCCTTCTTTGGTAGCCGAAACTTGCTGCTGCGTCCGCTCGGCAACACCATTTATGTGATGCCGCCTTATTGCGTCGCGGAGGCTGATCTCGGCGAGATTTATGCTGCCATCGGGGAGGCGGCCATCGAACTGTCGGCGTAACGCGGCCGGCGTCTTCGACTGTCAGTCCCGGCAGTCGAGCTGCACATAAAAGCCAGTCTTGCGCGCGAGCGGCCCAACACTATTGTGGTCACACGAAACGAGACCAGAATTAGAGGCACGAAAATCCAATGAATCCATCGGGACGCATAGATCAGCTGATCGCCGGAATCACCGACTGGCGCGGTAAGACGTTCGCTCGTCTCCGCAGGTGCATCCTTGAGGCCGACCCGGAGATCATCGAGGAATGGAAGTGGATGGGAAGCCCGGTGTGGTCTCGCGCCGGAATCATCGCGCTCGCTAACGCCCACAAGGGGAAGGTGAAGCTGACCTTTGCCTACGGAGCGAACTTTCCTGATCCCGACAAGCTCTTCAACGCGGGCCTCGAAGGCAATGCGAGACGCGCGATCGATTTTTTCGAGGGTGACAAGATCAACGAGCGTGCTCTGAAAAAACTCGTCCGTGCCGCCGTTGATTACAATCGGATCAGATTGAAAAAGAAGGCGCCTGCAGGCGCTCGAGCGAAGGCACACAAAGGCAAGAAGAAATAAGGCGATAAACGATCAGCGGGCAATTCGGCCTACTGGCGTTTCGAGGCCGGGGAGTGGTTGTGCATCGTCTTTGTGCCGGCTTGTTGTGCTATGCCGAAAATCAGACAGTCCAGTCCGAAAAACCCGAGGCGATCGGAAGGCTTGGCTGAAATCCAGGAAACGGGATACGGTTGCGAATGGGGCATGAGAGCCGGCGAACCGGGTTGTCGTGTCCGCGATCCACGACAAAAGACGCGGGCAAAAGTGCCGCGACAAAACCAAGCGTTTTTCTTTGGGGGACGAGCCGATGAGTGCGACGATCTTGCAGCATGAAGAACCCAAGCCTGTCGCGCGCTGGTGGCAACTTGCGCTTGCCATGATCGCGATGATGGCGGCGTCCAGCCCGCAATATGTGTGGGCCCTGTTCGTTCCGCCAATGCAGGCGAAGCTCGGCGTCACCCTTTCGGCGCTGCAGGTGACTTTTGCGCTTTTCAGCATCTGCCAATGCGGTCTTGGGCCGATGCATGGCTACATCGCCGAAAAATTCGCACCCAGACAGTTTGCGGCCGTAGGCGGCGCGCTGGTCGGCGCAAGCTGGGTTCTGTCTTCCTACGTTCTCGATCTCAAACTGCTGTACATAACTTACGGCGTATTCAGCGGCATCGGCACCGGCATGATCTATGTCGCCGCTGTTGAATTGATGATGCGGTGGTTTCCGGAACGTCGCGGCTTTGCTATTGGCATGGTGGCCGGCAGCTACGGCTTCGGGGCCGTGATTACGACGTTTCCCATCGATGCATCGATCCGTGCCTCCGGATATCAGCAGACCCTGCTGATCTATGGATTCGTCCTTGGAGCTGTCGCGATAGCTGTTGCGCTCGGGATGCGTCGTCCTCCTGTGGGGGCAGCTCGGCAGCATCGCGAAAGCGATGTTCCGGTCGATCTCGGCAAACACAACTACACCTCAGCCGAGATGCTTCGCGAGCCGATCTTCTGGCTCATCTTTGTGATGATGAGCATGATGGCGACAGGCGGCCTCATGGTCATTTCGCAGATCGGCGCCTTTGCACGGGATTTCGGCATCGCCAAGGATACCCTTGTCCTCGGCATGGCCGCACTTCCGCTGGCGCTCACCATCGATCGCATCGCAAACGGATTGACTCGCCCGTTTTTCGGCTGGGTATCCGACAGGATCGGCCGCGAGAACACCATGACGGTCGCCTTTCTGCTGGAAGGCGTATCGATCCTCCTGATGTTGATGTTCGGCAGCAATCCGGTGTTGTTCGTGCTGCTGTCCGGCGTCATCTTTTTCGGCTGGGGCGAGATTTACTCGCTATTCCCCGCGGTTCAGGGCGATTTGTTCGGACAAAAACATGCGGCGAACAACTTCGGCATTCTGTTGGTAGCCACCGCAATCGGTTCGATTCTCGGTGGACCGCTCGCAGCGCGTCTATTCGAACAGAGCCAGTCGTGGACCCTGGTTTTCTCTATCGTCAGCGGGCTCGACATATTGACCGCCGTTCTGGCGCTCGCCGTTCTAAAGCCGATGCGCCAGCGGTTTCTGGGAGAAGATGCTATCCGCCCAGCGCCGGCCGCTTCGTTGCCGTGAGAAGGGTCGAAGCCCGCATCCGGATCGTCGGCCATCCGGGATAGCCGGTGGGTGGGCGGTTGTGAGTTGCCGGCGCTTGTGTTCGAACCAGCGCCTGAGACCGCCGTTGAATTTTCTTGTCGCGACGACAAAAGCCCACCTCGGATTGAATCTCGCCAAACAACTTTCGCTTGCTTTCGGAAGCAATTGAAAAGACCAGTGAATGCCACGCGCACCGGTCCAGTTGGGTGGTCGGCAGTGCAACCGTGAGTTGGTGAAACTGGTCGCCACCAATCCAATCAAAGCCCTGTCGCGTAAGGCCAATTCGATCCGCATTAGGGGCTATTTCATTAATTTGCACTAACCATGAAGGGGGTCACTCACGCCCGGCGGGTGGCGGTTATTCAGCGATAGGGTGGGCCATGCTCGGCAATCTGCGAATTTCCTACAAGCTACTCATGATGATTGGTCTTGCCGTCCTTGGCATCGTTGCCGCTGCCGGCGTCGGTCTCTCCGCACTCTGGAGCAATCTCTTGGAGGACCGCAAGACCAAACTCCAGGACCTCGTCTTGCTGACGCGGCAGGCGCTCGATCTCAACTATCAGGCCTCCCGCAAGTCGGGGCTCTCCGAAGCCGAAGCCGCCGAACGCGGCAAGGTGTTGCTGCGGACATTTCGCTTCGGCAAGGACGATTATTTCTATGCAATAGATCCGAAGGGCGTCGTGGTAGCCAATCCCAACCCAAAGGTTGAAGGCAAGAATTTGTACGACGCGGCAGATTCCGACGGCGTGTTCTTTGTGCGCAAGCAGCTTGAGCTGGCCGCCAATGGCGGAGGCTTCGCCTCCTACCGCTTTCCCCGTGCCGCCGGCGGCGACGCGCTTTCGAAAATCTCCTACGCCGTCGAATTCAAGCCCTATAGTTGGGCGATCGGCGGAGGAATTTATCTCGACGATCTCTCCGCGATCTTTTGGGCCGAAGCACGCAAAATGGGAATCCTGGTCGGGCTGGCGCTGGTGCTGGTCGCCGGACTGTTCGTACCGCTTAGCCGCAGCATCGTGAACCCAATCACTGCGATGACGGCGGCGATGCGAAAAATCGCCGATGGCGAGACATCGACCTCCATCCCGGCACTTGAGCGCGGCGATGAAGTCGGCGCCATAGCCAAGTCGGTGCAGGTCTTCAAAGACAATATGATCGAGGCGACCCGGCTTCGTGGCGAGCAGGACGTGCTGAAGGCGCAGGCCGATACCGAGAGGAAAATGCTCCTCAGCAGGATGGCCGACGAGTTCGAGCGCGGCGTCCGCTCGTCGCTCGATACGCTGGCCGGTGCAGCCACCGAAATGCAGGCGACCTCGAAGAGCATGTCGGCAACCGCGAGCGAGGCCAGCGATCAGTCGACCAGCGTGGCCGCCGTGGCCGAGCAGGCTTCCGCCAATGTGCAGACGGTTGCCGCCGCAACCGAGGAATTGTCGTCGTCGGTTTCGGAAATCGGACGCCAGGTCAACCACTCGACGGAGATCGCGGGCCAGGCGGTCGCCGAGGCGAACCGCACCAACGTCACGGTACAGGGACTGTCGGCCGCGGCACAGAAAATCGGTGACGTCGTCAAGCTCATCAGCGACATCGCCAGCCAGACCAATCTTCTCGCCCTCAACGCCACGATCGAAGCGGCCCGTGCCGGCGAAGCGGGCAGGGGCTTTGCGGTGGTTGCCAACGAGGTCAAATCGCTTGCGAGCCAGACAGCAAAGGCGACCGATGAAATATCGGCGCAAGTCGGCGCCATGCAGGACGCGACCGCCGAAGCGGTGCAGGCGATCGAGAGCATCGGCCATACGATCGGCGCCATCAACGAGATTGCGTCGGCGATATCGGTAGCGGTCGAGCAGCAGGGTTCCGCCACGCTGGAGATCGCCCGCAACGTGCAGGAAGCAGCCCAAGGAACCGGCCAGGTGTCGAGCAACATCGCAGCCGTCAATCAGGCAGCCGAAATGACAGGATCGGCGGCAAGCCATGTCTTGTCTTCGGCCGAGCAGCTCAGCGGCCAGGCGGCAACCTTGCGCGGCGACGTCGATCGCTTCCTCGCCAATATCCGCGCAGCCTGATCAAACCGCGGCCAACGCCGCGGGTTCTCTGCTCCTTGGCGGCATCGGCCGATGGGGCGCCGCGGATCAGCGGCTTGAAGCCTGCCTTGGCGGAATCTGCGACATAGCCCAGAGTTCGATCGCTGCCAGCACGGCCACGATGATTCCGATCACGACATCTATCCGCATCCCCGAAGTTCCCTGGAACTTCAATACCCAGGGCGAGACGATCAGCCAGAGTCCGACGATCAGATTGAGCCATTCCTCCCAGACCGCGAAAGCCGCCAGCGCGGCGATCGAGAGTACCACGATGATGATGCCGCAAATCAGGGCGTTCTGGGACTCTGCTCCGGCCGGAAGGCGGAACAGCCAGGGCGAAAAGAACAGGATGACGCCTAAAATCAGGTTTCCGACATCGCACAGTTTAGCGTTGGTCCATTGGTCCATGATGTCCTCCACTTTAGGACGCCGGCCGTCGCCACCGCCGGCCGGTGACTATCCGAAAAACGTATTGGATGAGGCGTGGTTCCGATCGCAGCCGTGAGTCTTTAGTTTGGCCGTGCCGATGTAGGACATGCGGTTGCCAGACGGGCGCTGCGCCAGCGCGGCTTCAGCTTGGCAAGTGGTTGGTGACTGCCATGAAATAGGCGGCAGGCGGGACAACAGCATGAGCGGGCTACGGATCGAACGGCGGCTGGCGATCACGAAGCCGATGTTGATACAATAACAGCACCGGCGCCTTTTGTCTTAGGCAGGCGGCGGCCGGTATCAAATCCGGCGATGTCATCAGCGCGCTCAATGGTAGCCCGGTCAAGAACTCCCGCGACCTTGCTCAAAAAGTTGCGGCGCTGGCGCCCGGCAGTTCGGTAAAACTGGACCTCATTCGGGAGGGCCAGCCGAAGACGGTCGCCGTTACCCTCGGCAAGCTTCCCAATCAGCGGCAAGCCAACGCGGGCAACCAGAAATCTCAGCAGAGCGACGGTGCGCCCCAACTCGGCCTCACCCTTGCTCCGGCGAATGAAGTGGCCGGCTCCGGCGGCAAGGGTGTCGTCGTCGTAGGTGTCGATCCGGAAGGCCCCGCCGCCGAACATGGCCTTCAATCCGGCGATGTCATTCTCGCGGTAGGAGGCAAAGAGGTCAGCAATCCAGGCGACGTGAGTAAGGCGTTGTCCGAGGCACAGGCGCAAGGAAAGCATGACGTGTTGGTTCGGGTGAAAACCTCAGACGCCACCAAGTTCGTTGCTCTTCCGATCGGGTAATTGTTGCCGATGACATCATCCCGGTGTCGATTATTCTTCGAGCGATACGCGATCCACGGATCGTTTATCGCTCGAATAGCTGCCACACCGCGACTAGCGAACCAGGCATTGGTGGAGTGCGCTAGCCTTGCAAGCGCGCCCGATGCAGGAGCGATTGCCGTTCCAATTCAAGCAA
>Ga0209167_10000455_pt1 | contig 30148 bp, 31 predicted proteins | sample Coa_R1_9_FD_187154 | JGI IMG/M metagenome (GOLD analysis project Ga0209167, IMG submission 187154) | Surface soil microbial communities from Centralia Pennsylvania, which are recovering from an underground coalmine fire - Coalmine... | ecosystem: Environmental > Terrestrial > Soil >...
AGCGAGAAGACCGTTCCGTCCGCGGCGCCGCCTCCGGAGGCCGTACCGTAGAGCGTGCTTTTGAGGTTTACGAGGCTCCCCAGCGGATAGAAGCAGCCGTCCGACGCGCTGAAAGTGTAAGGCACGGTCTCCTTGCCGGAGGGCGTAATAGCGAAGATCACACCGTACAGAGTTTTTCCTCCGTACAGCGTCGTGCCGTACAGCATGCCGTTATAGTTGAGGAGGCCGGCATACGGGTCGTAGCCGTCCCTCGATCCGTCGGGGAAGCTGTGGAGCACAGTTTCCTTGCCGCCCGGCGTGAGCGAGAACACCGTTCCACCACCGTTCGCGCCGCCCGCATAAGTCGTGCCGTAGAGCGCGCCTTGCACGTCGACAAGGCCCGCAGACGGTTCTTCGCCGTCGCCCGAGGCGCCGAAGCTGTGGAGCACGGTTTCTGTGCCGGACGGTGTGATCGAAAAGACCGTTCCATCGCCGTTCGCGCCGCCTTCAGGGGTCGTGCCGTAGAGCGTGCCGTTCACGTCGATGAGACCCGCCTCCGGGTGTGAGCCGTCTCCCGTGCCGCTCCCGAAGCTGTGGAGCACGGTTTCTTTGCCGGACAGCGTGATCGCGAAGACGGTTCCGAATTTGTAAGCACCGCCGTTCTCGGTGCTGCCATAGAGCGTACCGTCGACGTTGAGGAGCCCCGCGACCGGACCGCGGCCGTCCCCCTTTTCGGCCCGGAAGCTGTGAAGCACGGTTTCCGAGCCCGTCGAGCTCACGCTGAAGACGGTGCCATTATCGACTGCCCCACCCAGTTGGGTCGTACCGTAGAGCGTACCCTTAACATTGATGAGGCCCGCCTCGGGATGGTAGCCGTCCGCCTTTCCGCCCTTGAAGCTATACAGCACGGCTACCGTGCCGGACGGCGTGATCGAAAAGACGGTTCCCTTGTCGTTCGCGCCGCCCTTATAGGTCGTGCTGTAGAGCGTCCCCTCGACGGAAACGAGGCCGGCATCCGGGTTTGCGCCGTCTCCGGAGCCACCGTTGAAGTAATGAAGCACTTCGAAGGTAGCCTTTGCGCGCGTGCGCTCCGCCGTTGTGATCCTGAGCGTAGTAATGTCATGCTGCGCGCAGTCGGAGCACGGCGCGGTGCCTCCGCCGCCGCAGCCTGCAAATATTGCGGCCGCGCACACGCCTACAGCGCAGCGGCCTAAATGCGAAACCCTCATCTGAACACGCCTTCTGAAGCTCAACGCTTCGGCAGCTTTGGTTCTTCTTGGCCGGGCGCTCGGCCGCCTAGAGCGCGGCCTAACACGTGAAGGCTTTCGCGCCTTTGCGCAAAACGCTCGGGTCTCGCAAACAGCAATCGGGCTGCTAGTCGCTTCTTAGGAGGAGACGAGATGAGACATCTTGAGAGCCTCGCAATTGCATTCGTCAGTGCCGCGGTCTTGGGAGGCTGCGGCGGAAACGGCGCCCTTGCCCCATCATCGTCGACGCTGGGTCGCGCGCCGAGCGGCTCGACCAAGACGTTCAAGTTCACCGGCAAGAAGCAAACCTTCAACGTACCGAGCGGAGTAACGCGGCTCACAATCACGGCGACCGGTGCCAGCGGCGCCGGCGGCAGCAGCGGCTACGGAGCCGGCGGGAACGGCGGCTTAGTCGAAGCCAACGTCCCCGTGACCCCCGGCGAGAAGTTGGCCATCGTTGTTGGCGGTGACGACGGCTATAACGGCGGCGGAGTCAGCGATTCGGGGTCGCAGGAACAGAACGGCGGCGGCGCATCCGACGTGCGGCAGGGCGGCGACAAATTGCAGGATCGGATTATCGTCGCCGGCGGTGGTGGCGGCGGCGGGTATTATCCCTACTACTTCGGATTCGGCGGTGGAACCGGCGGCACCGGTGGACTGGGCGGCGGCAAAGTGGCCGGGGCGGGCTCAGCCGGTTCAGCGGGATCCGGCGGCGGTGGAGCGGGTGGCGGCGGCGGCACGCATACCAAAGGCGGCAAAGGCGGAGGCGGCGGCTCCAGCAGCCCGCTCCGTTGCAAGTACTCGTGCGGCTGCAGCGGCGATGCCGGGGGGAATGGAACGCTTGGCTCGGGCGGGGCCGGCGGAACCTATTGCAGCGGTCCCGGTGGAGGTGGTGGTGGCGGCTACTATGGCGGCGGTGGCGGTGGCTCCGGCGGTTCGCCCGGACGCAGTGCCGCGGGCTCGGGCGGCGGCGGGGGCGGCGGCTCCGGTTTCATAGCGCAACATGCCATGGGTGCCAAGAACATCGCGGGCGGCGCGCCGCCCGGCAACGGCAAGATCGTGATCGCGTGGTAGATCCTACGATAACTTCAGCGCGTAACGCGTTCGGTGTATGCGCAGCCATCGCGTTGCTCGCAGGCTGCGGTCGGGATGCGGCGCCGATCGGAACGCCGGCGGTCGTGGTCAGCACGTCGACGCTCTCGAACTCCGAGCTAACCGGCGAGAAGTTATCGTCGGCCCGCGCGACCTCGGCGTGCTCTAGTCGCAGCAGCTATTCAATATCTGGGACGTTCGACGCATCCGGCAAAGCGCGCGGACCCCTGCGCGGCACGTTTACCGCGCACGGCCGGGTTAGGGTCTCTCTTAAAACGCTGAGCTTCTCGGAACATTTCGAGATACGATCCGGCTCGAGGGTGTTCATCGGGAGCGCGAGCGCGCCGCCAAGTTCGGGCTCTCCTACGTTTGGTTGCTCAAAAAGCGACAAGCTTAGCTTTGCGGTAGAGCAACTCATCTATCGCTCGAAACGATCGCACGCGCGCCTCGGGAACGCGGCAGCCGAACTATCCGGCAGCTCGTTCAGTGAGTCGTTTCAATAGAACGTGGCCATCGGTGCAGCCCAGCCGCTTACGGCGATAATGAGTAGACCGTTCCTTTCCCGCTCGCGCCGCCTGAAGTGGTCGTGCCATAGAGTGTGCCGTCGACGTCTGTGAGACTGGCCCACGGAACCGCGCCATCTCCCGAGTATCCCCCGAAGCTGTGGAGCACGGTTTCCGCCCCGGATGTCGTAACCGCGAACACCGTTCCATACAAGTACTGGCCTCCGTAGGGCGTGGTACCGTAGAACGCGCCGTTGACGGCGATCAAAGTCGCGCCTGGGCTTATGCCGTCCCCCGAGTAGCCGCCGAAGCTGTAGAGAACCGTTACCTTGCCGGACGTCGTTATCGCAAAGATCGTACCGCAACCCGAGTATGTGCACTGAGCACCGCCCGGGGAACCGAAGCTGTAAGCACCGCCTTGTTCGGTAGTGCCGTAAAGCGTGCCGTTGAGAACGACGAGGCCCGAATATGGTTGTTCGCCATCCGTTTTGCCCCCCTTGAAGCTGTGAAGAACCGTTTCCTTGCCGGACGTCGTGACGGCGAACACAGTCCCGCAACCCGACTTTTTCGGAACACCGGTGCAATCGTGCGCGCCCCCGAATTCAGTAGTGCCGTACAGCGTGTTCTGGATGTCGACAACGCCCGCGTTAGGACTCCAGCCGTCCCCGTCCTTTTCACCCTTGAAGCGGTAGAGCACGGTCTTCTTGCCGGACGCAGCCATCGAATAGACCGTACCGCAGCCGCGCCTCCTATAGCATCCGGAACCGCCACCTTCCGCCGTGGTGCCGTAGAAGGTGACGTCGGTGTGGCTGAAGCCGGCGCGTGGATCGGCGCCGTTATTTCCATTGAACCTGCTGAGCACGGTTTCTGCACCGGACGCTGTGATAGTAAAAGCCGTCCCGCAGCCGTCGCCGCCGCATCCCGTACCGCCGCCCGATCCGGTAGTGCTATAGAGCGTTCCCTTCACATTGATGAGGTCCGCAGACGGCGACGCGCCGTCCCCCGTGCCACCAAAGCTGTGGAGTACGCTCTCTCCGCCGGACGTCGTGATGGCGAAGACGGTGCCACAGCCGAGGCTAGCAAAACACCCGGTACCACCACCTTGCTCGGTGGTGCCGTAGAGCGCGCCCTCAAGGTTGAGGAGACCCGCAAACGGGGACGCGCCGTCGTCTCCGCCTTGGAAGCTGTAGATCACGCCGTACGCGGGCCGCACGTGCGTTCGCTCCGCCGTTGTCATTCTGAGCGCAGCAATGTCTTGCCGAGTGCAGTCGAAGCACGAAGGGCCCGCAGTCGTTGGCCTCAGCAGCGAGCTCCCGCCGCCGCAACCCGCCAGCATTGCTAGAGCTGCGCAGACGCCTAGCGCAAAGCCGCCAAAGTTCAAGCTTTTCATGTACTTTGCTCCTCGTTCCTTGAACACGTAGACTCAGTGGGGATTCGGGATAAGCCATAAGACAGCCTCGGCTCCGAAGTACTCTCGAATGCATCCCGGTGCGGCCGCCTCTTCCGCAAGCCGTTCGCTGACCGTCGCTGGAGCTTCGAGCTTACGCGCTTCCATAATCAACGCAAACAAAACACCCCGAGGCTATGGAGTTGGTAGTGCGCCCGGTCAGAATCGAACTGACAACCTTGGGCTTAGGAGTCCCCTGCTCTATCCAGTTTGAGCTACGGGCGCGCACGTGATTCGTCCTTGTTCTATCGGGGTTTTCGACGTGATATAGAGCTTCGAGACTTCTGGGTCAGCTCCGCGTTGTTGCATTTTGGTTGCACCGCCCGCCTACACGGTTCTTCGCAGCGCCGGGTCAAGCCCGTCCTACCTCGCCAACGGCCGCCCGCGCCTGCGCCTGACTGAACGCATCGCCAAGGGCGTCCACCGCCCGCTCCTGTGCCCCCGCCACTACGTGCCCGTAGACATTCAGAGTCGTCGACGGGGAGGCGTGCCCGAGAAGCGCCGCAAGGGTCCTGACGTCGGTGCCGCTCTGGAGCGCGAGGGTTGCGGCGGCGTGCCGAAGCGAGTGAAGCGAGATCCCCTTGGCCTTGACGCCAGCAAGCGTCGCGAGCTTTGAGAATGCTTTGCTCACCGAATCGGGATCCAGCATACCGCCAAGCTGGTCGGCGAACACGAAACCGCAATCGGCATAGAGGCTGCGGCTGAGGAGCTTGTCTTGAGCCTGCTGCGCGCGCTGCGCCCGGACCGCCGCCAGCGCAGCGGCATTCAGCGGCACCACGCGTTCGCGCCCGCTCTTGGTCGACTTCAAGAACGAGCCGCCCTTGCGATCCTCACCGATCGCCTGACGCACGATCGCCTTGCCGGCGTCGAGATCGAGGGCGTCCCACTTCAGCGCACCGATTTCGCCGCGGCGCATACCCGTCATTGCGGCGACCACGAAGAAGGCGTGTAGGCGGTAACCCTCCGCCGCCTTCAGAATACGCACAACCTGATCGGCGTCCAACGCTCTCGCCGGCGACGCGGTGGCCTTCGGCGCTTCCACGGATCGGATGACGTTGCGCGCGGTAAGATTCATCCGCTCCGCCCAACCGAAAAGGCGATGCAGAAAGCGGTGGATCCGCATAACGCTGTTCGCCGAGAGCGGCTTCCCTTTCCGCTCGCACTCTTTGCCCTCGGCGCCCTTCGCGCGCGATGCGTATCGATAGACGACCTCCGACATCCGGAGTTTCGCATATAGCTCGGCAACGTGCGCGGGCTTTACGTCGGTGCACGCCATCGCACCGAGCGCCGGGGCGATGTGCAGATTCCGGAGCTCCTCATATCGCGCCGACGTCGCCAGCGCAAGATCAGGCTTCGCGGCCTTGAAGAAACGCTCGGCAATCTGCGAAACGGTCGTTCCTCGGGGCGCGAGATCGATGCCGCGTTCGTGATCGGTCAGAGCGCGGCGCATCGCTTTTTCGCCTTCTTCTTTCGTTCGGAACGTGCCGAGCGATTTGCGTCCCAACGCCGGCGGCGCAACCGCCTGGTAAGAACAATCGGAGCACTTCTTTCGGCCTTTGCGATCGGTCCGATCGTGGCGGCTCTTCGTTTTCTTGCACCTCGAACACGGCCGTAGGTAGATGGGCATTAGAGTCTCTTCCCTTTCTCGGTTTTTCGGTGTTTATGTGTCACGATTTTCGACAAACGCTGATAGGCCGCGTCGACTTTTCCGAAGGCGTCCCGAATGGCTCGTTCAGCAGCGAGACGATCGGCCGGGCTCGTCACCTTCGAGAGAGCATCTTGCACCGTGCGAAAGAAGTCGTCACGGGCCTTTAGTATCGCAAGCTCGTCCTCGTCGCGCAGCCATCGCTTGAGATTTAAGTCGTGGCGCGCGCAAATGCTGCGAAAATCCTCGAACTCGCTCGAAGACGGGGCACCATCGGCGAGAAGTTGTCGGAGCAACCGTCGCCGGTGCATCGCGTTCACCTCTAGTGTTATCGCACGCCGCGTCGCTCGCGGAAGCGCATTGTAGATACGTAGTCGCTCCGCGACCGCGGCGGGGTCAACGCGTAAATAGCCGTAGCCGCCGACTATGGCTTGCAAAAACGGGAAGGCTGACCCGCGCGGATGTGAGTTACCGCGAGGAGCTTCCGGCGGATGAAATAGTATCTGATCAGCGTCGCCTTTTTCGAGCCAATACGTTGCGTTCAAATAGTCGGCGATACGCCTGTCGCTCAGGCGCTTCGCGAGTGCCTCGTTCAGCGCGTACACGGTGCTCTCGCTGGCCGTGCGGCCGCCCGGGCGCAGGCTGAGGTACAGAGACAGCGCGGCTTTGGAAATCCCCACATCGGACGCGAGGTCCTGCTGCTTCACGTCGCCGGCCTCGAGAATCCGTCTCATCTCGTTGCGCCACTTAGTCTTGTAAACCATACCTGGCTTTTAGTTTACAGCAACTTCTGTCATTATGGCAATATGCAGGAACTCATGGAACCCAAGCGCGCCTCTCAACGGCTCCTGAAGCGCACCGAGGCTTGCCAGCGCCTCGGGATTGGGATCTCGACCTATAAAAGGCTGGTGCGGGACGGCTCGCTCCGCGAAATCCACGTCGGCATCTTCGCGAACTCGCGCGGCAAGCGGCTGCCCGAATCCGAGGTTGAGCGGTTTATCAGCGCACGCTTAGGCGGGGAGCGGTGACGCTGCGTGCGGGCGATACGAGGCGTTGATGACGCGCTCTGGGTGATCCTCCGGGCCATAAAGGGCGGCGATTATCCGTCTGCCGACGAGATTCGCACCTTTCGTGTGCTCTGCAGGGACATTTTGCTGCGACGCTGCGGTCTCGCGATCGAGGCCGAGGGCCTATCACGCGCGGATCTGCGTGAGTGGATTGCTGACGAACTGGGCGAACGCCGCGTTAGCGTCGCCGGACCTTGGGTCCAACTCTCGAGGCTGCAAAACAACCAGGACGCCCGCCGTACGTCGGCGCATCTATCGGAGATCGTTGCTGTCGGCGAGGGCGAGGCGACCGCGTACACGGAGCTCGAGGTTGTCGACGCACTTCGATCGGTGAGCCGCCAGCAGAGTGCCGGGCGACGACGTCGGCCAACAGACGTTCGGCAAGCCGAGGTCGACGAATCCATCCTTGTCGACGAGCTCGCTATCGAGCGGCCTCGCGTTGTGCTGCGTACTGCCGGGGCGTCTCTTCACGAGGAAGCGTACAATGCTTCGACGTCTCGCTTGTCGCCGGTACAAAATGGATGACGCAGCCGTCAACAGCAGCTCGGTGGGTTCGTGATCAAACGCCTGAAAACGCTTCGGGTCACGCCAGAAGTCGCGCTGGACCAGCGGCTGAGCAACACGGCCTTTCGGGCCTTTGTCGTCATGCTTATCTGCCGCGATGGGAAAACCGGCCGCAGTTCCATTACGATAGAGCGGCTCGCCAAGCATCTCGGTCTTGGCGGCAAGAAAAACGCGCTAAAGGCGGTTCAGCAACTCACGCAATACGGCTACGTTCGCAACCTTGCCCGCCAGCGAGCCACGGGCTGCTATGAGTTTCTCGCTGGTGTCGAAAACGTAGCCACAGGTCAAGCTGCGACACCGCTGTCGCTGGAGCAGTCGCTGGCCGAGTGGGAAGAGAGCCGACAGGGTGCCGCTCCCGTTATTGAAGGGTTGCGCAAGCGCTTTGGTCGGGTCCAAGACGTCCCGGTATAGCGTCGTGATTTGGAGCGGTTCCTATCCGCTGGTAACAAAACCGATACCAGGCAGGTATCATTTTCATCCCGCTCTGGTGTCATTCTCGTCCCAATCTGGTATCAAAAACGACACCCACTCTAAATAAGCTCTAGTATTCTTCTCTAGAGCGCGCGCACAGGAAGCCAAGAAAACCACGACGGCTATCGGAAGCTGCACCTGCTGACCTCCGGCAGGAACAGTTTTCGACGTCGAATGTCATCTGGGGGAACGTTCAAGAGGGGAAACGCTTTGACGGCTCTGTGGCTTACTGCTTGCGCCCGCCGCTTCGGCGCCCGGTTCGCATTTGATGAGAGCGGCACGATCTCAGTCGAGGACTTGGATCGTTTGCCGACCGAGCTCCGCGCGATGATCACTCTGCGCTTCGAGGACATGCGTGCCGCCATCAGTGAGCACTCTGCGCCTAAGCAGCTCACACCGGCCGATGCGATCGAGTCGGCCCGACGTATCGCACTCGCCGCGAGAGCGCACCGTGCGTGAGCCCAAAAGCAAAATCTGCGCAGAGCCGTCGACGGTCATAGCCGTCGCGGGGCTTCACGCTAAAGATAAACAACTCGCCGTCCGAGAGGACAGCATGACCGCCAAGGTTTGCTCACATGCCTAGAGCTTGCTCAATCTGCGTGCATCCGGAGACGGCCGCCATCACCAAAGCGCTCCATTCGGGTGGTTCGATACGCGACGTCGCGAGTCGGTTCGTCGTGACCCCGGCTGCCGTCGGCCGTCACCTCCGCGGCTGCTTGCGCACCACGCGACGCGCTGAAAAGCCTCCCGACGTCGGCGTGCCGGCAGATCGTGGAACTTCGGCTCGTCTCGATACGGCGAACCCCTCAACGCTCGTGGCCGCGACCGCGCGGCTCGTCGACGAAGCACTTGACTTGCTCGAGAACGCCAAGCGCGCCGACGATCGCCGGACGGCGCTCGTTGCTCTGCGCGAAGCGCGCGACGGTCTCGCGCTCTTGATGCGTGCGGCGGGCCTACTGAGCGGAGACGCCGGGTCGACCACCATTGTCGATCAGCGGCGCCAATCAATAGCAATCATGGCGAGATTCAGCGAGGACGAACTTCGCGCGCTCGTCGCCGCCGGAACCCGCCGAGAGAGCGAGACAATGTCGAGCGATGGTCGCGATGCAACGAAAGTGCAACCAACGGCCTTCGTCGTGGCCACGGTCGATCAAATCTCGCCGCAAAACGGGGCCGTCTGATGCTCGGGGCAGGGGACTACGAATCCCAAAGCCGCCAGGTGCGGGCGTTTATTCAACGCCAGAGTGCCAAGCTGTTGGCACTCGCCAAAACCAGGACTAGGACAATGACAAACGACGAACGTGAAGCGCTTCTGCGCGAGCTTATGGAGTCCGTTGACCGTGTCGAGCACGGAGCAGAGCGCGCCTTCGCCAAGATTCCGGCGGGACCGGATCGCGATGCTGCTGGGAAGGACATGGCCAAGATCCGTGCGATCGCAAAACGACTCCGGGCCGAGTTTAAATGACCAGCGCGGCTATTCGTGATGTCGCCGCAATAAGCGCAGGCGAAGAGCTTGCGCGGCGCCGCCTGGGAGAGTTCATCTCGCTACTCGAGCCGAGCTATGTGCGGGCGCAGCATACGGTGGCGATCTGCGACCATCTCGAGGCCGTCGAGCGGGGCGAGATTGACCGATTGATGATCTTCATGCCGCCACGGCACGGCAAGACGATGCACGTCTCGCAGGCGCTGCCAGCTTGGACGCTTGGGCGCAATCCTCACGCGCAGGTCGTCCTCGCCTCTTACGGTGCCGAACTCGCTGAAGGCAACTCACGCAAGGCGCGGTCGTACATGCGCAGCGACCGGTGGCCGTTCGAGTGCCGTGTTTCGGAGGAATCTCGGGCGCAAAACCGCTGGCAAACGGATGCCGGCGGCATTCTCATTGCGACCGGATGCGAGGGCGGTTTGACCGGCTATGGTGCCGACCGCCTCATCATCGACGATCCGATCCGAGATCGCGCCGACGCCGAAAGCGAGTCGATGCGCGATCGCTTGTGGAGTTGGTATAGCGACGTGGCGCGCACGCGGCTGATGCCGAGCGGCCGCATCGTGCTCTGTCAGACGCGTTGGCACGACGACGACCTCGCCGGCCGCATTCTCGACTCGGAGGACGGAAAGCGGTGGACCGTGCTCTCGTTGCCTGCGATCGCGGAAGAGGATGACGCGCTCGGACGAGGCGTGGGCGAGGCGCTGTGGCCGCAGCGCTTTCCCGTCGACGCATTGCCGAGCGTGGCGAACGGCGAGATCTCGGCAAGCAGTTTCGCATCGCTGTATCAGCAGAACCCGATTCCCGTCGGTGGCGCTACGTTCAAACTTGAGTGGACGAAGAACCGCTACGATGCGGCGCCCGGACGTTATGGCGCGTTCCGCGTCATGGTGATCGACGGTGCGTGGTCTGCGAAGTCGAGTGCGGACCCTTCAGCACTCGCCTGCTGGGCGACCGACGAACGAAGGTATTACCTTATCGAGTCGGTGGCGCGCCGCGTCGAGTTTCCCGATCTCATACCGCTCGTGACGGCGTCCTGGCGCGAATGGAAGCCCCACGCGGTCGTCGCAGAGGCGGCAGCATCGGGTATCCCGCTCGTGCAGATGCTTGCCCGTGAGAGCTCGATTCCCATTATCGGCATCCCGCCGAAGGGCGACAAAATGGCGCGAGTGCAAGCGGTGACGCCGTTATTCGAGGCCGGAAAAGTCGTGCTGCCAAAGGCTGCGCCGTGGCTCGACGGCTGGCTGGAAGAGCATCTCCGGTTTACTGCTGCAAAGCACGACGACCAGGTGGATTGCACCTCTCTGGCACTCGCGTATCTGCAGGAGCGCAATATGCAGGCTGAGACCGAGCGCCAGCGGCACGAAGCGTGGTCACGATTCAGCACGGCGAGGTAAACATGATAGCGACGGACGATAATCTCAACGAAATCGCGCGCTTGGCGAGAGCCGAGAGGGCACGCGGTGCCGCGACGATCACTTTTGAAATCGAAGCGACGTGCGGGTTCACAAAATACGTCAACTTGTGGGAAGGCAGCTTGGGCGTCGTTGTCGGGCGCATCTATGAGGAACCCGACGAGCCAGCCGTGCCGGGCATCCCTCGGGCGAGAAACGTGCAGCGGTTCCGGGTTCGTGCGCAGATCGCCTCGATTTTGGAAGCGCAACGCCGGCGCGCGGAAGCCGAAGTGCGACAGTTCGGCCGTGTCCCCTAGTGAAAAGTGTCCACATCGAGCGGGCCCGCGGACGGTCCGCGCTTCGCGATCGCGCTCGAGCGTGTGGCAAAGAGGCCGGGAGTTTTGGCTCCCAGCCTCTTTTTTCGTCAACCTAAACCGAAACACTCACAAGATCGAAGGAGATAGAAATGTCAATCACAGCAAAGGATCTTCAAGATGCCCAGCGGACGGTGCGGGACGCGCAAACGCTTCGCGCATCGCTCGAGCAAGCCCTAATCAACGCCGGCGCTTGGGAAGCTGACGTCGTCGATCGCGTGATGAGCGATCACGCTGAAACGCTCAGTATGGAGGATGGAAAGGTCGCCGGCGTGGAGGCAGCGGTAGCGAGCTATCGTCGCAAGAACCCGGATGGATTCGTGCCGCTTGGCCGAATCGCGTCGAACCCGAGGTTACCGGCGATGCAACGTTTCGCCGCAGCGTACAAGGACGTGCTCAAGGCTCGCGATCGTAAACAAAGCTCGCGCGCCACCAAGCGCGCTTTTTGAAATAGGCCGAGGTCCTGCGGAGACCGGGGCGGTAACGGTACGAAGGCCGAAGATCGCAGTCGCTCATCCGCCCGGCTAGGGGCCTTCGCTTTAAGGCGAGTATGACCTAGATATTCCTAGGAGGTTACGATTCCGAACGCAGATACGCAAAGACGCGGTGAACAGGGCAAATGAACCCAACGGAGATCGAGTTCGCCGTCCGAGACCTAGTCGCGAAGCCGCACGACCCGGCGACGTTTCCGTTCGATCTCATCGGAATCTTTAATACGTCGAAGGTCACCGTCAGTCGGCTCAAGAGCGGGCAGACGAATGCGGCAAAACAACCGGGAGACGTGCTCTGGAGGAAGCACCTCTTTTTCCGCCAGGCCGGCCCCGACGATGACGTGGGAGCAATCGGAGATGCCCTGGCTGCCGATCCTCTGACGGCCAAGCACAAGCCGCGGTTCATTTTTGTTACCAACGGCGATCAGGTCCATGCACGCGATCTGCAACTCGACGATACTCTGAACATCGAGTATGGCCAGCTAGACGAAAGTTCCGACTTCCTGCTCCCGCTCGCGGGCTACGAACGCCGGGCTACCGTTGAAGAACATCCAGCGGACATCAAGGCCGCCAAAAAGTTAAAGAAACTCTACGACGCCGTTCTCGCTGCGAACCCGACGTGGAGTGCCGGCCATCACACGCACGAACTAAATCTTCTCATGACCCGCCTTCTCTTCTGTTTCTATGCGGAAGACACAGGCATCTTCGAAACCCCGCAACTGTTCACGAAGACGCTTACCCAGCACACTAGCGAAGGCGGGAACGACGTAGCCCCGTTGCTTGACCGACTCTTCCGTATCATGAACATCAAATCGGCGGAGCGTCCCAGGAACACTCCAACGGCGGAGGCAAAGTTCCCGTACGTAAACGGTAGCCTATTCGAGGATACCGTAGAGATCCCAGCCTTCACCCGCACGGCACGCCGGCAAATGTTGGAATGCGGCGACCTCGACTGGACCACGATCAACCCGGATATCTTCGGATCTATGATCCAGACCATCTCACAAGACGCTACACGTAGCGATCTTGGGATGCACTACACCAGCGTGCCGAATATCATGAAGGTTCTGCAACCGCTCCTCCTCGATGAGCTTCACGATGCCTATGAGAAAGCCAAGGACAGTATTCCGAAACTCGAAGCGCTGCTTGGCCGCCTCTCTAACATCCGTGTCTTCGACCCAGCCTGCGGTTCTGGCAACTTCCTCATTATCGCGTACAAGGAGATGCGCAAACTCGAAATCCAGGCCCTAAAGCGCATCAGCGAGATCGCTCCAAAGACCCCGCTAAAGATGTCGGGGATCTCACTCGATCACTTCTACGGGATAGACGTTGTCGATTTCGCCTGCGAGACGGCCAAACTGTCGCTTTGGATTGCAGATCACCAAATGCATTCCGCATTTAAGGAGATCCTTGGCGAGACCAGTCCGAGCCTTCCTTTGGCGAAAATCACAACCGTGAAGTGTGGCAATGCTACGCGAATGGATTGGCTGGCCGTCTGCCCACCGCAGAATGGTCGCGAGACATTCGTTTGCGGAAATCCCCCATACCTAGGGGCGAAACACCAGTCGCCTTCTCAACGATCAGACGTCGTATCGATTTTTGGCTCGATTTTGGACGGCGACACCAACATCGACTACGTGGGTTGCTGGTTTGTAAAGCTCGCCGATTATATCGCCGCTGTCCCAAGCACCTCCGGCGCCCTCGTATCAACGAACTCAATATGCCAAGGTGAGCAGGTTGCTTTCCTGTGGCCATATATTTTTTCGCATGGAGTGCGCATTATTTTTGCCCATAGATCCTTCAAATGGGCAAACAGCGCTCAGAATAACGCCGGCGTTACATGCGCCATCGTGGGTTTGGGAATACCTTCATCCCGAGAACGGCGCTTGTTTACCGACTCGTATGTCATCACTCCGCCGTCCATCACCGCATACTTGGCACCAGGCCCAGAGGACCTGGTCGTCCATGCCACGTCGCGGGCGCTTAACGGCTTTCCTGCGATCGCGGCTGGCAGCCAGCCCAAAGACGGTGGCAATCTAATGCTAACACCGGAGGAAAAAAATCGCCTCATCGAAGCCAGCCCAGAAGCAGCGGTGCTCATTCGGCCGTTCTATAGCGCTGAGGATCTCCTCTACGGGGTGGAACGTTACACCCTCTGGATACCGGATACGCTCTTAACTCTCGCCAACAGCATACCGTTCATAGTGGACCGCCTTGAAAAGACACGAAAGGATCGCGAGAAGGGCGGCCAAGACAAAAAAAGGGTAGCGAGCACCCCTCATCGTTACGCGCGAAACGCCCACAAAGAACGAGAAGCCATTGTCATACCAGGCGCTTCTTCCGAACGGCGACCATATCTGCCCGTGGATATTGTCGGGCCATCTGATATTGTTGCCAATACTCTGCACGTGGTGTATTCGCCAGAGCCGTACGTTTTCGCCGTGCTGTCGTCCCGAATGCACCGTTTATGGGCTGAGGCTGTAGCTGGTAGACTCAAAACCGATATTAGGTACTCTGCTAACCTGGTGTACAATACTTTTCCTATTCCGGACTTGTCTTTAGAGCAGAAGCGCGTCCTTGGCGATTACTCAAGAGCCATCATAAAGGCGCGAGCGAAGCATCCTGGAAAGGCGCTAGCTTCCCTCTACAACCCAGAGTCCATGCCCGATGACATTAAGGCTATCCACAAGCAGAACGACGCATACATCGAGGAGCAGGTCTACGGCAGAAACTTTAAGGACGATACCCACCGCCTGGAGCATCTCTTCGCGATGTACGCACGTTTGCGCGAGCGACAGCGTACAGAAGGTTCGCTTCTCGAAACGCAGGAGCTCGCGAGCGCATAATGACGGAGACTAACCAAACTTATGCGATCGTGGCGTTTGGTGACATTGACGGACCTGACTGCCGAATCGCCGCAGACAGCGTGTTTGATGGTTTATTCGCAAAGGGCGAATGGTACATAACTCGGCCGACAGCGTCATTACTCAAAGGCACAAAGGTTCTATTCTACCAGAACGGTAGAGGCATTCGAGGCAGCGCACTTGTGGGAGGCGTGATAGAGTGCCGCACAACACACATATTCGGCTGCCGGGTGTACTCTTCGTTTACGCACCGTCTCGTTCTAGACGAATGCGCTACGTTTGTTGAGCCTGTTAACATACGGCCATTAATCCCTGTTCTGGATTTTATTTCTAACAAGGTCCATTGGGGCCAATCATTCAGGACAACTCCTCGTCGCATTTCTGAGAAAGACTACTTCGCAATCGCGCGCCAAGCTGACTCGCGGGAGAACCTTTGATGCCCAACCTCATCACTCACGTCTGCGGTACTCACAAGACTACCGTGAATGGCATGGGGATGCGCGAGATGCAGGAGCGCGCATTCGATGCTCGCAACGCGCAGTATCTTCTCATCAAGGCGCCGCCGGCGTCCGGCAAGTCTCGTGCGCTCATGTACATCGGGCTAGACAAGATCACCAATCAAGGGGTTAAGAAGGTCATCGTCGCCGTCCCGGAGCGTTCCATCGGCAACTCGTTCAAGTCGACGCCGCTCAAGCCGGGGGGATTCTTCGCCGATTGGCTCGTCACGCCCAAGTATAACCTGACGACGTCCGGCGGCGGCCAGAAGACGGCAGCCGTCGCCGAGTTCCTCGCCTCGGGCGAGACCGTACTCGTCTGCACGCACGCGACGCTCCGCTTTGCCTACGACAAGCTCGGAGCTGAGGCATTTGCCGACTGCGTCGTCGCGATCGATGAGTTCCACCATACCTCGGCCGATGCCGAGTCGAAGCTCGGCGAGCTCGTCCGTGGCCTCATAAGCAATCGCAAGACACACGTCGTCGCGATGACCGGCTCCTACTTCCGCGGGGACACGATGCCCGTGCTCCGCCCCGAAGACGAAGACCGCTTCACTCGCGTCACCTACACGTACTACGAGCAACTGGCTTCCTACGAATATCTGAAGAAGCTCGGCATCGGCTACCACTTTTACAGCGAGTCCTACATCAAGGCGATCGAAGAAGTCCTCGATCTCTCGAAGAAAACGATCATCCATATCCCTAGCGTCAACTCTGCTGAGTCCCCAAAGGGGAAGTACGAACAGGTAGACGACCTACTGGAGTTCATCGCCGACGGCGACGCGAGCCAAGTGATCCGCGACAGCATCACCGGCTTCTATCATGTTACGCGGCCGGACCAAACCATTCTTAAAATCGCCGACCTCGTCGACGACAGCCCCTATCGCGAGACCGTCCTCGCGAGCCTCCGCAAGGTCGAGCACCGCGAAGATCTCGACATCATCATCGCGCTCGGCATGGCTAAGGAGGGCTTCGACTGGATCTGGTGCGAGCACGTGCTCACGGTCGGTTATCGCAACTCCATGACGGAGGTAATCCAAATCATCGGCCGGGCTACGCGAGATGCGAAAGGCAAGACGCACGCTCAGTTCACGAACCTTGTCGCGGAGCCAATCGACGAGCAGTCGGCCGTGACCGAGGCGGTGAACAACATGCTCAAGGCCATCTCCGTTTCGCTCATCATGGAGCAGGTGCTCGCGCCGAACTTCAACTTTAAGACTAAGGTACCGGAATCACCAGTCCAAGAGCCCGCTCCGGGCGTCCCGCTCTACATAAAAGGACTTCAGGAACCGTCAACCGACCGCGTTAAGCAAATCGTCGAGGAGCAACTCGACGAACTCAAGGTGGACATCATTCAAAATCCGCTCATCCGGCTCGTGATGAATCAGCCGGAAGTCTATACACCGGCGGAAATCAATACGCAGATCATCCCCATGGTCATTGCGAAGCGCCACCCCGACCTTACCGAATCCCAGGTCAACGAAGTCCGCCACGCCGTGCTGCTGGACCTCAACTTCAAGAACGCCGTCTCGCCCGAGCCCGGCGACCCGAATCCGAATACGAACGGCGAACTCGAAAGGAAGCGCGAAGGAGAGAACGTCCTCATCAAGCTCGCGAAAAAGTTCGTCAACCTCAATGATCTCTCGATTGATCTCATCGACAGTATCAATCCGTTTGAACATGCCTACGAGATTCTCTCGAAGAACCTCGACGAGCGCATCCTTCGGACGATTCACGGCAACATCGCCGCCGCGCGCCTCCCGATGAGCGACGAGGAGGCCGCCATGCTTTGGCCGAGCGTCAAGGCTTTCTTTCAGAGCCGCGGTCGCGAACCGAACCTCAACGCCCAGGATCCGCGAGAACAGCGACTCGCACACGCGCTCTCTATCATCCGCGGAGCCAAGCGGGAACACGCAGCAGGCTGATGCAGGACAAGCCGGCTCGGTTCGCCGACATTTTCGCCGAGGAGGACACGCTCGGGCTTCTCGACGATAAGCGTGCTGGACCGTCGAGCTCGAGCGAGGAAGACATCATCATCGGCCAGTTCAAAGCGATCAGCGCTTTCATCGACGAGTACGGCTTTTTGCCCGGCAGCACGGAGAACGACCGCGATCCGAGCCTTCAGGAATACTCGCTCGAAGGGAATCTTGAGGCGTTGCGCGCCGACGAAACGCACCGTCAACTTCTCGCGCCGCACGATAGGCATGGACTCCTCGGACCGGCCGCGACCCCCGCGCCCATCCCGACGACCATGGACGAGATCCTTGCGTCCGACGACCCGCTGCTTTCAAGTCCGGCGGACAGAATCTTCGACCTCAAGCACGTAGCCGATCCGGCCCTGAGCAAAGCTGCCCTTCCCGACGAGATCGCCAAGCGGCGGCCATGCTCGGACTTCGCACGCTTCGCGCCGATCTTCGCTGAACTAAAGGAAGAACTCAAGTCTGGCAGACGCTCCACGAAGCGTTTTGAACGCGAAGGAAGCATCGTGCCCGGCGCGGCGTTCATTCTCAACGGCATTATGGCCTACGTCGTGGCGGTGGATGAACTCCAACGGCGGGGCAAGGAGGACGACGCGCGACTCCGAGTCGTCTTCGACAACGGCATGGAGAGCAATCATCTGTTGCGCTCGTTCGCCCGCGTTCTCTACGAAGACGACAACGGCCGGCAGATCATTGAGAGCGCGCCGTCCCTTAGCGGACCGCTGTTTGGAGGGCCTGGGCACGTCGCCGGCCCCCTCTTTTCGGGTGAACCGGACCAGGCGGAGTTCGGCGAGGTGAAAGGCACGGTCTACATCGTGGAGAGCCTCGCGGAAGATCCGAACATTGTCGCGCTCAAGGGCAAGCTCTACAAGATCGGCTTTACCGCGCAACCCATTGAAAGGCGACTGGCTGACGTTGAAAAAGACCCAACGTTCCTCTGCGCCAAAGTCCAGCTTCGCGCGACGTACGAAACCAACTTCAATCCACACAAACTCGAGCAGTTGCTCCATCAGTTCTTTGCGCACGCCAATCTTCAGATCGAGGTAGTGCTCGGCAAGCCCATCGTACCGAAGGAATGGTTCGTCGTACCGCTCGACCTCGTCGAGGAGGCCGTGAAGCGCATTCTGGACCGCAGCATCGTAAACTACCGTTACGATGCCATAAGCCGAAAGATTCTTCCGCGATGAAGCCTGACGAATACGCAAAGGGCTACGAAGAATCCACACAAGAAAGCGACCCACACGCTGCCGCCGCGTTCGTAGCGAGCCCAGCGCGAGCGAGTGACGGGAGTCGCCTTCGAGCCGGGCCTTCAACCCGAGGTTCCCGACGAGCTTGGCGACATCGCGGCCGTCGATCGGCGTCTCCCGTGCTTACGGTGGCGCTGACGAGGGGCTAGTCGTAGCGGGATGGATACGGTGACTGCTTTCCGAAGGCCGCGGCCATGGAAGAAAGGGAGTCATGGGAGCTAACCATCACCAGGCAAGAGCGCGGGACAAGAAAGGAAACCCCGTCAACCGTTGGCGGCTTTCCCGACCGTGAAAGCGCCGTGAAGGCTGCCGAGGCGTTCGAGGCTCAAGCGACACGAGGTGGCAATCTCCCGGTAACCGCTGAAGGGCCCGACGGTTCCCGAGTGACGATCTTGGCCGAGGATTTTAGGGCCACGCGCGTACAAAAGTTTTTTCTAGGCTTCTAGAGGCGCCGTACTGTCGATCGTGGACGGATCTCCTCGCGTCATTATCGAGGGTGGCTGGTAGGTCCCAGCCTTTAGTTCGCCTGTGCTGGGCCGGAACATCCAATCAATATATCCGGTGCTGTGGAATATGCTTTCAAATGTGACACGAAACACGACCCACTCCGGATATGCGCCTGCTCCGTCTTCTAAAGACGAGACGTTCAGGTTCACAGTAGTTTGCCCCTGAACGGCGATCGGCCCGTATTCCGCAAGTATCTCAAAGGGCTCCATCTTTCGATGGCCCGTAACTACGCTTACGGTTCCCCTGACGGCCACTCCGGTTCCAATATTCTTTACCGACACACCAAAACTGATGGGATAACGCTCCACGTGGGTGATCGATACAAAAGGCCAGAGAGTCTGTTGGTGGTGCTCGTCCGCTCGATCCGAAGCGTCGACCGTGTCGCGGGCGAGCTGCGTCGTCTCGAGTGCGAGCTTTCTTGTCGCTTGGGCCATCTTACGGGTGTAAAGTGCTAGGAGTACAGTCGCGATTGCCGCGCATCCTGAAACGATGGCGCTTATCGCTACCCATCCCGCTTCGGGCCCCCATGGGAACGCCAGAATCAGACGTTCCGCCCAAACAAAGAATGCATTCATCTCTTACGCGCTCGCTTCGGCAGGCGCACGAGCCAATACTCGACGCCGTCGAGCGTGATCTTCTGCCGGCGCCTGTTGATTTGCGGCGAGTAGAGCATCCCGTCGTCGTTGAAATAGAGCAAAAGCCACGCAAGAAGGCCGGCGCGGTCCTCGGGGGCGAGCCGCTTCACCGACTCCTTGACCAGGGTGGGTTCCGATCGTTCGAACTGGGGCGGCCGCGCCATGAGGCGAACAGGTGTTCGGAGGTTGCAGCATGAAGCCTGCCAGTCGGATGAAGTCCGCTGTTCTCCGCAAACGCTTCATGCATACCGCTGTGGCCGATATTCTACGCGCGGCCGGTGGTGGCGCGTTGCCAGCTTCTGCGACTCTTGCGCTTTGTACGCTGGACTATCTCGCCTATCTCAGTAAGCGCGCGGGGGGCAACAGCGAAAACTATCAGCGGCTGGTCGAGGACTATATCGTACCGATTAACTCGCTTTATCGGCCAAACGAAATCTATGCGTGGCGCTGCTCGATGGTACACACGTACGCGGAGTCAGACGCGATGCTGGCCGCAGACCTTGGTGGCTACCTAATGCGGCACCATGATCCAGGCTTCCATCTTTCATCCTGGCGTCCGCGAACGCTTTCGATCAACGTCGACACGTTTGTCGCCGATGTCGTCTGGGCTGCGCATCGGTTCTTTTTGGATTTAGACGGCGACCGCGATGTCGAAGCACGTGCCGAGGGGTTACTGGTCGTTTCAGGCGGATCAATGGACCTCGTCGCGGGTTATTCCGAATGGTTCGCTGAGGCCATGTCGTACGAGTCGATGCACCCCGCCCTTCGGCAGCTTGACGCCGAGTCACCGGACCTGAAGGCCCTCCGAGGAGACGTATCGTCGGCTTATCCCGTGCAGCTTTTCTTTCGTACGGACGGGACGATGACCACACCAACGTCAGGCTCGGCACGCGGAACCTGACTCTCAGAAAAACGGGAAAGGCAGCGTTCGCTCAGAAGGCAAGGGCGTGTTACAGTCGCGTTCGTTACGGATTGACGAGCATGGTCGTATCCCGGGGCCATTTTGGGCAGAGCGGAGTAAGTAGTTGCTCGGGGCGGGCCTACCGGAGAACGCGCGAAAGGAACTTTTCAGCTTTGCGTACATGGCGGCGATCGCCGCCGCGGCAGGCTGCGAGCTTGTGACAATGAAAATGGATTACGACAGCATCGACGGCCTCGTCGTTTCTTCTGCCGGCAAAAGGCCCGTGCTTTGCGTCCAGCTTAAGGCAACCTCACAACGATGCGTCGAGAATGGGCGTGTATCATTTCCGCTTTCCATCAAGAACTACGATGACTTGCGAACCGAGCAGCGCGGCTTGTCCGCAATCCTAGTCATCCTGCACCTGCCAGAAGACCGCGAGCGGTGGCTTACCCATGAGCCAGACCAGTTGCTCATGCGCAACAACGCCTACTATCTAAATCTAAGGGGCAAAGAAGCCGTCGACAACAAAGAGAGTGTGACGGTTCATATTCCGGTCGACCAGCGCCTCACTAGCGCGTCGTTACAGAACCTATTAGATCACGTAGCGGAGCATGGGCGGTTGCCATGATTGACGCACGACTGGTAAACGACATCACTCCGATCGACATCCAACTGTACCTGCAGGGTCACCGTTGGAACGAACAGATCGTTAACGACTTTCTTTCGGTTTGGTCGAGGGCGGGACTCGAGCAAGAACTGTTCGTTCCCAGACGCCGGGACGCTATCGATTATTTTTCCCAGCTTGCGCTTCTACTGCGTTTCCTGGCAGAGTTAGAAGATCGGCAGCCGCTCGAGGTCTCGGCGGACATGCGCTATACTGGCGCGGACGTCATTCGACTTAGGATCGACACTACAGCATTCGATAAGGGCACCATTGGGTTCTCCAAGGCGGCTGAGATTATTACGCAGGGAGAGCGTATGCTAACGGCGGCAGCCCGATCTGCCGTGCATCCTCAAAACTTCTTTGAGGGTCGCCCTCCAGCTAAAGTCACGGACTACATGGAAACGACCCGGCTGGGCCAGACTGAACAGGGAAGCTACGTATTTATAATCGTTTCGCCCGTTACATATCCGCCGGCGACTCCTCAGGCTCGCACGGAGCCGGCGATAGAAGTCCGACCGAAGCCGTTTGCGCGTTGCGTCACGGAAACGCTATCACGGAGTCTCATCGCGATTCGCGGTACAGCCAAGGCGCACGAAAGAGCCCTAACCAAGGTCTTTGAAGATCTCGTCGACGACGGCGTCAGCGCAAACCTTTGCGAAACGTTGTCAGTAATCGCTGAGACGAGCCAAGACAGAGCGGTAGAAGTAGATTTTAGCTGGTCCCCTAAAGCGCCAAACGAAGAGCCTCGCACGAAGATCGTTGTTCCCCCCATGATCACGCCAGTATTGAGCGACATGGCTAAGTTCCTCAAGACAGTCGAGCCACAAGGCGGCTTTGAGGTATTCGGCGTCGTCGTTAAGCTTTCAAATCAAGAGTTGGGCGAAGGGTTTGATCTTGCGCTGCGCGGCAGCATTGAGGGTAAGGAACGACTTGTCGCGCTCGAGTTAACCGAGGACGAGAGAACCGTTGCAAGCACCGCCTGGAGCACGGGACAGACGGTTTTTACGCGCGGAACGTTAGATAAGCGTTACCGGCCTTATAGGCTGCTAAAGCCCGAGGTGTTTCAGATAATGTCGGTATAGGGTGACCGCGGTGATTGGAGTGATCCTTGGCGCAATCGCGGCAGCCGCCGCGATAGCCGCTTTCGTGTACCAACGTAGATCCTACCAACTTCAGGTGGAGTTGGCAGCGCCCAAGCCCAACGTCACCGTTTACATCCGAACGCGTGGCGACAAGCTAACGGAGCCGGTCATAATGTGGCAGCAACCGCTGAACGCCCATACTTCGCCGCGCGCCTTCGCCGTGCTCTGCTCGAACACCGGGTCGGCCGCTACAGGTGGATACCGTCTATCGCTCTACGCGCCTCCCGGGATTACGTTTGCCCCGAGTTCTGCATCCGGCGCAATCGGGGCGCTTCAGTTGGGGATTCAGCCCTTAATAATAGATGGTCGCGAGTACTCTGAGGCCTATTTTGACTCGATCGACGGTATTCAGATCGCCGGTTCACCGCTTCCGTTGTGCCAGGGCTCGGTTATCGGTAAGTGCGGGACTGTAGACAGCATTATTTGGCGCTTCCGCGCAAAGGGATACGAGACAGAAGGTCGGATTAAGGTACATCTAAACTGAGGGTCGATTGACGTGAGTTCCGTTTCCGGCGGCCCCGTCGCCGGTCAGACGCCACCGAGTATCCTCTCGACTAGTTCGCGACGTCGTGCGCCCGTAGATTCGAGGCGCACCGCGCTACCGCTCTGCACGCGTAACCGCCGGGTCTGATTTCGGACGCGCGCGCCCTGGCGGCCATCCTTCGAGACATTGGCCGATCAACGATTAGCCCCGGCGCTAGATCTCAGCGCATCGTCTGTTTGGGTTGCATTTTTGTTGCATCCGGTAAGGATCAAAGGCGTTGGTTGACGACTTTAAGCGACTCGAAGCCCCTTTGCTTTCTGCGTTTTGAACCGTGCGCGACCCGTAGCAACTGCTATTTTTGGTTTTAGGAGTCCCCTGCTCTATCCAGTTTGAGCTACGGGCGCACAGGACGAGAACAACTTGACAAGAACCGGGCCGATTCACGCAAGCCTGCGGTGCCCTCGCTCTTGGCTTTCCGGGCTAATTTCGCACGCGCCTGCGCCGCGACGGCTCGTGAACGCTCGCTCGGCCGGACTGAAGACGCGTTGACAAAGCGAGCAAGAAGGCGCATTCTGGCCTGAAGGCGGTCGTCATGGCGCCTTAAGCCACTGTAAGTTGAGGAGACCCATGCGCATTTCAGCGAGCATTCCGATCGCCGCGTTTCTTAGCGTGGCTATTCTGACCGCGTGCGGCGGCAACAGCGTCTTATCTTCGTCAACGCCCACCTCAGCCGCGCGTTCGCAAGCTGGGCTAGGACCGCGCGCTGCGCACGGCGTGACGGAGGAGGTGCTCTACAGTTTCGCGGGCGGCTCGGACGCCGAACACCCAACGAATGTGACGCTCTTCGCTTCGGGTGGCACGCTCTACAGCGATAGCGAACAAGGCGGCGGTTCAGGGTGCCAAAGTGGGGACGGCTGCGGAACAGTCTTCAAGGTGAGTACGTCCGGCGTCGAGAGCGTTCTGTACAGCTTCGAAGGCAAACCCGACGGCCAGTATGCGAAAGGGGGCTTAGTCGAGCGAAGCGGCGTTTTTTACGGCACAACGCAAGTAGGTGGCACAAATGGCTACGGCACGTTCTTCAAGATCACAACCTCCGGGAAGGAAACCGTGCTGCATAGTTTTGGTGCCGCTGTTACCGGCGGATACGATGGCATCTACCCCTACGGCGGAATCATCTATGTGCCGGCCGATGATAAGTTCTACGGTACGACGATCGCCGGCGGCACCGGCAGTTGCGGCAGCGGAGGCGGGTGCGGCACCGTCTTCAGCGTGACGCCTTCCGGCAAAGAAACCGTGCTCCACAGCTTCGCAGGGGGCAAGGACGGCGATTATCTGACGGGCAGCTTAATCTACAGCAACGGTCAGCTTTACGGCACGTCGCAGATCGGCGGCGGCGGTGGCGGCTCGGCCTGCACCAATACCACCGGGCCCGAAGGCTGCGGTACCATCTTCAGCGTCAGCACATCCGGGAAGGAAAAGGTGCTGTACAGCTTTACGGGTGCATCCGACGGCGCATTCCCCGACGGAGGCTTTGTCGACGTAAACGGCACGCTGTACGGAATGGCCGGTTCGGGCGGCAGCGGTACGGGATGTAACGGCGGCGGATGCGGGACCATCTTCAGCCTAAGCGCGTCCGGCGCGTTCAAAGCCATATACAGCTTCAAAGGCGCCCCAAAAGATGGAGCGAGCCCGTTTGGGAATTTGACCGACGTGAATGGCGTGCTTTACGGCACCACGGAACTAGGCGGCGCGAGCAGCAAATGCAAAACATCTTCGGGTCTTGCCGGTTGCGGCGTGATCTTCCGTGTCACAACGTCCGGCAAAGAACAAACGCTCTACAGCTTCAAGGATGGCAAGGACGGCGCGATACCGACAGAGACTCTTCTGTATCTCAACGGCGTGCTTTATGGCACGACGCATAACGGTGGCTCGGGATCTTGCTCCAATGGATGCGGCACGGTTTTCTCCGTGTCGGGATTTTGATTCCCCCGTTATGCGCCTTTCGGCGAACAACCTCATCGGCGCGTGCCTTAGCGCGGCGATTCTAGCCGCGTGCGGCGCAGGCAATAACGGCCTCTCTTCATCAACGCCGGTATCGGTCAAATCACGAATGGCGCGGCAATTGCCTGCGACCAGTGCGGAGCAAGTCGTCTATCGTTTTGCAGGTGGAACGGACGGCGCAAACCCGGAGTCGGTGCTGGTCAATGTAAACGGCACGCTCTATGGCACGACGATATTCGGTGGCACGGGTTCGTGTAGCGGCTCCAGCGGCGCGTCGGGCTGCGGCACCGTCTTCAAGGTGAGCACGTCCGGCGACGAGAGCGTGCTCTACCGTTTCAAAGGCGGCGCCGACGGCGCAAATCCGGAAATGGCGACGGGCTTGATCGCAACGAACGACGCGCTTTACGGCACCACGGCAAACGGTGGCGGGTCTGGATGCTACGACGGCGGCGGATGCGGAACGGTCTTCAAGTTGACCTTATCGGGTAAGGAAACCGTACTCTACCGCTTCAAGGGCACAACCGATGGCGCATACCCGCTCACGGGCGTTTTAGCGCGGAGCGGAGCACTCTACGGCGTCGCGTACGGTGGCGGCGGCGGCTCGGGATGCGGCTCGAGCGCCGGATGCGGGACCGTATTTAAGCTGAGCGCCTCGGGCAAGGAACGGGCACTCTATAGCTTCAAAGGCGGCACCGACGGTGCAAACCCCCTGAGCCTGATCGACGTGAACGGGGTCTTCTACGGCACGACAACAGGCGGTGGCGGTACGGGTTGCGGCGGCGGCGGATGCGGGACCGCGTACAAGGTAAGCGGCTCGACCGGCGCGGAAAGCGTTCTTCACAGCTTCCAAGGCGGTAGCGACGGCGCCGACCCGCAGTCTAGCCTCCTCGAAATGAACGGCGCGTTCTTCGGCACGACCTACCTCGGCGGTGGCTCGGAGTGCGGCGGCAGCGGATGTGGAACCGTATTCGAACTGAGCGCGTCCGACTCGGAAGGGGTCCTCTGGCACTTCAGAAATGGCCCCGATCCTGCGAAACCGGGGGCAGGATTGATCGCGGTAAACGGCAGGATGTACGGCATTAGCAACTACGGCGGCTTTCACGGCGGGCACTGCGACCTTTCGGGCGGATGCGGCACGGTCTTCCAAGTGTTTTTAGCTAAATCCGGCTACACCGGAAGCACGATATACGCGTTCAAAGGTCACAGTTTGGATGGCGCGTTTCCGCATGCGAATCTGCTCAACGTAAACGGCACGATTTACGGCACGACGTATCAAGGCGACGATTACGGATGCGGTGGCAAAGGGTGCGGAACCGTCTTCCGCATCACACTTTGAAACCCAGCCGGCGACCGGCGCCTTGCATGGCGACTGTCGCTCACGTGATGAGTCTATTCATCTCGTAATTATGTGTCTTAACTCGCAGCAGGAACACCGCAATTGCGGTGCATAGAAGGTCGCCATGCGCGCGTTACTTCTATTGATTTTGATCGTCTTCATTGCGGTGACGTTATACCATACGTTCACGCAGGATGAGTCGCTGAGCCTTAGCACATCGCCCAGTACGTCCACGTCGACTTCGGTTTCACAATAGGCGTAAGGCCGGCTTCCGCGAGCGGGACGAGAAGTGAGTTGCTCGGAACGCCGGCCCCTTTCGCCGGGGCTGCAAAAAGCGGCGGGTAAAGTGCCGCAGCTGCTTCTTAGCCGACCGGGTTGGTCTTCTTGCCGCCGATGGGATCGGTCGGGTGGCCCGGATGCGTCGGAGGCGCGCCCGGGTGAATCGGGTCGATCGGAATCGGATGGGTCGAGGCGCCGCCGCTGACCTGATCCAGCTCTTCGTCTTTCTTCTGGTCGCTCATTTTCAGCCTTTCTCGCGCGGCACAGTCACCACGCTGGACGCAGGATAGCAGCCGAGTGAGAAATCGCGAGGAATAGGTTGTGAACGACTCCCGCCGCGCCGGAGGGGAGGTCTCCCCTTGAGCGGAAGGGTCCTTCCTTACCAGCCCAGTTCCTCCGAGCTACTTAGAGGTTGATTGCGTATGTATAGGCACTTGCGGCTTGGCGGCATCTTAGGATGCGCGGCAACGCTCGCAATGGCGGGGTGCGCCGCCAACGGCGGCATCGCGCCCACGACCGGGTCGACGAAGCAGGCTCAAATGAGTGCGACCCACGTTGCACAATATATGCCGACCCGTTTCGCGGCCCGCACGATCGTCCCCAATAGCGGCATTCTGTTCAGCTACTACAACGGCCCCGTGCTCCTCAAGCCCAAAATTTACCTAATCTTCTGGGGTTACAAGAAGTACGGCGATCCTCAGAAAGTCGCGCCGCTCCTCGAGGCGTACACCAAGGTCGAGGGTGGAAGCCTTCACAACAACGACTATACGCAGTATTACGACGTCGTCGGTAGCAAGAAATTCTACATCACGAATCCTAAGGCTCAGCAGGGCGGCGTCTGGTTTGACAACACGAATCCCGTCCCGAAGAATCCGAGCGACATTCAGGTCGCCAATGAGGCCCTCAATGGCGTCGCGAAGTTCGGTTACGACGTCAACGGCTCGTACGTTGTGGCCACGCCGCACAATCACAGTACGCTTGGTTTCGGCACGCAGTTTTGCGCGTATCACAGCAGCACTCAAACGACAAGCAACAACCTCGTCTCGTACACGAACCTTCCGTACATGCCGGACGCCGGCATAGCCTGCGGTTCCGACAATATTGCGCCCCCCAAAGACGAAAGCGGCGTGAACGAGGGCGTGACGATCGTCTCGGGCCACGAGTACGGCGAGTCGATTACCGACCCGAACCCGGGCACTGGCTGGTATAGCTTCGTATACGACGAGATCGGCGACATCTGCGCCTGGCAAGACATTCAGAACGACAAGTTCGGCAAGAAGTCCTACACCATGCAGCCGATGTACAGCAACGCGAGCGAGTCTTGCGTGCAAGAGTACCAATAACAGAGTAAACTGGACGGATCAAGGGAGAGGTTATTTGCGTATCTATAAGCACTCGCGGCTTGTCGGCATTCTAGGATGCGCGGCAACATTCGTAATGGTCGGCTGCGCTGCCAACGGCATCGCGCCCACGACCGGTTCGACGGCGTCGGCTCCACTCGGCAGTGCGCACGTCGTGCACTATATGGCAACCCGCTACGCGGCCCGCACCGTCGCTCCTAACAGCGGGCTGCTGTTCAGCTACTACAACGGCCCCGTGCTCCTAAAGCCCAAAATTTACCTAATCTTCTGGGGTTACAAGAAGTACGGCGACCCCGATAAAGTCGCGCCGCTGCTGGAAGCGTACACCAAGGTCGAGGGTGGAAGTCTCCACAACAACGACTATGTCCAGTACTACCTCCTTGTCGGTGGCAAGAAATTCTACATCACGAATCCCAAGGGTCAGCAGGGCGGCGTCTGGTTTGACGAGACCAATCCCGTTCCGAAGAGTCCGAACGACATCCAGGTGAGCAATGAGGCCCTCGCTGGGGTAGCGCACTTCGGCTACGACGCCAGCGCGTCGTACCTTGTGGCCACGCCGCACGGCCGAAGCACGCAGGGTTTCGGCTCGGGCTTTTGCGCGTATCACAGCAGCACGCAAGACGGCACCAACCTCGTTTCGTACACGAACTTTCCGTACATACCGGACGCCGGAGTAGCCTGTGGTTCTAACTCCATCGCGCCTCCCAAGGATGAAAGCGCCGTGGACGAGGGCGTGACAATCACTGCAGGCCACGAGTACGGCGAGTCGATCACCGATCCGCTGCCGCCCACGGGCTGGTATAACTTCGAGGACGGCGAGATCGGGGACTACTGCGACTGGCAAGACATTCAGAACGACCTGTTCGGGAACAACTCCTACACGTCGCAGCCGATGTACAGCAACGCCACCGGGACTTGCGTACAGGTGTCAAATAACGCAGCCACCTAAGGCCGCGCAGGCCCCGCTCGTAACTGCCACGATGGGTCGCACAAACGTGCGGCCCATCGCTATTTTTTCGTTCGTAATTCCCAAGCCTCCCGCTCCTTATTTTGCCTAAACAATCCCCTCCTCGTAAGCTTGCTTGACAAAGGTAACAATGCGGGCGCATTGTGGTTGTCACGCGTGCACTGCGGCGCGGCTCTGCGGAGTGGAGGCTGTATAAATGAACCGGCGTTACTTCGTTCGCGCGGCGACGACAGGTTTCTCTGGTGCCTATCTATCGCTGGTTGCGTGCGCTCACTCGCAGGCAACGAGAAACCCTACTGAAAGGACGGCTTCCGTGACTCAAGTTGCACAACCGACGGCCGAGGCGACGACCGCTATTCGCCCGTTTCCTCACTCGAACGTTCCGGAGTCGGAACTTGAGGATTTGCGCCGCCGCATCAAGGCGACGCGCTGGCCCACTAAGGAGCTCGTCGCCGACGACTCGCAGGGCGTGCAGTTGGCGACGATGCAGGCGCTGGCGACCTATTGGGCGACCGGCTATGACTGGCGTAAGTGCGAAGCGAAGCTGAACGCGATCCCGCAGTTCTTAACCGAGATCGACGGTCAGGACATTCACTTCATGCACGTTCGCTCGAAGCACGAAAACGCGCTGCCGCTCGTCATCACGCACGGCTGGCCCGGCTCGGTCATCGAGCAAACGAAGGTTATCGGTCTGCTGACCGATCCCACGGCACACGGCGCGAGCGCGTCGGACGCGTTCCACCTGGTGATTCCGTCGATGCCGGGTTACGGGTATTCGCCCGAGCCGGCCACCCTCGGCTGGGACCCCGTGCGCATCGCCAAAGCCTGGGTGGTGCTGATGGAGCGCCTCGGATACAAGCAGTTCGTCGCGCAGGGCGGCGATTGGGGCGCGGCCGTTACGCAACAGTTGGCTTTGCTGGCGCCGGCACAAGTGCTGGGCATTCACAGCAACATGCCGGGTACCGTGCCCAACGATATCTTGGCGGCAGCCACATCCGGTGGGACCCCGCCCGCCGGTCTTGCGGGCGACGAGCTGCACGCCTTCAACCAGTTGAAGGACTTCTACGGGAAGCACCTGGGCTATGCGATCGAGATGGGGAACCGCCCGCAGACGCTCTACGCTTTGAACGACTCGCCCGTCGGCCTGGCGGCCTGGATGCTCGATCACGACAAGGACAGTTACGAGCTGATCGCACCGGCCTTTTTCAGAAATCCCGGCGGTCTGACTCGAGACGATGTGCTCGATAACATTACATTGTATTGGTTGACGAACACGGGAATCTCTTCGGCGCGCCTTTATTGGGAAAACAAGCTCGGATTCTTCAACGTTCAAGGCGTTACCATCCCGGTCGGCGTGAGCGCCTTTCCGCACGAACTCTATACGGCGCCGCGGAGCTGGTCGGAGAAAGCCTACCCCAAACTCGCTTATTACAAGAAGCACGACGTCGGCGGGCATTTCGCCGCCTGGGAACAGCCGCAGCTCTTCTCCGAAGACGTTCGCGCGAGCTTCAGATCCCTTCGAACGGCGAA